>WNGH01003222.1_pt1 | contig 40369 bp, 44 predicted proteins | sample 5400631 | NCBI WGS metagenome assembly WNGH01 (sample SAMN13153373, study PRJNA577476) | soil metagenome | isolation source: 115 cm soil or saprolite under Garry oak tree replicate 1 | place: USA:California | collected 2016-06-15 | reverse complement strand
AAAACCGCTTGCAGCCCCTGGTTCTTCCGTTTTGAAAAGGGAACGTCTTTCTGCAGAAAATCGACGTATGAATTCAGCTGAACCTCAATGAGAGTCGGCGGTTCGATGGTTTCCTTTATGCTGCCGAAGTAAATGCGTTCCGACATAATTCCTAAATCAGGAGTTGTTAAGCCTCGCGACAACGCCAGCAAATCACGGCTGACGCTGGGAAGATTTTACCGAATCAACGACGAGCGAGAGGCATAAAAAATCACACCAAAGCAGCGGTCTGTCAAATCGATGACCCCTGTTTTGCTGCCAATTCTGTGTTCTGCCGTCGCGTGCCGGGTTAAAAATAACTTCTACCTACTTCTAACCGCCATGACCTTAGACGAAAATGGCCGCCACGCAAGAATAAAATGCGGTACAGGCATCTTGGCCGTGGGCCGGGCGAGGCGTCTCGCCTCCCGAATGACACGCGGGCAGCGGATGCCGGTTCACCGCCAAGCTCGGAAACCTGTACCACGAGAAGTAGCGCCTATTTGATTTCCACTTTCGCGCCTGCGGCCTCGATTTTTTTCTTGATCTCCTCCGCCTCCTCTTTCGTCACGCCTTCCTTGATTGTCTTGGGCGCTCCTTCAACCAGCCCTTTTGCTTCCGCCAGGCCCAGACCTGGCACAGCACCGCGAACTTCCTTGATCACTCCGATCTTGTTCGCGCCCATTTCTTTCAGGATCACGTCGAACGTTGTCTTCTCTTCCACAGCTGGAGTTGCCGCCCCACCAGGTGCTCCCGCTGCCGCGGGACCAGCCGCCACCGCTGTGGGAGCAGCAGCGCTCACCCCCCATTTTTCTTCGAGTTCCTTCACTAATCCAGCAATCTCAAGCACCGTCAAGTTGCTGAGTTGCTCCACCAATTTATCTGTATCTGCCATTTTATTTCCTCCAATTGCCGCCTCCGAAAGCCTTCGGAGAATTAAGACCGACAGCCGTCGACCCGGACAGTTTTCGTTTGGTTCCTCGTCCCGCAGCAACGGGACGAAATCTTCTATGCGCCTGCCTCCACTGGTTTTCCTTCCTTTTGAGCTTTCGCGTTCAGCAATCGCGCCAATGCCGCGCCGGGCTCGTTCAACAAACGCACCAGTTTTGTCGCTGGCGACGACAACAATCCCAGCAATTGCGCCTGCAAAACTTCGCGTCCCGGCAGCTCGGCGAGTGTTTCCAATTCCGGCTTAGAAAGAACGGTCCGATCAATAAAGCCGATTTTGAGCGCTGCGATTTTAAACTCGCTCGCGAAAGTCTTGAAAATTTTTGCGACTGGCGCCACATCTTTTTTGCCGGTAACTACAGCTGTCTGGCCGACCAGCTTGTCAGATACATCTGGGAAGCCGCAATCGGTCATGGCGCGCCTCAGAAAATTATTTTTCACCACGTGCACTTCCGCGCCCGCCGGAGCGAGACGGTTCCGCAATTCATCAAAATCGCCGACCTTCATGTGCTGGTAATCAGTCACCAGCACAAAAGACGAGCCCTTAAATTTCTCGGCCAAATCCGAAACGATGCTGGCTTTTTCTGGTCGCATATTGTCGAGCTAATTCACTTTCGATCTTAGGCACCACTCAAATACGGCACTGGGTCCACCCGGATCCCCGGCGACATGGTCGCACTAATCGTCACACCTTCAAGGTAACGCCCCTTTGCCGTTGCCGGGCGCGCCCGTACAACAGCTTCGATCACTGCGTTTCCATTTTCTACCAGCGCTTGTTCCTCAAACGAAAATTTTCCAACCGGCACCGCGACATTGCCGTTCTTGTCCAGCCTAAATTCTACGCGACCGGCCTTTACTTCCCGAACCGCCTTTGCCGTGTCCTCAGTTACAGTTCCAGCCTTGGGATTGGGCATCAACCCACGTGGTCCCAGGACTTTTCCGAGCTTCCGCACTTCAGCCATTGCCGCCGGGGTCGCGATCGCAACATCAAAATCCTGAAAACCTTCCTGACACTTTTGAATCATGTCTTTCATCCCGACAAAATCCGCGCCTGCCTCCTTCGCTGCCTTCGCTGCCTCGCCCTCTGCAAAAACGAGCACGCGCACCTGTTTCCCGCTGCCATGTGGAAGCGGACAAGTCCCGCGCACCATCTGGTCCGATTGCTTCGGGTCAACCCCAAGCCGGAAAGAAAGAGTAACCGTCTGATCGAATTTCGTCGGCGAAAACTTTTTAAGCGTAGAGACGGCATCAGCCAGACCGTAAGTCTTTGTGCGGTCCGCTTGCTGCGCGGCTGCGCGATAACGTTTGCTTCGATTCCTTTGCATATCTCTGTGCAGTTCAGACGCCTAGTCACCTGCTCAGTGCCGAAGGCTCCTGCTTAAATGTTCAGGCCACTCCAGCTCAGGTGGAGCGGGGACACGGAACCTAGCAACTATCTTTATGTTGTCAAAACCATTCCGAAAAATTCAAACGGACGCGCCCTTAATCGAGTGGCGCTGCAACCTCCGGCGACCTCGTCGATTCAGCAGTGCTTTGCGCCGTGAGCGGATCGTGCCGGATAATTTTCCCTTCTCTCATCACGAACGAGACGCGCTCGGTCACAGTGATGTCAGTCGTCGGGTCGCCCGGCATCGCAATAACATCCGCCAATTTCCCTTTCTCCAGCGTGCCAACTTTTTGCGTGATGCCGAGAAGGTCGGCGTCATTTGCTGTCGCGGATTTCAATGCGTCGATTGGCGCCATGCCAAGATCGACCATCAACTTGAATTCCTTTGCATTCTGGCCATGCGGATAGACCGCTGCGTCCGTTCCAAAAGAAATCTTGATGCCCATCTTCACTGCGTTGCGGAACATTTCCGAGCGAGCAGCTGTCGCCGCTTTTGCCTTGGCCTGCAATGCCGGTGGGTAATTGTCGAGCTTGCCCATGATCCACTCCGAGGCCATCAGCGTTGGGGTGAGAAAGGTACCCTTCTTTTTCATCATCGTCACCGTGTCCGGTTTCATAAACGAACCGTGCTCAATCGAATCGACGCCAGCATCGATCGCCTCGCGCGCGGCCTGATCGCCGTGACAATGCACAGCCACTTTCTTGCGCAGCCGGTGCGATTCATCGACGAGGGCCGCCATTTCGCCCCGGGTTAATTGCGGCGTATCCACTTCATCGGCGAGTGAAAGCACGCCGCCGGAAACTGCAGCCTTGATGACGTCCGCGCCGTTTTTCACCTCAAATCGCACCGCCTTTCGGATTTCATCAGGACCATTCGCAATCCCGTCGGTGTAATCCGGTTCTCGTCCAAAAAGAAAATCACGAAACCCGCTCGTCGGATCAAAGTGACCGCCGGTGGCGCCAATTCCCTTCGTCGCCACTAGCATCCGCGGCCCGACGATTACGCCTTTGTTGATCGAATTGCGCAGCGCAACATCGACAAATTCGCGACTGGCGACGAAACGGCTGCCCAAGTCGCGCACAGTTGTGAACCCGGCTTTGACCGTTGCGCGCGCGAATGCCGTCGCGTTAATGGCCTGCTCCGACACATTCAGATCAAGCTCCCGCAGCCTCCGCTCATTGTAATTACCGGAGAAATCGGCCGTCAAATGCGTATGCGCATCCATGAAACCAGGCGAGAGCGTAGCGTCGCCGAGGTCGATCACCTGCGCGCCGCTCGGGATCGGCAAGTTGCTTCCTGCATCGACAATCTTATCGCCCTGCACGATAACGACACCGTTCTGCACGAGCGCGTTCGATTTGCCGTCGAAGAGTCGCGCCGATTTGAGCGCAATGGTTTGATCGGCGGCGTGGGCTGCAACTGTGAAAACGAAAAGAGAAAGGAAACAATAAAAAGTTCGCATGCTGCCGATTTAGAAAGAATCGGCAGCGGCGGCAAGAAAGAACGTCCTTGTTTGGATTGGGCTGCTTAGGTTGAATCGCGGCGAATGAAAACCCCGGCTCTTTCACTGGCCCTCGCTGTCGCAACGCTGTCTCTACTCGGGCAAACCCCGCCGCCGGCTGCTTCCCCGTTGCCGAAAGAATCGCCTGCCGCCACTGCCGATTACGATTTGCAGTGGGGCGTGAAAATTCCGATGCGCGACAAAGTCGAACTCAACGCGACACTTTATCTCCCGAAATCGCCGAACGAAACGCCGCGGACGCCGGTGATCTTCACGCTCACGCCGTACGTCTCTGATTCCTATCACGCGCGCGCCGCGTATTTCGCGTCGCACGGGTACGTGTTTGCGCTTGTCGATGTTCGGGGCCGCGGAAATTCGGGAGGCGAGTTCGAACCGTTCGCTCAGGAGCCGCACGATGGTCACGACGTTGTCGAATGGTTCGCGCAACAACCGTTTTGCAATGGCAAAGTTGCGATGTGGGGCGGTTCCTATGCAGGATTTGATCAGTGGGCGACTGCGAAAGAACTGCCGCCGCATCTTGCTACGATTGTCCCCGCCGCGGCCGCGCACCCGCCGCTCGCGCTTGCTATCGCGATTAATAACGTGGGCCAAACCTATGACGTGCAATGGCTCACTCTCACGAGCGGCCGTGCCGGACAGCAAAATCTTTCCGGCGATCAAAAGTTCTGGCGCAGCAAATTTCTGGATGCCTACAAGAAACATATCGCCTTCAAAACTCTCGATTCGTTTGTCGGCAATCCTTCCGCGAATTTCCAACGCATCCTCAAACATCCCACGGCCGACTCGTATTACGACGCGATGGTGCCAGCGCGCGAGCGATTTCAAAAAATCACGCTGCCAATTTTGACCATTACCGGTCAGTACGACGGCGACGAGCTCGAGGCGCTGACATTTTATCGCGATCATCTCGCGAACGCTTCGCCTGAAGCGCGTGCAAAACATTTTCTCATAATCGGGCCATGGGACCATGCTGGCACGCGCACACCGACCGACGAAATGGGCGGCGTAAAATTTGGCGGCGCGGCAATTGTAGATCTTAACGACCTGCATCGGCAATGGTACGACTGGACGATGAAGAACGGCCGCAAGCCGGAGTTCCTCAAGAACCACGTCGCATATTATTTGCTCGCTCCCGGAAATACAGGCGCGAACGGCGAATGGAAATACGCCGACAGCCTCGAAACTTTAACTGCGAATCAGCGAACTTTTTACCTGGATTCCAAAAATGGCGACGCCAATGGGGTCTTCCGCTCCGGCTTGCTCTCGGAAAATAATCCGAGCGGCAGTACGGACAAGTTTACCTACGACCCGCTCGATACGAAACGCGGTGAGAACGTGGAAGGAATCGACCCGAAAGAAAAGACCTTCGCCATCGATCAGACATATGCGCTGAGCATCGGCACCGATGGCTTGGTTTATCACACCGATCCCTTGCCGAACGAAACGCCGCTCATCGGTTGCCCGAGACTCACGTTGTGGGTATCGATCGACACGCCTGATGTCGATCTTTCGGTCGATCTTTACGAAATCCAACCGGATGGCACCAGCATCGCACTTTGGAGCGATATTCGCCGGCTGCGTTATCGCGAATCGCTGCGCGAAGGCAAACTGGTGAAGCCGGGCGAGATCGTGCGCTGCGATTTGAATCCCGGTCTGTTCGTTGCTCGTCGATTGATGAAAGGAAGCCGCCTTCGCCTGATCGTTTCCTCGCCCAACTCCATTCTGTGGCAGAAGAATTATTGCTCAGGCGGAGTCGTTGCCGAAGAGACGGCGAAAGATGCGCATACCTGCCACGTGCGGGTCTATCACGACGCCGAGCACCCAAGCGGGATCCAACTTCCGCTCCGCTGATGCCTTCGACACTTCGAATACTGATTATCGCCGGAATTTTCTCGCTAACGGCGATGAGCGCGCGTGCTGCTGCGGAGATTGTAATTGCGATCCGATACTTGCAGGCTGAAGGAAACAGCCACTCCCATCTCTATTTGTATCGCGAGGACGGAAAACTGCTGCGACAATTAACCAATGATAACTCCGGACAGGACTCGGGTCCGATTTTCGCACCGGACGGCAGCATGATCGTTTTCACGCGCGAAAAGCCTAATGGCGCTCGTGAATTTTGGAGCGCCGATTCTCTCGGCAAAACACTGAAAAAAATGGAGGCTGCGCCGGACTGGTATGTTGCGGCGAAAAGCTCGCCGTACTTCACTAACATCGAGTCGGACGAATCCACATCAACGCTGTCAGCTCTATCGCCTGCCGCGACGCCGGTGCCGGCTTACAAATCGCCCGACGGTTCTGTAGAATTGGTATTACGCTTGGATCCAAAAGACGAAGACGATCAGATCAACGGCACGGGTCATGGAAAACATTACTTGCTTCGCGATTTAAAAACGGGAACAGAGACGGAATTCGGAAAGGTGCCGGGGTTTTACGGCGCCTCGGGGTTGCTGCACGACAACCAAGATGAAGATCAACATTTCCTTTTCGAAGGACCGTTGCGCCTCGCATTTTTCGATTTGCATTTGAACAGCACGGACGGTGATACGGTTTTTGCCCTCGACCTCACCGGCCAGCGCTTTGTCAGGCTATCGCCGAATTGGGCCGCTCCAATTTCCCTTCCCGGCGAAGCAGCTTTTCTCACATTTACAGAGAATCGTTATGTGCCCATCCCTGGCAGCAAGAAAACGGCGAATTGCTCTTACATGGAACACTGGGACGAAAAGCTGAATAAGATTCGTTATGCTCGTGAAAAATCAGCCGCGCTCTGTTACGGCGCGTCGATGTATCGGCCAGAGCTCACGCCATCGACAATCACAATGCGCAGAAGCTCGAACTGAAATTGCCGTGAAAAATTTCTGCGCTGTACTTCTCCTGAGTTCACTTGGTCTGTCCATGAGCAGCCAAACGCAGGCGGATTCTCTCGAAAAGCTGGCCGACGATTTCTGGACGTGGCGTGCGAAGTATGCGCCTTTCACGGGTGATGACGTGAACCGGATGGAGCGGCCAGGCGGGACTCGCGATTGGTCGCGAGCTCAGATTGAGAATCAACGAAAGGATCTCACTGGGTTTGAGGCGCGCTGGAAAAAGATCGACGTAAGATCATGGCCGATGCCGAAGCGGGTCGATTATCGCTTGGTCGGTTCGGCTTTGTCGCGAGTGCGCTGGGAACTGGATATTAATCCGCGCTGGAAACGCGACCCCAACTTCTACATCGAGCAAACACTCACTCCGATTGTTGAAGCGCTCACCGTACCAGGACCGTACAACGTGGCACAATCTCGTGAGATTGTTACGCGGATCGAAAATATTCCGCCCATCCTGCAGCAGGGCGAAGAGAACCTCGCGAATCCGCCTGGGCCGTTTGCGACCGTCGCCGCGCAAGCGCTCGAAAATATTCGGCCACGGCTTCGCGAAATGGCGGCCGCGCTCTTAACATCTACAACTCTCAAACAGCAAAAATTGAACGGCGCTACCGATCGCGCGGCGGACGCGCTGGAAAAATTTCGGCAGTGGCTTCAAGAAAAATTGCCATCGCTTCCGCAAGAAACTGCGCTCGGTCGCGATGCCTACGCTTTCTTTCTGCTAGATGTGGCGTTACTCCCCTATTCGCCTGAGCGAGTTCTGGCGATGGGCCAACAAGAATGGAATCGCGCCGTGGCGTTCGAAACTTACGAAAAGAATCGCAACAAAGACGTGCCGCCGCTAAAGATCGCAGACAACATCGACGACTGGATCAAAGACGCGGCGGCAAAAGAACTTCAAATCCGGAAATTTCTCGAGGAGCGTGGCATCCTCACCGTCCCCAATTGGGTTCAGCATTACACGCTGCGACCAATGCCGGAATATTTGCGCGCGCTGCAAGGATTCGGTGAAATTGACGATTTCACCTCGCCATCGCGATTAAACCAGAATTGCATTCGTTATGTGACCGAGCCTTCAACTAAACTGGGTTATTTCTGGCGCGCGACTGCCGAAGATCCGCGGCCGATCACCGTTCATGAAGGAATTCCGGGTCATTACTTTCAGCTCTGTCTTTCCTGGAAAAATGAAAACCCGATAAGGCGCCACTACTACGACTCCGGCGCGAACGAGGGGATCGGCTTTTACACTGAGGAAATGATGTTGCAAGCCGGGCTCTTCGACGACAGCCCGCATACGCGCGAGATCATCTACAATTTCATGCGGCTGCGCGCGCTGCGCGTGGAAGTGGACGTGAAACTCGCGCTCGGCGAATTCACGCTGGAACAAGCCGCGAAATATCTAAAGGAAAAAGTTCCGATGGATTCAGACACGGCCCGTCAGGAAGCGATCGCTTTCGCCACGAGCCCGGGCGGAGCCATCTCGTATCAGGTCGGCAAACTCGAGATCATAAAATTTCTCGCTGACGCGCGGATGCACCAGGGCGACAGGTTCAATCTTCGTGCGTTCGACGATTTCGTCTGGAAAAATGGTAACGTTCCAATCGCGCTGCAACGCTGGGAATATTTGGGCGAAAAATAGGCTGCGCACCAGTGGCGGTTGAAACACGCTTGCCTTACATCCTGCGAGTAGAGATATTACGAATTAAAGATGCGATCTTAAAAGGGTAAAGGGTCACAAAAAAGTGAAAATTTTTTCTCGACTCGCAACTACTCGGTTTCCGATAATCGGAAACTCGCATCTAATCGAGCCATTCACCAAATTCGTGCTTCTACTATGAAAACATCACTCATTGTCTGCCTATCTTCACTCGCGCTCGCGCTAACTTCGCTTGCGCAATCTCCCGCCGCGCCACAAGCATCTCCGCGCGGAGCGCCGGCTATGAGTCCGGCCGCGGGGGCTCCAGTGAATCCCGCCGCCCCGGCACAGCTGCCACCGGGGGCAAGCGCTCCTCCTGCCGGAGCTCCCGCGCCAGAAGCGACGGTCACCGCTACATTAAGCCCTGCGCCGACCGCAGCCGAAAGCCCGTCCCCAGCGGCTGAAGCGAAACCTAGCGGTGGCGTGCTCGGGAGCAACTGGTTGATCGACAAGTTCCACAAGGGCGGTCCAATCATGTGGCCGATTTTGATTGTATCAATCATCGGGCTCACCGTGGTGATTGAGCGAATCTTTTGGTGGACCGGCCGCTGGTTTCGTCGTGACCCCAAACGGATCGAGAAAGTGTTCACTGCGATTGAGCATGGCGATACCACCGAGGCCTCCAGGCTGTCCCGCGGATCGCGCGATCCAGTTCTGCGCATGATGTGGAATGGCCTCAATCACCAGCACGCCTCGCTGCAAGGTGCATTGCAAGTCGCTGCCGGCATCGAAATCAAACGCGCTGGCCGGTTTCTTGTGGTGATGGACACGCTGGTCACACTGGCGCCGTTGCTCGGTCTGTTAGGTACGATTACCGGTCTTATTAGGTCGTTCAGTTTTCTCGGCAACGAAGAGCTGGCGGTGCAAGCCGTCACCGGCGGTATTGCCGAGGCGCTTATTGCCACGGCGTGCGGTCTCGGCATTGCCATCTTCGCTCTGATTCCGTTTAACTTTTTTACGTCCCGAGTGTCTAACTTGGAGTTCGAATTGCAGACGGCAGCCACAAACCTGGAAGTGATGTTAGGAGCACAAACCGCGGCGCGCGAACTGGACTTCGCGACGAAAGCCCCAGCTGGCAAAGGCTCGTCGATCTAAAGATATTTTAAGCTATTCAATGCACGTAAGCTCGCCAATTCCACACAAGAAAGCGCGGATCGAGATCATCCCGTTGATCGACATCATGTTCTTTCTGCTTGCCAGTTTCATGATGGTGAGCTTGAGCCAGGTGCACATGAAAGGGATCAAGGTGAACCTCCCCTCCGGTGTTTCGGGTGAAACACAGACAAAACGCGAGTACCTCAGCGTCTCCGTCGATAAAGATGGCCATTACTTCTACGACAAGGACCAAGTCAGTGACGACGAACTGCTGAATCGTCTGCGACAGGCGCATCAAACGGCCCCCGACGCGAAAGTATTTATGCGGGGCGATCGGGACTCGGCCCACCTAAACGTTGCCCATGCGCTCGATATAATCCGCTCGTCCGGCTACTATAAAGTCTCGTTCGAAATTAGGAGCGAATCGCTCAAAGGAGTTCCCGGCGGACCGCGCTGATTTTGTTATGGCAGTAACGCAAGTAAGACCGCTAATGTACCGGCCGCCACCGCGGTGGTATTTGTGGACCGCGTTTGGCGTTGCGCTAGCGATCCACCTCACAGCGGTTGCATTGGCTCAAAAACGCGAGGCCGTTGCAGTAGAGCTTCCTCCTCAACCGCCGCAGGTCGTCGAGGCGACGCTGGCGCCACCGGAGGCCACGCCGCCGCCGGAGGATATTCCGTTGCCGGAGCCACCGCCGCCGCCCGAGATTAAGCCGGAGTTCGTCGAGGAAAGAACACCACCACCGCGGCCACCGCCATCGGCGCAACAACCAAAATTCACGCCGATTAAGGCTGCCGCACTGTCGATGTCCCAAGCAAAAGCGCTTGCCGTTTACAATCCGCGTCCGCCTTACCCGTACGAGGCGCGCGCGCATAAGATCATGGGAAGTGGAGTGATCACCGTGGAGGTTGACCCAGCAAGTGGCAATGTGACTAACGCTTCTGTCACGCAAAGTATTGGGAACTCTATACTAGATGACGCCGCCGTGAGCACCTTCCGACGTTGGAGATTTAGACCCGGCTCAGTGTCCAAGGTCAGGATTCCCATCACCTTTACCATGACGGGGGCATCGTACTAACTCCATCAGTATGAGAATCTCTTCGCCAGTTCCGCACAAACGAGCGCGCATTGAGATCATTCCACTGATCGACATCATGTTCTTTTTGCTCGCAAGCTTTATGATGGTAAGCCTGAGCCAGGCTCACATGAAAGGTATTCGGGTCAATTTGCCAGCCGCACAGGGGCCTCCGCCAAGCGGAGTAAAGGATTTCGTCTCCGTAAAAGTGCTCGAGGGAAACGCGGTATTTTTCGATAACCAGTACGTCGCACAAGACCAAGTCCTCCCGCGGCTTTTTGAACTCCACAGGGGAAATCCGGACATCAAAATCTCGATCAGCGCAGCTCCGACGGCCGTGTACGGCGATGTCATCGGAGTCCTCGATAAAGTTCGGCAGGTTGGAATTACAAAAGTGGGGTATCAAATCAGGGCAGCCGCTGGTCCCGCCGCTTCTGGACCGCCTCCCGCCGCCCCGCCACCACCCGGCCCTTAATCATCCGTCCTAAGAGTTCCAAGTTTAGCGGCAAGGGCGCGGATCGCTTTGGCCCGGTGGCTGATCGAGTTCTTCAGCTCCGCGGGCAGCTCTGCAAAAGTCTCTTCGAATCCGCGCGGAACGAAAATGGGATCGTAGCCGAATCCGCGCAGCCCGCGCGCTTGCTGGGTGATCATTCCCTCGATCATTCCCTCGAACGTCCCCAGCAATTTACCCTTCCGCGCCAGCGCAATTACGCAACGAAAGCGCGCCGATCGTTTGGCTCTCGCCCCGACCCGGGCAAGCTCGCCCAGTAATTTGTCGATGTTTTGTTTATCGCTCGCATTTTGACCCGCATAGCGCGCCGACAAAATTCCGGGCGCGCCACCGAGCGCATCGACTTCCAGACCGGAATCATCCGCGACAACGAGCGCCGGAAAATACTTGGAGGCAGCGACTGCTTTCAGCGTTGCATTTTCTTCGAATGATTTCCCGTTTTCATGTATGTCGGGAATTTCAGCATGCGCGCGCAAATCGCTGACTGCGAACTCCTGCCCGAGAATCTCCTGAATCTCGCGGGTCTTGTGCGCATTGTGTGTGGCGAGCAGTAAATCCATTTTCTTTTCCTGCTTTCCTGCTTTGCTAAGGGATAGTTTCCAATGAGCAGTGAGCGCCGCAAACCGTATCCATTCGATCAGATCGAACCGAAATGGCAGGCGATCTGGGAAGAACGGCAGCCTTTTCACGCACCAAATCCCGGCGAACAAAATTTCGATCCATCCAAGCCGAAATTTTACGTCCTAGATATGTTCCCTTACCCGAGTGGAGCGGGTTTGCACGTCGGACATCCCGAGGGTTATACCGCTACTGATATCGTCGCGCGTTACAAACGGATGTGCGGCTTTAACGTTTTGCATCCGATGGGCTGGGATGCTTTTGGGCTGCCGGCGGAGCAATACGCGATCAAAACTGGAGAGCATCCGGCGATCACGACGCGCGAGAATGTGGCGAAATTTAAGAGACAGCTCCAACGGATCGGTTTTTCATACGATTGGCAGCGGGAGATCAACACTACTGATCCGGGCTATTACAAGTGGACACAGTGGATTTTTCTTCAGATCTATAATTCTTGGTTTAATCCGGCGACTAACAGAGCCGAGCCGATTTCAACTTATCGCGGCGAAAACCCCGACGCAGTCCGGCTCGCTTACGTCGCCGATGTGCCGGTGAACTGGTGTCCGGAGCTGGGCACAGTCTTGGCCAACGAAGAAGTCGTCGATGGAAAAAGCGAGCTCGGTGGATTTCCGGTCGTTCGGCGTCCGATGCGGCAATGGATGTTACGAATCATGGCATATGCGGAGCGATTGCTAAATGAACTTGAAGGACTCGATTGGCCTGAGGGAATCAAATTGCTCCAGCGCAATTGGATCGGACGCAGCGAAGGCGCTGAAATCGATTTCCCTGTCGCCGGATTCGCTGATCCCGGTAAGCAGCGCCGCGTCCCTACCATCCGTGTGTTTACGACACGCCCCGACACGCTTTATGGCGCAACTTACATGGTGCTGGCCCCCGAGCATTCACTAGTCGATTTAATCGTCACAGAAGAACAATGGCCGGCCGTTCGTGAATATCGCGAGCGCGCCGCGCGCAAGAGCGACCTGGAGCGGACGGATCTTGCAAAAGAAAAAACCGGTGTCTTCACCGGCGCATATGCAATTAATCCGGTGAACAGCGAGCGAATTCCGATCTGGGTCGCTGATTATGTGCTACTCGGTTACGGCACAGGTGCAATCATGGGCGTACCTGCCCACGATGAGCGCGATCTGGAGTTCGCTCAAAAATTCGATCTGCCGATCCGCGAAGTGGTGCAGCCGCCGGGAGACGAAAATGCGATTGGCTTTGTTGGCGAAGGAGTTGCGATCAACTCGCCTGTAATTGACGGGCTGCCAAGTTCGGAAGCGAAAAAGAAAATCACCAAATGGCTTGAGCAACACGGCGCCGGAAAAGGTGCGATCAATTACAAGCTGCGCGACTGGTTGTTTTCGAGGCAACGTTATTGGGGCGAGCCGCTGCCCATTGTTTGGAAGGACGGAAAGCACGAGGCGCTCGGCGAAAATGAACTGCCGATCGTTCCACCGCCGCTGGAAGATTATAAGCCAACCGGAACCGGCGAACCGCCACTGGCGAAAGCGAAAGATTGGGTTCGTTATTCCGACAAAGCGCTGCGCGAGACAAACACCATGCCGCAGTGGGCCGGTTCGTGCTGGTATTACCTCAGATTTTGCGATCCGCATAACGACAAACGCTTCGTCGGCGAAGAAGCGGAGCGCTACTGGATGGGAGGCCGCGCGCCGGGTGGCGTGGACTTGTACGTCGGCGGCACCGAGCACGCCGTGCTGCATCTGCTTTACGCGCGTTTCTGGCACAAGGTGTTGTTCGACCTTGGCTATGTTTCCAAGCCGGAGCCGTTCCAGCGCTTGGTGAATCAGGGAATTATCCTTGGCGAAGACAATCAGAAGATGTCGAAATCGCGCGGGAACATCGTGAACCCTGACGACGTGATCGACCAGTACGGCACGGACGCATTCCGCTGTTATGTGATGTTTATGGGGCCGCTGGAGCAGATGAAACCCTGGAGCATGCGCGGCGTCGAAGGCGTGGCGCGTTTTCTCGCGCGCGTCTGGCGTCTGTTCATGAGCGAAAGTCAAGAAGGCAACTGGGAGTTATCCGACAAAATCAAACATGTCGATCCAGATAGGGCGCAGCAGAAGGTGACCCATGCCACCATCAAAAAAGTCACCGAAGACATTGAGTCGTTTTCGTTTAACACCGCCATCTCGCAGATGATGATTTTGGTAAACGCATTTACTAACGCAGAGACGATTCCTTTATCCGCGATGCGGACCTTTCTCGTTTTGCTCAATCCATTCGCGCCGCATCTCGCTTCCGAACTTTGGGAAAAGTTAAACGCAAGGTTCCGAGATGACCTCGGCGATATTACCGAACAGAAATGGCCAGCCCACGATGAACGATTCCTGGTCGAGGACGAAGTTGAAGTCGTCATTCAAGTGAACGGAAAAGTGCGCGACCGAATGAAGATGTCGATTTCGGCGACCCAAGAAGAAATGAAAACCGCGGCGCTCGCGAATCCCAGGATTCAAAAATTCATTACCGGCAAGACCGTTGGCAACGTCGTGGTCGTCCCGAAAAAGCTGGTCAACATCGTCATATGAGGAAGATCTGGGAGGAGTTCGAGGAATTCGCCGTCAAAGGCAATGCGGTCGATCTTGCTGTTGGCGTAATCATCGGGGCGGCCTTCGGTGCGATTGTCAGTTCGCTGGTCAAAGACGTGATCATGCCGCCAATCAGTCTCCTTACGGGCGGACTCGATTTCTCAAACAAGTTCGTCATTCTGCGAGCGGCAAAAGATGGCTCGACGGCACTCAATACTCCCGCTGACGCAGCGAAAGCCGGAGCGATCACCTGGAATTACGGCAACTTCATCACGCTTCTGATTAATTTTCTCATTATCGCGGCCGCAGTTTTTTTGATGGTCCGCGCAATCAACAAACTCCGACAACCCACAGCGAAAGACAAAGAATGCCCGGCCTGCGCGATGAAGATCCCGGCAAAGGCAAGGCGTTGTCCGCATTGCACGACTGAGCTGACGCAAGCGGCCGAGACCTAATTGTATCCGGCATCGGCGATGCCGGCTACAACAGCAAGACCAGCAAATTTTTGGCTTGCCCTTGGCGGCTTCGGCTGCTATCGAGGCCGCAATACTGCAAATGCGGAAGCGCCTTAACCTTACATTGGCAGGAATTGTTGCTTGCTTTGTCGTCGGCTGCGCCACGCAGTCGAAATCAAACTTGGCCGCCAAACAACGCATGCACAATGTGCGCACCACCGCCTATACCCACAGCGAGGGAAGCGAATGCCACAATGCGCTCGACTGTCGTCTTTGCGGCCAGCAGGTGATGAGCGCGGCCTCCGATTGGTCGCGTTTCCCACTCGGTACCCGGTTTCGAATCGCGGACACAAATGAAGAATACATCATTGACGATTACGGGACCGCACTCCTCGGCACAGACACGATCGATCTTTACAAGCCGAGCCGTCTCGACATGAGACGCTGGGGTGTCCGCCACGTCGATATCGATATCTTGCAATGGGGCTCGGAGGAACAGAGCCTGAAAGTACTCGCCCCGCGCGTCAAACACAGCTGTGTCCGGCAGATGGTCGCGAGTTTACGGCAGAAGAAAAAAGCGCAGCAGAAGAAAGAGTTGGTCGCCAGCCTGGACCCGAAAAAAGCTCAGCAAAAGAAAAAGACGTAGCTGCTCCATCGTCGGGCAGTAGACCCGCGCGCGAAATTTACCCAGGGCGATCTGGCGGACCGGAACCAAATCGAGACTGCGCTCTCGAGCATTCGCCCGGATGCGGTGATGCACTTTGCCGCAAGCGCCCTCGTGGCTGAATCCATGTGCGATCCGTCGAAATATTTTCGCAATAACATTTCCAACGGCTTGAACCTGCTCGACGCCATGGTGGCAACGCAGGTGAACCGAATCGTTTTTTCCTCGACCTGCGCGATTTTCGGGCCCCCCGATCGCCTGCCAATCGACGAGGCTGCGCCGGCGCGCCCGATCAATCCCTACGGCGAATCGAAATTGGCCTTTGAAAAAATTCTGCGCTGGTACGGCCAGATTTATGGTTTGAGCTTCGTTTCCTTACGATACTTCAATGCGGCCGGCGCTTCAGAGAAATTCGGCGAAGATCACCGCCTTGAGACGCATTTAATTCCGAACGTGCTCAAAGTTGCACTGGGACAAAAACCGCATGTGGAAATTTACGGCGCCGATTATGAAACCTCGGACGGCACCTGCATTCGGGATTACATACACATTGTCGATCTTGCGCGCGCACACATTCTCGCTCTCGGCACAGCCAAAAGCGAGTTCTACAATCTAGGCACCGGCGGCGGCGCCAGTGTCCGCGAAGTAATCGACGCTTGCCGTAAAGTCACTGGCCGAAAGATCGAGATTGCCGAAAAACCGCGTCGCCCCGGAGATCCACCGCGGCTCATCGCTTCATCGAAAAAAATCAAAGACGATCTGGGTTGGCGACCGCAGTTCCAATCGCTCGACACGATTATCGAGAGCGCCTGGAAATGGCACCAAAAATTCCCCAGCGGCTACGGGGATTAGATCTGGTAGCGTGGGTCTATGATCGCCGATGCAATCGTCGCCGCACTGAGATGATTCCCGCATTGACGAATGAAAAAGCGCCCGCCGCAGCGGGCGCTTTTGATTTTACCGTAAACAACTTTTTCGCGACTACGGTTTTGTCGTTGTGGTGGTCGTTTCCTCTTTTTTGTAAATCGTGGTTGGCTGAGCCAGCACAATTTTGCGCACCACTATTCGATCACCCACATTCGTGTAATACACGGTCGCCGGCATGTCCGGCCGGATTGCGGACCACGTAACGATGTGACCCTCTGGATCGACAATGGTTGTGTCCTTCGTGTAGTAATACCGCACCGGGGCCGCATCCGGCGCCGTTCGAAACATGATATAATCCGAATCCGGCGTGTAAGTGGTAATCGTGCCTGCGGTTGAGGTCGTGGCGGTCGTGGTCGTGCCGGTCACCGGATCCACGGTTGTTGTGGTGGTCTCCTGTGCCAACGCGACGCCGAGCGCTGCCGCGCAAAGCACGCCTGCTGTCAATATTTTCACTAATCTCGTTTGTTTCATATTTGTCCCTCTGCTTTGATTAAATGGATGATCTCCATCGTGTATGACTCCGGCCCCTTAGCGCCGGAGTTCCTTGAGCTACGCCTTGGTATCGTAAATTCCGCCTCGCGCGGTCGCCTCCCTTGGAGTAATCCGCTTCCCCGTGCCAAAGCAACGTAACGCCGCCTTTATGCAGGCTTTACCCGGTTTTCGCGATTTCCTTCCCGAGGGCTGCGCCAAGCGCAATTGCATCTTTGCCCGCTGGCGCGAAGTGAGCCGTCGTTATGCTTTCGTGGAATGGGAAGGCCCAGTGCTCGAGCCCACCGAGCTCTACAAGAAAAAGAGCGGCTCAGAAATTGTCGATCAACTTTTTAATTTCACCGACAAGGGCGAACGCGAAGTGGCGATGCGCCCGGAGCTTACGCCGACGCTTGCTCGCGTGGTTGCCGCGCACGAACGCGAATTCAAGAAGCCGCTCAAATGGTTCTCCATCGGCCAATTCTTTCGTTACGAAAAGCAGCAGCGCGGCCGGCTGCGCGAACATTTTCAGCTCAATTGCGACATCATCGGCGAAAACGATCTTGCCGCCGATATCGAACTCGTCGCGCTCTGCATCGATGTCCTGCGAGCTTTCGGATTCACAGAGAAAGATTTCGTCGTCCGAATCAGCGACCGCGAATTCTGGACCGATCTTTTCCGCGAGAACAATGTCCCGGCGGAACGTTGGGATGAATTACTGCAAGTCATCGATAAATCCGGGCGCGAGCCGCGCGAGAAAACGGCCGAGAAGCTGGGCCATCTTGCCGATCCCGTGTTTGCGATCTTAAAGAGCGGCGGTCAAAGCGAGAAGCTCGACAAACTTGTCGATGGCCTATGCCGGCGCGGCCTTGCCGATTTTGTTGCGATCGATGTCGGCATCGTGCGCGGACTCGCTTACTATACCGGCATCGTATTCGAGGCGTTCGACCGGGCCGGCAAATTCCGCGCCATCGCCGGCGGCGGACGTTACGACAACTTGACCGCGCAACTTAGCGACGACGCTCTCTCACTGCCTGCGATCGGTTTCGCCATGGGCGACGTCGTTCTCGGCGAATTGATCAACGAAATCCCGCGCGCCCGCGAAGCGATGCAGAAAGCAATCACGAGCGACAGGAAAATCGACATTTACATTGTGATCGCGAAGGAAGAACGCCGCACCGACGCACTAACACAAATCCAGCAGCTTCGCGACCGCGGCTACCGCATTGATTATTCGCTCACGCCAACCAAAGTCGCCCGACAATTCCAGGCCGCCGAAGAGGAGGGCGCGTCGCTTGCGCTTCTTTACGGTGACGAATGGCCGCAGGTCAAAGTAAAGAATCTCGCTACGCGTGAAGAATCGCTAATCAGTCATGACGCGCTCCTAGACAGCGTCGCAAAATTCTTGAACATGCCCGGTTCCGTCTAACCATGTATCGCACGCACGACTGCAATTCAATTCGCAAGACCGACATCGGCAAGCAGGTCACGCTTGCCGGCTGGGTAAATGTCACGCGCGATCACGGCGGCGTTATTTTCATTGACCTGCGCGATCGCGAAGGCCTGACCCAGATTGTTTTTCGACCGGAGGAAAACGCCGAGCTCGCAAAGAAAGCCCACAACTTGCGCAACGAGGACGTAATCCAAGTCTCAGGTCGAGTCGCTGCGCGTCTGCTAGGCACGGAAAATCCAAACCTTGCCACCGGTGACATCGAAATCATTCCTAACAGTCTGCGAATTTTGAATCGGGCTGACACGCTCCCATTCCCGATCGATGCCGAGCCGCAGAATGAAGATTTGCGAATGACGCACCGGTATTTCGATCTCCGGCGGCCACGTCTCGCACGCAATTTGCGACTGCGTCATCGGGTCGCAAAAGCAACACGCGATTATCTCGACAGCCAGGGATATGTCGAAGTGGAAACACCAATTCTCTCCAAGAGCACGCCGGAAGGCGCGCGTGATTTTTTGGTGCCGAGCCGGCTCACGCCCGGAAAATTTTATGCGCTGCCACAAGCGCCACAGCAATACAAACAACTGCTGATGGTAGCCGGTGTTGAGAAGTATTTTCAGATCGCGAAATGTTTTCGCGACGAAGATTTGCGCGCCGACCGGCAACCGGAGTTTACGCAGATCGATATCGAAGCGTCGTTCGTCACGCCCGACGACATTTTCACGGTCACCGAAGGAATGCTGGCAGCGATCTTCAAGGCCGCACGCAACACCGAGATCAAAACGCCGTTCGATCGGCTTACCTATCGAGAAGCGGTCACCCGATACGGCAGCGATAAACCGGATCGCCGATTTGGAATGCAACTTATCGATCTTGGAGAAATTTTTCGCGAAAGCAGTTTTAAAGTTTTTCGTAGCGCGCTCGATGCAGGCGGTGTGGTAAAAGCGATCAACGCGAAGGGCTTCGCTGGAATCACGATCGGCCAGGCTGAAGAGCTAACCGAAATTGCTAAAACGGCGAATGGAAATCGCCCATCGTGAAATTTTTCAGTGAACCTGAGAAAGCCGCGCTGAAATCGAAACTGAAAATCGAAGAGGGGGACTGCGTCTTCTTTGGTGCGGACAAATGGGAAGTCGCCTGTGAGGTTCTCGGCCGATTACGGCTGCGCATCTTGGAAATGCAAAAGCTCATGCCTCCTGCTGAAATCTGGGATTTTCTGTGGGTGACAGATTTTCCGCTCTTTGAATGGAGTCCGGCGGAAAACAAATGGAACGCCATGCATCATCCGTTCACCCGCCCGAAAGCGGAAGACATACCGCTGTTTGAAGCGACGGAATTCCCGGATGTTCGCGCAGAAGCCTACGACATGGTTTTAAACGGCGTCGAGATCGGTGGCGGCAGCATGCGAATTCACGAGCTGCAGTTACAGGAAAAAATGTTCGAGGCGCTCGGGATCAACCCGGAAGATCGACAATCACAGTTTGGTCATTTGTTACGCGCACTTCGGCTTGGCGCGCCGCCTGGACTTGATGACCAACTCGCCAGCCGAAGTTGATCCCCGTCAGTTGCGCGACTTGTCGCTTAAATTGGCTAAAGACAAAAAACTGTAGCGGGGCTGTGTCAGCCGCATTCTGACTGAGAACCGCGGATTGCATAGACACTTTTTCGATTCGTTTCTTGCCCACGAAACACGCGAATCATTCGAATGATTTTAGAATTGGTGGGGCGCGACTGCCGGGCGCGCCTCAACGCTTATCGATTAACGATGCCGATTTAATGGGCAGCGGTCTGACTGTCGATCCCGCATTAGGCAGTGGCCAGTTCGCGGACATGCGCGAGGTCGCGACGCGTGATTGGACGCACCTGCGGCGGCAGGAGCGTGACCACGGTCAGCGTCTCACCGGCGAGGGTCATAAACTCCACCTCATAGCCTTTGTGCTCACCGTGGATGTGCACAATTGTTCCGATATCGCCAGCCATCAGGTTTTCCGATGGCAGATCCTCGGTCAGGACGACGCAATCGTGTTCTTTGATCATCATCAAGTTTACCGACCAGGATACGCGGTGATAAGCCGCGGCGCAATTTCGCCACGATCAAATTGCCAGATGGTTCTGAGGCGCATTCTTCTGCCGTCGGATGTAATCGACGATGCAAGTGGGCGTGCAATAAACGCCGCCCGCGTTCTTCACCTCGGGTTTGTCTTCGACCTTTGCCTGATGGCCTTCGGTGAGGCGAATGACTTTGCCGAGGAACTGCTCGTAAACCTGACCAAGAATGTCCGCTGGCAGGACGGAAAATTCGTACGGGCTATCCGGATAGTACAAACGCCGGATGATTCGCTTTAACACTGCATCATCGATTTCAAGTTCGGGCGTGAGCTCATCTGGTGGCTCGACGCGATCTTTTTCTTTGCGAAAATAAAAGAGGCCGGAGTTGTAACGCTCGTCCGCTTCGCGAAAGAGATGGTACAGCCTGCTATAAGTGTGTTCACCATTCAGCAGCGCTTGCAATCGCCCATATCCTCCAATGCGGCGATCTTCACAGATGCGCAGGAAAACTCTATGCGGTCGATGGTGCGCTGCACGGAAAAGTTGAGATCGCGCTGTGATAACTTCGGGTTGCGCAGCGCGAGATTGCGCGCCAGGTCGGCTCGCCACCTCTCGATCTCATCCAGGAAGGCGTCGTCCACCTCCGCCGTGCCGCGCTTTGCCTTCGTGGATTCGGCGAACTTGTCGAAGGAACCTTTAAGGATCGCTTCGCGCTCAAAAATTTTCGCGATGTCATCCCAGCGCGAAACGTATTCGTGAAAATTGAGATAGAGGATGCGCGCGACTGAAGCTTTGTCGTCTAAGCGCGGCTCGACGCGGCAATCGTAAACCGCGAACTCTTCGAAATCGGTGAGGATACTGAGCGGCAATTTGGCTGACCACGCGTAACGTCGCAGTTGATACGCCGGATGCGCGTCGGTCTTGATATCGACAGACGGCTTCTTCGCTTCGAGGAAAAAGTTGCGCGTTCCGGATGTTTTCCATGTCCCAGCCGAGCGCTTTGAACATCGGATCGACAAACTCTTTGCGAAGCTGGGCCTCGTTGTATTGGCCTGATTTATAGGCGTCGCCTTGTTGTTCAAAGCGCTCCACAAGGTCAGCGATCACAGGGGGAGCTGGCATAGCAGATCGAGAATTACATCGTAGCCCCCGGTTGAGATCAAGCTGGCTGCCGACGAATGGGGGCGGAACCGACTATTGCCCGGCTCAAAAGCTCGAGCGCCCGGGCTGGTCACTCAATAACCGAGAGCTTTTTTTCGCTCCATCGCCCCGGGCAGAGGATCCTTGCGGGTGGTAATCGCCTCCGCTCCCGAGTCCTTGATCTGGTGGGCCTGATTCGCGTTGAACTCGATGTCTTTCGTGAATTCTGGCGGAAGGTCTGCGTCTGCGTAAATGGCGTGCACGGGGCACACTTCCACACATGCCATGCAATCAATGCAGTCCTCTGGGTGAATGACCACCTGGTTGTCCATTTCGTAGAAGCAGGCGACCGGGCATACCTCCACGCAGTCGGTGAACTTGCATCCGTTGCATTTATCGGTCACGACGTGAGGCATGGGATTTAGTGGGTGAGGATTGCGTGGAAAGAATCCCAGCGACGCCGGGCGGGTCAATTTCTATTTCAAAATAGTGTCAGGCCGCTCGTGGGCGATGCTCGCGGCCGGTCTTGAACAAAATCGCCAACGAAAAAGTGACGATGGTGCCGAAGCAAATCCACCAGGGAAATTCGATCACCGGCAGCCACGTCGGCTGCGTGTAGAGCTTGCCCCCGAAAAGTCCGGCGATGTTGTTGGGCAGACCACTCAGGATCGCGACAACGATGAAGCCGATGATCATAGCAATGATGTTGCCGAGGTTGTTGCCGCGGCGCTTGGTGAAAATTCCGCAGAGAAAAACACCAAGCAGCGAGCCATACGTGTAACCAAAAATCCCCAGCACGATCGGTATGATCCGCACGTTGGGGTGGACGATGACGAGATACGAAGTTGTGGATGCAACAACGATCATCAGGATCGAGAACCCAACGGTGGCCCACCTGACGGCGCGCAGACTTTGTTCTGCGGTCGATCCCGGGTTGAGGTATGGCTCGTACCAATCGCGGGTAAAGCTGGTGGCCAGCGCGTTAATCGCGGTGCTAAGCGAGCCCATGGCAGTCGCAAAAATTCCGGCGATCAATAGCCCACGCAGGCCGACCGGCATTTGGTACAAAATGAAATGGCAAAACGTTTCGTTAGGCGTTTTCGGAAGCGTTGGATCTGGATGTGTCTGATAGTACACCCACAGCAATAGCCCAATGCTCAGGAACGTGAGCACAATCGGAATATCAGCCAGCCCCGACATGATGAGGGAACGCCGACTGCGGCGAATATCGGGCGCGGTCAACATCCGTTGCACCATGTCCTGGTCGGTGCCGTGCGTGGACATGGTGATGAATGTCGATCCGATCAGGCCGGCAAAAATCGTGTACTCGATCTCGAACATTCCTTTGATTTTCTCCCAGCCATGTTTTGCGGGGTCGAGGCCGGTAGTAAAAAAATCCGAAACGCCAAAGCCGCCGTGGCGTTGGACGATTTCGTTCCAGCCACCAGGAATCGCGGAGTAAAGCAGCCCGAGCGCGACGAGTGCGCTGCCGATCATGATCGACGCCTGGATGAAGTCGGTCCAGATAACGGCTTTAATGCCGCCCAACGTGGTGTAAATCGCCGTGAGAATGACAATGGCGATTGTCGATCCAATATAAATCCAAAGCGTCTCGGTTTGGTTCGGGCGCGTGCCGGAAATCATTTCATAGGCGAGCGCAAGCGCGATGGCCGCTACATACAGCCGCGCGCCGGACGCGAGCAGCCGAGTAACCATGAAGACGGCAGACGCGGCGTTTTTCGTCGGCACGCCGAAACGCGCAGTGAGGTATTCGTAGATCGAGTAAACTTTGTAATCGTAATAGGGCTTGATGAAAATGTAACTGACCAGGATCCGCGCCAGGATCGTGCCAAGCGCCAGCTGCAAGTAAGTGTAGTTGCGTAATGCGAATCCTTCACCTGGCGTTCCGAAAAACGTGCCGGCGCTTGTTTCTGCGGCGATGATGGAAGCGAGCACGGCCCACCACGGAATACTGCGACCGCCGAGGGCGAAGTCTTTGAGATCTTCCTGCTTCCGGCCCATGTACAGGCCGATGGAAATGATGAGCACAAAATAGAGAAGCAAAACCGCGCAATCGATGGCGAGTTTTGCGTCCATGTCGGGCGTTACTTAGCCACAGATGAACACAGATTTACACCGATAAAGAATTTCAAGTCACATCATCTGTGTTTCATCTGTGTTAATCTGTGGCAGTAAAATCTTTGATGAAGCTCACAGAATTTCCCGCACCAGATTTCGATCTGACGATGACGCTCGATTCCGGCCAAGTCTTTCATTGGGAGAAGGTCGACAACGGGTTTGTGGGGGTAATCGGCGACCGCGCCTTTTGCGTCGAGCAGCGCGGCGAGATGTTGCGAGCGCTGCTGGAGGGCGGAGCTCCTGCGACGCCGGGCACACGACATGCAAACGGAGCGGGCTCGCAGGAGCTCGCCCCTCCAGTGATGCAATTGGTCACGGATTATTTCGCTCTCGATCATCCGCTGGCGGAGATTTGCGCCTCGTTTCCAGACGATCCGGTAATGAACGCTGCGCGCGATTTTTGTCGCGGCTTACGGATCATTCGGCAGCCAAAATGGGAATGTCTCGCCACATTCATTTGTTCATCCATGAAACAGGTGGCGCATATTCGCCAGATCTCGGCGGCGCTCCGGAAGCGCTTTGGTGACCCGCGTAAGATCGATAACCATGTGATTCACACATTTCCGCCAGCGGAGCGCATTGCCCGAGCTTCTGAAAATGAGCTACGCGAATGCGCGCTCGGTTATCGCGCCAAAAACCTGCGCGCGACAGCGCAGCTAGTGAGCTCCGGCGAATGTAATCTCGAGGGATGGTCGGCGCTTCCTAATGGCGATCTTCGGAAGAACCTGTGCGAGCTGCCAGGTGTGGGAGCGAAGATTGCAAATTGCGTGATGCTCTTTGCATACGAGCGGCTCCGCGCATTCCCGATCGATGTGTGGATGGAGCGCGTTTTGAAACAGCAATATTTTCGGCGGGCTCGAAAATTGAGCGCGTCGCGGCTGCGTGAATTTTCCCAAACATATTTTGGCGACCACGGAGGATACGCGCAGCAATATTTGTTTCATCATGCGCGGGCGACGTCGCGAAAATCAGGAGTATCGAGAAATTCCTCGGTCCACCGTGCACTTTAGACTAATCCCTGCTGCTATCTCGCGTGGATGGAGTCTGGCCACCACCGGACCATGGCTTCTCGTTTAGCGGCGGCTTCCAATCGGCACAAACCCCAATTGCACAAGAGATCTTGGGCGCGATTTTGCAGGCGACACGTCCGCCAGTCGGACGGACTCGTCCCGTGGCGAGCCTGCCACCACAGGCGCGGCGAGAATTATTTTTTTCTGTGACCGACCATTTCGCCGCGCACCGTGCGGCGATCGACGCGCGTGAGGTTCTTTTCCATTGCCGGTGTCAGCAATGAGATGTGCGGGATGTCGCAGAGATATTCGGCGATAAACCAGATCGGTTTCTCCGTAGTCATCCAGTTGAGATGATCGAACCGGGCGAGGTTCACCGAACGTGAATACCGCCGGAGAGTGCGTTCACCGCGCAGGTTGAAGTAAACATTGAAATAACTCATGGCCAGCTCGCGCAGGCTGCGATAAACCGGTTCGCGATATCGGCAGCCGGTGAAATTGGATTTCGCCACCGCGCCCCAATGCCCGCGCCCTTTGAAAATGGCGACCACGTGATCGGTGTCCTGTTCCGCTTCCAAATCGAAGATCAGCGGTGGAAATCCGAGAACTCGGAGCGCGGCGGCTGCGAAAATTCCGCCCTCGAGACATGACGCGGTGCGATCGTGCAGAACTTTTTTCGGAGCTCGCGCGGTGAAGCTCAAGTTGTAAGGCAGGTCGTCGAGAAACCTCTGTATGCCGGCTGGCGTTTTCAAAGCGCGTAACCGCCGCAGCTCCGACGGCGTGAAACGAAAAGTGTTTATGCCTGCCACGAGTGGCACATTATTTACGAAGCGCCAATGTCCAAGCCGGATAACAATTACTGCGTCTTCGAAGCGACGATTTCGCCATTGCACTTAGGTCCGTGTTGCCGCGCTAATGATAAGCGGCGGAGCACCGCTGCACTCCAAAATGCAAGCGAGGGACGTAGTCTCGCCGGCGGCACCGAGCGCATAGGAAATCGTGCCTGAACAATCGTAACCGCGATCATCAAACGATTTGTGACCGCCCCCGTACCGATACGGCTTGGAGCGAAGTTGATTGGCAGCCCAAATCGCCCGTTTCACCGTCGCTGGTGCCTTTTTCGGCGCGGCCGCCTGGCCCGCCGAGTAAATATGTGCGTTTTTGCTTCGAATGACCGGTCCGAGTCAGGAAAGGGATCGGCGATTATCGATGGAACGATCAGCACGAGACGAACTGCGCCGAACAGAATTTTAGCTTGAACCGGACAGATAAATTCCTCCGAGGCTCTCTTGTATAGAAGGGAACCAGCAGATGAAAAGGAAAAATTCAGTATTTGGTGGGGCGTCTTGTCTTCAAGACGATGGCAGAGCAATCGCCGGAGGCGCGAATATCAGGCGGCAAAGCCGCATTTCCAAGGCGTTGAGGACAACGCGTTCCACCCAGTTGATGCAGCAAGGGCGCACAATTTGTGATAAACTCGCGGCATGATCCGCGCAGTCGCCTGGCCGGTCACGCTTCTCACCACGGCGATGATTGCGCTGGCTGCGGATGAATCGCGGCAGAGCAAATCCGAAGAACCCGACGCATTCGACATCGAGCCGCCGATATTGAAACAAAACCTCTCGGATGAGCCATTGCCCGCAGGAGGGACGCCCGATGCAGAGGTTGCGCGTTTGGAAAAGCAGTTGGGACGCGCAAAGGGCAACGCGGCTGGGGCGGAACGCCTGTGGAAAATCGGCGTGCTCGCAAAAGTGGAAGTGGAACAACGTTTGTTGAAGGTGGTGCGGTGCGAGTCCGATCTCGCCAACGCGCGAGTTGCGCGCGCAAAAGAGGAAGTCGCCGCCCAGCAAGCGAAGCTGACAGTTGGCGAAAGTACCAAGGCAGACCTGGACGCTGCGAAAGGAACCCTGGCGCAATTAACTGAAGCTGCGCAAATCGCGGCGGCGAAACGTGAGCGCGCCGACCTCGAAGCCGCAGAAGCAAACGTACGCCGCCAGCAAAAACTCCTTAAGCTCGGCAGCGGACAAAAATCCGATGTTATCCGGGCTGAAGAAAGACTCGCCGAGCTTAAAGCGCAGAAGAATTAAATACGGCGCGATAAATAAATGCGAATAGACGACCAAAAGCGACGCGAGGACGGGTGCACTCCCAAAGCTTCCGCGAAACGGAATAGCATCTGCGTGGATTTTGCACGCAGTGCTTTTACTCGCGAAAGCTTTCGGAGTTGGAGTGTGATGCGTCTTCGCATTGCTTTCATTGTTGACGGGGTAAACACCTCTTATCAGCCTGCTGAATCAATAGCCCGCCGCCTGGCCGTCCTTGCGCGATTCGCTGGCGCCGACATAGACACGCTGGCCGTCGTGCATTTCGACTTTGATCGCCTGATAACCGCCGTAGCCGCCGACGTCGAAGCGGACGTCATGGCCGCGCTTCTTTAATTCGCGCACGGTTTCGTACGGAATGCCGCTCTCCACCTCGACATAGCCACCGTTCTCCATTTTCTCGCCGGTCGGTTCGTTGTCACCTTCGTGCTGCCAGCGCGAAGCGTCGCCGGCTTCCTGCACATTTAAACCGAAATCGATCTGGTTGGTGAGCACTTGCACGTGACCCTGCGGTTGCATGCCGCCGCCCATAACGCCGAACGCTTCCCACGGCTTGCCGTCTTTCATGACGAATCCGGGAATAATGGTGTGAAACGGGCGCTCCCCGGGCGCGTAAACATTCGCGTGAGTCGGCTCCATCGAAAAAAGTTCACCACGATCCTGAAACATGAACCCAAGCCCTGGCACTACGATCCCGCTGCCCATCCCGCGATAATTGCTTTGAATCAGCAAGACCATGTTTCCCTCGTCATCGGCACTGCACATATAAATCGTGTCGCCGTCATCAATGGGCAAACTGGAGCTGGCCCGCCCTCGGGCCGACACCTCGGCAGAGCGCCGCGGGGGCGCGCGGGCTCCATCGGCCGGATTGCCAGCTTCCACCTTTTTGGCGGCATGATTTGGGTCGATCAATTTGCCGCGCTCAGCCGCATATTCTTTCGAAAGCAAACCGGCGAGCGGAATTTTCGCGAACGCAGGATCTGCATAAAATTTTGCCCGATCAGCCCACGCGATTTTCTTCGCTTCGATCATCGTGTGCAGGGTTTCCGGCGAATTGCGTCCCATCACGCGCAGGTCGAATTCTTCGAGAATGTTCAATATTTGCAGCGCGGCGATGCCCTGACCATTCGGCGGAAGCTCGAACACATCGTAGCCGCGATAATTCGTTGAGACCGGCTCAACCCATGTTGACGCATGCTTCTCCAAATCAATTTTCCGCAGGAAACCGCCGTTGGCCCGCATAAAAGCATCGATCTTGTCCGCGATCTCGCCTCTGTAGAAAACGTCCCGCCCTTTTTCGGCAATCAATCGCAGCGTCTTTGCTAGCGCCGGGTTTTTGAAAATGTCACCTTTTGCCGGTGTGCGACCTTTGCCGTCGAGTGTGTACGTCTCCAGAAATGCGCCGGGCAATCCCTTGTAAAAGCGCGGCCCAAATGACCAATAATACGCGATCAATTCCGTGACTGGAAAACCTTCTTCAGCATATCGAATCGCAGGCGCAAGATCATCGGTCCATTTCAGTTTTCCGAATTTCTTGTGCAGCTCGGCCCAGGCATCCACTGTTCCCGGAACGGTGATGGGTAACATCCCAGTGGGCGGAATCGTTTCGCGATTCAGTTTGTCGAGCTCGGCCTTCATTTGGTCATAGCTCAAGCCGAGCGGTGACCGTCCGCTGCCGTTTATGCCGTAAAGCTTATTCTCTTTCGCGCTGTAAACGATTGCGAACAAGTCGCCACCGATGCCGTTGGAGACCGGCTCCATCAAACCGAGCGTTGCGTTCGCGCCGATCGCCGCATCCACGGCGCTGCCACCCCGCTTTAAAATATCGGTGCCCACCTGCGTCGCTGCCGGCACGCTGGTGCAAACCATTCCATGTCGCGCCAAAACTTCCGATCGCGTCGCGAAATTCTTTCCCGTAATGCGATCGATCTGGGCATTAAGCGAAAGATCGACCGTGAACAGAGCAAGCAGTCCAAAACTTAGCGGGTTAACCCAGCGCACACAGCCACATTAACGCCCTCCCTTTAAAGAGCGCACTTGAATTTTGGTCTCCCGATTATATCTGAATGCTCACCGCCTAATGAGGATTTCTTCGGATGATCAAAAAGCGATCGGTTTGATTCTGGTCTGCCTGGGATTTCTGTCTTTCCTGATCGGGTTGGCCGCTCGACTCAAAGAGAATTTTCATTCCCGCGCCGAAATCTCGACTGCGGGTTTCACGGTCGCTGCGATTCTGGCGGGACTCGGCGTAGTCGTCTTTCTGTTTTCCTTGAGAAAAAGACAGGACTGAGCGGAACGTCAAGCTTTCTCAGACGATTCCAATTTCCAGTCACACACACTGTTTCGGAATTTCTCGGGCAAAGCCGGGCGATCTTCCGATCGTTACATCATCTCGGCGGCCGCGAAGCCGGGCTTTGCCCGCTCGGCCCCTTTGGAAATGGAACTTCAGGCACGTGGTTGGTGTTCTGGAAAGCCTCGATCATCCAGTTCCCGCCCACTTTCTGTAACACTAAGGTTTGTATGCCCTCACGCGGTTCCGGAATTGTCGGCGGTGTCTTCGCGCCGGACATTGTCCATCGCGTATGTGCCACGGCAATTTTCGGCCTCAGAAAGCGGATGTCCACCTGAGTGATGGTGAGCGTGCTTTCTCGAAAGACGAACGCGAAAGCATCGCTGAGCTGACTCTCAATCTCCTTACGACCCTTCCACCACCAGCCGATCACATTAACGACATCGCCGTCTTCGGCGAACAAGGCTGCGTAGGCCTTGGCATCGTGTTGGTTCCACGCCTGTTGTTGTCGCGTCTGCGCGACATCGCGAATTGCAGCCGCATCAGCCTGTCGATCGGCAGCCGCACCGACGGCGACAGAAGCCATTATCAGAATCGCAACAAGCCCAATTCGGAAAGTCAATTCTTTCATGCCGCATACTAAGACGGCTTCAGCAGACGAATCAATGCGGCGAAAGTTACCTATCACGCATTTCGTGCCCAAAGAATGCGGCGGCGATCCTTCCAGATCGCCGCCGTTCCCCTATCGCTCCGAACAATCGAAGTTATTCCTGCATTGCGTCGTGAAGCTCCTTGTGGGCGTTCATCATGTCTTGATGCGCCTTTTGGATGTCATCGAGCTTCTTTTGCTGTTCAGCCGTGAGCAGCGGACGGATCTGTGACAGCGTGCTGTCCATGACCGTTTTCATTTTCTGCATCGCCTCCTGATGAATGGCGGCGATCTGCGGTTTGGCCGTATCGAGGATTGGCTGGACCTTGGTCTGTTGATCCGACGTGAGGTTCAGCTTTTCGGTGATCTGCTGGAAGCCAAACGCGTGGCCGCGCCAGGGGCCATGGCCGCCCGGGCCGGGCTGCGCTTGCACAACCACGAAGCCGCTGAGCGCGATCGCGCCGGCGGCCGCAAGTGTTAACAGGTTTCGTTTCATAGTTTACTTTTTCCTTTGTTGTTTTTGCTGCGCACTTTTTTTGCGCTTCTGTAGCTAATGACCGGATGCTTGCTGGCTCGGTTACAATTTTTTGTTTCGTCGGTTCACTGTAGCCGCGCTTGTGTCAAGCACGAAACCAGCGACATGCTCTTGGCACAGGCACATCTGTATACAAAGTTGTAACCGCAACGCGCCGTTGCCGGTCAATGGTAATGGTGTGGATGCGCTCTCGATTACATGGATGATTCTGACGCAAGCGCGCTGGTTCAGGCTGCGCTTCAGCATGATGATGAAGCGGCTCGCACGCTGGTGCGTCGTCTTTATCCGTTGGTCGCAAAAGTGGTGCGCGCGCATCGCCCGCGCAGAACGCCCGAAGAGGACCTTTGCCAAATGATTTTCATCAGAGTTTTTCAAAAATTATCGCAATTCTCCGGCAAAGTGCCGTTGGAGCATTGGGTCTCGCGGATCGCGGTGAACACTTGCCTGAATCAAATCGAGTCAGAGAAAGTGCGGCCTGAGCTGCGGCATGCCGATTTGAGCGAAGAAGAGCGGGCAGTGGTCGAGAACCTGGCCACTTCCTCCAGCGAGCTCGCCCCGGACCAGCGTTTCGCGTCACGCCAATTGGTCGAGCATCTGCTTGCCACGCTGAAACCAGTCGAGCGGCTCGCGATCGATTTGCTATACTTGCAGGGACGTTCGGTCGAGGAAATTCGAAAAATCACCGGCTGGAGCACGGCACTCGTTAAAGTGCGCGCGTTTCGAGCCCGACAGAAAATGAAACAACAGCTCGCGAAAATTTCGACAAGGGAAAAACGATGAACAAGAAAAAAATCGATCGGCTGCTGCGCTCCGCCGCAGAAGCGCGCGAAGAAGACGTGGTCTCGATGCCGTTTGGATTCGATACGCGAGTCATCGCGCTCTGGAGTGCAGGCGCGACCAAGCCGAATGGCGTGACGTTCTTGCTGCGACGCGTTGCCCTCGTGTCAGCGATCATCATTGTCGTATCAACAATTGCGGCCGTTCGGGAAACCAGACAAAGCCGTGAAATCGGCGAGTCTTTGACAAACGAATACGCCATCGCCGATTCCGCGATTCAAACTGAGTTTTCGCGATGAACCGCGCGCTGCAATGGAAATTGATCGCCGGTTTCCTCCTGGTTTTTCTCGCCGGCGGTGTGACGGGTGCTTTCGTAGGGGCAGCGCACGCGCGGCATTTTTTCTTCATGGCGCCTCGTCCCGCGGTGATCAGCGAGCGAATGCGGGAGCGATTGCAAAGAGAACTGAGTCTGACGCCGGAGCAGGTGGCCAAAATTTCGCCGATGCTGGATAAAGCGGCTGCACATTCGTCATTCATCATTTTAGTTGAGATCTATGAACCACAACCACGCGCATCAACACCTCAGCGCGAGTGATCCGCGTATGGCCACGCTCATCACCCGGTCGCGCCTCTATGATATTGCGCCTTTAGTCTCCATCCGGCCATTCGATGCGTTGGCTGAATCGATTGCCTACCAACAATTGAGCGGAAGAGCCGCCGCCGCCATTTGGAGCCGGGTACGAGCGCTTTATCCCAAAGGGAAACGACTCGATCCGCAGAAAATTCTCGCGACGCCCGACGACACCTTTCGAGCGGCTGGTCTTTCACGTGCGAAGATTGCCGCGCTCAAGGATCTCGCTGCAAAAACCATCGACGGCACCGTGCCTTCTGCTCGCGCACTTAGTCGGATGAGCGACGATGAAATTGTCGCCCGCTTGATCACCGTGCGCGGCATCGGCCGCTGGACTGTGGAGATGCTTCTTCTTTTCGATCTTGGCCGGCCCGACGTGTGGCCGGTCCACGACTACGGGGTGCGCAAAGGTTTCGCGAAAACTTTTGGCCGGAGAAAATTGCCGACGCCGAAAGAACTTATGAAATTCGGAGAGAGATGGCGACCGTACCGCTCGGTGGCAGCGTGGTATTTTTGGCGGGCGCTGGACTCGGTGGAGAAGTTATAAAGCTGAAAGAGTTAAAATGCGTCCCGTTTGGTAAGACTTGTAGCTTGTAGCTCTTTTAACTCCTCTGAGCATTTAGCTTGCGCTAAGCGGCGCGCCTCATTAAAACGCCCGGATTATGGCAATGATCCATGTTAACCGGGGTGCTACGAGTTTGGGCACATTCTCTGAAGAAGACGTTCGCGATGGGTTGCGAACCGGCCGTTTCCTCTCTACCGATCTGGGTTGGCGCGAAGGAATGCCGAGTTGGCAACCGCTCTCGCAATTTGCAGAGTTTGCCGCAGCCACACCCGCTCCGCCGCCTTTGCAGCCGGGTACAGCCTCGGCGGCACAGCCTCCCATGCCGCGGAGCGGATTGCCGTGGGACCAGCGGCAAACCAAAGGATTGTTGAACGCGTTTATCGAGACTTTGCAAATGGTCTTGAGCAGGCCGGTCGCTGCGTTCACCGCGATGAAACGCGAGGGCGGCCTAGGCGAGCCGCTTCTCTACGCCATTATCGGCGGAACTTTCGGCGCGGTGTTTGCGATCACTTACAATTTTGTTCTTCGATCATTCACACCGTTCGCGGACAGGCACGACGCTCTTCCGCATCTTTTCGCTGGGCTCGGCTGGATTTTCCTTCTGGTCTTGACGCCGCTCTTTGTGGTGATCGGGATGTTTGTTCTCTCAGCAATTCTTCATGTCTGCCTGATGATCGTCGGCGGCGCGAAGCAGTCCTTTGAGACTACGTTTCGGGTAGTTTGCTTCGCGGAAGGATCGGCCAGCCCGCTTCTTGTCATCCCGTTCTGTGGCGGATTCATCGTTGGAATTTGGAAAATTGTCCTTTATTGCATTGGACTAACGCATGCTCATGAAACCGATACCGGCCGCGTCGTGATCGCCGTGCTTTTGCCTTTGATTGTTTGCTGCGGGGGATTTCTACTGCTGATATTCGGTGCGTTCGGCGCATGGAGTGCGGCACAACACTAGAGTTGCCAATGCAAGTTTCGTGGCGCCACGTCGGTCCGAATGAGACCGATCACGAACTGCTGTGGCTGACTGTTTCCATTGGATCACTCGGCGCCGCGGCGCTCTGGTTTACGCTCGGGTTTCCATGGCCGCGTTGCGTATTTCACCAGCTCACCGGCTTGCCTTGCGTCACGTGCGGTATGACGCGGTGTGGGATTCAATTTTTTCACGGTCACTTTCTGGCTGCATCGAAATGGAATCCACTCGTGTTCACAGCACTCTGCGGCCTGACAGCGTTTGATCTCTACGCGTTTGCGACGCTCGCAACGCGCGGGCCGCGTTTGCGGATCTGTTTTTACACGGAAACGGCGAAAACATTTGTGCGCATCGCGGTCATCTCGGCGCTCGTGCTAAACTGGATTTATCTGCTGATGCATTGGCGCAATTTTTAGCTCGAGCGGTACCCGTGCGTTGTAGCCGATGGCGCCGACGTGTGCTTCGTGGTTGAACTTCTGGGCGCATGAGAATTCTTGTCACTGGCGGCGCGGGTTTCATCGGCTCGCACCTGGTCGAAAAATTGCTCGCGGCCGGGCGCGAAGTGGCCATCCTGGATGACTTCAACGATTTTTACGATCCGCAAATCAAGCAGGCAAATATCGCCGGTTTCGCCAAAGATGTGACCGTTCATCATGTCGATCTTCGAGATGGCGCGTCAGTGCGAAATTTGTTTCATCGCGAGAAATTCGACGCGATCGCTCATCTCGCGGCGCGCGCTGGCGTCCGCCCCTCGATTCAGCATCCACGCCTTTATTACGACACGAATGTCACTGGCACATTGCACCTGCTAGAGGCCGCGCGCGTGACCGAGGTGGGACGATTCATCTTCGCCTCCAGTTCATCCGTTTACGGCGCGTCGAAAACGATCTCTTTCTCGGAAGGTCAATATCTTAGTCAGACGCTCAGCCCGTACGGTGCGACGAAAATTGCTGGCGAATTTCTTTGCTCGACCTACTCACATCTTTATCAGTTGCGCGTGGTATCGCTTCGTTATTTCACCGTTTATGGTCCGCGGCAACGGCCGGACCTTGCGATCCATAAATTCACCCGCCGCATTTACGCCGGACAACCGATCGATCAATTCGGTGATGGTACGACGCGCCGCGATTACACTTACATCGACGACATTGTTCAGGGAACACTAGCGGCGCTCGGCTATGACGGGCCGCTGTTCGACACTTTTAATTTGGGGGAGAGCGAAACCATTCAGCTCAAGGATTTGATTTCCGCGATCGAGAAGGCGCTCGGAAAAAAGGCAAAAGTTAACCGGCTGCCGGAGCAACCCGGCGATATGCCGCTGACTTGCGCGGACATTTCGAAAGCGCGAAAGTTGCTTGGTTACAAGCCGATTATACGACTAAGCGACGGACTTCCGCGTTTTATCGATTGGTTTCTGGGCCAAGTGAAATGAACATGTCGGTCTTGCAGCTATGGTGGCGCTCGCCGGGGCGGGCGGGGGAGGCAAATTGCAAAGTTGCCCCACATTGATGATGTCACTGTGTACTTTGCCATTCGAGGAGCGCGCCTGTTTTGTCGCCGGCCAGGCAAAGTCCGGCACCACCTTGTTAGTGGCGCTGCTCGATAATCACCCTGAGCTCCTCGTGTTGCCGGAGGAAACTGCCTATTTCCCGACCGTCCTTACCAAGTACGCGCCCCGCGGCCGCCGGGCGCAGTTTGATTACCTGACGAAACAGTCGCTTTCCAATGTGCTGTTCGGCGGGCCGTGCAAGTGGGGTAAACGAAATTACACTACGTTCCCACGCGAGAAATTTCTGGAAACGTTTGAGCGCGCAGCGTTCAATCCTGTGAATGCAGAGGAAGATTTGCTCGTACTGATGGTAAAGGCTTACGCAGCCATGCTGGGGCGTTCGCTGGACACAGTCAGACGCTGGGTGGAAAAAACACCCGCTAATCGCAATCACATTCCCGCGATTCTTGCTCGTTTCCCCCACGCGAAAATTCTCGTTACCATTCGCGATCCCAGGGCCATTCTGGCGGCGCAAATTGCGCTGGAAAAAACGAGAAAGACCGGAAGGTTTTCAACCTACTATGTGATCGCACATTGGTGTGTCGCAGCGAGGCTCGCCAGGCGCGTGGCCGACGGCGAGATTCCCGGTTTTGTGGTGCAATATGAGGATTTGGTCTGCGAACCGGCCAAGATGATGGAAAAAGTTTGCGCTTACCTGGAGATCGACTTCGACCGGGCTACAGTTCTTACGCCCACAAAAGTGGGCCAGTTCTGGAGCGGCAACTCAGCGGCGCGCATTCACTTTTCGCAGATCAGCACCGAACCCGTGACACGCTGGCAGCGCGAGCTTTCCGAGGACGAAATCGGATGGGTGGAGTGGCATTGCCGCGATCTGATGCCGGAATTCGGCTACGAGCCAAGACTGACCCGACGCGAATTGCGATATTTTATGCGGCCGATTCGCGGCGAACGCCCGCGGGAATATTTGAAATCACGCGCCTATTCTCTGCGAGACCAAATAACGCGCTAACCTGTCATTCCGAGCCGCGGAGACAGCGAGGGACCTCCCCTACGAAGTCTGTTACACCCGAGCCAGATTAGCGTGCTCCAGGAGCCTTTGAGCGATCCTTCGCTTCGCTCGGGATGACCGCGCATCTGGTGGCGGCAGCAAGCGCACAGATCGTAAGCGCCACTTGCAATCGCGGCCGAAGGAGGCATAATCTCGACCGAGATGTCGGGAATCTTCTTCGATCTTCCGAGCGTCCGGTTTCTACTACGATTCAGGTTTTTTGGAACCATGATGCGAATCTTTGCATCCTTACTGCGTCGTTGGTTGAGTGCGCCGGTTTGCGGTTCGAGAAAAGTCTATTTCCGGCTCGACGAGGCGGAGTTTTCAGCGGCGTCGCAGAGTGCTTGCAATTTGTTTGATTGGACCATCGGTGATTCGCGCGCCGCGGACGGTGTCCCGAATGTTTCCGGGGCGCTCCGCCCATTTAACAATTGGGTCAAACGTGAAGATTATTATGAACTCTTATTCATCCGGAAGACGCTCACGCCGCTCGCGCGGTGGGGGCCGACGCAAAGGAAATCACGAACGATTTCGGCGTCAGCAAGGAGCAGCGAAAACTCAGAAAAAGACATTCTGGCAGCGGGTGGTCGAATTTTTTGGAAACGGTGGCGCCGCAAAGAAAAGAGCAGCGACCGCACGCAATGGTACGCACCCTTCGCGCCCACCGCGAAAACCTGAGGTTGTTGAAGTCACATCGCCGCGTCTTTATGTCGGCAACCTCTCTTTTGACGCTACTGAGAGCGATCTCTTTGAATTGTTTAACGGCGTAGGGCACGTGCAAAATGCGGAGGTTGTAAGCTACCGGCACAACCAGCGCTCCAAGGGTTTTGCCTTTGTACAAATGCAGACCATCGAGGAAGCCAAACGTGCCGTGCAGGAATTGCACGACAAGGAATTCCTCGGGCGGAGACTGGTGGTGAGTGGCGCGAAATCCAGCGAGCATCAGCCACGCTGACGGAGTCAATCGTTCTTACTGGGAGACGCGCGCTTTCTAGCGTGGCGTCTCCCGATTTTTTGGGAACAAATGATCATAGCGCGTCTCTATCAGACGCGGAGTTACGTTTGCGGCATTTCACAGAAACGCCCTACAGTTTGATTCGATGCCGCACACCTTCTTCATCGTCGGCCCAACTGCGAGCGGGAAATCTGATTTGGCTGCCGATGTCGCGGGCGAAATCGGCGCGGAAATTATCAGCGCGGATGCGTTTCAAATTTATCGCGGACTCGATCTTCTGACGGCCAAGCCCGAACCCCGAACGCTGGCAAAAGTGCCGCATCATCTCGTCGCCACAATGCCGCTTCACGAAGAGATGAACGCCGAGAAATTTCGCCGAGCCGCCTTGCGCGCTATCGACGAAATTCACTCACGCAACAAGATCGCGATCGTTGTGGGCGGGAGCGGGCTGTATATCAAGGCGCTCACCGACGGATTCGCGCTTCTGCCGGGGTCCGATCCAAAGCTGCGCGAGAAATTGAACGCGATGAGTTTAGATGAATTGCGCTCCGAACTCGTTCGACTCGATCCCGAAGCGGCGCGGAAGATCGACATCAAAAATCGCCGCCGCCTAACACGAGCCCTTGAGATTTGCCTGACAACGGGGAAACCGTTTTCGGCAGATGTAGCCGGGGTCGGTGACCCCGGTCCGCGGAGATCCACGATCCCGGCTACAGGCGTCTTCGTCTTTCGCGACCGAGAGGAACTTTACACCCGAATCAATGATCGAGTGCAAGCAATGTTCCAAAAGGGCGTAATCGAAGAAGTGCGAGCCGCCAGAGCGACCAGTGCGACTGCTGCGCAGATGATCGGCCTGCGCGAGATCCGTCAATTGCTGGCAGACAAGATTTCGATCTTGCAATGCATCGCCGAAATTCAGCAAGCGACCCGGCGTTATGCCAAGAGACAGTTGACGTGGTTTCGCAACCAAAGTAATTTTGAGCCGCTGAATCTATCGCTTTTCACTCACAACGAAGCTGTGAAATGGATTTGGCAACTCGTCAACGCTTTCGGAGTTGCGCGCAGGAATGATTGAGACTCGTCCGCAAAAAACGCATGAGCGCGCACTTCTGATCGGTCTCGAAAAGGAGGGCGTCTCAAAATGGGACCTGCGGGATTCGCTCGAAGAACTCGCTGAGCTAGCCAATTCCGCCGGCGCAGAGGTGGTCGATACCGTCACGCAAAAATTACCGAAGCCAACGGCTCCCTACTACATCGGCCGCGGCAAAGCTGAATCGATTAAGGACGCGTGTCAGGACCGGCGTGTGACCTCGATCATTTTTGACGATGAACTTTCACCGGCGCAGGGTCGGAATCTCGAAAATTTATTAGCGCGCAAAGTTCTCGATCGAACACAGCTAATTCTGGATATTTTCGCGCAGCGTGCCCGCAGCCGGGAAGGTCGATTGCAAATCGAGTTGGCGCAATTGCAATATCTTTTGCCCCGCCTCACCCGGATGTGGCATCACTTGTCCCGGCAGACGGGCGGGATTGGCACGCGCGGGCCCGGTGAGACACAATTGGAAGTTGACCGTCGCCGCGTGCAGGACCGCATCGCGCGGCTCGAGCGGGAGCTGGAAGCAGTGCGCAAAACTCGCGCCATCCACCGCCAAGGTCGCAAGCGACATCAGTGGCCTGTAGCAGCAGTCGTTGGCTACACCAACGCAGGCAAATCGACGTTGTTGAATTTGCTTACCGGCGCCGATGTTGTCGCCGCCGACAAACTTTTCGCCACGCTGGACCCCACCACGCGCAGCTTCGTTTTGCCTAACAAACAGCGGGTCCTTCTAACCGATACGGTCGGTTTTTTGCGAAAACTCCCGCACACATTGATCGAATCGTTCAAGGCAACGCTCGAAGAAGTGAGCGAAGCCGATCTGCTTATTCACATTGTCGATCTTAGCCATCCGCGCGTGGACGAGCAGATGGAAGCAGTCGATGCTGTGATTAAAGAACTCGACGCGTTTGGAAAACAAACGCTGATTGTATTCAATAAGATTGATAATCTCGAAAACCGAGAGCTGGCCGAAACTTACGTTAAAAAATTTCCTGGCAGCGTAGCGATTTCCGCGCGCACCGGTGAAGGCGTGAACAAACTCGTGCATGCGCTGGAGAATGCGCTCAGCTCATGGCGGTTGCGCTCACGCTTCCGCATCCCTGCAAAAGAGAGCGCATTGATCGCCGAGATTCATCGGGTCGGTCACGTGCTGGAACTGCGCTACGAAGGCAACGACGCAGTGATTGTTGCCCACGTTCCACCCGATCTGGCGCAGAAACTCGAGGCCTACACAGGGCGCGATTGATTGCCAAGATCGCTGACTGAAGATTTCACGCTCTGCGCGATCTGCGACCAGCCCTCGCGATTGTTTGGGGTAGTTGCAAAATCCAGTGGCGCGCCAATGACGATTTTGATTCGTGCGGGACGCGGAATTTTCCGGTGGGGCGGCAATGCTTCGAATGTCCCCGCGATGAACGCAGGCACGACTGGTACCCGCGTTTCGGCAACCAGCATTCCGAGACCGTGCTTAAACGAGGCCATGCGGCCATCGCGACTGCGCGAGCCCTCGGGAAAAATGACGTAAATGCATTTTTCTTCCTCCAATTTGCGGCGCAGATCTGCGAGCGCGTGAGGTCCGCAATTTTTTCGCCACATTGGCAGCGCGTTTAGACCGATCGCTGAAAAGACGCTGACTGCCTTGGTTTGAAAGAAAACGTCGCCGGCGGCGATGGGAAAGGCGCGTTCGCGATGACGCGGTCGAAATGCCGCCACCAGGGTGACCGCGTCGAGATGACTGCAATGATTCGCCGCCAGAATGAAGGGCCCATGGGCCGGCAAATGTTGCCGGCCGATGATTTGCAGCCGGTGAGCGGTCGCCAAATACATTCGAAGAATCGAAAATGAGAGGTGGTGCGCGAGCCTTTCGAGCAGGCCGCTTTCGCGGCGAATACTGCGAAGCCGCTCGCTCGGAGTTAAACCGGTGTCGCGCGCAGGCTGAAGTTTCCAGGGTTCCATCCGATTTCCTATCCGCTAAAGACGTGTTCCGGTTGCCCAACAGCGAAGCCGACAAAGTAGTTCACGTAATGAAACACGGCAGGTGCGACAAGAATCAGACTGTCGAAGCGGTCGAGAATGCCGCCGTGCCCGGGAATGAGTTTTGCCGTGTCCTTGAGGCCAAGATCACGCTTGATAGAGGAAAGCATTAGATCGCCGAATTGTCCGACGATGCTGACAATAATGCCGAGACCCAGCAAGCAGACCGGTGTGTCGAGCACCGTGTTGAACCAAACAAAATGCGCGCCGAGCGCAACGAGTGGCGTGGTCATTACGATTGCGCCGAGCGCGCCTCCTACCGTTTTGTTCGGGCTGGTGTTGGGGATAAATTTTCGATGACCAAACAGATGGCCGCAGATGTAAGCAAAGATGTCATTGAGCTCCACGGCGAAGATGATGAGCAACAGGATCGGCCGATAGTTCCAATCGTTGGCCATATAGCCAAGATGGCCGAGCGCGCTTCCGAAAAGAGCGAAGCCGAGTACACCCAAGCCGACGCGTTGAATGTAGCCTTTCGGCTGATCGGCGATCAATCCACCGGTGGCAATCAACGCGACTGTCAACGGAAACAACGCAACAAAGAGTCGATACCAGTTATCCAGCGCTGAGAAAGTGATGAGGAGAATACCGATAACCACGATAAGACTGATCGT
>WNGH01000800.1_pt1 | contig 40422 bp, 37 predicted proteins | sample 5400631 | NCBI WGS metagenome assembly WNGH01 (sample SAMN13153373, study PRJNA577476) | soil metagenome | isolation source: 115 cm soil or saprolite under Garry oak tree replicate 1 | place: USA:California | collected 2016-06-15 | reverse complement strand
AACTGAGCTACGCCCGCGCGCTCGAAGGAGTGGTGGGGGAAGGATTCGAACCTTCGTAGGCTGTCGCCGGCAGATTTACAGTCTGCTCCCTTTGGCCACTCGGGCACCCCACCACGCCGGTCGCCGCGCGCCTCGTTCGCCTCCCCCAATCCCCGACCCCACTGACAACGCACCCCGCGTTTCCCACGGCGCGGGGTGTGTTGGTTCCTCCGGACTGGAAACTCGGGGCGGGCCCACTCCTCTTCGGCAACGTGAGCTGACGAAGGGACTCGAACCCTTAACCTGCTGATTACAAATCAGCTGCTCTACCAGTTGAGCTACGTCAGCTGGCCGATCGCTGAACTTTTCAGACCTGAAGCTTAAGGGGGGGAAGCTGCTAGGGCAAGGGACGTGCCGTTAACGAGTTAGACCATTCGCCACTTGGTGCCGGAGGGTGTGTCCTCGATCTCCACCCCTCGGGCCTTGAGCTCGGCGCGGATCCGGTCCGCCTCCTTGAAATCCTTGGACTTACGGGCCTGTTCCCGGGCGGCGATCCGCTCCTCAACCCACCGCACGAACGCGGGTTCGAGCGGCTTGGGCGTGGGAAGGACGTCGAGCACCGCCATCGCCGCCTCCAGGGCGGCGCGCGCCGCCCCGGCGCCGCCCGCCCCGGCATCGAGTGCCGCGTTGCCGGCGTGCACCAGCTCGAACAGCGCCGCGCACGCGCGCGGCGCGTTCAGGTCGTCGTCGAGTGCGGCGCGAAAGTCGGTCTCGAACTTGGTAGCGAGCGCCGCGAGCCGCCCGTCCGGCGTCGCCGGTCCGCCGGCGCGGCCGAGCCGCTCGCGAAATTCTCCCAGCCGCTTCACGCCCTGCCCGGCGGCGACGAGCGCCTCGTCGCTGAAGTCGAGCGCCTTGCGGTAGTGCGTCTGGGAGAAGAGCAGCCGCACGGCGGCCGCGTCCACGCCCTGCTCCCGCAGGTCGCGCGCCGTGAGGAAATTCCCGAAGCGTTTGGACATCTTGGTGCCGCCCACGTTGAGAAACTCGCCGTGCAGCCAGTAGCGCGCAAACGGCTTCCCGGTTGCCACCTCCGACTGCGCGATCTCGTCCTCGTGATGGGGGAAAATCAGGTCGACGCCCCCGGCGTGGATGTCGAGCGTCTCCGCGTGGCAGCATTTGCCGATCTGGTCGAGCGACATCGCGGAGCATTCGAGGTGCCATCCCGGCCGCCCGCGCCCGAACGGCGCGTCCCACGCGGCGCCCACCTGCTCGTCGATCGGATCGGCCTTCTTCCACAACGCGAAGTCTCGCGGGTCGTCCTTGGCGTACTCGTCGCTCGCCACGCGCGCGCCGACCTTGATCTCGCGTCGATCGAGCTGCGACAGGCGACCGTACGTCGGGAATTTCGCGATCGCGTAGTACACCGAGCCGTCCTCGCCCCGGTAGGCCACACCCGCGTCGAGCAATCGCTGGACCAGTCGCACCATCGCCGGCAGCGACTGCGTCGCCCGCGGGTAGACGTGCGCCTTCCGGATGCGGAGATAGTCGCAATCGGCGAAGAACGCCTCCACGAACGGCGCCGTGTGCTGCTCCAGCCGTTTGCCCGCCGCGGCGGCCGCCTTGATGGTGCGGTCGTCCACGTCCGTCAGGTTCATGATGTGGAAGACGTCGTAGCCCGAGAACTCGAGGTACCGTCGCAGCAGGTCCTCGAACAGGAACGTGCGGAAATTCCCGATGTGCGCGTAGTTCCACACCGTGGGCCCGCAGGTGTAGAGCGTCACCCGCGGCGGCGCGAGCGGTTGGAACGGTTCGAGGCGGCGGGTGAGCGTGTTGTGGAGGGAGAGCGTCACGGCTGAAACGTAGGAACGGCCGGCGGGAGCGTCAACGCGCGCCGTCACCCCTGCGCGTCGAGCAGCGTGTCCTCCAGTGTGCGAAAACGCACGCGCGACGCGCGCACGGCGAGCCGGTGCTCGCGGCACAGGGCGAGGGCCGCCTCCGCACTGCGCGGGCCGAGGTCGGTCTGGAGGCCGTACGGCGTGAGGCGAAATCCCGGCGGCGGCGCGGCGGGCGGCGCATCGAGCAGGATCTCGAGCACGCGCTCCCGCAACAGCGCCACAGTGGGCGCCTCCCGGATGACGCGGCCGTTGCGCATCACGAGCACCCGCGCCGCGATCTGCTCCACCGCCGCGAGGTCGGAGGAGGCGAGCAACACCGCCACGCCGCTCGCCGCGAGCTCGCGCACGCGCTCGCACATGGCGCGCCTGGCGCCCGCGTCCACCCCGGAGAGCGTCTCGTCGAGCAGCAGCACGCGGCGGTGACCGAGCACGGCCTGGGCGAGCGCCAGCCGCCGCGCGAGCGGCAGGGGCAGCCCGGCCGCGCGGCGCTCCGCGGCACCCGCCAGACCGCTGCGCTCGAGCGCCGCCGCCACGAGTCCCCGGCGCGCGACGCCGACCGCGTGAAACCGGGCCAGGTACCCCAGCACCTCGCGGACGCTCAGGGTCGGGGGGAAGACCGGTGCCTCCGGGGCGTAGCCGAGCAGCGCGCGGGCCGCGAGCGTGCCCGTCGCCACGCCCGCCACCGTCACCCAGCCCGCATCGGGCGCGAGCCGCCCGGCGGCGATCGCGAGCAGCGTCGTCTTGCCCGCGCCGGGCGGCCCGACAAGGGCGGCCACCTCGCCCGCCGCGAGCTCGAGCGACGCATCCGCGACTGGTGCCGCCGCGCCGCGGCGGCGGCGGGTGACGCCGCTGACGAGGAGGACGGGCGCGTTCACAGCGCCCGCCGCGCCAACAGCCGCGCGGTGCCGGCGACGCCCCCCACCGCCCAACACGCCGCGTGGACCCAACCCACCGGATCGCCGCGCTCGAGCGCCGCGTAGCGCCACACGCCGGGCAGGAGCTCGAGGGTCAGCGTGCCGGCGCGCGCGAGCGCACTCGCGGCCGGCCCCGCCCCCAGCGTATCCGCCGAGATGACGCTCGGCACCGCGATATAAAGGAAGAGCACTCCAGCCAGCGCGTTCCCCCCGGCGGCGCCGGCGACGAGGGCGCACCCGGCGGCGGCCGCAGCCGCACCACCCGCCGCAGCGCCGGCGCGGACGAGGAGCCCCGGCGGCCCGGACGACACCGCGCCCGCGACGAACAGCAACGCCAGCACCAGCGTACCCGCGGCCGTCACGGCCGCGAGCCAGCGGCCCGCCGCGAGGGCGAGGAGCGTCGTGGGATGGGTGAGGATGAGTGACAGAGCGGCGCGGTCGGCGTCCGAGCCGGCGGTGAAGGCCACGCCGAGCACGGCGCCGAGCATGGCGACGTGGGGCGCGAGGACCGTGAGCGGCCCACCGCGCGCGGCGAGCCAGACGCCGCCCGCGCCGAGCAGCAGCAGCCAGATCCCCAGCCGCGAGCGCACGAGACGCGAGCGCAACAGCTGCCATTCGGCGAAGACGCAGCGGAGCCAGTGCACGGTGGGAGCTTACCACCGAAACCGGCGACGATCGGTATCCGATCGCCGCCGGCGGACTACCAGAAAACGCGCGTCCCGGGGGGCGGGACGAGGAGCGCGGTGGACGCGAGAGTGTGACCCCGGGGCGTCGCCCCGGGGTCAGCCGCGCCAGTCGGATGGTCAGGGCGCAACCGCGCAGGCGACTGGCGGTTCAATCGGGGCGACCCGCTGTTGAGGCTCCGGTGATCACGCCGACCCAGTCTCTCAGAGTGGACCGTAGAGTGGACCCGGGGTCAGCCGAGGGTGGACGTGCCTCATCGAGCATTCGGACTATACGTGCACATCACGTGGCACACGCGGTTGCGACAGCGGCTCATCTCGCGCGCTGACGCCGAGGTCGTGCGAGCCGCGGTGCACGAAGCGGCGACCCGCTGTCAGGTGCACGTGCAGGGGCTCGCCATTCTCTCGGACCACGTGCACGTCATCGCAAGCTTCCGACCCGAGGGCGGCGTGGTGTCGTTCATCCGACACGCGAAATCCGAGTCCGCTCGCCGCATCAACCAGGCAAGGGGCGCGGTATTCCAGTGGGCCCGCGGTTACTTCGTCGAGTCGCTGTCTCGGACTCATGTGCGAGCCGCCTGCGACTACGTCGCCCGCCAACACCTGAGGCATCCCGATCGTGTGCCGGCGTGAGAGCGGCTGACCCCGGGCCGGCGGCCCGGGGTCTTCTCATGGATTGGGTAATCCCGCGGCATGGCCCCGGGGTCAGCCGAGGGCGCGTCGGCATCAGCGCGGCTGACCCCGGGCCGGCGGCCCGGGGTCTACCTCTCGTGGATTTGGGTAACCCCAGGGCATCGCCCCGGGGTCAGCCGAGGGCCACCGCCTCCCGCGTGATCGCATCCGCGAGCGGGCCCGCACCGAACCGCACCGGATCGGTCGCCGGAAGGCCCGTGTCGGCCGCAGCGTGCGCCACCGCCGCCCGGGCGGCGGCCTCGGTCATGTCGAACGTGTTGAGGCAGATGCCGATCACCTTGGTCGGGCGCACCGGCGCCGCCGCCCGCTCGTAGATCTCCACCAGCTCGGCGAGCGGCGGGATTCGGACCCAAGGCTCGCGGCCGTGGTAGTCCCCGATGTAGTCGCGCGTGGCCTGATGGCACAGGATGAGCGCGTCCGGGCAGGTGCCGTGCAGCAGCCCGAGGGTGACGCCCGAGTACCCCGGGTGGATAAGGCTCCCCTGCCCCTCGACGAGGACGACGTCGGCGTCCACGGCGCCCTGGAGCACGAGCTGCTCGGCGGCGCCGGCGACGAAGTCGGCGACCACCGCGTCGACGGCGATCCCCCAGCCTTCGATGAAGATCCCCGTCTGACCGGTGGCCACGAACCGCGCCCGCACGCCGCGCCGCACCAGCTCATCGCGCAGCTCAAGCTGTGCCGTCATCTTCCCGACGTTGCAGTCCGAGCCGACCGTGAGGATCACGTAGGGGTCGACTTCGGCGGCCCGGCCGTCGGCGATGGGGAGGTCGGGCGGGGGCTTGCGCACGTCGAGGATGCGGACCCCCTGCGCGCGGGCCAGGCTCCCCAGCTCGGGATCGTCGCCGATGAACGTGTGGAGGCCGCTCCAGATCTCGAGCCCCCGCTCGAGCGCGGCCTTGAGCCAGCCGCGCCACTCGGGGGGAAGCTGGCCGCCCATCGGCGCGATGCCGATGAGCACGGCGCTGGCCCCGAGCGCGAGCCCCCGTGCAAAGTCTCCCACCACCGGGATCGGCCCGCCGAAGCCCAGCACGTCCTGCACGGTCCGGCCGGCCGTGACGCGATCGAACACGGCCACGATGCGCTCCGGGAAGTAGCGGATGCAGGAGTTCGCAGTCTTCGACGTGAGCGGGCCGAACTGGCCGTCCGCGAGGATCAGGAAGCGGTGCTGGTGCGGAGCAAGCATCAGGCGGATGTCTTGGTTCTCACGGGCGTGACGGCCGGCTCGCGCCGGTCCGCGCCAAGACGACGCTCGGTTGTCCGGAGCACGGCGGGCTCGAGCGAGCCGACGTCTCCGTACAACGCGCCTTGCACCACGTGACGGACGAACACCGTGGTCACGGCGAGGACCGGCACCGCCACGACGAGCCCGGCGACGCCGATGAGGGTCCCCATGATGAGGACGCTGGCGATGGTGAGCACCGGTGGCAGCGATACCCGGTGCTGCATGATGCGCGGTACGACGACGTTCGCCTCCGCCACGTGCACGGCGACACCGAGCAGGATGACGGCGACCACCCTGACCCAATCGCCCGACTCGATGACGAACAGGGCCGGCAGCAGCGTAGACACGAGCGTGCCGAAGAAGGGCACGACGGCGACGAGCCCGGTGAAGATCCCGAACGCGAGCCAGTAGGGTACGTCCAGCGCCCACAGCCCGAACGCGGTCAGCGCGGCGAGGATCATCATGGCGAGCAGCTGGCCCACCACCCAGGCGCGCAACGTCGCGCCGGCGTCGTCGAGCACGCGGGCGCCGAGCGGCCGGTGTTTCGGGGGGAGCAGCGACAGCACCCCGTCGCGATACAGCAGCGGCTGGCGCGCCAGGTAGAGCGCCATCACCACCACGCTGGCGCTCTCGATGAACAACTTGCCGCCGGCCGTCGCGTACGGGAGGATCGACCCGCGCAAGAAGCCGGCGGCCGCGTCGATCAGGCCGCCCACCAGACCGGACGCCGGATTGGCGAGCTCGGTGGGGAACAGCACGGGATACTCGCGCGCCCACGCCGCCAGTACGTTCTGGATCTTGGTGAGGGTCTGCGGCAGTCCGGAGATCAGCGCCTGCGTCTGGTCGATGACCGGCGGCACCAGCAGTGCGCCGATGCCGACCACGGCCGCCACGGTCGCTACGACCGCGCTGGCGAGGCCGATCCAGCGCTTCAGCCTGAAGCGACGCTCCAGCAAGTCGGTGACGGCGGAGAGATACACGGCGCACAGCACGGCGATGAACACGAGGAGCAGCACTTCGACCACCCGGACGATGAACCAGATGGCCAGGGCGGCAACGAAGAGCGCCACGAACGTGGCGCCCGACGACCGTGACGCGGACGGCTCAGTGCTCAGCGGTGGTGCTCGGCGTCGTCGTCCTCGACCAGCTCTGCCTCGGTCGCTCCCTTCCCGAGGCGCTTCGCCTCGGCCGGGGAGCCCGCCGGCAGGAGCCCCAGCTTGCGCTTCAAGTCGAGCAGCTGCTGATCCGCGTCGGCCTTCACTTCGATCGACTGGAACTGCTTCAGCAGCGTGTCGCCCGACAGGTCCTCGTTCACCTCGGCGGCGGCGATCAGCTTCCGCTCTTCGTGCTCGATCTGCTCCGCCATCTTCTCGAACGTCTCGAACGCGCTCTTGTCGCCGATCGACGACATCGTTTCCTGGATGCGCTTGTGCGCCTCGGCACGCTTCTGGCGCGCGATCAGGATGTTCTTCTTGCGCTTGGCTTCCTCGATCCGATCGTTGAGCTGGCGCAGCGAGACCTTGAGCTTGTCCGTTTCCTCGCGGTGCTTGATCCACGTGTCGTGCAGCTGCAGGGCGGCCTGCGCGTGCTCGTTGTGGCGCAGCAGCGCCTGCTTCGCCAGGTCGTCGCGGGCTTCCTGCACGGCCAGGACGGCGCGCTTCTCCCAGTCCTCGGCGGCTTTCTTCTCCTGGTCGACCTGGGCCGCCAGCCGCTTCTCGTCCGCGATCGCCGCGGCGACCTGCTGCTTCGCCTTGGCCAGCTGGGTCCGCATGTCCACGATCAGCTGGTTCAGCATCTTCTCGGGGTTCTCAGCGCGGGAGATCAGGTCGTTGATGTTCGACCGGATGAGCGTCGAGAGACGGTCAAAGATTCCCATGATGACCCTCTATGTGCTGGCGGGCCCTCATTGTCCCGCGCCCAACTTGCGCCCCCGCTGCTCGGCGAGCAGCCGCTCGGCGAAATCTAACCGCTCCGCGAGCTCGGAGATCTGACCCTGGAGCGCGGCCACCTGTGCTTCCAGCGCCGCCGCCCGCTGGGGATCCTCGCCCGCCCCGCCCCCGCCCCAACGTCGCTGAGCCCGCATCCGGATGCGTTCGGCGATCGCCTCTCCCACCGGCGTCCCCCGGAGGATCCAGCGCACCGCCGTGGCCCCCACCAGGACGATCACCACCACGGCGATGAGGGGCATCACCTGGTTGAACACGAAATTCGGGTCCAACCCCGGCGGCATCGGCGGCATGGGGGTTTGGATCATGTGGATGCCGTACGCCGTTCGCTCGGGCCCAGTTTCCCCGCCTCTCCCTCCCGCCCCTTGGCCAGCAATCGCTCCGTAAAATCTACGCGCTCCGCGAGTTCCGCCACCTCGCGGCGCAGCTCGTCCACGGCCGCCACCAGCTCCTCATGCCGCGCGTCCGCTCCGGGCACCTGCCCCTGCGCCTGCAGCTTGGCGGTGTACACTTTGGTGAAGGCCCGCACGATCATCAGGGTGAAAAACCCCCCGATGGCGACGATGGGGATCAGGACAGACAGGGCCTCGGGGTTCATCAGCTCCTCGGTGGCGCGAGTCGATCTGCCTCGCGCTGCTTGGCGAGCAGGCGTTCGGTGAAGTCCATCCGCTCGCCTAACTCGGCGACCTCGCGCCGCATCTGCTGCAGCTCCTGCACCACCTCTTCGCGCAGGCCCAGCAGCTCCTCCTTGCCCGCCTCGGGCCGGGGTCGCAGCCGCTCGGCCAGGGCCCGGACCAGCGGGTAGAGCAGCACGAAGCCGCCCACCATGGTCACGAACATGAGGAAGGCGACCGCTTCCCTGGGCATCACCGGCTCCCGGGCGGCGCGAGCCGCTCCGCATCGCGCTGTTTGGCCAGCAGCCGCTCGGCGAAGTCCATGCGCTCGCTCAACTCGCTCACCTCGGTGCGCAGCTGTTGCACCTCGCCGACCACCTCCGAGCGCAGTGCGTCCAGCTCGGCCCGCACATCGTCGGGCAACGCGGCGCCGCCCGAGCGCCGGATCCGCTCGGCCACGGCCTTGCCGACCGGCGAGATAGCCAGCAGGAACAGGGTGCCGCCCCCGAAGATGAACACGATCGCGAGCACGTCTTCCACGTGCTACCCTCCGTTGGACTGGAACTTACCGAGCTAGTCCTGCGCCGCCAGCACCTTGCGCAGAAACTGCCCCGTGAACGAGCCCCGCACCCGGGCGACCTGCTCCGGCGGCCCGTGCGCCACCACCGCCCCACCTGCCGCGCCGCCCTCCGGCCCGAGATCGACGACCCAGTCGGCGGTCTTCACGACGTCGAGGTTGTGCTCGATCACCACCACGGTGTTGCCCTTGTCCACGAGGCGATGCAGCACCTCGAGCAGCAGCCGCACATCTTCGAAGTGCAGTCCGGTCGTCGGCTCGTCCAGGATGTAGAGGGTACGCCCCGTGTCGCGCTTCGCGAGCTCGGTCGCGAGCTTGACCCGTTGCGCTTCTCCCCCGGACAGCGTGGTGGCCGACTGCCCGAGGTGGATATAGCCGAGCCCTACGTCGTTCAAGAGCTCCAGTTTCGCCCGGATGCGCGGCTGGGTCTCGAAAAAGTCGAGGGCCTCGCCCACCGACAGGTCGAGCACGTCCGCGATCGACTTTCCTTTATACCGCACCTCGAGGGTCTCGCGGTTGTAGCGCCGCCCTTTACACACCTCGCACGGGACGTAGACGTCCGGGAGGAAGTGCATCTCGACCTTCACGAGGCCGTCGCCCTGACACGCCTCGCAGCGCCCCCCTTTGACGTTGAAGGAGAAGCGGCCCGGTCCGTAGCCGCGGATCTTCGACTCCGGCAGATAGGTGAACAGCTCGCGGATCGGCGTGAACAGCCCCGTGTAGGTGGCCGGATTGGAGCGCGGGGTGCGGCCGATGGGACTCTGATCGATGTCGATCACCTTGTCGACATGGTCGAGCCCCTCGACCCGGTCGTGCGCCCCCGGCATCACCTTGGCGCGATAGAAGTGCCGCGCCAGGGCACGATACAGGATGTCGGTGACGAGCGTCGACTTCCCCGAGCCCGAGACGCCGGTGACCGCGATGAACAAGCCGAGCGGCAGCTCCACCGTGATGTTCCGCAGGTTGTGCTCCCGAGCTCCGATCACCCCCAGCGTGCGCTGGGGGTCAGGGGCCCGGCGGCGCGGCGGGACCGGGATGCGCAACTCCCCGCGGAGATAGCGCGCGGTGAGCGAGTCGGGGTGTCCGAGGATATGCTCGAGCGTTCCCGTAACCACGACCTCGCCCCCGTGACGGCCGGCGCGGGGTCCGAGATCCACGACGTGGTCCGCCGCCCGGATCGTCTCCTCATCGTGCTCCACCACGAGCACGGTGTTGCCGAGGTCGCGCAGCTCCTTGAGCGTCTCGAGCAGGCGCGCGTTGTCGCGCTGATGGAGCCCGATCGAGGGTTCGTCGAGGATGTACAGCACGCCGACGAGCCGGCTGCCGATCTGGGTGGCGAGCCGGATGCGCTGAGCCTCGCCACCCGAGAGCGAGTCGGCCGACCGCCCCAGGGTCAAGTACTCGAGCCCCACGTTCTTCAGGAACCGGAGCCGGTCGTTCACTTCCTTCAGGATCGGGCGCGCGATGCCGGGATCGAGCCCCCCTCCCGCGCGCCCGTTGCCGCGTAGCGGGATGCTCTCGAAGAAAGCGAGCGCGTCGCTGACGGGCAGGTCCACCACGTCGCCGATGCTCTGGCCGTGCACCAGCACCGAGAGACTCTCCGGCTTGAGCCGCTTGCCGCCGCACGTGGGACACGGCTGCTCCACCATGAATTCTCCGAGCTGCTCGCGCACGCTGTCGGACGCCGTCTCGCGGTAGCGGCGCTCGACGTGCTTCAAGATCCCGTCCCATCCCGATTGGTACTCCCCGTGCCACTTCTCACTGTCGTACTGGAACGTGAGCTTCTTGCCCGGCGCTCCCTCGAGCAGCACTTTGCGCGCGGGCGCGGGCAGATCCCGCCAGGCGGCGTTCAAGTCGAACTTGAACGCACGCGCCAGACTCGGAAGAATCACCTTGCGGAGGTACCCGCCGGGCTCACCCCACGGCAGCACCACCCCCTCGAGAATCGAAAGGCTCGGATCCCCGAGCACGAGCTCGGCGTTCACCTCGCGCCGCGTGCCCAGCCCGGAGCATTCAGGGCACGCACCGAACGGCGAGTTGAAGGAGAACTGGCGCGGCTCGAGCTCGGGCAGCGACAGCCCGCACTTGGGGCAGGCGTAGCGCTCCGAGAACAGCGTCGCGCGCGCTCCCCCCGACCCCTGTGGCGCCACCTCGACCGTGCCGTCGGCGGCCTTGAGCGCCGTCTCGATCGAGTCCGCCAGGCGAGCGCGGTCCGCCTTGCGGACCACCAGACGATCCACCACGACGGCGATGTCGTGGTTCTGGCGGCGATTCAGCTTCGGCACCTGGGACAGATCGTAGGTCTCACCGTCCACCCGCACCCGCACGAAGCCCTGTTTCGTCGCCGCCTCGAACACATCGCGAAACTCACCCTTGCGACCGCGCACCAGCGGGGCCAGCACTTCGATCTTGGTCCCCTCGGGCCACTCGAGCACCAGCGCGGTGATCTGCGACGCGCTTTGACGCTCGATCGGCGAGCCGTCCTTGGGGCAGTGCGGGATGCCGACGCGCGCCCACAAGAGGCGCAGGTAGTCGTACACCTCGGTGATGGTGCCGACGGTGGACCGAGGGTTGTGACCGGCCGACTTTTGCTCGATCGAGATCGCCGGCGAGAGGCCCTCGATCGCATCCACGTCGGGCTTCTCCATGAGCCCGAGGAATTGGCGGGCGTAGGCCGAGAGCGATTCGACGTAGCGCCGCTGGCCTTCGGCGTAGATCGTGTCGAACGCGAGGGATGACTTGCCCGATCCCGACAGCCCCGTGATCACGGTCAGGCTGTTGCGGGGGATCTCGACGCTGATGTTCTTGAGGTTGTGCTCGCGGGCGCCGCGGACGATCAATGCGTCGCTGGACATAGACCTGTAGGCTAGATGGGCATTGGTTCCCCGGTCAACTCTCGGGTCTGGGCGGATAGGCGGTCAGGCAGATAGGCGGATAGGTGCTGACGTGGTTACTATCCGCCTAGCCGCCCATCCGGCTATCCGCCCTTTCTCTTGCTTAACCCCCGCCCTTTTCCTACGTTAGCCCTCCCCCATGGCTGCAACCGCGCTGCTGGTGCTGACGACCCTGGCGACCGAGGCCGACGCCCGGACCCTCGTCACAGCTCTGGTGGCGGAGCGGCTGATAGCTTGCGGGACGCTCGTGCCCGGCGCGCGCTCGATCTACCGCTGGGAGGGCGAGGTGACCGAGGAAGCGGAGGTGGTCGTGCTGCTCAAGACCGACGTATCGCGGTGGGAGGCGTTGTGCCGGACGGTGCGGGAACGTCACCCGTACCAGGTGCCCGAGCTGCTCGCCCTGCCGGTGGACCGTGGTCTCGAGCCGTACCTGTCCTGGCTGGCGAGCGAGGTGGTCGGGTGATCCGCAAGCGCGAGCCGCGGTGGCAATCGGCGGTGGAGCGGGCCCGCGTGGCCGCGGAGCTGATGGAGGAGGCCGAGTCACTGACCGAGACGAGCACGATCGCGACGCCGGCCGACGTGCGGCGTGCGAGTCTTCCGCCGCCGATCCGGGCGGAGCTGCCCCCGGATCCGCCGCCCGCCGTGCCGATCGCCCCCGCGCCGGCGCCGCCTCCCGTGCCCCCCAGTTTGGACGGCGCGCTCGCGACCGATCCGGACAACGTGCGGCTCCTGGTGGAGCGCGCGACCCGCTTGAGCGCCGCCGGGCACTACCGCTCGGCCCAGCGCGACTTGGAGCGTGCCCTCGGCAGCGATCCGGCCGACGCGGACGCCCTGGCGGCGCTGGGCGTCGTGCTGTCGCGCAAGGGATTGTGGAGTGAGGCCGTGCCGCTGCTGCGACGCGTGGTGGACGCCGAACCGGGCCGCGCCATCGCCTGGTACCGGCTGGGCGAAGCCCTGAACAAGGTGGACGACCTGCTCGGCGCGCGCGCCGCCTACGAGCGCGCGGTGGAGCTCGAGCCCCGCAGCGCGAAGGCGCTGTACGGGCTCGGCATCGTGACCCGACGAGGCGACCCGGATGTACCGACGCTCGCGGGAGGCCGCCGGCAGGTGATTCGCGTGGTCGTGGACGATCTCGCGTTCCTCCCTGCCGACGCGATTGTCCGCCCCGCCACGACTCGTCTCGATCCCACCACCCCGGCGGTGCGGCGGCTCGAGCAGGTGGGCGGGCCCGAGTTCACGGCCCACATGCGGATCCAGAAGGAGCTGGCCGTGGGCGCCGCGGTGGTGACCGCGGGCGGCGGCGATCTCCCGGCCGAATTCGTGATTCACGCCGTGATCCGCAGTGAGACCGAGCCCGTGTCGCGCGAGGGAGTGGCGCGGGCCTGGCAGTCGGCGCTGCAACGCGCGCAGGAGTGGGAGTTCGCGCGTCTCACCGTGCCGCCGCTCGGCACCGGCGCCGGCAACCTGGCGGTCGAGGACGCCGCCGAGCTGATGGTGCAGGTGCTCAAGGTCCACGGCGGGAGCGCCGCATTCCCGGCCGACGTCGCGATCGTCGTGGAGACGCCGGAGGACCGGGAGGCGTTCGAGGCGGCGCTCAAGCGGCGCGGGGCCGCCGAGTCATGACCCGCCGCGGCTGGGCGGCGCTGATCTTCGTCGCGTGGGCGGGCTCGCTCGGCTGGCTCGCCCGGCGCGAGCTGTTCCGCTCCATGGGTGCCCGGCTCGCCGAGGCAGCGCTCTCGGTCCCGCCCGGGGCCGTCTACTATCGCCTCGCCGTCGGGGGGCAGCAGGTCGGCTTCGCGTCGTCCACGATCGACACCTCCGGGAGCACCATTCGCGTGGAGGATGTCCTCGTGCTCGACGTCCCGGCGCTCGGCGTGCTGCACCGCACCACCGCCCAGAGCCGCGCCACGCTGTCCCGGGCGCTGCGGCTGCAAGACCTGGACACGAGATTCGACGGCGACTTCGGTCGGTTTTCCTCGCACGCGACGGTGTCGGGCGACACGGCGCTCGCGATGTGGCTCGTCGCCGGGCCCGATTCGGAGTTCACCCGAGTGCCCCTGAACCGGCCCATCGTGCTGCCGACGTTGCTGCCGCTGCGCCTGGCGTTCGGCGGCGAGCTGAAGCCCGGCAAGACGTATGCGATGCGGATCTTCGACCCCCCCCTCCTCGCGGAGCACGACGTGGCGGTCACGATTGCGCCGGAATCGACGCTCGTGGTCGCGGACAGCGCGGACTACGACTCCACCGCGATGGCGTGGGTCCCGGTTCACTTCGACACCGTGCGCGCATTCCGGATCGAGGAGCGGCGGGGCGGCGTGCGCGCCACCGCGTGGATCGACGCGGCAGGCCATGTCGTACGCGCCATGAGCGGTGGGGACGGCGGCTTCACCATGGAGCGCTCGGCGTTCGAGATCGCGTACGAGAACTTCCGGCGCCGCGACACGGCGCGCGTCGCGCGGGCGAGCGCATCTCCCCGGGTGGGGGACATCGTCGCGACGACGGCGCTCGCGGCCGGCGCGCGACCGAGAGCCGCACCGCTCGCCGAGCTGCGGGTGCGGCTCACCGGCGGGGACGCCCGCCCGCTCGTCCTCGCGGCGGGTCGCCAGCGCCTCGCGGGGGATACCCTCGTGGTGCGGCGCGAAACGGCCGGGCTGGTGGCCCGTTACGCGCTGCCGGCGAGCGACACCGGCCTGCGGGCGTATCTCGATCCGGAGCCGCTGATCCCGAGCGGCAACCCGCGCATCCGGGCGCAGGCGCGGGCGATCCTCGGGAGGGAGCGCGACCCCGCCCGCGCCGCCGACCTGTTGCTGCACTGGGTCGCGTCCCAGGTGGCGCCGACCGCCGCCATGCGCCTGCCCTCCGCGGTGCAGGTGCTCGCGCGACGGCGCGGCGACTGCAACGAGCACACGTTGCTGTACGTCGCGCTGGCACGCGCCGTGGGGCTGCCGGCTCGTTCCGCCGCGGGACTCCTGCTGGTCGACGGTCGCTTCTACTATCACGCCTGGGCCGAGGTGTATCTGGGCGACTGGGTCGCAGTGGACCCGACGTTCGGTCAAATCCCCGCCGACGCCGCGCGCGTGCGGTTCAGCATCGGCGGCCTGGCCCGCCAGGTCGAGCTGACGCGCCTGATCGCGCGGCTCAAACTCGAGGTGCCATGATCCGGTTGGAGAATCTGACGAAGCACTACGGCAGCTTCGTGGCCGTGGACGACATCTCCCTGGAGGTGCCGCGCGGCGTCCTGTATGGCTTTCTCGGGCCCAACGGCGCCGGCAAGACTACCACGCTCCGCATGATCGCCGGCATCCTCCGCCCCACCGACGGCCGGGTGCTGCTGGGCGGGGACAACGTCCACGAGCAGCCGCTCGCCGCCAAGATGCGCCTGGGCTTCATTCCCGACCGGCCATTCGTGTACGACAAGCTCACGGGCGCCGAGTTCCTGCGGTTCGTAGCCGGCCTGTACGGGCAGGAGGGGGACACGGTCGAACGACGCATCGCCGAGCTGCTCGAAGTGTTCGAGCTGGCGAGCTGGAAGGACGAGCTGGTCGAGGCGTACAGCCACGGCATGCGCCAGAAGCTGATCATTTCGAGCGCGCTCATTCACCGGCCGGAGTATATCGTGGTGGACGAGCCGATGGTGGGGCTCGACCCCAAAGCCGCGCGCCTCCTGAAGGACATCTTCCGGCAGTTCGTCGCGCGCGGGGGCACGGTGTTGATGAGCACCCACACCCTCGAGGTCGCCGAGGCGATGTGCGACCGGGTCGCCATCATCCAGCACGGCAAGATCGTCGCGGACGGCGCGGTCGACGATCTGCGCCGCCAGCACCGCGCCGGCGACGCGACACTGGAAGAGCTGTTCCTCAAGCTCACCGGCGGCGCCCGCGTGCGCGAGCTGGTGGAGGTGCTGGGCGGTGGTGGCGGGGGGAACGCGTGAGGCAGCCGTCGCTGTGGCACGTGCTGCAGCCGAAGTGGCGCACGGCACTGCAGCGGATGCGCGAGGAGCGCTCGCGCGGCGGCAGCGGGAAGCTGCTCCTGCTCGTCACCGTCGCCCTCCTGTTCTGGGTGGGCGTGTACGGCGTGCTGTACGTGATCCTCAAGCACGTGCGCGGCGCGGAAGAGCTGGGACCGTTTCTCGCCGCCAAGATCCTCGGGCTGATCCTGCTCTCGTTCGTCACGATCCTGGTCCTGTCGAACCTCATCACCGCGCTGTCGAGCTTCTTCCTGGCGAAGGACCTCGACCTGCTCGTGTCCGCCCCGGTCGATTGGCTGCGTCTTTACCTCGCGAAGTTGGGCGAGACGCTGCTGCACTCCTCGTGGATGGTGGCGCTGATGGCGGTCCCGATCCTGGCGGCGTACGGGGTGATCTACCGCGGCGGTCTGCTGTTCGTGCCCTACGCCGTACTGACGATCGTCCCGATGTTGGTGCTGCCGGCGGTGGTGGGCAGCGCCGTCACGCTCATCCTGGTCAACGTCTTCCCGGCGCGGCGCACTCGGGACCTCTTGTCGATCATCGCACTGGGCGCGGCCGCCGGCTTGATCCTCCTGCTCCGGCTCATCCGGCCCGAACGGCTCGCCCGACCGGAGGGGTTCCGCAACCTGCTCGACTTCCTCGCAGTGCTGCGCACCCCGACGTCGCCGTTCCTGCCCAGCGAATGGGCCACGAACGCGATCATGAGCTATCTGCGGCACGCCCCCGACCCCCTGCCGTTGCTGTTGCTCTGGACCACGGCGGCCGCCCTGGTGACGCTCGGCGCGATGCTGCACCGTCGGCTGTTCGCGCAGGGGTTCACCAAAGCGCAGGAGGGCGCGGAGCGGTTCGTGCGCGGGCGGTTGTTGCGCCGGACCGCCGGCTGGGTGCTCAAGCCGCTCCCCGTCGCCAAGCGGGAGTTCGTACTCAAGGACATCCGCCTGTTCTTCCGGGACACCACCCAGTGGAGCCAGCTGATCCTGCTGGCCGCGCTCGTGGTGGTGTATCTGTTCAACATCAACGCGCTGCCGCTGCACCGCGGCGAGCCGGTGGGATTCTTCTACGTCACGCTGGTCTCGTTCCTGAACCTCGGCCTGGCGGGGTTCGTGCTCGCGTCGATCGCGGCCCGGTTCATTTTCCCCGCGGTCTCCCTCGAGGGCCGGCAGATGTGGCTGCTCCGCTCCAGCCCGCTCGATCTGCGGGCACTCCTGTGGTCCAAGTACTGGGTCGGCACGCTGCCCCTGCTCGTGCTCGCCCTGCTGCTCACCGGCCTCACGAACGTGCTGCTCGAGGTGGGGCCGTTCATGATGGTGATGGGGCTGGTGACGATCTGCGGCCTCACGTTCGCGATCGCGGCGCTGGCGCTCGGGTTCGGCGCCCTGTACCCGCAGTTCGAGACGGAGAACGCCGCCCAGATCCCCACGTCGTTCGGCGGGCTCGTCTACATGATGGCGACGATTGCGGTGCTCGCGGCGGTGATCGTGGCGCTGTGGCAAGCGGTCTACGCGTACGTTCGGGCCGTGTACGTCGGCGAACCGGTGGTCGTGGACGGCTGGATGATCTTCTGGTTCGCCGTCGCCGCACTCATCTGCGCGGCGGCGACGGCGCTCCCGTTGCGGATCGGCCTGCGGAAAATGGAGAGCTTCGAGTTCTAGAGCGGGCTAGAGCGGCTAGAGCGGCTAGAGCGGGAACGTCAGGCCCCCCAGGACGTTGAACGAGGTGCGGTTGGCGAAGACGAACCGCGCCTCGAGGAACGGCTTCACCGGCGTGTAGCGCCGGCCCTCCCACCCGCCGAACACGTTGGCCCCGGTGTCCGTGTTCCCCGAAGCATGCAGGATGGCGAGCCCACCGCCCAAGTAGAAGAAGCCGTAGGCGGTGGGGGGATGGTATTTCACGTCCACGTTCAGCCGATACGGCGTGCCGGTCTCGCCCAGGTAAAAGTCCGCGGACGGCGCGAGGGCCCACCGACGCCCGACGGGGAAGTTGAGCTGGCCGCCGAGAAAGGCATGTTCGGCGTCGAAGTCATAGCCCACCCGAGCGCCGACCCCGGGGCGCTCGACCCGCACCGCGCGTCCACCCCGCATGCGCCGCTGCGCGTCGGCCGAGGTCGAGACGATCGCGAGTCCGGCGACGACGATCGCGATCCGTACTGTGAGCCTGCTCACACCGTCGCTCCTCGGTTGAAGGACGCACACTGATAGGCAGGCGGGTCGACAAACGCAAGAGTGGGACGCGGGCCGGCGCTTCCAAACTGGGCCGGACCTTGCCAGATTGGCCGCATGGTGCCCAAGCACGCCGGACCCGCGCCGCCCATCGGGCCACCCGCGGACCGCTCCTCCGACCCGGAGCGGCCCGTTGCGTCCGCACGCGCCGATGCCGCTGCTGCCACCCCTCGCTCACTCGTCGTGGTCTCGAACCGCCTCCCCTTCACCGTGGAACGGCGGCCCGAAGGCGTCCGCTTCCGGCGCTCGCCTGGGGGGCTCGTGGCCGCGCTGGAGCCGGCCCTGGCCCACCGTGGTGGCGTGTGGGTGGGATGGACGGGGGCCGCCCGTGAGGATGGTGACGCCGCAGGTCGCGCGCCGCCCGCCGCGGCGGAGCAGGTCCAGTACCGCGCGGTCTCCCTCACGGCCCACGAGATCGCGTTGTACTACGCCGGGTTCGCTAACCGGACCATCTGGCCGTTGTTCCACTACTTCGTCGGCCAGACGCAGATCGACAGCGCCACATGGCGCGCCTACGAGCGGGTCAACGAGCGGTTCGCGGAGGTGGCCGCGGACGCGAGCGACGACGAGGCGCTGGTCTGGGTGCACGACTACCAGCTGCTGCGGGTACCGCACCACCTGCGGCGCCTCGCACCGCGGCGGCGCATCGCGTTCTTCCTGCACATCCCGTTTCCCGCCGCCGATGTGCTCCGCGTGCTCCCCTGGTCGCGCGACTTGATCCAGGGCATGCTCGCGGCGGACCTCGTCGGGGTCCACATCCGGTCGTACGCGGATCACGTGCTCACCTGCGCCGAGCGGCTGCTCGGCTGCGAAGTGGACCGCGGCGCGGGGTTGGTGCGGTTCGAGGGACGCGAGGTGTCGGTCGAGGCCCACCCCATCAGCATCGACGTGGCCGAGGTGGAACGGCTCGCCGCGCGTGCCGCCCCCGCAGGCGGGGCGCGCGTTGTGGTGGGGGGGACGGGCGACCCCGCCGACGCCCCGATCGCCGAGATTCTCGGTGTCGATCGGCTGGACTACACCAAGGGGATCCACGAGCGGCTGCTCGCGATCGAGCGCCTGCTGGAGCGACACCCCGGGTTGCGGCGCCGCATCGCCTTCACCCAGGTGCTGGTGCCGAGCCGGGAGCGCGTCGCCGAGTACGGCCAGCTGAAGCGCGAGATCGACGAGACCGTGGGCCGCATCAACGGTCGCTTCTCCGAGCGCGGCTGGAGCCCGATCCGCTATCTCGTGCGCTCGCTCCCGCCCGCGGAGCTGGTGGCGCTGTACCGCCAGGCCGACGTGGCGCTGGTGACGCCGCTGCGCGACGGCATGAACCTCGTCGCCAAGGAATACGTCGCGGCGCAGCTCGACGACGACGGCGTCCTGGTGCTCTCCGAGATGGCCGGGGCGGCCGACGAGCTCCAGGAGGCGCTGCTCGTGAACCCGTTCGACGTCGACGAGGTGGCCGACGCCCTGCACCGCGCCCTCCAGATGCCGCGGGACGAGCGCCGCGCCCGGATGTCGGCGCTGCGGCACCGCGTGCGCGCCAACGACGTGCGCGTCTGGGTCGAGCGGTTTCTCGACGCGAGCGAGCGCGCCGGGCTGCGGGCGCGCAACACCGTGGCGTCGCCCGCCGACGCCCTGCAGCGCATGCTGGCGCCGTGGCTGGCACGGCGGTCCACGGTCGCGCTGTTCCTCGACTACGACGGGACGCTCACCCCGATCGCGCCCCGCCCGGAAGACGCGCAGCTGTCCGAGGCGGCCCGCCAGACGCTCGATCAGGCGGCCCGCACGCCCAATCTCGACATCGTGATCGTCTCCGGCCGCGCGCTGGCGGACGTGCAGCAGCGGGTCGGGGTACCGGGCCTCACGTACGTGGGGAACCACGGCTTCGAGATCGAGGGCCCGGGGATCAGTTTCCGACACGACGAGCTGGAACGGTGGCGCACCGCCCTGGAAGCGGCGGCGGCCGAGCTCGACCTGCTGGCGGGGTCCGGGGCGCGCGTCGAGCGCAAGGGCGGCAGCGTGGCGTTTCACATGCGGACCGTGCCCGAGGGCGAACGGCGCCGGCTCGAGCGCCAGGCGGAAGCGGTGCTGCGGCGGCGCCGGCTCCGGGTCACGCCGGGCAAGGGCCTGGTCGAAGGCCGGCCTCCCGTGCCGTGGGACAAGGGGCACGCCGTGCTGCACGTGCTGGTGCACCGCCACGGCGCCGACTGGCCGTCACGTGTGAGCGCGCTGTACGTCGGCGACGATCGCACCGACGAAGACGCGTTCCGCTCGCTCGAGGGGATCGGGCGCTCGATTCGCGTCGGGCCATCGGCGGGCGGCGCGAGCTACGCCGACTACCGGCTGCCCGACCCGGAGGCCGTCCTGGTGCTGCTCCGCTGGTTCGCCTCCGGCGCCTTCGCTGGAAAGAAGTCGTGATCCGCTACGCGGCGACTCGCGTCCCGCAGGTGTGACAGTACTGCGCTGCGATTTCGAGTGACGCGCCGCACCGGGCGCAGTACCCCGGGGCGGATCCGAGGCGGCGGCCGCAGTCCGAACAAAACTCCGCGTCGGATTCCGGGCGAGCGCCGTGGAGGGGACACTGACCCCGGGTGACCGCTCGGGGTTCGGGAATCCCCGGGCTCGCGCCCGGGGTTAGTGTGCCTCGCTCGGCACGCAAGGCGACCAGGGCTTCGGCCGTGTACTTCTGCTTCAACGCGTCGTAATCCGCGTCGGAGAGCTTCCCCGTGGCGCGGTCGAACTCGATTTCCTTGAGGGCCCGCAGCGCCACCGCCCGCGGCGACAGGTCGTCGTCCGGATCCTCCCCTTCGTCCCACCCTCCCGCGCCTTCCTCGTCCCGGCTCTCGAGCGCCGCCGCCGGCCGCAACACCGGCCCGAGGACGAAGTACACCAGTCCTGCGGCCAGGAGGACGCCGGCGACGAGCTCGAGCACGCCCGCTAGACCGACAGGCGATCGAGCTCGCGCCGCAGCCGCTCGAGCTCGTCCGGAGAGGCGGGGATCTGGGGGCCACGCGTCGCCGGGGCGGCGGGCAGCGCGGCGCGGGACCAGCGGTGCAGCACGAGGGTCAGCACGACGCCGGCGGCCAGGATGAGCACCGACGGGACGAAATAGCCCGCAAGGTTGAACCCGCGCTTGGGAGGAGCCATGAGAATGGCGACCCCGCTCTGCTGCACGAACGCGTCGAGGATCTGCTGCGCGCTCTTGCCCTGCTCGGCGAGCGCGACCACGCGCCGGTGCATCGCCGGGCTCGTGCCGCAGGTGAAGTCGGTCGTGCGGCAGGTGTACACGTCGAGATTGCAGCCGCAGGTGCAATGGATCTGCTTCTCGATCGCCTGGATGGCGGCGTCGTTGTCTGCGGCGCGGACGGGCTCGAAGGGCCTGCCGGCGCGAGACGGGTCCCACAGCTTGCCCGAGGGTCCGGTGCCCGGGAGGGAGTCGGGAGACTGGGCGGATAGGCGGATAGGCGGATAGGCGGTTAGCAGGCCCGTCGCGACCGCGAGGAAACCGCGTCGCGTGACGCCTCCACTATCCATCCATCCGCCTATCCGGCTATCCGCCTTCATTGCTCCCCTACCAGCCGCACCGCATACCCCGCCTGGGCTCGCTTGACCGCGGGCGAGCCGCCTCCCGGCCACATCACGATGAGGCCCCCGAGGGCCACGATCATGCCGCCGTACCACACCCACCACACCAGGGGATTGATGGTGAAACGGAACACGGCCTGCTCGGTCCCGTTGACGAGGCCGGCCAGCACGACGTACAGGTCCTCGCGCAGATCGCTGCGGATGCCGACTTCGGTGGAGGGCTGGAACGTGGGCCGGCCCAGGCCATCGACGTGCTGGCGCTTCTCGGTCGTGAGCACGCCGAGGCGCTTCCCATCCCGCGCAACTTCGAGCGTGGCGGCCGTGACCTGGCGGTTGAGCGCGTCGTACTGCGAGACGCCGAGGTGAGTGAACGTGTAGGTCCACCCGTACGGGCTCTTGAGCACCGCCGATTCGCCGGGACGGAGCGTGGCTTCGGTCTCGGTCTTGAACGCCATGCCGGCGAACGCGATGAACAGGACGACCATACCGGTGTGCACGATGTAACCGCCGTAGCGCCGGCGATTGCGCCCGAGCAGCCGGCCGAGGGCGAGCGCGTATGCCTCCCCGTACTGGCGGTGCCGGGCCCGCGCGCCCCGGGCAAACTCCTGCACCACGGTCGCGGCGACGAACGCACCGAGCGCGATCGCCATCAAGGCGTAGAGGTCGCGCATCCCGCCCACCAGCAGCACCAGCGCAGCGAACCCGCCCACGGTCACGGGCACGGCGAACTGCCGCCGCAGGTTCGGGAGCGACGCGCGGCGCCAGGCGATGAGCGGTCCGATCCCGGTGAGCGCGAGCAGGGCCAGCCCGAGCGGGATGTTCACCTGATTGAAGAACGGCGGGCCGACGGTGACTTTCGTCCCCTGCACCAGCTCCGAGAGGATCGGGAACAGCGTGCCCCACAGCACCGAGAAGGCGATCCCCACGAACAGCAGGTTGTTGAACAGGAAGCTCGCCTCGCGGCTCACCATCGACTCGAGCCGCGTTTCAGCCGTGAGCAGCGGCAGGCGCCGGGCGTAGACCGCGAAGCTCGCGGTCGCCGCGGCGATCAAGAAGAACAGGAAAAAGTATCCCACGTTCGACTGCGTGAACGAATGGACACTCGAGATCACCCCGGAGCGCGTGATGAACGTCCCGAAGATCGAGAGCAGCCACGACCCGATGATGAGGGCGAGGTTCCACTTCTTCAGCATCCCGCGTTTCTCCTGGATCATCACCGAGTGGAGGAAGGCGGTCATGGTGAGCCACGGCAAGAGCGACGCGTTCTCGACGGGGTCCCAGGCCCAGTACCCACCCCACCCCAGCTCGACGTACGCCCACCACATCCCCAGGCAGATCCCGACCGACAGGAACAGCCAGGAGAGCAGCGTCCATTTGCGGATGGCGACCAGCCAGTCCACGTCGAGGCGCTGCGACAGCAGCGCCGCCATCGCGAACGCGAACGGGATCGTGATCGAGATGTACCCGAGGTAGAGCATCGGGGGGTGGAACACCATCCCCGGGTTCTGCAGCTGCGGGTTCAGCCCGCTTCCGTCCAGCGGCGTATACGCCAGCCGGTGGAAGGGGTTGGCCTGTGCGAACAGCATCACCGAAATGAAGAACGTGGCCACCGTGCACACGACCCCAGCCACGTACGGCAGCAGCGCGCGGTGCCGGCGCGCCGTCAGCAGCATCGCGAGCGACCCGAACAGCGACAGCACGCTCGCCCAAAACAGCAGGCTGCCCTTTTGCCCGGCGTACAGGGCGGACCAGGTGTAAAAGATCGGGAGGTTGCGGCTGGTGTAGGCCGCGACGTATTCGACGTTGAAGTCGTGGTGGAACAGCGCCCACTCGAGCGCCGCGACCGCGACCCACAGCGCCGCGCACATCGCGAACACGGCGTGGCGCGCGCTTTGCTCCAGATCCCGGCGCCCCGACCGGCCGCCCACGAAGCCCGCGAGCGCACCCCACACGCCCAGCAGGAAGGCGAGCCACAGACACAGGCCGCCCAGGACCGTCATCTAGGCTTTCGGAACCGCTTCGTAACGCGACCCGCACTTGGCGAGCACGTTGGTCGCGTAGATGATGCCGTCCTTCTGCAGGCGACCCTCCACCACGACCTCGACCGAGTCGGTGAAGGTGTCGGGCGGGAGACCGCGGTACAACACGGCGTAGTGGGCGCTGCCGTCGGTGACCTGGAAGCGCAGCGTCCGGGCGGCGAGGTCGCGCGTGACCGACCCGGGCACGACGTGCGCCCCGACCTTCATGCCGACGTTATAGAAGGAAGGATCCAGCGCGATCTTCTGGGACAGCTCGCTCGGCGTCAGAAAGTACTGCCCGGTCTGCTTGACACCCGAGGCCATCAGGTAGCCGACCGATCCGACGATCAGCACCGCCCCAATGGCGAACTTCGTGCCGGCGTTCATGCTCAATTATACCTCCGGTCGCGTCGCCTGCTCCAGCGCCCACGCGACCGCCGCCTCGGGGCTCGTGACGCGGGGAATATCGATGGCCGCCGGGAAGGCATCATGCAGCCCCACGACGGGCGTCTTGATGCGCTGCGCCATGGCGATCTCCGACAGCGTTCCCCACCCACCCCCGATCGCGATCGCGGCCTGCGCCGCGCGCACGATCAGCGCGTTGCGCATCTCACCCATCCCGGTGGCGAGCGGCACGTCGATATAGGGGTTGGCTTCGTCCGCGGCGATGCCGGGAAGGATGCCCACAGTCAGTCCACCGCTCTGCTGCGCGCCGCGGGCGGCGGCTTCCATGACGCCCCCGAGCCCGCCGCACAGCAGCACGGCGCCGCGTTCCGCCAAGAGGCGGCCGACGGTCTCGGCCCAGGCCGCCACCTCGGCGCTGCACGAGCTGCTGCCGATGACGGCGACCAGGACGCGACTCACCCGGGTCATCAGTCCGCGCCGAACGGCGGCTTGCGCAACCCGCGATCGGTGAGGAACCCGGTCACGTAGCGCGCCGGGGTCACGTCGAAGGCCGGATTCAGGGCCGCGACGGCCGCCGGCGCCACCGGCCGCCCCGCGACGGTCTTCACTTCGTCGGGCGAGCGTTGCTCGATCGGGATGCCGTCCCCATCCCGCAGCGCGGCGTCGATGGTCGACGACGGGGCGGCGCAGTAGAACGGTACGCCATGGTGCAGCGCCAGCACCGCGAGCGGGTACGTGCCGATCTTGTTCGCAAAATCGCCGTTCGCCGCGATCCGATCGGCGCCCACGATGACGAGATCGACCTTTGCCTGACGCATCAGCGATCCCGCCGCGGCGTCCGCGATCAGGGTACAGGGGATGCCGGCGTGAGCGAGCTCCCATGCGGTGAGCCGCGCTCCTTGCAACACCGGCCGCGTCTCGTCTACGAACACGTGCAGGCGCCGCCCCGCCTCGTGAGCCAGATAGATCGGGGCGAGCGCGGTGCCGATCCCGCCGGTCGCGAGCGCCCCGGCGTTGCAGTGCGTGAGCACCGTGGCGCCGTCGGGGACGAGTGGCAGCCCCGCTTCGCCGATGCGGCGGCACATGGCGCGGTCTTCCTCCCAGATGGCCGTCGCCTCGGCCCGGAGCCGCTCCCACAGCGCGGCGCCGTCTCCCGGGGCCGTCGCCGCCCCGCGGGTCATCCGGTCGAGCGCCCACCGGAGATTGACGGCCGTCGGCCGGCTCGCGGCCAGCAGGCGGGCCAGCTCCGCCAGCCGGCCCAGGAATTCCTCGCGCGGTGCGCCGCGCCGCTCCCGCGTTCCGGCAACGAGACCCATCGCTGCCGCGATCCCGATCAGCGGAGCGCCCCGCACCTGCAGCGTCCGGATCGCCTCCGCTACCGCCTCCGCGCTCTCGAGGTCGCGCTCGATCCGCGCCTCGGGAAGCGCCCGCTGGTCAATGATGCGGACGGCGCCGGTGGGAGACCAGGCGATGGCTTGGATGCTCATGGGTGCCAACCTACCGCGTGACCGGCAATTGCGGAATGCGGATTGCGGATTGCGGATTTGATCGACCAGGCTCGAACCGAAGAACGAGCTTCGAGTCCAACCCTGCCAATCCGCAATCCGCATTCCGCAATCCGCAATCTCCCTGTAGGATTCCTGCCATGGGATACCAAACTCTCCTTTTCGAGATCAAAGACGCCATCGCGACCATCACCATCAACCGCCCCGACAAGCTCAACGCGTTGAACGACCAGGTGGTGGACGAGTTGGCGCACGCCGCCGAGCGGATCGCCAGCGAGGACGCGATCAAGGGCGCGATCCTCACCGGCGCCGGCACGAAGGCGTTCGTCGCGGGGGCCGATATCGGCGACCTCGCGAAACAGGGGCCGTTCGACGGCAAGGCGCGCGCGCTGCGCGGCCAGGCGATGCTGCGCCGCCTCGAGACATGCGGCAAGCCGGTGATCGCGGCGGTGAACGGCTACGCGCTGGGCGGCGGCTGCGAGCTGGCCATGGCCTGCCACCTCCGCATCGCGAGCGAGCACGCCAAGTTCGGGCAGCCCGAGGTGAAGCTCGGGATCGCCCCGGGCTATGGCGGCACGCAGCGCCTCCCCCGCATCGTCGGGAAGGGCAACGCGCTGTATCTCATCCTCACGGCGGAGATGATCGATGCCCCGGAGGCCTACCGCATCGGGCTCGTGAACAAGGTCGTGCCGGCGGGCGAGCTGCTCGCGACGACCGAAACCATCTTGCGGGGGATCCTGTCGATGGGGCCGCTGGCGGTACGGCTGGCCCTCGAGGCCGTGGACCAGGGGCTCGAGATGACGCTCGAGGAAGGTCTGTTACTCGAGGCCAATCACTTCGGCCTGCTGGCTGCGACCAAGGACATGAAGGAAGGGCTCACCGCCTTTCTCGAAAAGCGCGCACCCCGCTTCGAGGGACGGTGAAGCGCGTCCTTGCGACTTGGGGCTTGTGTCTTGCGGCTGGTTGTCTCACCGAGCGGCCGCGCCCCGCGCCACCGACGCTCGCACTGTCGCTCAACAAGACGACGGTCAAGTCGCGATCCACCCCCGCTCCCGACACCCTCGTCGTCACCGTGCGGGCCGAAGACGACGACGGCATCGACTCCGTGTGGGTGCAGCTGGCGCAGGAGCCCCCGGTGGGTGCGGACGGCCTGCTCGATCCCGTGCTGGAGGGTCCCTTCCGGCTCGTGGTGCCGGCCGGGTTGGGTAACGGCATGGTCCTCCCGGTCAGCGTGCAGGCCCGGGACGTGGTCGGATTTCGCAGCGAGCGGGACACCAGCGTGACGGTGGGCCCCTGAGCCCCAACGACTTAGTAAGTATTGCCATGACAACGACTTCGGGGTATGTTTATAGGGTTGTCCGCGCCCCGGGACCTCCCGTGGCGCGTTTCGCATAAGGGCAAGCGTATGACCACTCGCAGGTACGGAAAACCGACCTCACTGGGCGACGTGCTGCGCGGCTACCTCGCGAAAGCGGGGTTGGGGAGGCGGCTCGCCCAGGCGCAGGTGATCCCCGACTGGCCGCGTCTCGTCGGACCGCAGATCGCCGCGGTGACCCAGCCGGAGAGTGTCACGCCGGACGGCACCTTGTTCGTGCGCGTGGCGACGAGCGCCTGGATGAACGAGCTGCAGCTGATGGGGCCGCAGGTCATGACGGCGGTGAACGGCGGCAGCGCGGGCGCACGGATCAAGACGATACGCTGGCTTCTCTCACGCTAGAGATCTATGGCTAAGGCGAAACCCGCACCCAAGGACAAGGGCAACGGCGACTACCAGGCCGACTCGATCCAGGTCCTGAAGGGGCTCGAGGCGGTGCGGCGCCGCCCGGCGATGTACATCGGGTCGGTGTCGGGCCGCGGCCTGCACCATCTCGTCTACGAGGTGGTCGACAACTCGGTGGACGAGGCCCTGGCCGGCTTCTCCACCAAGATCGACGTCACCATTCACCAGGACAATTCCATCACCGTGGTCGACAACGGCCGCGGCATTCCCGTCGACATCCACAAGACCGAGAAGAAGCCGGGCGTCGAGGTCGCGCTGACGATGCTCCACGCCGGGGGCAAGTTCGACAAGAGCACCTACAAGGTGTCCGGCGGGCTGCACGGCGTGGGGGTATCGGTCGTGAACGCCCTGTCGGAAAAGCTGGAAGTGTGGGTGGACCGCGACGGCAAGCGTCACCACATGGCGTTCGAGCGAGGCGACACGAAGAAGAAGCTCGAGGTCATCGGCAAGGCGAAGGGCACCGGCACGACGGTCTGGTTCAAGCCGGACACGTCGATCTTCACCGAGACGCGGTTCGACCACGCCACCCTCGCCACGCGGCTGCGCGAGCTCGCGTTCCTCAACAAGGGCCTCGCGATCTCGCTGAAAGACGAGCGCAAGGGGCAGCTGAAGGAAGAGACATTCGTCTACAAGGGCGGGCTCGCCGAGTTCGTGAAGCATCTGCTCGGCAGCCGCAAGCCGCTGCACCCGAAGGCGGTCACGTTCGAGGCCGAGCGCGACGGCACCCAGGTCGAGGGCGCGATCCAGTACGACGACGGTTACAACGACAACACCTTCTCCTTCGTCAACAACATCAACACGCACGAGGGGGGCACGCACCTCACCGGGTTCCGCGCCGCCCTCACCCGCACGATCAACGAGTGGGCCAAGAAAGACGGCCTCCTGAAGAAGGAGGAATTCACGCTCACCGGTGACGACGTGCGCGAGGGGCTCACGGCCGTGCTGCACGTCAAGGTGAAGGAACCCCAGTTCGAAGGGCAGACCAAAACCAAACTGGGCAACTCCGAGGTCGAGGGCATCGTCAAGAGCGTGGTGAACGACGCGCTGGGCGAGTTCTTCGACAAGAACCCCAGCGTGGCCCGCACGATCATCGCCAAGGCGGTCAGCGCCGCCCGCGCGCGCGAAGCGGCCCGCAAGGCGCGTGAGCTGGTGCGCAAGAAGAGCGGACTCGAGGGGGGGCTCTTGTCCGGCAAGCTCGCCGACTGCTCCGCGACCGACCCGACGCTGTGCGAAGTCTTCCTGGTGGAGGGCGACTCAGCGGGCGGGTCCGCCAAGCAGGGCCGGGACCGCATGTTCCAGGCGATCCTGCCGCTGCGCGGCAAGATTCTGAACGTGCAGAAGGCCCGGATCGACAAGATCCTGTCGAACGAAGAGATTCGCACCATGATCACGGCGATCGGGACGGGCGTGGGCGAGGACTTCAACATCGGCGAGGCCCGCTACCACAAGATCATCATCATGACCGATGCCGACGTGGACGGGGCCCACATCCGCACCCTGCTGCTCACGTTCTTCTACAAGGAACTGAAGCAGCTGATCGACGCGGGGTACATCTACATCGCGCAGCCGCCGTTGTACCGCGTGGCGAAGGGAAAGGAAGCGTACTACGCCTTCGACGAGAAAGAGCGCGACGCGTTCGTGAAGCGCCTCACGAACGGCGCCGAAGGGCACGGCAACATCATGATCAACCGCTACAAGGGGCTCGGCGAAATGAACCCGGACCAGCTCCGGGAGACCACCATGGACCCCACCAAGCGCACGCTCCTCAAGGTCACGATGGAAGATGCGGTCGAGGCGTCGGAGCTGTTCGAGACGCTGATGGGCGACGAGGTGGAGCCGCGGCGCCGATTCATCGAGGAGAATGCGAAGTTCGTGCGGAACCTGGACGTGTAAGCTCCTCGATTCCGTGCTTCGAGACGCGGTGTGAGATCAGGGGCAGCGCCGGCTCCGTCAGCTTGTCGCCCACGACGATCGCCCGCCCGAGCGCCTCGAACCCGAGCTTCATCCCGTCCGGGTCGCGCGCGAACACCGACGCGATCGGCTCGCCCGCCAGCACCTTGTCGCCCGGCTTCACCGTGATCACGAATCCCACCGTGGGATCGACCTCGTCCTCGACCTTGATGCGGCCGCCGCCCATCGCCACGACCGCGCGGCCGATCGTCCTCGGATCGACCGCGGTCACCACCCCGGTGCGGGGCGCGGCGTAGACCTCGACCTCGTTGGCCTGCGGCAGCACCGACGGATCTTCCAGGGTCTTGGGGTTGCCGCCCTGCGCCTCGATCACCTGCTCGAACTTCTCGGCGGCGAGGCCGGACGCGAGGGCGTTCGCGAGCCGTTGCCGCGCCTTCTTGCTGGTCTTCTCGACGCCCGCCGCCAGCAGCATCTCGCTGCCGAGCGCATACGTCACTTCCAGCAGATCGGCGGGGCCCTCCCCGCGCAGCGTGAGAATCGCCTCTTCCGTCTCGAGCGCGTTGCCGCAGGCGCGGCCGAGCGGGCGGTCCATCGCGGTGAGCAGGGCCACGGTGGGACAGCCCCGATCCTCGCCGAGCGTGATCATGGTGCGGGCGAGCTCGAGGCTCTGCTCGAGCGACGGGAGGAACGCCCCGCTGCCGCGCTTCACGTCCAGCACGAGCGCGTTCAGACCCTCGGCGAGCTTCTTGGACATGATGCTGGCGGCGATGAGCGGGATCGCCTCGACCGTGCCGGTCACGTCCCGGAGCGCGTACAGGCGGCGATCGGCCGGCGCGATCTCCGGCGTCTGGCCCATCATCGCAACCCCGAGCTTCATGACCTGGGCTTTCGCCTCGGCGAGCGACAGGGCGGTGCGGAACCCGGGGATCGCCTCCAGCTTGTCGAGCGTCCCCCCCGTGTGGCCGAGCCCGCGGCCGGACATCATCGGCACGGCGACGCCGCAGGCGGCGACGAGCGGCGCGAGCACCAGCGAGACCTTGTCGCCCACGCCCCCGGTCGAGTGCTTGTCGACACGCGGCGTGGACCAGGAATCGAACGCGAGCCGCTGGCCGGAGGCGAGCATCGCATCGGTGAGCGCGGCGAGCTCCTGGCGCTCGAGCCCGCGCAGCACCACGGCCATCAGCAGGGCCGACATCTGGTAGTCGGGAACCCGGCCGTCGGTGTAGGCGGCGACGAGCGCGGACCACTGCTCCGGCGTGAGCGCGCCGCCGTCGCGCTTGCGCTCGATGAGCGGCACGACGAACATTACCGGCCACCTCCACGGAGTGCGTGATGCGCGGTGCCGTGCTGCTGCTTCTCTCCCTCGCCGGCCCGGCGCGGGCGCAGACCCATCCGACGGTGGCGGAGCACCTCGTGCTGGGCGACAGCGCCCACGCCGCGCTTGCTCCGGCGCAGGCGCTGCAGCATTACCGCGCCGCGCTCACGGCGGACTCGACCAACTATGCGGCGCTGTGGAAGGCGGGGCGCGAGCTGGTGGACATCGCCAAGCAGGTCGAGGGCAAGGACGACTCGTCCAAACATCTGCGGGACAGCCTTTATACCACGGCGCGGGCGTACGGTGAGGCGGCGGTGCGCGTCAACCCCTCCGGCGCCGACGGGCATTTCACCGTCGGCCAGGCGCTGGGCCGGCTGTCGCGCACCAAGGGAGGGAAGGAGCGGGTGCGCTTCGCCAAGATCATCTACGACGAAGGGATGAAGGCGATCGAGCTCGACTCGACCAACGACGGCGCGTATCACCTGGTCGGCGCGTGGCACGCCGAGGTGAAGCGGCTCTCCGGATTCCAGAAATTCTTCGCGAAGGCGCTGTTTGGCGGCGGCTTCCTGGACAAGGGCAATTGGGACGACGCACAGAAGTACCTCGAGCGCGCCGTCGCGCTGAAGCCGCACAACATCTTCCACCGGCTCGACCTGGCGGGAGTGTACGTCGACCTGGGGAAGTACTCCAAGGCCCGCGAGCAGCTCACCACCATCGCCACCCTCCCCATCGCGGACGTGCTCGATCACGAGTACCAGAAGGAGGCGGCGCAGCTGCTGGAGGACATCAAGGGCGAAAAGGACGAGACCTAGCGCCACCGCATCGGGTCGGAAACTACCGCGCACCACCGCACGCAGCAACCGCGTCGCGACGCTTGACGTGCCGTCGGCTGCGGACGCAAACTATGCCATGACCGTCCCCTCTGCTGTCACCGCCCGCGTCGCCGAGCTCGAGCGCGAGCGCAAGCACCTCCTCGCGGTGATCGAGATCCTCAAAGAAGTGTCCACGTCGCTGCACTTCATCGACATCCTGCAAGCGATCGCGCGCAAGCTGGGCGAGGCGTTCGGGTTGGACCGCTGCTCGATTCTGCTCGCCGAGCGCGGCAGCAAGTCGGTGCGTCTGGTCGCGTCGTACGAGGACCCGACGATCCGCAACTACCCGGTGGATCTCGAGCGCTACCCCGAGCTGAAGCGGGCGATGCAGAGCGGCGAGACGGTGTTCATCCCGGACGCGGCGAACGATCCGAGCCTGAAGCATGCGAAAAGCGAGCTGATCAGCCGGCGCGTGAAGTCGATCACCGTCGTCCCGATCACGTGGCGGGGCGTGGCGATCGGCGCGATCTTCCTGCGCACGTTCCGGGACGGCCCCACGTTCTCCGACCAGGACGTGCGGTTCGTGCAGGTCGTGGCGTCGCTCACCGCGCAGGCGCTCCGCAACGCGCACCGCTACGAGCGGCTCGAGCAACGGACCCAGGAGACCGGGGAGACGGTGCGTCGCATGGAGCTCGAGCGCGTGGCGCTGCTGTCGTTTCTGCGACGCCTGCTCGCCGCGTTCGGAGAGCGCGAGGGTGCCTGGGCGGAGGGGTTGCTGCCCCGCGCCAGCTCCGAGGAGCTCGACCGGCTGGTCGGCGTCGCGATGGCGGTCATCCAGGAAGAAGCCAAGGGGCGGTGAAAGCAGCCGCCCGGGCCGCCGAGCTGCGGCGGCTCATCGAGCGCGCGAACCAGGCCTACTACGTCCTCGACAAGCCGGAGCTGTCGGACGCCGAGTACGACCGGCTGTTCCGCGAGCTGCAGGAGCTCGAAGCCCAGCATCCCGAGCTGCAGACCCCCGACAGCCCCACCCACCGCGTCGGCGCCCCGCCGGCGGCCGCCTTCAAGAAGCACCGCCACATGGTGCCGATGCTGTCGCTCGCCAACGCCTTCGACGAAAAGGAGCTGGCCGAGTGGGAGGAGCGCAACGCGAGGCTCTCCCCGGAGGTGAAGACCGCGGGCTACACCCTGGAGGTGAAGATCGACGGCGCGGCGGTGAGTCTCACCTACCAGGACGGCGTGTGCGTCACGGGCGCGACCCGCGGCAACGGCGTCGAAGGCGAGGACGTCACCGCCAACCTGCGCACCGTGCTCGACGTGCCGCTGCGGCTGCACGGCCAGCGCAAGACCTGGCCCAAGCTCATGGAAGTACGCGGCGAGGTGTACCTCTCCAAGACCCGCTTCGCCGAGCTCAACCAAGAGCGCGAGCGCGCGGGGGAGCCGACCTTCGCCAATCCCCGCAACGCCGCCGCCGGCGCGCTGCGCCAGCTCGATCCCAAAGTCACGCGCAGCCGCGGCCTGCGGATCTTCTGCTTCCACGTCGAAGCCCCCGGACAGAAGCTCCCGGTCACGACGCAGCACGACCTGCTGGCCCAGCTCGCCACCTGGGGATTCCCGGTCGAGCCGCACCACACGCTCGCCCCCGACCTCGCCGCCGCCAACCGCGAAATCGCCGGCACGCTCGAGCCGCTGCTCGAGCAGCTCGACTACGGCGCGGACGGCGTGGTGGTGAAAGTGAACCCGCTCGAGCTGCACGCCGAGCTCGGCACCGTCGGCGACCGCGAGCCGCGCTGGGCCATCGCGCGGAAATTTGCCCCCGAAGTCCGGGTCACCAAGCTCAAGGAGATCCGCATCAACGTGGGCCGCACCGGTGCGTTGAATCCCTACGCCGTGCTCGAACCGGTCGAGATCGGCGGCGTGACAGTTTCGACCGCGACGCTGCACAACTTCGCGTTGATCAAGGCCAAGGACATCCGGGAAGGCGACCTGGTGGAGGTCACCCGGGCGGGCGAGGTCATCCCGCAGGTGCTGGGACCGGTGATCAAGAAGGGCGTGCGCCGCAGCCGGCCGTACCAGCCCCCCGAGCGCTGTCCCATCTGCAAGTCGAAGGTCGAACACCCCCCGGACGAGGTGATGGCGTACTGTCCCAACGTCTCCTGCCCCGGGCGGGTGTTCGAGAGCATCGTCCACTTCGCGTCGCGCCCGGCGATGGACATCCGCGGGCTCGGGCCCGAGCGGGTGAAGGCGCTGCTCGACGCCGGGTTCATCAAGGACGTCGCGGACCTCTACGAGATCACGCCGATGCAGCTGCTGACGCTCGAGGGGTTCGCCGAGAAGTCGGCCCAACAGCTCGTCGACGCGATCGCGGCGTCCAAGCGTCAGCCGCTCTCGACCCTGCTGTTCGGCTTGGGCATCCGCCACGTGGGCGTTCAGGGGGCGCGCCTGCTGGCTCGCCACTTCGGGACGATGAAGGCGCTGGCCAAGGCGGCCGCCCACGAGATCAACCATATCCGCGGCATCGGGCCGGCCATCGCAGAGGCCGTGGCCGGGTTCTTCGCCGAGCCCAAGAACCGCAAGCTGCTGGAGCGGCTCGAGAAGCTGGGCCTCAATATGAAGGAGCCGGTCGCGGCCGAGCGGCAGGGGCCGCTGGCGGGGCAGGTCTACGTCATCACGGGAACGCTGCCGTCCCTGTCCCGCGCCAAGGCGGCCGAGCTGATCGAGGCGGCGGGCGGCCACGTCAGCGACGCGGTATCGAAGAAAACGACGGCCGTGGTAGTCGGGGCCGACGCCGGCTCGAAGCTCGAAAAGGCGAAGACGCTCCGTATCGCACTGATCGACGAGGCGGAACTCTTGCGCCGCGCACGCGCCAAACCCTAAGTTGGCGTGCGATATGAGCGCCCCTGCGCACCCCACCGCCGCGACCGACGGCGTGATGATCGGCCGTGGCGCCCTGCGACAACTCCATCACAGTCTGCTCCGGGATGCAGGCCCTCAGGCCGTCGCCATCCTCCAGGAGGTCGGTTTCGCGGCGGGGGAAGGCGTGTATCAGTCGTTTTGCGCGTGGCTGCCGGTCCAGACGGGTGTGTCGCAGCCCGACGAGCTCGACGCCGGCCAGCTGAGCGAGGTGTTGTCGGCGTTCTTCCAATCGCACGGGTGGGGCACGGTGACGGTCGCGCCGCTCGGGGCCGCGGCCCTGGCGCTGGACACGGAGGACTGGGTCGAAGCCGAGCCGGGCAGCGCCGAGACGCCGATGTGCTTCTTCTCGGCGGGCATGCTGTCGGACTTCCTGGGACGGCTGTCGGGCGAGGCCGTGGCGGTGATGGAGGTCGAGTGCCGCTCGCGCCACGACGGGCGCTGCCGCTTCCTGTCGGCGTCACCCGAGACGCTGAACGCCGTGTTCGAGCAGATCACCCAGGGGAAGGGCTACGCCGAGGCGCTCGGCGCGGGCGCCTAGCCAGGATCATCGGCGGGCGACCGCTACCCCCTCGAGCAGCAGCGACGGCGCGTAGCGCGACCCGGTCCACCGTGCGTCGTTCCCGACACCGGCAATCCGCTTGAGCAGCTCGTAGACGTTTCCCGCCACGGCCGCGTCTTTCACACGCCCCGCGATCTCGCCGCGCTCGATGCGGTAGGCGAGCGCCACGGGGTGGCTGAACGCTCCGCCAATCACGTTCCCCTGCCCCACGCCGATCAGGTCGTCGACGAGGAGACCGTCCGTGATGTCGCGGAGCAGGCCTCCGCCTAACTCACCCGGGACCCGGGATCCGGGACCCGGGACCCGGGCGTCCCCTAGAATGATGTTCGTATACGCCGGCACCGGCTTCCCGAAGATGCCGCGCTGCCCGTGTCCGGTGCTCGCGGTCTTGGCGCGCGCGGCCGTCTCCAGGTCGTAAATGAAGCGCTGCACGACGCCCCGTTCCACGAGACTGGTGGCGCGGGAGGGCACGCACTCGTCGTCGAGCGGACGCGACGCCGTACGGCCGGGCGCGAGCGGATCGTCGGTGAGGGAGAGTCGCTGGTCGAACACCGGCTCGCCGACCCGGGTCGCCAGCGGCGAGATCCCCTGCAACACGGCCTTGCCCGAGAGCCCTTGAGTGACCGGGAGCAGCACGGCCGACAAGCCGGCGGGGGTGAACACCACCGGCAGCGCGCCCTCGGGGGACGCGACGATCCGCAAGGCATGGTCGAGCCGGCCGGTGATCGAGTGGACGAGGCCCTCGAGGGCGTCCACCGCAGGGAGGTCGGTGCTCTCGATCGCGTCGCCGATCGCGAGCACGTCGTCGCCCGCGATGCGCCACACATCCGCGCTCACCGCGACCCCGGTCGAGCGGTATGCCCCCTCGCCTCCCGCCGTGTTGGCGACCCGCGTTTCGGCCACTTCGCGCTCGATCGCTACGTTGACCTGGCACCCCTGGCGCGCCAGCCGCTCCAGCAGGAATTGACCGATTTCGATCAGGCGCGCGAGCGAGGCCTCGGCGGTCCGCGGGACGTGGGTGGTGACGCGGGGGAGCTTGGCCGCGGCGGGAAACGCCAGAGCAACTTCTTCTCCGAGCTCGGCCGAGGCGAGCGCGCGATCCAGCAGAGGCGCGGCATGCTGCGCAGCGACATTCGTCGTGCCCGCGATGCCGACGCGACCGCGGTGCAGCACCCGCACATTCACGCCCGCCTCTTCGGTCACCCCGGCCGACTTGAGGCGGCCCCACTCGAACGCCACGGTTGTGCGTTCGACGCGCCGCTCGAGCGCGTCCGCACCGTCCCCCTGGTCCGGGCGGCGCCGGGCCAGCTCGAGCAGCCCGTCGATCATGCGGGAGGGAGGTCGCCCCCGATGAGGGCTTCCTCGATGCGCACGTGCGGTGCCCCTTCGGTGACGGGAAGCGGGAACTGCCCCCCCTTGCCGCAGCCGCCGCCCATCTGATTCCAGCGGAAGTCGCCGGCGATGTGATCGATGCGGTCGAGCGTCTGGAACAGGTTCCCCGCGAGCACGACGTCCTTGACGAGCTCCGCCACCTGGCCGTCGCGGATCATGTGGCCGTAGGTCGCGGTGAACGAGAAGTTCTCGAGCATCGTCTGGCCGCCGAACGCGCCGCAGGCGTACACCCCGAGCTTCAGGTCGCGGATCAGGTCCGCGAACGTGCCACGTCCGTTGCCGATGTACGTGTTCGTCATGCGGACGATGGGCGGGTGGCGGAACGAGAGCGCGCGTGCGTTGCCGGTGGGCCGCTCGTTCATCGCCGCCGCGGTCTCGCGCGAGTGCAGCCGGCCGACCAGGATGCCCTCACGGATCAGCGCCGTGTCCTGGGTGGGCGTGCCCTCGTCATCGAACGGCAGCGTGCCGCGCAGGCCGGAGGCCGCGCCGTTGTCGCCCACGTTCAGCACCGGTTTGCCGAAGCGTCGACCCAGCGTCATCATCTCGCGGGCCTGGGGGTTTTCGAAGACGAAATCGGCCTCGGAGAGGTGCCCGAACGCCTCGTGGATGAAGACCCCCGCGAGCTCGGGATCGAGCACCACCGGATAGGTCCCTCCCCGCACCGTCGGTGCATCGAGCAGTTGCACCGCCCGCTCGGCGACCGCGCGGAAGCCCGCGGCCTTGTCCTGGACCGAATGCCAGCCGCGCCGCAGCCCGATCGACTCGAGCCCCTTTTCGATGGTGCCGTCGCGCCGCGCCACCGCCGTGCCCGAGAGCGTCACCTCGGGGCGCAGCTCGTGCAACACTGCTCCTTCGGAGTTCACGTACCAGTACTCGCTCACCTCGTCGCGGTAGGTTGCGAGCGTGTCGACGATGCGGTCGCTCACGGCGAGCATCGCGCCGTTGTAGGCTTCGATGAGCCGCTTCTTCTCGGCGAGCGGCACGCCGCGCACGTCGCCGTCCAGATCGAGGATCCCCTCCGCCCGCTGCGCTGGAACCGGTGCGAGCTGGATCGGACGCTCGAGCCGCACCGCCCGGGACAGCTCGTCCGCCCGGGCGACCATAGCGGCGAGCTGGTCCAGCGACGTGAACGAGGCGGTGCCCCAGCCCGAGCCGCGGTTCAGGGCGCGCACGAACCCGCCCTGGTCCTCGCTCGCGGTGGCGGACTCGAGCCGCCGGCCGCGCATCGTGACGGCGGAGCTCCAGGTCTGCTCGACGCGGATTTCGGTGTAGTCGGCGCGGGAGGCGGCGAGCGCCGCGGTGAGGCGGTCGATCAACCCCCGAGTTCCTTGAGCTTCTCGGCGTAATCGGGCCGCACCACGATCGCCCCGTCGATGATGACCTCGCGGTCCCAAGGGAGGATGATGAAGTTGTCGGTCTCGAGCGCGTAGAAGTCCGGCTGATACGGGCCGGTGCGGAACGAGACCGCGGTCTTGACGGCCGTGGGCTTGAGCTCGCGCACGGCGTTCAGGGCGAGCTTCATCGTGTCGCCCGAGTCGCACGTCTCGTCCACGATGAGGACGCGTCGTCCGGCGACGATGCGCGGGGGGCCGGCGAGCACCACGGGCCGCGCGCCGGTCTCCTGGCGGGTGATGGCGACCGACGCGAAGTCGCGCTGCAGGATGCTCGCCACCACGGCGCCCGGGATTACCCCCGCCTTGGCGATACCGATCACCACGTCGGGATCGTACTCGCGGAAAATCTTCAAGGCCAGCGCGCGGCACAGCTCGCCGAAGAACGGCCAGTCCACCTGGAGCACGCCGTGCGGCGTCTTGCGGGCGAAGCCGGTTTTCTTGGGCATGGGCGGCTGGGGCGGGGTCGGCGGCGGGGCAGGCATGGGGGGAGAAGCTACATTGCGGACGCGCGCGGCCGCAAGCTATTTTCGCCCCATGGGTTTCTGGCGACGCCTGTTCGCCGGCTCGGGTGCCGACGACGTCCAACCCCAGCGCCTCGACTACTTGAACGAGGCGCTCGCCCTCGAACGCCAGGGCGACTACGAGGCGGCGCTCACCTCGTATCGGCTGGCGCTGCGCGATCATCCCCACGACGCCCGGATCCTACAGAACATGGCGATCGCGCTCACCAAGACGCGCCGCATCGACGAGGCGATCCGTCACTACCGGCGCGCGCTCGAGCTGGACCCCGAGCTGGCGGGCGCCCATTACGGGCTCGCGTTCCTGCTGCTGAAGCGCGGCGACCCCGACGGCGCGACGCAGCACCTGCGGGCGTTCCTCGCGCATCCCCCCAAAGGCCCGGACGCCCAGAAGTGGATCGAGCACGCCAACCAGGCGCTCCGCGACCTGGGCGCCTCGGGGCCCACGCCGGCCGCCACCGCGGGGGCGCCCTGAGGGGAAGCCGGGCCGGCGTCCTCCTCGGCGTGCTCGCCACCGCTGCCGCGTGCGGCCGGTTCGGTCCGGACTTGAACCAGGTGGTCGCCATCTCGGTCGCCGTGCGCGACTCCGTTGAGGAGCTCGACACGCTCCGCCCACACGGTTACGCCCTGGACGGCTTCGGTGACTCGGTCGCCGCCACGATCCTCTGGGCCACGCTCGACACCGCCCTGCTCACGGTGGTGAACGAAACCACGGGCGTGATGGTCGCCAAACAACCGAGTGCGACGCCCGCCCGCATCCAGGCGAGCGTCGGGCCCCTGCCCAGCAACCCGATTGCGATCCGGGTGCTCGCCGCGGCCGATACCCTGTTCGCCCCCGGCGCGACGCGGGATAGCGTGAGCCTCGCCGCCCAGCCCGACTCGCTCTCGGATTCCCTAACGGTGCGGCTCCAGGACACGACCGCCGCCGGGCCGGTCGACCTCTCGGGGCGGCCGGTCGCGTTCGCGCTGACCGTGTACCCGGGGGGGGGGCCGGGCGCGAACGTCGCACTGGTGACGAGCGATACCGCGCGCGCGCCGGTCGCTGCCGACACGGTCACGACCACGGTCGGCATCGCGGTGGTGAAGCTGCGCTTGCTCGACGGGCCACCCCCTGACAGCGCCGTTGTGACCGCCAGCGCCCACCGCGCAGTCGGGACTCTGGTCGCCGGCTCGCCCGTCACGTTCGTCGTGCGGTTCCTGCCATGAACGGCGCCGCCGGAGGCACGCTGACGCGGCTGTTCTTTGACGCGGTCGAGCAGCATGCGAGCCAGCCCGCCGCGTTCCGGTATAAGGCGGGCGGCGTGTGGACGCCAGTGCCGCACCGCGAGGCGGCGGAACGGGTGCGCGCCATCGCGCTCGGCCTGCGCGAGCTCGGGATTAAGGAGGGCGACCGGGTCGCGATTCTGGCGGAGACGCGCCTCGAATGGGCCCTGGTCGACTACGCGTGTCTGTGCGCCCGGGCCGCCGACGTCCCCATCTACCCCACGCTGCCGGCGAATCAGGTCGAGTACATGCTGCGCGACTCGGGCGCCGCCGCCGTGTTCTGCTCGACGGCGGCGCAGCTCGCCAAGGTCGTGCAGCTGCGCAGCGGGCTGCCGGCGCTCAAGCACGTGATCGTGTTCGAGCCGGACGCGCGGCGCGACGGCGCGATCACGCTGGCCGACGTCGAGGCAAAGGGACGGGCCGCGACGGCACGCTACGCCGGGTTCAAGGATGAAGCGGTCGCGGTGCGGCCCGACGACCTGGCTACCCTGATCTACACCTCGGGGACGACCGGCACGCCCAAGGGCGTGATGCTGTCGCACAACAACCTCTGGTCCAACGTGGTCGCGAGCGTGGAGGCGCTGCGGCTGACCGGCGGTGACAGCTGCCTCGCCTGTCTGCCCCTGTCGCACATCTTCGAGCGCATGGTGGATTACTACTTCTTCCACGTCGGCGTGACCATCACGTACGCGCAGTCGATCGATACGCTGTCGCAGGACCTGCGGGACGTGCGCCCCACGGTGTTCGTCGCGGTGCCGCGCATCTACGAGAAGGTGTACGGCCGGGTACTCGAGGCCGCGCTCACCGGCAGCGCCTTGAAGCGCAAGATCTTTCTGTGGGCCAAACGGGTGGGCGAGCAATGGTCCACGCACAGGCTCTCAGGGATAGCGGTCCCGCTGAGCCTCGCCATTCGCCACGCGATCGCGGACCGGCTGGTGTTCTCGAAGCTGCGCGCGCGCACCGGCGGGCGGATCAAGCTGTTCGTATCGGGCGGCGCGCCGCTCGCCGCCGAAATCGGGCGATTCTTCTACAGCGCCGGCCTCGTCACCGTCGAAGGGTACGGACTCACGGAAACGTCGCCGGTGCTCACGCTCAACCCCTTTGACCATCCGAAGTTCGGCACCGTCGGCAAGCCGATCCCGGGCGTCCAGGTGAAGATCGCGCCGGACGGGGAGATCCTCGCCAAGGGCCCCAACATCATGCGCGGCTACTACAACCTGCCCGACGCCACGCGCGAAGCGATCGACGCCGAGGGGTGGTTTCACACCGGGGACATCGGCGAGTTCGACGCGGAGGGATACCTGAAGATCACCGACCGGAAGAAGGATCTGATCAAGACCGCCGGGGGCAAGTACGTCGCGCCGCAGCCGATCGAGAACACCGTCAAGCTGAACAAGTTCGTGGCCAACGCCGTCGTGCTGGGGGACCAGCGCAAGTTCCCCATCATCCTCGTCGCGCCGAACTTCG
>WNGH01000474.1_pt2 | contig 40500 bp, 38 predicted proteins | sample 5400631 | NCBI WGS metagenome assembly WNGH01 (sample SAMN13153373, study PRJNA577476) | soil metagenome | isolation source: 115 cm soil or saprolite under Garry oak tree replicate 1 | place: USA:California | collected 2016-06-15 | reverse complement strand
AAATGAAAGATCGAGGCGGCGAGCACCGCGCCGGCATGGCCGTCACGGACCCCTTCGACGAGATGATCGAGATTGCCGACGCCGCCCGAAGCAATCACCGGCACCGAAACGGCATCGGCCAGCGCGCGGGTCAGGGCGATATCGAATCCCTGCCGGGTGCCGTCCCGGTCCATGGACGTGAGCAAAATCTCACCGGCGCCCAGCGTCACTACTTCGCGCGCATAGGCGATGGCGTCGATGCCGGTCGGATTGCGGCCGCCATGGGTGAAAATCTCCCAGCGGTCCGGTTCGCCCGGCTTTGCGACGCGCTTGGCGTCGATCGCGACCACGATGCATTGGTCACCGAACTTTTCCGCAGCCTCTTTGACGAAGCCGCGCCGCGCCACCGCGGCGGTATTGATCGAGACCTTGTCGGCGCCGGCAGCGAGCAGCGCGCGGATATCCTCAATGGTCCGGATGCCGCCGCCCACGGTGAGCGGCATGAAGCAGGCCTCCGCGGTGCGCCGCACCACGTCGAGCATGATGCCTCGGTTCTCATGGCTCGCGGTGATGTCCAAAAAAGTAAGCTCGTCGGCACCCGCCCCATCATAGGCGACCGCCGCCGCGACCGGATCGCCGGCATCACGCAGGTTGACGAAATTGACGCCCTTGACCACCCGGCCATCTTTGACGTCGAGGCAGGGAATGACACGGACTTTGAACATTCAGGCCGTCGCCTGCGCCTCGCGCAGGAGCGCGAGGGCTGCCGCGGCGTCGAGCCGGCCGTCGTAAAGCGCGCGGCCGACGATCGCACCTTCGAGCTTTTGCGCGCGTGGTTGAGTTAGCGCCTGCACATCGGCCAGCGAGGCCAAGCCACCCGAGGCGATCACCGGGATTGAAATCTTATCGGCCAGCCCGATGGTCGCATCGAGATTGAGGCCTTCCAGCATGCCGTCGCGATTGACATCGGTATAGACGATAGCGGCGACGCCGGCATCTTCAAACCGGCGCGCGACATCGAGCGCCGATAGCATCGATGTCTTCGACCAGCCTTCGACGGCAACTTTTCCGTCGCGCGCGTCGAGCCCCACCGCGATACGTTCGGGATAGGCGCGCGCGGCGTCTTTGACGAGCACAGGATCGCGCACCGCCGCAGTGCCGATGATCACGCGCGCGATCCCTTTGCCGAGCCAAGCGTCGATCGTCGTGCGGTCGCGGATGCCGCCACCGAGCTGCACCGGAATTTTCAGCGCGGCGAGAATGCGCTCGACGGCCGTAGCATTGACCGGTTTGCCGGCAAAGGCGCCGTCGAGATCAACCAGGTGAAGATAGGTGAAGCCTTGCTGCGCGAAGACGCGCGCCTGCGCCGCCGGATCGCGGCTGAAAACAGTCGCACGCGCCATATCCCCTTGCTGCAGGCGCACGGCCTCGCCGTTCTTGAGGTCGATGGCGGGAAACAGGATCACGGCTTCCACTTCAAAAAATTGGCGATCAGCGCCAGCCCGAGCTTTTGGCTCTTCTCGGGATGAAATTGCGTGCCGACGATATTGTCGCGTCCGACAATCGCGGTGATCGGCCCGCCATAATCGGCGTCGGCGATCAAATCCTGCGGCTGCGACGGATTGAGCGCGAACGAGTGCACGAAATAGGCGTGCAGTCCCTGCGGCCCGAGCGGCAATCCCTCGACCAGCGGATGCGGGCGCAGCACGTTAAGCGTATTCCACCCCATGTGGGGGATTTTCAATTTGGCGTCGCGCGGCGTGATCCGATCGACCTCGCCGGCGATCCAGCCGAGGCCTTCGACCACTTCGTATTCGCGCCCGCGCTCGGCAAGGAGCTGCATGCCGACGCAAATGCCAAAAAACGGTCGCCCATTGCCGCGCACCGCTCGTTCAAGCGCTTCAACCATACCGGACACCGCGCCGAGGCCCCGGCGACAATCGGCAAAAGCGCCGACGCCCGGCAGAACGACACGATCGGCGCGCGATACCATATCCGGATCGCGCGTCACCACGATCGGCTGATCCAGTCCGGCCTCATGGGCCGCGCGCTCGAAGGCTTTCGCCGCCGAATGCAAATTGCCCGAGCCGTAATCGATAATGGCAACGCTCACCGATGCGCTCCCGGTTCGGGAAACAGCCCGATCACGCCGCTTTGCTCGGCAGGCGGCACGGCCGCAGCTGCCGGAGCAGATTTTGGAGACGTCGCTGCGGCGCGCACGGCCGGACGCTGGCGTGTCCAGACATCGAAAAAGCGCCGCTCTGCATCTTCGAGATCGTCGCCGGTGACCACGCCGACATTTCGCCAGTTCCGTCGGGCGAGCTTGAAACGCCGCAACGTGCCCGCCTCAAGCCCGACGAGAAGGGAGATCAAGAGGTCAACGACCACAATTGTGAAGACCGAAGCGCCGAGCGCGCTCAACGCGACGTCCAGCGCCGCCGAGATCAGCAGATAAATCGCAAGCGCCAGCCACAGCCGATGGCGCAGCATCCACAATGGGGTAAGCAGAAAAGCCCACCACGAGAAGCCCTCGCGCACGAAGACAAACCGATAGGGATCGCCTGCCGCATCCGCGGCGCCAAGCGGCGGTTGATGGACGGTATAGGCAGTCATTTGACCGATTCTTTCAGCAGCTTTTGCTGCACTATCCTTGGAAACTCTCGCCTCTGGAAACTCTGGTTTCCCGGACCAGAGCTTAGTTGCCGAGCCTGCCCTTGGTGGACGGCACCTCGTCCGCTGCGCGCGGGTCGACGGCAACGGCGGCGCGCAACGCGCGGGCCAGACCTTTGAAACAGGATTCGGCAATGTGGTGGTCATTGCCACCGTAGAGCGTGGCGACGTGCAGCGTCACGCCGGCGTTCGTTGCGAAGGCGCGAAACCATTCTTCGACCAGTTCGGTATCGAACGGCCCCACTTTGGCGCGCCCGAATTCGACCTTGAACACCAGGAACGGCCGGCCAGAAATATCGATTGCAACGCGGGTGAGCGCCTCGTCCATCGGCACGTGCACGTCGGCGTAGCGTGAGATGCCTTTCATATCGCCAAGCGCCTGCTTCAACGCCTGGCCGAGCGCGATGCCGACATCCTCGGTCGTGTGGTGGTGATCGATGTGCAGATCGCCCTTGGCTTTAACGTGGACATCGATGCGCGAATGCCGAGCCAGCAAATCGAGCATGTGATCGAGAAATCCGATTCCGGTCGCAATCGACGACGCGCCGGTGCCGTCGAGATCGATTGCAACCTCGACGTCGGTTTCCTTGGTTTTGCGCGCGACCGCGCCCTTGCGCATTTTGCTCTCCGGGTCGCTAATTCGGCCTCGATTGCGGGCCTTTTATCAGGGCCGCTGCCTACTCGCCAATGGCGACATCGCGCATTTGCATTGGCGGCGGTCAACTCTTAAATCATGCTTTAAGTAAAGGCTTTCCAGTCCAGGCCGTCGAACCCCGGTTTATCCTTTATCCAGCTATGTCATCTTCAGAAACGGGCCAAGCCGGCCCATGGCACGGCAGCACATGGCACGGCACGACTATCCTGACGGTCCGTAAGGACGGGGTGGTCACGATCGGCGGCGACGGGCAGGTCTCCGTCGGCCAGACCATTATCAAGGCCAACGCCAAGAAGGTGCGCCGTCTTGGCGGTGGCGCCGTGATCGGCGGTTTTGCCGGCGCCACTGCCGATGCCTTCACTTTATTCGAGAGGCTCGAATCCAAGCTCGAGCAGTACCCCGGTCAACTGACGCGCGCCGCGGTCGAGCTTGCCAAGGACTGGCGCACCGATCGTTATCTGCGACGGCTCGAAGCGATGATGATCGTCGCCGATAAGGACGTATCGCTGGTCCTCACCGGCACCGGTGACGTCCTGGAGCCGGAGGCCGGCGTGGTTGGGATCGGCTCCGGCGGTAATTACGCGCTTGCCGCAGCGCGCGCTTTGCTGGATGGGTCGCTTGATGCGGAAGGAATCGTGCGCCGCGCGCTCGACATCGCCGCCGAAATTTGCGTTTACACCAACCGCAATGTGACCGTAGAGACGTTGAAGGCGTGACCGATTTCTCACCGCGCGAGATCGTCTCCGAGCTCGACCGTTTCATTGTTGGGCAAGCGGACGCCAAGCGCGCCGTCGCGATCGCGCTGCGCAATCGCTGGCGCCGCCTGCAACTCGATGAACGGCTGCGCGAAGAAGTGTTGCCGAAAAACATTTTGATGATCGGGCCGACGGGAGTCGGTAAGACAGAAATTTCCCGCCGCCTCGCCAAGCTTGCCGGCGCACCGTTTCTGAAGGTTGAAGCGACCAAATTCACCGAGGTCGGCTATGTCGGCCGCGATGTCGAACAGATCGTCCGTGACCTGGTTGAGATCGCCATCACTTTGACGCGGGAAAAAAAGCGGAAAGACGTGCAAGCGCGGGCGCAGCAAGCCGCCGAGGATCGCGTGCTCGATGCATTGGTTGGAGCGAATGCCAGCGCGTCGACCAAAGAAGCCTTCCGCAAGAAACTGCGGGCTGGCGAGCTAAACGACAAGGAAATCGATATCGAAATACAGTCCGGCGGCGGCGGCGGTTTACCGCTGTTCGATATTCCGGGCATGCCCGGCGCGCAAATGGGCGCGATCTCGATCGGCGATATTTTCGGCAAGCTTGGCGGCGGCCGGACCAAAACGCGGCGCGTTACTGTCGTAGAGTCCCACGATATTTTGATCAACGAGGAATCCGACAAGCTGCTGGACACCGACCAATTGACGCAAGAGGCGATTAAGGTCGTCGAAAATAACGGCATCGTGTTCCTCGATGAAATCGACAAAATCTGCGCGCGCGAAGGCCGCATCGGCGCCGATGTATCGCGCGAAGGCGTGCAACGCGATCTGCTGCCCTTGATCGAAGGCACCACCGTCGCCACCAAGCACGGCTCGGTGAAAACCGACCATATCTTGTTCATCGCCTCGGGCGCCTTCCACATTTCCAAGCCGTCCGATCTGTTGCCCGAGCTGCAGGGCCGGCTGCCGATTCGTGTCGAGCTTAAACCGCTGACCCGCGACGATTTGCGCCGTATTCTGACCGATCCCGAAGCCTCGCTCATCAAGCAATACATCGCGTTGATGGCGACCGAAGGCGTCACTCTCGAATTTTCCGAGGATGCGATCGACGCCGTGGCCGACGTCGCGGTGGCGGTGAATTCAAGCGTGGAGAATATCGGTGCGCGGCGCTTGCAGACGGTGATGGAACGCGTCCTCGACGAAGTCTCTTTCGGCGCGCCGGACCGTTCGGGCGAAACGGTCAAAATCGATGCCGCTTACGTGCACAAACATGTCGGCGACCTCGCCAAAAACGCCGATCTTAGCCGATTTATTTTGTGAGCGGATATAGCGGGCGGGCGGCCGGTCGCTTTAATTCATCGCCGGAGCCTTCGATGGGCTCGGCTGCTCGCGGTTGATCTCACGAATCGTCGCCATCCATTTTTCGACTTGGGCGATCATGCGCAGATCGGAAGTACCGTTACGCGTTGAAGTGGAAACCGGCGCGGAATTGGCTTTCGCGGCGTGACTCTCGGACATGTTTTACTTCTTCCGAATCGTAATTTCGATCGTCGTGGAGTTTCGCCGACGAATTTGACCAATTCATGCGTTTTCTCGGGCTTTCTCGATGTTAAGGTTAACAAGAGCAAATGAACTCGCCATCCGTCGGCTAACGCGCGCCGCGGCGCAAGCGCAGGTAAAGCGCTCCTTCGCCGCCATGGCTGGCATGCGCCTCTTCGAAACTGACGACAAAGCGGCGGAACTCCGGCAGGGACAGCCATAATGGGACTTGCCGCCGTAGTACGCCGCGTTCGCTCGCTGCCGCCGCGGCACCACCGAGGCCCTTGCCGGTGACGACCAGCGCGCGCCACGCGCTGCCGCAGGCGGCGATCGAACTGGGCGAGGGAGGGAGCCTGTTTTGGCTTCGAAGGTTCATGCCGGGAAGCCGTGCGTGACGTCTCTGCTTCGGGAGCCTCCCGAGACGATATGCCAGGCTCGCCGCCGGACGCCTCTCCCCGCAATGGTGTGACCGCGCGCGCAAACCCCTTCCACAGCGCCCGGTCTTCATCGCTCAAGCGGCGCCGGCTCATCGGCGATGCCGCGCTGTGGACTTGGCATTGGCCGCTGCAGGGGCCGAACCCCGGCTGGGCGCGATCTCCGGCTTGGCTTCAGGCAGCGGCACGTTATCGGTGACGGAATCCGGCGCGGTCGGGTCGGCCATGCTCTCAAAATTGAAACTGAATAGACCAGGCCGTGTCGGCGGCAGCGGCACATCGCTGCCTGCCGCTACCGGATCGAGTTCGCGCGGCAGAAGCATCACGAAGACGCCCGGGTTCTTGATGCGGCCGGCCATTCGCGCCGCCTCATCGCCGGCGCCGAAATAAATATCTGCGCGCGCCGGACCGACGATCGCCGAACCGGTATCCTGCGCAATCATAAGGCGGTCGAATTTGATGCCCGCTTTCTGGTTTGCAATCGGCAGCTCGGCCTGGATGAAAAACGGCGTGCCATAGGCGTGCAGCGCGCGATCGATCGCAATCGAACGGCCCGGCATCAGCCGCACCCCTTGGCCGCCAACGGCCTCATCCTCGGTGGCAAGATCGGTAATCCGGAAAAAGACATAGGATTTATTTTGTCGGCGTATCTCTTTCGCCTGCTCCGGATTGGCTTCCATCCAATCGCGGATGCTTTGCATCGAGACCTGATCTCTGGTCATGAGTTTTTGTTCGGCGAGAACGCGGCCAACCGGCGTATAGGGCCAGCCGTTGTGCGAATCGTAATTGACGCGAAGGATGGTTCCATCCTCGAGCTTGATGCGAGCGGAGCCCTGAATCTGCGCAAACAGAACATCAACCTGGTCGCGCAGATAACAGATTTCCAGATGCCAGCCATCGAGCGCGCCGCCCTCGATCTGGCCCCGATCGTAATAGGGCACGATCTTGCGGCGGCCGACGCGCCGGCCAACGAAAACGCCTTTACTGGGAAAAGCTTCGCCGAGCTTGCGCCTGCCGGCAGGAACGAGGTTGGGCGGGCGGCGATAGAGCGGCGCCGTGAACTCTCCGGTCGGCACGCGTGATCCGGCAATGATCGGTTCGTAATAGCCGGTGAGAAAGCCGTCGGTGTCGCCGAGCTTGTTGATCCGGACTGGGCGAAAATGATCTTCGAAGAATTTCTTGGCGCCCTCCTGGTCGAGCGGAATAGCCTGCCGCGCGGCTTCGCAAATATCCCTAAGAGCAGCCGGAATGGCCGTCAGTTCGCGAGCCTGGCGATGCCTGTTCTGCAGCGCGCGGCAGCTTCCGAGAAATGCGGCAAAGGCGGCCGCATGATCGTCGCCGGTCCAGCCGTCGAGGTCCGCCCACTCGACCGGTTCATACTGGGTATCCGGAAGGACGATTGGCCCGCTGCCCTCGCCCAAAGCGGCGAGCGGCAATGCTGTTAGAGCGACCAATATGACGAGCAGGCGAAGCCCTGCACGGCGCGCCGCAACCGGCGTCATTGCGAGCTTCATTGTCCGGCTTCGGTCGCGATGACTTTCCAGTTGGGGTCGCGCGAGGAAATATCGCGGGCGAAGGTCCAGACATCCGTCACGTCCGTGACCTTTTCGGCGTTGCCGTCGATAACGGCGCCGGTGCGATCGCGTGTGGCGGAAATCAGCTTTGAGACAAAGCGCATGGTGATCTGTGCGGTGGTCCGGCTACGCAATTCGGCAGCAGTGATTGTGGAGCCGTCGATCGAGACAAAGCGCGTCTCGGCCGTCTCGTTGCGGCCCTCGCGCTCGGTAATAGCCGCGTCGAAACCGTCGAACACTTCCCGCGACAGCAAGTTGCGCAGTTGCCGGCGATCGCCGCTGGCGAAAGCGGTCACGATCATCTCGTAAGCGGCGCGGGCGCCAGTGATGAAGTGCTGGGCGTCGAAATTCGGATCCGCGGCCACTATTGCATCAAGGCCGGCCGCAACTGCCGATCCACTCTCGGCTATATCCTTCCAGCGTTCCGCGGGTGGTGCAGTGGCTTCGGCGGGACGCGGCGCCGCGTCGGCGCCGCGCTGCGGCAGGGTCACGACCTTCTCACCGGCCGGGCTGCGCACCGCGTCCCGCGCCGAATACGGATCGTAGGGTGGCCGCTCGCGGCCGGTACGCTGGCCCAAGACACTGCGCAATCGCAGGAAAATGAACACTGCGAGGGCGAGGAAAATGATGGTGTAGATGTCGAACACTTCGGCCATTCTTTCGCCATCGCGACGAGCGGGGCAGTAAGATTCCGGGATTCGGTTCGAATGACCAAACCGCGGCAGGGCACCCGGTTCCTGCTCTATGTAGGCACGCAGGTTAAGTGATCCAGTGGCGGCGCGCGTCATTCTAGCGCGCCAGCGCGCAGATTAGACGATCACCGTCGCCGCGCCAATAATGGCGGCACCCGGTCACAAAGATACAAGCCATAGGCATTCCATAGGCATTTTCGGCCCATCCCGCAGGCCGGCAAACGCATTCCTGCCATTGTTCGCGCCCGCGCCGCATGTTAGCCAAGCCGGCTCAAGGCCGGAGACAACGATGTCGACGACGAATGGTGGCCCCACGCCACAAGCGGGTAACCCGCAGATGCCGGTGCCGCAGCTCGGCGTCCTTGTGCAATATGTAAAGGATTTCTCGTTCGAAAATCCAAATGCGCCGCGTGCTTTGACGCCGAACGCGCAGCAGCCGTCGATAAAAATCAATATCGGTGTCGAGGCAGCACCGCTAACCGACAGCGACGTCGAGGTGACACTGCGGCTTGAGGGAAAGGCGGAGGTTCAAGGTTTCGTGCTGTTCGGCTTCGAACTGCTTTATGCCGGTGTGTTTCGCATTCTTAACGTGCCGCAGGAAAGCCTGCAGCCCATGGTTATGATCGAATGCCCGCGCTTGTTGTTTCCGTTCGCTCGAGAAATCGTCGCCACGGCAACGCGCAACGGCGGCTTCCCGCCTTTGATGCTCGAGCCGGTCGATTTCGCGGCTTTGTATCGCGACCGCATGGCCGCGGGACAGCCCGCGGCCTCGCCGCCACTTAATCTAAGCTGACGTAATCACGCCAGATAGCGTTCTCGCCAAGGCTGGCGATGAACTCCCGATGCGCCGCCTGCGCGTCGGCTGTCAACCGCGTGGGCAGCGGTACCGGCCGCTCTCGGACTGCGATGATTTCGCCGGGCGCAAGGATTGGCGGTGCCTGCGAAAGGATCAGCTGAGCCTGACGTGCGCCGGTGAGTTCGACATAGACTTCAGCCAAGAGCTCGGCATCGAGCAGTGCGCCGTGCTTGGTGCGCCGCGAATTGTCGATCGCGTAACGGGCACACAAATCATCAAGCCGGTTCGCGGCTCCAGGGTGTTTGCGGCGGGCAAGCAGAAGGGTGTCGACCATCCGCTCGCGGCTCACCGCCGGATGGCCGGCGCGGTCCAACTCCGCATTGAGGAAAGCCAGATCAAACATCGCGTTGTGGGCAACGATCTGGGCATCGCCGAGAAACTCTACGAGCTCTCCCGCCCGATGTGCGAACAGCGGCTGATCTTTTAGAAAAGCGATCGTCAACCCATGGATCTGCAGGGCCGATTGCGGCATATCGCGTTCCGGGTTGAAATAACCATGGAATATTTTGCCGGTCGGGAACCGATTGACGAGCTCGATGCAGCCAATCTCGACTAGGCGATCTCCGGTAAGCGGATCGAGCCCGGTCGTTTCGGTATCTAAGACAATTTCGCGCATCGCTGTCCGTCCGCCGGTGCGAATCACCGGCTGCGCATTGTAGCGACAGTCTCCAAAATGTCTCGAATCTGGGCTCGGGTGTGCTCGAAACTTTGCGAGCTGTCCACGACGAAATCAGCGCGCCGGCGCTTTTCAGCGTCGGGCATTTGCTTGGCCAGCAGGGTTGCAAATTTCTCTTCTGTCATGCCGGGACGGTCCAATGCCCGCGCACGCTGGATCTCGGCAGGGACCGAAACCACGACAACCGCATCGCATTGCGATTGGGCTGCGGTTTCGAACAATAGCGGTATATCGACGACAACGATCGGAGCGCCGCGGGCTTGTGCTTGCGCCAAGAATTTTTCCCGCGAAGCGGTAACGAGCGGATGAATGATCGCCTCAAGGCGGGCGAGCGCCGCTTGATCGTTAAGAACCATCGCAGCAAGCGTATTGCGATTCACCTTGCCGCCCGACGTCGAGCCTGGGAAAGCCTTTTCGATCAGTGATACGGCTTCGCCCTCATAAAGCGCGTGGACGACGGCATCTGAATCATGGACCGGGACGCCGCATTCGGCGAAGAACCTAGCCGCCGTCGATTTTCCCATGCCGAGCGAGCCGGTCAGGCAAAGCACGAATGGCCGCTGCGCACTCATCGCGCGAGGCACCCTATGCGCCGCAAAAATTCCAACGCTTCCATCAGCGGCAGGCCCAACACGGTGAAGTAGTCGCCGTCCACCCGCTCAAACAACTGCATGCCGAGGCCCTCGATCTGATAGGCCCCCACGCTTGCCGTGGCCGCGTCGCCGACCGCGTCGAGGTAAAGCTCGAGAAAGTCGTCGGAGAAATTGCGCATGGTCAGCCGGGCCACGCCGAGATATTCGAACAGCACCGCGCCATGCTGCACGAATGCGACGGCCGAGTGAAGTTCGTGGGTGCGGCCGCAAAGTTCGCGGAGCTGTGCCCGCGCCGCTTCGCGATCCACCGGCTTGGCAAAGCGTTTGGCGCCGAGCGTAAGCGTCTGATCGGCGCCTAGCGTCAGACGCCCACGATAACGGCTCTCCACAGCGATTGCTTTTTCACGCGCCAAGAGCGCAGCCACGGCGCCGGCGGATTGCGCCATGGCGGCGGCTTCCAAGCCACGCTCGTCGAGATCGGCCGGATGGATATCGACCGGCACGCCAGCTGCCGTGAGCAGCGTCCGTCGCGCGCTGCTTTGCGACGCCAGAACGAGCGGCGCGTCGGCAAGCCATTGCCCCATCGCGCGCCTCAGGACACGTGGTGGCGTCGCCGTTCGCCGAGATGCGCAAGCACTGCCGCAGCCGTCTCTTCAATCGAGCGGCGCGTCACATCAATCAGCGGCCAGTTGTGCTTGGCGCACAGCCGCCGCGATGCGGCGACTTCCTCGGCGACGGCTTGCCGATCGATGTACTGATCGTCGTCGCGATGCGCTTTGAGCCCGAGCAGCCGGTTTTGCCGAATTTGCACGATTCGCTCGGGGGTCGCGTACAGGCCCACAACCAAGGGACGTTTCAATGCCTCAACACGCGCGGGCAAGGACACACCCGGGACCAACGGGACATTCGCCGTTTTGACCCCGCGATTGGCGAGATAGATGGAGGTCGGAGTCTTTGAGGTTCGTGAAACCCCGACCAGCACTACGTCAGCCTCTTCAAGATCTTCGATGTGCTGTCCGTCATCGTGCAGCATAGTGTAGTTAAGAGCATCAATACGGCGGAAATACTCCGCGTTGAGCGTGTGCTGCGCGCCAACTTTGTGCGTCGATTCGGAGCCGAGATACGATTGGAAGAGATGCAGCACCGGTCCCAAGATCGACAGACAGGGCAGGCCTAGAGCGCGGCATTTTTCTTCCAGACGTTCCACCAAGTTTTCCTCAAGCAAGGTGTACAACACGATTCCCGGAGATTCTTCGATCTCGGCCAAGACCCGATCGAGCTGCTTTTGCGATCGCACTAGCGGATGCACGTGTTCCACCGGCATCACCCTGGCATATTGCGCGGCTGCGGCCCGCGCGACCGTGATCAAGGTCTCACCGGTCGCATCTGAAATCAGATGGAGATGGAAGTAGCCTGTCGTCTGCACCATGGAACCACTAAAGCCGGCTGTATAAGCTGTTGATCGACCGGGAGAAGGCCACGGCCTTTGCCATGGTGCAAGGAGATTACCCGAAACAACCTGTGCTCCATCCACATCGCTGAGCACCCGGCATTCTAATCGAAGCAGTAAATCCGATACCGGTGACATGTGGACATCGGCTTAAGAGCGACCCCAGAAATAGTCATAAATCGGCGTGGTGCTTGCGGTACTCACGTACAGGGGCCGAGCAGGTACAATCTGGGGATATGTGGGTAAACCGTGCACGGCCTGTGCAAGCTAATTTATGAGTCTAATCAACTGTTCAAACACCACTACAGATTCTAAGAATCTATTTTATTGGGATTAGAAGAGGGCACGTACAATCTGTGACTAAACCATTGTTAGATGTTCTGGCCGGCGAACGGCAAGCCGTTCCGCCAATCTGGCTTATGCGGCAAGCCGGAAGATATTTGCCGGAATATCGAAATCTTCGTCAGAGGATCGATAATTTCCTCGATCTTTGCTTCAATCCAAAATTAGCGACCGAAGTAACATTGCAACCGATCCGTCGTTTTGGATTCGATGCTGCAATTTTGTTTTCCGATATTTTGGTCATTCCGCATGCGCTCGGCCAACGCGTTTCGTTCACGCAAGCCGATGGACCACGGCTGGATGCACTCAGAGGCGCCGATGGTTTGCGTAAGCTACGGCACGAACTCGATCATGAGCGACTTGCGCCCGTCTATGAAACGATTGGGCGTGTGAAAGAAGAGCTGCCGCGGAACGTCACATTACTCGGTTTTTGTGGAGCGCCATGGACATTAGCAACATACATGATTGCCGGGGCGGGAACGCCCGATCAGCTTCCAGCCCGTGAATTCGCTTACCGACAACCGGACGAGTTCAAGGCCTTGACTGATATCCTGGTCGAAGCCTCGGCTGGTTATTTGATCCGCCAATTCGAGGCTGGTGTCGATGCCGTGCAGATTTTCGACACATGGGCAGGAGTCGTGGCAAGTGACGAATTTGACAGGTGCTGCATGGAACCCTGCACGCGCATTGCTGCGGCGGTCCGAGCGCGGATACCGGCGGCTAAGATTATCGGCTTTCCGCGCGGCGCCGGCAGCAAATTGCGGCGATACATCGCTGCAGTCCCGGTTGATGCCGTTGGACTGGACTGGACGGTCGATCTTGGATTCGCGCGCGAACAGCTGCAGACGCAAAAGCCGATTCAAGGCAACCTCGATCCAGTGGCGCTCTTGGTTGGCGGGAAAGCGCTCGATCGTGCTGTCGATCGCATACTGGAAAGCTTCGCGGCTGGACCGTTTATCTTCAATCTCGGCCACGGCGTGCTACCAGACACCCCGATAGCGCATGTCGAACAACTGGTCGCTCGGGTCCGCGCCTCAACCTGAGAATACGCGAGCACATGTACGATTGGATCAAGGCATTTCACGTCATTGCCGTCATCGCCTGGCTGGCGGGAATGCTCTATCTGCCGCGGCTGTTCGTTTACCACTGCGCCGCGGAGAGGGGCTCGGTGCAGTCGGAAACCTTCAAGACGATGGAGCGGCGGCTGCTTCGTGTCATCATCAACCCGGCCATGATCGTCACCTGGCTATTGGGCCTTTGGCTCGCCTGGCACGGCCCTGATTCGCACTACGGGTGGTTCGCTTCCGGTTGGCTACAGGCCAAATTCGCGTTGGTGCTTGTGCTGTCCGCCCTGCACGGATGGTGCGCGCGATGGGTGCGCGACTTTGCCCTTGATTGCAACCGGCATTCGCAGAGATTTTATCGTATTATCAATGAAGTACCGGCGATCCTAATGGCCGCAATCGTCATTCTCGCCGTGGTTAAACCGTTCTGACGGTAACGAGTTGCTAAGGCGAAATTCGGCTCAGCCCTTGCCTGAAGTGCGGTCTTTTCTTATCTTCAGGCTACTCCCCACCCAACGTAGGCGGATGCAGTTGCGTCTTGGCTCCAGCGAACTGGAGCCACCAGTGCATCGGGGCCCAGGGTCCCAAGCCCTTACAGCCCAAAGACCTGCGAACTTCCTGCCGCCAGCGACGCCACCACCAAATTCTGCCGCTGGCCCAAATTTCCACAGGACATTCTATGCGGGAAATGAAACTGCAAGAACTCAAGACCAAGACTCCGGCGGAGCTTGTGTCCTTTGCCGAAGAGCTCGAGGTCGAGAACGCCTCGACCATGCGCAAGCAAGAGCTGATGTTTGGCATCCTCAAACAGCTCTCTGTGCGCGAAACTGACATCGTCGGCGAAGGCGTCGTCGAAGTGCTGCCCGATGGTTTCGGCTTTCTGCGATCGCCGGAAGCAAACTACCTGCCCGGTCCGGACGACATTTACGTTTCGCCTTCGCAAATCCGCCGCTTCGGACTGCGCACCGGCGACACGATCGACGGTCACATCCGAAGCCCAAAAGAAGGCGAGCGCTATTTCGCTCTGCTCAAGGTCAATTCGCTGAATTTTGAGGATCCCGAGAAAGCACGCCACAAGGTCAATTTCGACAACCTGACGCCGCTCTACCCGGACGAGTGGCTCAAAATGGAGTACGAGGATCCAACCAAGAAAGACCTCTCCGCTCGCGTTATCGACATCGTCGCGCCGGTCGGCAAGGGACAGCGCGCACTGATTGTTTCGCCGCCACGCACCGGCAAGACCGTGCTGCTGCAAAATATCGCGCATTCGATCACGCACAATCATCCGGAATGCTACCTGATCGTGCTGTTGATCGACGAGCGGCCGGAAGAAGTCACCGACATGCAGCGTTCGGTGAAGGGCGAGGTGATCTCGTCAACCTTCGACGAGCCGGCGGTGCGCCATGTCCAGGTCGCCGAAATGGTGATCGAGAAGGCAAAGCGTCTGGTCGAGCACGGCCGCGACGTAGTGATCCTGCTCGACTCCATCACTCGCCTCGGCCGCGCCTACAACACCGTGGTGCCCTCCTCGGGCAAGGTGCTCACCGGCGGCGTCGACGCCAATGCCTTGCAGCGCCCGAAGCGCTTCTTCGGCGCCGCGCGCAATATCGAGGAAGGCGGTTCGCTCACGATCATTGCCACGGCGCTGATCGACACCGGCAGCCGCATGGACGAAGTGATTTTCGAAGAGTTCAAAGGCACCGGCAATTCGGAGCTGATCCTCGACCGCAAGGTTGCCGACAAGCGCACTTTCCCGGCGATGGACATCACCCGGTCCGGTACGCGCAAGGAAGAACTCCTGGTGCCGCCCGATCAGCTCAAGAAAATGTACGTGCTGCGCCGTATTCTCAATCCGATGGGAACGATGGATGCCATCGACTTTCTGCTCGATAAGCTGCGCAACACCAAGAACAACTCCGAATTCTTCGACTCGATGAATACCTGACGCCGCGTAGCCGTCGTCCTGACGGACTCGCCGGCGCGCGCTGCACTCGCCGCAAGCGGTGGATGTGTTTTCAGCCAAACACCTGACGCGTCAAGAACGTCGCATCGTCTCGATTGCTGCGCCAAGTGACGCAGGGTCGGTGACCGGCAGCGAACACGCCTCGCCGATACAGACGTACGCTCGCGGCTCGCCCGCGACAGCGAGCTTGTCGCGCGCCGGGTGCGTGACCGGCAGTGCCGCGGCAGAGCTTGCGTGAAGCACGATGTGGTCGAGCGGCGGCTGGCGCCGGGCCGCAGCAAGCAGAGCGTCCGCGGCCGCACCCTCCCCGGTCACCACAATCTCGGCGGCGCGCAGCCGCAGATCGATCGCGTTGAGCATCGCCATATGCATGTAAAGGTTCTCGGTGACGGGCGGCGCGATCGCCGCAATCAGTGCATCCGTCTTGTCACGCCAGGAATCATCGCCGGCCAGCACCGCCAGCCGGATGAGATTTTGTGCGGCGACCGCGTTGTGATTCGGCGTCGCCTCATCCGTCGTAGCAGCCGGACGGATGACAAGGCCTTCGGCGTCCGCGGCAGTGAGATAATACGTGCCGCCTTCCCGATTGGCGTAATCGCGGTCTAACGCCTGCTGCCATTCGAGCGCACGGTCGAGGTAGCTGCGCGTACCGGTCGCTTCATGCAGTGCCAAGGCGGCGCGTATCATGGCGGCAAAATCCGAAGCAAGCCCGGGAAATTTGAGCTTGCCTTGACGCCAGGAATGGCCGAGCCGCTCGCCGCGGCTCATGGCGCTGGCAACGAAGTCAAAGGCGAGGCGCGCCATGTCGAGCCATGCCCGTTCGTCCAGAATCATGGCGGCATTGGCGAGCGCTGCGATCATCAGCCCGTTCCAATCCGCAAGCACCTTGTCATCAAGGCCCGGACGCACCCGTGTGGCGCGCACGGACAACAGCTTATCGCGCAAACCGGCCAGACGCGCCTCGTCGGCGTCGCTGCGCGGCAGCGGCTTCAGCCGGTTCAGAATGTTATGACCTTCGAAATTGCCGGCTGGGGTGACGTCATAGTGACGGGCGAAAAATTCGCCGTCCTCGATCCCGAGCTGGCGGATCACTTCATCGTAGGACCAGACGTAGAATTTTCCCTCTTCGCCTTCCGAGTCGGCATCAATTGACGCGGAGAACGCGCCCTCCTCCGTTGCCATCTCCCGCTTGAGCCAGGCTACGGTCTCGTAAGCGCGCCGCCGATAAAGATCCTTGCCGGTGCGCCGATAAGCGATCGCCAATAATTCGAGAAGCTGCGCGTTGTCGTAGAGCATTTTTTCGAAATGCGGCACGAGCCAACGTTCGTCCACCGAGTAGCGCGCAAAACCGCCGCCGAGATGATCGTAGATGCCGCCTTCACAGATGTGATCGAGCGTGATTTCGACTGCCGCGAAATAGCGGTTCTCGCCGGTGCGCAGGCCGGCCCGCCAAAGGAACTCGAACAGTGCCGCTTGTGGAAATTTCGGCGCGCCGCGCGTGCCGCCGTTGGCGGGATCGATCAGCCCGCCGAGCTGCCGTGCGGCATTGTCGAGCTCGGCGGTTCCGATCGTTGCCGTGCCGGCGGGTCGCGCCGCGGCGGCTAGCCGTTCCATCAGCGCGGCGCGGTTGCGTTCTATCTTGGCTGGCTCCTCGCGGAACAGCCGCGCGACCTCGCGCAGCACATCGACAAAGGCTGGTTTGCCGTAATGCGTCGTTTTGGGGAAATAGGTCCCGCCCCAAATCGGCTCGCCGTCCGGCGTAAGAAACATCGTTAGCGGCCAGCCGCCATGCTCGCCGAGGTGATGCAGCGCCGCCATATAGATCTGATCGATGTCGGGCCGCTCCTCGCGGTCCACTTTGATATTGACGAACAGTTCGTTCATCACGCGGGCGGTCGCTTCGTCCTCGAAACTCTCGTGCGCCATGACATGGCACCAGTGGCAGGCGGCATAGCCGACAGACAAAAGTATGGGCTTGTTGCTGCGCTTCGCTTCGGCCAGAGCTTCGGGTCCCCAGGCCCGCCAATCGACTGGATTGTCCTTGTGCTGGAGCAGATAAGGGCTCGTTTCTTCGGCGAGACGGTTGCCGCGCCCTGCGGCGAGGTTCGGCTGGGTTGATGGCTGCGTTGACGGTTGCGTTGACATGGACGCACCGTAGCAAGTAGCCCCCATCGCGCGAAGCTAATAAAGGCAAACCCTGCAGCATGGCGGATCGTTCCACCATTTTCGCGCTGTCCTCCGGCCGCCCGCCGGCGGCAGTTGCCGTCGTGCGCGTTTCGGGTTCGCAGGCGCGCATTGCGCTCGAGCGACTGATCGGTCGCGTGCCGCAGCCGCGCAAAGCGGCGCTCGCGCGCGTGCACGATCCGGCGAGCGGCGAGGCGATCGACGAGGTGCTCGCGCTGTGGTTCCCCGCGCCGCACAGCGAGACCGGCGAGGACGTCGCGGAGTTGCAGCTTCATGGCGGTCAGGCGGTGATCGCCGGCGTGCTGAAAGCGCTCGGCGCGATCGAAGGTTGTCGATTGGCGGAGCCCGGCGAGTTCACGCGCCGCGCGTTCGAAAATGGCAAGCTCGACCTCACCGCGGTGGAAGGGCTTGGCGATCTTATTTTCGCCGAGACGCCGGCCCAGCGGCGGCAGGCATTCCGCCAATTAAAAGGACTGATCGGCGACCGCGCCGAAGCATGGCGCCGACGGCTGATCGAAGCGCTGGCGCTCGTCGAAGCGCGTATCGATTTCTCTGACGAGGCCGACGTACCGGAGGATTTAATCGCGCCTGCTGCCGAAATCGCTCGAGGCCTGCGCGATGAAATTTCCATCGCGCTTGGCGATGGAAATTGCGGCGAGCGGCTGCGCGATGGCCTCGTCGTGGCAATCGCAGGTCCGCCTAATGCGGGCAAGTCGACCTTGTTCAACCGGCTAGCGCGGCGCGAGGCGGCGATCGTCTCGCCCTATGCGGGTACCACGCGCGACGTCATCGAAGTGCATTTGGACATCGACGGGTTTCCAATAACGGTCCTCGACACGGCGGGCATTCGCGACAGCGCCGATCCCGTTGAGCAGGAAGGCGTGCGGCGGACTCGCGCCCGGGCGGCCGAAGCAGATTTGGTGTTGTGGGTCACTGACGTATCGGCCGGAGGCCGAACGTGCGGACCGATGCCGAAGTTCAGTGACGACGCGCCGCACTGGGTGATCGAAAATAAGATCGACCTGGTGAAGCGAAGCACGCCGGCACTCGCCAGCGGGGGCGCAAGGCGAGCTCCTAAAACGGATGAACAAGGTTTCACTTTTTCGCTTTCAGCAACTGAGGGCGAGGGCGTGGACGCGCTATTTGAGGCTCTCGGCGGGTTCGCGCACGACTACCTTGCCGGCGGCGAAACGGCAGTGGTAACGCGAACGCGGCATCGCCGCGCGCTTGAGGAAACCGTCGCGGCGCTCGACCGCGCCGTCGCTGAAACAGCGATCTTCACCCCGCGCGAGGAGCTGATCGCTGAGGAGTTGCGTCAGGCGACCTCGGCCCTTGGCCGACTTACTGGCCGCGTCGATGTCGAAGACGTTTTGGACAAAATCTTCCGCGACTTTTGCATTGGTAAATGATTGGTTAACGGTCGATCGCCCCCTGTTTCACGTGAAACGCACGATTTTGACCACTGATTTTGCTTTCACTAAAACGGCTGCGGATTTGGAGATTCCATGGACAGTCGTTTCGACGTGATTGTGATCGGCGGCGGGCACGCCGGTTGCGAGGCGGCCGCTGCCGCTGCGCGCATGGGGGCCCGGACCGCCCTTATAACCCAGCGCATCGCGACGGTCGGGGCGATGTCGTGCAATCCGTCGATTGGCGGGCTGGGCAAGGGCCATCTGGTGCGCGAGATCGATGCGCTTGACGGATTGATGGGCCGCGTCGCCGATGCAGCCGGAATCCAGTTTCGCATGCTCAATCGGCGCAAGGGGCCGGCGGTCCGCGGTCCACGCGCTCAGGCTGATCGCAAGCTTTATGCGGCGGCCATGCAGGACGCGATTCGCACCACAGCCAATCTGACGGTGATCGAAGGCGAGGTTGACGACTTGCTCGGCAGCGAACGCGCAACGGGCATTCGGCTATGCGACGGCCGGGAGGTAGAAGCCGGCGCCGTGGTTATTACCACCGGCACGTTTTTGCGCGGTCTCATTCATATCGGGAAGCGGCAAATTCCGGCTGGCCGGATGGGCGAGGCGCCCGCGCTTGGACTTTCAGTGACGCTCGAGCGTGCCGGCTTCCAGCTCGGACGCTTGAAGACCGGTACGCCAGCGCGGCTCGACGGCACGACGATCGATTGGGGCAGCGTGGAAATGCAGCCCGGCGACGATCCGCCAGAGCCGTTCTCGACGCTCACTGAACGCATCGCGAACCGCCAGGTCGAATGCGGCATCACCCGCACGACTGTCGCGACCCACGCCGTCATTCGCGCCAACGTGCACCGCTCGCCGATGTATTCCGGTCAGATTCAGAGTCGTGGTCCGCGCTATTGCCCCTCAATCGAAGACAAGATCGTGCGTTTCGGCGAGCGCGACGGTCATCAGATCTTTCTCGAGCCGGAGGGGCTCGACGACAGCACTGTTTACCCCAACGGAATCTCGACCTCGTTGCCCGAGGACGTGCAATTGGCCCTGATCGCCACCATTCCTGGTCTCGAGCGCGCCCGCGTCATTCGGCCTGGCTACGCCATCGAATATGATCATGTGGACCCGCGCGAGCTTCATCCGTCTTTGGAGACCAAGCGCCTGCGCGGGCTGTTTCTCGCCGGGCAGATCAATGGCACCACCGGTTATGAGGAGGCCGCCGCGCAGGGGCTTGTTGCCGGCCTCAACGCCGCGGCTTGTGCCGCCGGCGCGCCGCCAATCCTGTTCGATCGGGCGGAAGGCTATTTCGGGGTCATGATCGATGATTTGGTAACGCGCGGCGTCAGCGAGCCGTATCGGATGTTCACATCGCGTGCCGAATACCGGCTGACTTTGCGCGCCGACAATGCGGATCAGCGCCTGACGGGCAGGGGGATCGCGCTGGGCTGCGTCGGCCGGTTACGCGCCGATCATTACCGCGCCAAGGCGACAGCTCTGGACGCGGCGCGGAACATGGCGCGCGCGCTGACCCTGACACCAAACGAAGCGGCGCGGAGTGGCCTCGCTCTGCGCAAAGACGGACAGCGCCGCTCCGCCTTTGAGCTGTTGTCCTATCCGGAAATCGGAATCGGCGACCTGGCGCGGATCTGGCCGGCATTTGGCGAGCTTGACGCCAAAGTCGCCACGCAGCTCGAGATCGACGCCAAATATCACGTCTATCTCAGCCGACAGGCAGCGGACGTTGAGTCCTATCGCCGCGATGAAAGTCTCGTTCTCAACGAGGATCTCGATTATGCCGCACTGCCCGGCCTATCCAACGAGGTGCGGCAGAAGCTGCAGCTTCATCGCCCGCGCACGATCGGGCAGGCCGGCCGCATCGACGGCGTTACGCCGGCGGCGCTGACATTGCTGGTTGCCCATATGCGCCGCCCGCACGGCAAGCCCGCAAGCAAGCCGGCAAGTAACCCCGCAAGCAACCCAGCAAGTAAACCAGCAAGTGGCGCCGCCTGACCTCGCGGCGGATCGCGCCCGCGCTCTGGCGCTCGTTCCTGTTTCACGTGAAACAGCCGCTCGTCTTGATCGCTTCGCCGCGCTGCTGCTCAATTGGCAGAGCCGCCTCAATTTGATCGCGGCCTCGACCGCGCCGGTCCTTTGGACGCGACACATCGCCGACTCGCTTCAGCTCCTTGGCTTGGCGCCGCAAGCGCGCAAATGGGTCGATCTGGGTTCTGGCGCCGGTTTTCCCGGATTGCCGATCGCCTGTGTGCTCGCCGACCAAGATTCAGGGGAAGTCCACCTGATCGAAAGTAACAACAAAAAGGCTACGTTTCTGCGCGAGGCAATCCGCGTCACGGGCGCGCCCGCAATTGTTCACGCGGAGCGGATTGCCGATTTCAGCAAACGCTTTCGCGGAGAGCTCGATGCCGTCACAGCGCGGGCCCTGGCGCCATTGCAGGAACTGCTTTCAATCGCATATCCGTTGTTGAAAAGGGGGCCCCTAGGAGTATTTCCGAAGGGACAAGATGTGGATGCTGAATTGACCGAAGCAACTAAATGTTGGAGCATTGAGGCCTCTTTAGTTCCGAGTCGGACTGATCCAAAGTCGCGCGTGGTCGTGATTCGCCGTGCTGAACCAAAGCCTCGAGCTTAACAACCACAGATTGCATACAACCCACGTCAGGTTGTGAAGAACAGCGTTTATGACCGAAGCTGCCATTTCGTCCTCGCCCCTCGGCGACTTCGCCGCGCCCGATCCGACGCGGCTTGCCGCGACGATCAAGCCGCCGCGCGTGCTCGCCGTCGCCAATCAGAAAGGCGGTGTCGGCAAGACCACGACCGCAATCAATCTCGGCACCGCGCTCGCCGCCATCGGCGAAGACGTTCTGATCGTGGATCTCGATCCGCAGGGTAATGCTTCGACCGGCCTCGGTCTTGATCGCCGCAACCGGCGCTATTCGACCTACGACGTGCTGACCGCACAAGCGCCGCTACGCGACGCCATCGTGTCGACCGCGATGCCGCGGCTTCATGTTGCGCCGTCTACTCTCGATCTTTCCGGCCTCGAGCTCGAGATCGGTCAATCGCGCGATCGCGCATTTCGGTTGCGCAATGCGCTAGCCAGTTTGAATGCGCAGGGCGGCACGCGATTCACTTACGTACTGGTGGACTGTCCGCCATCGCTCAATCTGCTGACGGTCAACGCCATGGCGGCGGCGAACGCGATTGTCGTGCCGCTGCAGTGTGAATTCTTTGCGCTCGAAGGCCTGTCGCAATTGCTCAAGACGGTGGAATCGGTGCGCGCGCAGCTCAATCCGCAGCTGACGATCCACGGCATCGTGCTGACCATGTTCGACGCGCGCAATAATTTGTCGTCGCAGGTCGTTGCTGACGTGCGTGAATTCATGGGAGCGAAAGTCTACGACACCATCGTTCCGCGCAACGTGCGTGTCTCCGAAGCGCCGTCCTATGGCAAACCCGTGTTGGTCTACGATCTCAAATGCAGCGGCAGCGAAGCCTATCTGCGGCTCGCCACTGAAGTCATCCAGCGGGAAAAGAAATTATGCGCGCAATGAGACGTTGCCATGAGCGCTAACTCGGGAAAATTGGCGGAGGACCCAACGCGATCGCGACTGGGTCGCGGGCTGGCCGCGCTGATTGGCGATATGGCCGCCGAGACCTCTGTCGATCGACCGCGCGGTCAGCGCCGGGTGGCCACAGCATCCTTACAGCCGAACCCACGCAACCCGCGGCGCGTTTTTGCCGATGCCGAACTCGATGAGTTGGTCGCTTCGTTACGCGAACGCGGCATCATTCAACCGATCATCGCACGACCGGCGCAAGGCGCTGCAGATCTCTATGAGATCATCGCCGGCGAGCGCCGGTGGCGGGCGGCGCAGCGGGCCGGCTTGCACGAAGTTCCCGTGGTCATCATCGAAGCCAGCGATGCCGAAGCGTTGCAGATTGCGATCATCGAAAATGTGCAGCGCGCGGATCTCAATCCGCTCGAAGAGGCGGAAGGCTATCGCGCGCTGATGGAAGAATTCGGCAACAGCCAGGATGAGATTGCCAGAACCGTCGGCAAGAGCCGCAGCCACGTCGCTAATACGCTACGGCTTCTCAAGCTTCCCGAAACGATCAAATCCTATATCCACGCCGGCAAGCTTTCGGCAGGCCATGCGCGCATGTTGATCGGGCAGCCGAACGCCGAGAGACTTGCCGAGGAAGTGGTGGCCCGCGGTCTCAATGTGCGCCAGGTCGAGAGCATCGCGCGCGAAGCAGCCGAAAAGGGTGGCAAAGCACGCGGCGCCAACCGCGCGCTGCGCCGGGGCGCTGGCAAGAACGCCAATCTGATCGCGCTCGAAAAACGGATATCGGATGCACTCGGCCTTGCGGTCAGCATCGACGAGCGTAAGCGCGGCGGAAGCTTGACCATCCGTTATCGCAGTCTGGAGCAACTCGACGACGTGTTGCGGCGGCTGGAAAAACGTTAGCGCGCGGTAGGCGGGCCATCGGGCCGGGGGTTGCGCCGAAGCGCAGCGTCGACGAAGTGTTTCGTGCGACGGCTATTCCGCCGCGGTTTGTCGAGCAGACGAGCCGAATCGCCGCTCGATGTATTCGATGACGATCTTCTTGAAATCCGCAGCCAGCGTCGGGCCGCGTAGCGTCATTGCCTTTTTGCCGTCGATGAATACCGGCGCCGTCGGCTGCTCACCGGTGCCCGGCAGCGAGATGCCGATATCGGCATGTTTAGATTCACCGGGCCCGTTGACGATGCAGCCCATCACCGCGACGTTAAGACCTTCCACTCCGGGATAGCGGGTCTTCCATTCGGGCATCGACTCGCGGATGAAGCTTTGAATATTGGCGGCGAGCTCCTGGAAAGTGGTCGAGGTTGTGCGGCCGCAGCCAGGACAAGCGGCGACGAGCGGCACGAAAGTACGCAAGCCCAAGGTTTGCAGCAATTCCTGTGCGACCTTGACCTCAAGCGTGCGATCGCCGTTTGGCTCGGGAGTCAGCGATATGCGAATCGTGTCCCCGATTCCCTGTTGCAACAACACGCCCATAGCGGCCGAGGAAGCGACAATGCCCTTCGAACCCATGCCGGCTTCGGTGAGGCCGAGATGCAAGGCGTAATCGCACCGCCGCGCCAGTTCACTGTAAACTGCGATCAGATCTTGGACCGCCGACACTTTGGTCGAGAGAATGATTTTTGAGCGTGGCAATCCGATCTCTTCGGCGCGTGCGGCCGACAGCAATGCCGACTGCACCATCGCCTCGCGTGTGACGTCACGGGCGTCGACTGGATGATTGGATCGCGCGTTCAGATCCATAAGGTGCGTGAGCAGTTCCTGATCGAGCGAACCCCAATTGGCGCCAATGCGCACCGGCTTGTTGTGACGAATCGCAGTCTCGACGATCGCGCCGAACTGGCGGTCCTTCTTCTCTTTGAAGCCGACATTGCCCGGATTGATGCGGTATTTGTCGAGCGCTTCGGCGCAGGCGGGATGGTCCGCCAGGAGCTTGTGGCCGATGTAATGGAAGTCGCCGACAATCGGCACGTCGACGTTCATCTTGACCAGCCGATCCTTGATATGCGGGACAGCAGCGGCCGCTTCGTCGCGATCCACTGTGATGCGCACGATCTCCGAGCCGGCGCGCGCCAAGTCAGCGACCTGTTTTGCCGTCGCCTCGGCATCGGCGGTGTCGGTGTTGGTCATCGATTGCACCACGACCGGCGCGCCGCCGCCGACGATCACCTTGCCGACTGTGACGGCGATCGTTCGGTGCCTTGCGGCTGGGCCGGAAAACGCGGCCATTGATAATTCCTTAGTCAATTCAGTTGTTTGCGTCATGGGTTCCATTCGGCGGGAGGCCGAAGCCGTGCCGTAACGTCATGGATATAGCGTCACTGAGGCCGGTTGACGAGGAGGAGCCCGGCGGCCACCAGCGCCACGGCGACGGCAAAGGCGGGCGTCAATGGTTCGTTGAGAACGAAGTGACCCGCGGCCACGCCAAAAAGCGGCGCCAGGAAGGTGAAGACCGATAGCCGCGCGGCCGAATAGCGTACCACCAGGACGAACCAGATCGTGAAAGTAATGCTGACCACATAGACCGTCTGATAGGCAAACGCGCCGAGCGCCAAAGCCGAGGGCGCACCAACCATACGTTCGCCGAAGATGATCGCACCGATGCCGAGGAGTGGCGCCGAAACGACAAGCTGGTAGAGCAGGGTCTTTTCAGCGCTGATCTTGTTGAGCGCGCTTGCTTTGATGATGAGCGTGGTTGCTGCCCATGCCGCAGCGCCACCGACCAGCATAAGGTCGCCCAAAATTTGTCGCGGATCTGATGCCGGCGTCGGCAGGCCAAACGCAATCACGATGCCGAGGAACGACAGCAATAACCCGAACCATTGCGACAGGCGAAAATGATCGCCCGGCACCAGCCAGCGCGACCCAATGACGACAAAAAACGGCGCGAGATAAAGAAACAGCACGCCGCGCGTCGCCGTGGTCCAAACAAGGCCGCGATATATCAATAGAAATTCAAGCGCGAACAAAACGCCCGCCAGAATTCCAGCGCCTAGCGTGCCGTCGCGTTTGAACAAGGGAATCCCGCGCGCCTGCGTCCAGATCCCGACCAGGAATGCGGCGATCAAGGAACGCGCCGAGGACTGAATCAGCGGGGGAATATCGTGGATCGCGAGCTTAATCGCGACATTGTTGAAGCCCCAGCTCAAGCAAAGTCCGATCGTCACTGCAATCGCAGCTGCATCGAGCGGACGCGACGATGGAGGAGGGGTCACTTCGATCGGTCTACAGCGGCTTATCGCCCGCGGCAATGTGCGCAGATGCCGGGGACTTCGATCAACGGACTCTTCGGCGAGAATCCCACCGCGCGCGACGACGCCTTGAGCGCTTCCGCGGCGGCGCCGCCGGGCACTTCGCCGACTGCTCCACAGCGTTCGCAGATCAGAAAAATAACGAGGTCGCCGCCGCCGTGATTGTGTACGCAAGCGACGAAGGCGTTGCGGCTCTCAATGCGATGAACGAGACCGTTCTCGCGCAGAAATTCGAGCGCGCGGTAGACCGTGATCGGCGCCGGACGATTTTTCTGTTGCAATCGATCAATGATTTCGTAGGCCCCAAGCGGCCGATGGCTTGTCAGTAAAGCTTCGAGCACTTGCCGCCGCATCGGTGTGAGCCGCTGCGCGCGCGCTGCGCATTGCGCTTCCGCGTGGGCAATGGCGGCGCTCGTGCAGCGTTCATGGTCGTGGTCGGGGGCGGGAAAAATTGCGGGCGACATGATGGCCTGGTTAGCATTCCTCTGGGGTCAGCGGCGCAGCCGCTACCTTAGCGGATCGCTGCCCCATCGAAAAAAGCCCATCCGGGAGGGAAGGCCAAGAAAAAGCGGCCAAAGCGCCAAAGTTTCATGTTGCACTGCAGCAAGAAGCGCCCCACATTCCTTGTAAACACCTTAGCTGTCGTCGACGGTGCCTCAACAACCGAGGACCCACATGTTGCAAGCAAAATCAGCGCTGGTAACCGGTTCTACGTCCGGCATCGGCCTCGCGATCGCCCGCGCGCTCGCCGCCCAAGGCGCCAATATCACCATCAACGGCTTTGGCGACAAAGACGCAATCGAGAAAGAACGTGCGGCAATCGAGAAGGAATTCAAGGTCAAAGCAATCTACTCGCCCGCCGATATGTCCAAGGCGCCTGAGATTACCGAGATGGTTCGCACCAGCGAGCAGACGTTCGGCTCGCTGGACATCCTCGTTAACAATGCCGGTATTCAATTCGTCTCACCGATCGAGGAGTTTCCGGTCGAGAAATGGGACCAGATCATCGCGATCAACTTATCATCGTCTTTTCATGCCATTCGCGCCGCCGTGCCGGGAATGAAATCGCGCAAATGGGGCCGCATCATCAACACAGCGTCTGCGCATTCGCTCGTCGCTTCGCCGTTCAAGGTCGCCTATGTCTCCGCCAAGCACGGCCTTGCCGGACTGACCAAGACGGTCGCGCTCGAGCTTGCGACCTTCGGCATCACATGCAATTGCATCAGCCCCGGCTACGTATGGACGCCGCTGGTTGAGAAGCAGATCCCGGACACCGCCAAAGCCCGCGGCATGACCGAAGAGCAGGTCAAGCGCGACGTGCTGTTAGCGGCGCAGCCGACCAAAGAGTTCGTGACGGTCGAGGAGGTCGCCGATCTCGCTGTCTATCTTTGCTCCGATGCCGCGAAATCGATTACCGGCGCGAATCTCTCGATCGACGGCGGCTGGACGGCGGCATGAAATGTCGCTTCGGGATGCGTGAGCCGCCGGCAGGTTGTGACGGCGTGAGGGGTGACACCGGTCAATCGTGCAAGCCTAGTCGAGTCTCCTTGCCCCGCTTGCGGCCTGTGTTGACCGGGGATTGAACAGGATCTCCCGCAATGAAAAACATCTTGGCTTCACTGCTGCCTGCGCTCGCGGCGGAGCAAAAAGCCTCGTCCACTACTAAGCGCGTCAATCTTGCGCTGCAGGGCGGCGGCGCGCATGGCGCCTTTACCTGGGGCGTGCTCGATCAAATTCTGAGCGATGAACGGCTCAGCATCGAAGGCATTTCGGGCACTTCGGCGGGAGCGGTGAATGCCGTCATGCTCGCAGATGGCCTGTGCCGCGGTGGCCGCGAGGAGGCGCAGAAACGGCTTGCCGATTTCTGGCGTTCGGCGTCGAGCAACGGCAATCTGCCGGTGCTGCAGCGCGCGGTGGTGGAGCGGCTGCTGTCGTTCACGCCGCTCGAGGGCACGCCCGCGCAGGCCTGGTTCAACGCTCTATCGCGTTATTTTTCGCCGTACGATGTCAACCCTCTCAACATCAATCCGCTGAAGGATCTGATCGAGCGCTTTGTTGATTTCGAAAAGCTGCGCGCCAATACCGATTTGCAACTCTTCATTTCAGCCACCAATGTGCAGACCGGCCGAGTACGGATTTTTTCGCGCGACAAAATCACGGCCGATGCGGTTATGGCGTCGGCCTGTCTGCCGCTGCTATTTCGTGCTGTCGAAATCGATGGCGTACCCTATTGGGACGGCGGTTATCTCGGCAATCCGGTGATCTTTCCGTTCTTCCGCGCGACAGCAACGGAAGACGTGCTTGTGGTTCAAATCAATCCGCTGGTTCGACAGTCGACGCCGATGTCGTCGAGCGAGATCATGAACCGTATTAACGAAATCACATTCAACTCGTCGCTGATCGGCGAATATCGCGCCATCGACTTCGTGGCGCGCCTAATCGATCAAGGCAAGTTGCCGCGCGGCATCGGGCCGGGACAGTATCGGCGCATCAACATCCACCGCATCGTGCTCGATCGCTTCGGCACGCACTTCGACGCATTCAGCAAGCTTTCGACCGATTACGATTTTTTCGACATGCTCCACGTCAGCGGTAAGCGCGCGGCGCGCCGGTTCCTCGACGAGCACTTTGACGATATCGGGGTAAAAAGCACGGTCGACCTGTGCGCCGAAGCGCAAGCCGAGTGGGCGTGATAAATTGGCGGCCATGTCCGCCGCCATCCCAGCTGGCTCGCCGCTCGTCACCGCTGTCGTCGGTGCGGCGCGGCTTGATGTCTGCATTGCCGATATCACGACGCTTGCCGTCGATGCCATTGTCAATGCGGCGAACCGCAGTTTGCTCGGCGGCGGCGGCGTAGATGGCGCCATTCACCGCGCCGCCGGCCCGGATTTACTTGCCGAATGCCGAACCCTTGGCGGTTGTGAAACCGGCTCCGCCAAAATCACCCGCGGCTATCGATTGCCGGCCAAGCACGTGATCCATGCCGTCGGCCCGGTCTGGCGCGGTGGCGTGGCGGGGGAGGACGAGCTGCTCGCCTCCTGCTACCGCACGGCGTTCGATCTTGCCGCCAAACATCGGCTCGGATCGATCGCCTTCCCGGCGATATCGACCGGTGTCTATGGGTTCCCGGCAGATCGCGCCGCGCGCATCGCCGTCGGTACGGTGGCGGCGGAACTGGCGTTCGCGGACCGTGGCATCACCTATGTCGCATTTTGCTGCTTCGCCCAAGGCGTAGCCGATCATCATGTCGCGGCGTTCGCAGACCTTGGTCTGAGCTGAAGAGCGCAATTAAAAAGAGCGGCGTTACGAGAACGCCGCTCTTCATCCTCGTTGGATTGAAAGCTGCAGCCTACTCCGCGGCGCCGCCCGCTGCCGCTTCGCGCTGCTCGCCAGCTTCCGCCTTTTGCTTGGCTTCGAGATCTTCGCCGGTCTGCTGATCGACCACCTTCATCGACAAGCGCACTTTGCCGCGCTCGTCAAAGCCGAGCAGCTTCACTTTGACCTTGTCGCCTTCCTTGACCACATCTGTAGTCTTCTGCACGCGCCGCTGTGCCAACTGGCTGATATGCACCAGCCCGTCCTTGGCGCCGAAGAAGTTTACGAATGCGCCGAAGTCCATCACTTTGACGACGGTGCCCTCGTAGATGTGCCCGACCTCCGGGTCAGAAGCGATCGACTTGATCCAGTTGATCGCCGCTTTGATCGACTCCGCCTTGGCCGAAGCGACCTTCACAGTACCATCGTCGGAGATATCGATTTTGGCACCGGTCTTCTCCACGATTTCGCGAATGACCTTGCCGCCCGAACCGATGACTTCGCGGATCTTGTCGACCGGGATCGAGAACACCTCGATGCGCGGGGCGTGCTCGCCGAGCTCCGCGCGAGCGGAGGTAATGGCCTTGGACATTTCGACGAGGATATGCATGCGGCCGTCCTTGGCCTGGCCAAGGGCGATCTGCATGATCTCTTCGGTGATTCCGGAGATCTTGATGTCCATCTGCAGCGAGGTAACGCCGCGCTCGGTGCCGGCGACCTTGAAATCCATGTCGCCGAGATGATCCTCATCGCCGAGAATATCGGAGAGAACCGCGAAGCGATCTTCCTCCTTGATCAGGCCCATCGCGATACCGGCGGTCGGACGCTTAAGTGGCACGCCGGCGTCCATGAGCGAGAGCGAGGTACCGCAGACGGTCGCCATCGAGGACGATCCATTTGATTCGGTAATCTCCGAGACGACCCGAATCGTGTACGGAAACTCGGTGTGTGCCGGCAGCACCGGACGGATGGCCCGCCACGCGAGCTTACCATGGCCGATCTCGCGGCGGCCTGGCGCCCCAAGCCGGCCGGTCTCGCCTACCGAGAACGGCGGGAAATTGTAGTGCAGGAGGAATGTTTCTTTGTAGGTGCCTTGCAGGGCGTCGATGTATTGCTCGTCTTCGCCGGTGCCGAGCGTCGCCACCACCAGCGCCTGGGTCTCGCCGCGGGTGAACAATGCCGAACCATGGGTGCGCGGCAGCACGCCGACCTCGCAATTGATCGGCCGAACCGTTTTCACGTCGCGGCCGTCGATGCGCGTGCCCTTGTCGAGAATGTTCCGGCGCACGATCTTGGCTTCGAGGTCCTTAAACGCGCCGGCGACTTGCAGCTTCGGATATTTCGGCTGCTCGACTTCGGGCGGGCAGAAATGGTTCATAACCCGCTCTTTTGCGCCGCCGATCGCTTTGTAACGCTCCGCCTTCTCGGCGATAGCGTAAGCGGCGCGCAGGTCCTTCTCGATCAGTCCGCGCATCTCTTTTTCGAGCGCTGCGCCATCGGGTACGACAAGCTCGCGCGGCTCTTTCGCCGCCTTCTCGGCAAGCTTGATGATGGCCTCGATCACCGGCTGGAAGTGGCGGTGGCCGAACATCACAGCGCCGAGCATGATTTCCTCGGACAGCTCTTTTGCTTCCGACTCGACCATGAGCACCGCGTCCTGCGTACCGGCGACCACCAGATCGAGCTGGCTTTCGCTCATTTCGTCGATTTGCGGATTGAGCACATATTCGTTGTTGATGAAGCCGACGCGGGCCGCACCAACCGGGCCCATGAACGGCACGCCTGACAGCGTCAACGCTGCCGACGCCGCGACCATCGCCAAAATGTCGGGATCATTTTCTAGGTCGTGCGATAGCACCGTCACGATGACCTGGGTGTCGCAGCGCCAGCCGTCGGCGAACAACGGCCGCACCGGACGGTCGATCAAACGCGAGACCAGGGTCTCTTTTTCGGTCGGCCGCGCTTCACGCTTGAAATAGCCGCCGGGGATACGGCCGGCCGCATAATATTTTTCTTGATAGTTACAAGTCAGCGGAAGGAAATCGATTCCCTCCTTCGGCTGCTTGGCGGCGACGACGGTCGCGATGACCGTTGTATCGCCGTAAGAGGCGAATACCGCGCCGTCGGCCTGCCGCGCTAGTCTGCCGGTCTCTAGCGTGAGTTGGCGGCCACCCCAGTCCAGTTGTACACGATGGATATTGAACATTGCGATTGTCTTTCATGGTTTTCGCGAAAGTGCGAAAGCCAAGAGCAAGACGGCGAGACACTGTCGCCGCAGCAGCGCTGCGGTCTATCTTCAGCGTCCGGCGATCCTGCCATGGCCTTCGGACCTTGCTTGCATACGAACGGGCATAGTCCCGTCCAAGGAATCGGCAGTTTCGCTGCCGGGTAATGGCGGGCGCATCATTGCGCCGCCGAGCACGCGGGCTCCTCCCGCGCGAATTTCGTCAACGACGAATGCCAAGTCGCTCGATCAGCTCCTTGTAACGCGCATCTTCGGTGCGCCGGAGATAGTCCAAAATCTGGCGGCGCTGCGACACGAGCTTCAACAGCCCGCGCCGCGAGTGGTTGTCCTTAGCATGCGTCTTGAAGTGCTCCGTCAAATTGTTGATGCGCTCCGAAAGCAGCGCAACCTGCACCTCGGGCGAACCGGTATCGTCGGATTTGACGGCATAGGTTTTGATAAGCTCCGCTTTACGCGCGGCCGTTATCGACATCGTTCACCAACCTTTGTCTCTGCCGGCTCGACCAGCGATGCCGGCTAAATTGAACACGCGTCGGGGAATGATTTCGCCCCGTTCGACCTCGGCAATGGCTATCAATTGACCGCCGGAAGCGACCTGAACCACGCCGCGGACTATGGGAGCGTCCCGTCCGCGCAATAATACGGCTTGACCCCTCTGGAGCCTTGCCGCGTCTGCCGGGCTGACGGCCAGCGCCGGGATGTCGTCCAGCGCGGTCTCGATCGGCAGGAGCGCGTCGGCGAAGTGTCCCTCGCCGGTGGCCGCTCTATGGCACAAAGACTTCACTTGTTCCAGGGGTATCATGTCGGCCTCGCCGAACGGTCCAACGCGGTCCCGGCGTAGGCTGGAGACGTGGCCAAACACGCCCAGCGCCCGGCCAAGGTCGCGCGCCAGCGAGCGGATGTAAGTTCCCTTGCCGCATTCGGCGGTCAGCACGGCATGGTCGGGGTCGGGGATTTCCCCCAATTCTAGGCGATGAATCACCACCGTCCGGGCCGCCAGTTCGACCGCTACACCGTCGCGCGCCAAATCGTAGGCGCGCTCGCCACCGAGTTTCACCGCCGAGAAGCGCGGCGGCACCTGCTCGATATTGCCGGTAAAGCGCGCCAATATCGACTCAATGGCCGCTCGATCCGGACGCTTATCGCTCGCTGCAATCACCCGGCCCTCGGCATCGTCGGTATCCCGCTCCTCGCCCCAGCTAATAGCGAACCGATAGGTTTTTCGCCCGTCAACGACGAACGGCACGGTCTTGGTTGCCTCACCGAGCGCGATTGGCAGACATCCCGAAGCCAGCGGATCAAGTGTTCCGGCATGGCCGGCACGGCGCGCCGCGAACAGATGTTTGATGACGGAAACGGCATGGGTCGAGGTCATGCCGACAGGTTTGTCGAGAACGAGCCAGCCGTGAATATCGCGCTTTTGTCTCTTGGCGCGCGCAGGTTGCGAAACGCCCGCATCCCCGTCCGGACGACTTCCGACTGGTCCGATCTGCGCATTCATTCTTGGTAAACCATAATCCTAGGACACCGTGCATCGGATGTCGCAAACTGCGCGGGGATTGCGCGAACAATCGTTCGGGTTGCTCATTGTTCGTCGTTGCGGCTTCTCAGGTCGCGTTGGACCGCTGGCGTTCGCAAAAGCTTCTCGATCCGTTCTACTTCTTCGAATCGCTCGTCGATGCGAAATCTGATTTCAGGTGCAAATTTGAGGTTAACGCGCCGCGCGATCTCGCCCCGGACATAGCGGCTGTTACGCTCCAGCGCATCGATCACTTCCTTCGCGTCGCGCCCGCCAAGCGGCATGACGTAAATGGTCGCCAATCGCAGATCGGCGCTAACGCGAACCTCGGGCACCGTGATCATGTGACCTTCGATGACCGGATCATGGACCTCGCCGCGCGCTAGCAAGTCGGCGAGTTCGTGGCGGATCAGCTCGCCAACCCGCAACTGCCGCTGCGAGACTCCGGCCGGTTGATCGCGATGCTGGCGGCGCGTCATCAGTCAAATCCAGATTAATTCGCTCATGGCCGCTTTGCCGCGGCCATCCGCGTTTCGGTCGCCCTGAAAATTGAGGCGCAGACACCCGGCACGAAGCGGGGTAGGGCGGCCGCTAAAGCGTCCGCTGTATAGTCTCCACGCGGTAGCACTCGATAATGTCGCCGACCTTCATGTCATGATAATTCTCGAATGCCATGCCGCATTCCTGACCGGCAACAACCTCCCGGGCGTCATCCTTAAAACGTTTGAGCTGCGACAGCTTGCCTTGGTGGACGACCACGCTATCGCGGATGAGCCGGACATTGGCACCGCGCTCGACGGTGCCATCGGTGACGCGACAACCCGCAACATTGCCGACCTTCGACACTTTGAAGATTTCGAGAATGACGGCATTGCCCAGCATGGTCTCGCGCAGTGTCGGCGCGAGCAATCCCGACATCGCTTTTTTCACGTCATCGACGAGATTGTAGATGATGTCGTAATAGCGAATTTCGACAGCGGCACGCTCGGCGGCGTCTCGCGCCTCCTTATGGGCGCGAACGTTAAAGCCGATCACGGCGGCGCTTGAGGCTTCCGCGAGCGTAACATCGGATTCGGTAATACCGCCAACGCCGGCAAAGATAATGCGGGCAGCCACTTCGTCAGTCGACAGTTTCTCCAGAGCCCCGACGATGGCTTCGATCGAGCCTTGCACGTCGGCTTTGACGACCAGCGGGAATTCCTTGCGTCCGGTGGTCTTGAGCTGATTCATCATCTGCTCAAGCGAGCCACGCATGCCGGTCTGGCGCGCCGCCATCTTTTCGCGCTTCTGACGGGCACGATAGTCCGTGATCTCGCGCGCGCGCGCTTCGGTATCAACGACCGCCAGCCGGTCACCGGCCTCAGGCGTGCCGTTAAAGCCGAGCACTTCCACCGGCATGGATGGCCCGGCCGCGACGACGGAATGGCCGGTATCCGAGGCCAGTGCGCGTACGCGGCCCCACTCGCTGCCGGCCACCACGATGTCGCCGGGCTTTAAGGTGCCGCGCTGTACGAGTACGGTGGCAACCGGACCGCGCCCGCGGTCGAGCCGCGCCTCGATCACAGTGCCTTCGGCTGGACGGTTCGGATTAGCCTTGAGTTCCAGCACCTCGGCTTGCAGGGCAATGGTGTCGAGGAGCTTATCGAGATTGGTCTTTTCCTTGGCGGACACTTCAAGCTCAAGGACGTCGCCGCCAAGCGATTCCACCTGAATTTCGTGCTGCAGCAGTTCGGTGCGCACCCGCTCCGGCTTGGCGTCCGGCTTGTCGATTTTGTTGATGGCGACAATGATCGGAACTTTCGCCGCTTTGGCGTGATGAATCGCTTCGACTGTTTGCGGCATGACCCCGTCATCGGCCGCAACAACGAGCACCACGATGTCCGTGACCTTGGCGCCGCGCGCGCGCATCGCGGTAAATGCGGCGTGGCCAGGCGTATCGATAAAGGTAATTCGCCCGCCAGAGGGCGAGGTCACCTGATACGCCCCGATATGCTGGGTGATGCCGCCGGCCTCTGCGGCAGCGACCTCGGTGGAGCGGATCGCATCGAGCAGCGAGGTTTTGCCATGATCGACATGGCCCATAATGGTGACAACCGGAGCGCGCGGCTGCAGGCTTTCCGGCGGATCCGGCGCGTCGAACATGCCTTCTTCGACGTCCGCCTCGGCTACGCGCCGGACAGTGTGACCGAGTTCTTCGGCGATCAACTGCGCAGTGTCGGCGTCGATCGTGTCCGTGATCTTCGCCATGTGGCCTTGCTGCATCAGGATGCGCACGACGTCGACCGATCGCTCCGCCATGCGGTTGGCGAGTTCCTGGATGGCAATCGTTTCCGGGATGATCACTTCGCGCGCAATCTTTTCCTTCGGCTCGTTGTCGCGGTGGCCGGTCTTGCGCAGGACGCGACGCCGAAACGCGGCTTCGGAACGCTCACGCACCTCATCTGCGGAAAAAGCGGTGACGACAGTCAGACGGCCGCGGCGCTTTTCGCCGCCGCCACGTGCCGGTTTGGGCGCGACGGCGGGTCGAGCGGTGGCGCCGCGCCTGGCTGTGCGGGGCGCCTCCTCATCGTCGGCCTCGAGCGCCGGACGCACGCCTGGCTTTGCAACGTCGGCGCCGAAGCGTTTCTTGGCGACTTCGTCGGCCTTGCGGCGGGTCTCTTCGTCGTGCTTGCGGCGGTCTTCTTCTTCGCGCTTGCGCGTTTCCGCCGCAGCGCGGTCGGCCCGTTCTACCTCTTCGCGCTTGTGACGGACGCGTGCCTCCTCTTCGGCCCGCTCCCGCTCCTCGTGTTCGCGCACCCTCGCATCGGCGAGCGCGTGGGCACGCGCATTGCGTTCGTCTTCGGTCAGCGTGCGAAGCACGACGCCTGACGCTTTCGGTGAAGCAGCAGCAGCCGCTGCTGCTGCCGACGCGGTGGCGCCAGCTGCGGGTTTCGCCGGTGGGCTGGTGCGCTTGGCGGTGGCGGCGCGCTCTGGGGCGGCCGGTTCGGGCTTCGCTTCGCCCGGACCGGCAATGCGGCGTTTGACTTTTTCGACTACGACCGCCTTGCTGCGGCCATGGCTGAAGCTTTGGCGAACCACGCCTTGCTCCACGCCGCCGCGCTTTAGCGTCAGCGTCTTAGTGGCGGTCACGCTTAGCTTTTCGCCGCTATTTTTCGTCGTCTCAGTCATTCCTATCCAGTTCCGTACGCAGCCTCTGACGCATCACGCTTGCCAGTCAACTTAACGGGTTCCACGGCGTCCTCGCCGAGTTCGCCGCTGCGAAACCCTTCCAAGCGCCGCAAACGCGCCATAAACGTGTCACTCGCCTGGCCGGCGAGCAGGGCTGCATGTATCACATTTGGGCGCCCCAGTGCCAAATCCAATTGGGCCGCGCTCAATATTCGGGTGACGGTCACCGATCCGGCTTGTCCGCTTTGCCGCAGAGCGGCGTCGAGCTTCTTAACTCCGTCGGTGGCTGCTTCGGCCGCATGGAGAAGCGCGACGATGCGATCACGCGCCAGTGCGTTCTCTATTTTCGTAAAGCCAAGGGCCACCAAACCGGCTTTGCGGGCTACCGCCAAGCCATCAAGTACGGCGTTTTCGAGCAAACCCTCGGTGCGGCCGGCAAGATCGGCGGCAACCCGCACCTCCCGCCGGAAGGCGCGCGCAAAGGCGCTGGCGTTGATTGCTTGGTCCAGCGCTTTTCGCGTTGCTGTCACCCACACGCCGCGGCCCGGCAAATTGCGCTTGAGGTCGGGAACGGCTTCGCCATTGGGGGCGATCACGAAGCGGATCATTTTCTCGACCGGCCGCGTCGCCCGCGTGGCGATGCAAAACCGCTCTACTCCGCGCGATTGCGGTCCATGATCGAGCTCGATGCCGTTCTCCTGTGCCAGCATGGGGGAAATTCCACTGCCTTCTTCAGGGCTGCGCCGCGGGTTCAGGCGCCTCTTCAACCGCGGCGGGCGCGGCAAGATCGGCCTCGTTGATCCAGCCGGCTTTGATGCGGGCGCGCATGACGAGTGCCTCCGCCTCCTCGCGGCTCAGCTCCATACCGTCGAGAATGCCCGCTTGGCGGACCGTCTCGCCGTCTTTGCGTTCGGTCCAGCCCGCAAGATCGTCGGTTGCGCAACCGGCGAGATCTTCAACGGTCTTGATGCCATTCTCGCCGAACCGCACCAGCATGGCCGTCGTGACCCCTTCAACCTCCATGAGCGCGTCTTCGACGCCAAGCTCACGGCGCTTGGCGTCAAGCTCGGCCTCGATCCGGTCGAGGTATTCACGCGCGCGATTTTGCAATTCGGCTGCGGTGTCCTCATCGAAACCTTCGATGCTGGCGATTTCTTTGGTGTCGACCATCGCCAGCTCTTCGACTGAGTTAAAGCCTTCCGAAGCGAGCAGTTGACCGATCACCTCGTCGACATTGAGCGTGTCGATGAACATGCGCGTGCGATTCTCGAATTCGGCTTGGCGGCGTTCGGATTCCTCCTGCTCGGTGAGAATATCGATGTCCCAGCCAGTGAGTTGCGATGCGAGACGCACGTTCTGACCGCGCCGTCCGATCGCAAGCGACAGCTGCTGATCGGGAACGACCACCTCGATCCGCTCGCGTTCTTCGTCCAACACCACCTTGGCGACTTCGGCGGGCGCCAGCGCATTGACTACGAAAGTGGCGATGTCGTGCGACCAGGGAATGATGTCGATCTTTTCGCCCTGCAACTCATTGACGACGGCCTGCACCCGCGAGCCGCGCATGCCGACGCAGGCGCCGACCGGATCAACCGAAGAATCGCGGGAGATGACGGCAATTTTCGCGCGCGAACCGGGATCGCGCGCCACGGCCTTGACCTCGACGATGCCGTCGTAGATTTCGGGCACCTCCTGGGCGAACAGCTTGGCCATGAATTGCGGGTGGGTGCGCGACAGGAAAATCTGCGGACCGCGTGGCTCGCGCCGGACGTCGTAGATATAAGCGCGGATGCGGTCGCCGTTGCGAAACACTTCGCGCGGCAGCATTTCATCGCGGCGCACGATGGCTTCACCGCGGCCGAGATCGACCACGACGTTACCGTACTCGACGCGCTTGACGATGCCGTTGACGATATCGCCGATGCGATCCTTGTATTCGTCATATTGCCGATCGCGTTCGGCTTCGCGAACTTTCTGCACGATCACCTGCTTTGCCGATTGCGCGGCAATGCGCCCATATTCGAGCGGCGGCAGCGGATCGGCGATTGTGTCTCCGATTTGCGCGGCGGGATGCCGCCGGCGCGCGTCTTCGAGGCTGATCTGGGTCGCGGGGTTTTCAACTGTGTCGACCACTAGCATGTGGCGAGAAAGATGAAGCTCGCCGCTCTTCGGGTCGATCTCCGCGCGGACTTCGGTCTCGCTGCCGTATCGCGAGCGCGCCGCTTTGGCGATGGCGTCTTCCATCGCGCCCAGAACGATCTTACGGTCGATCGCCTTTTCGCGAGCGACTGCGTCCGCGATCTGCAGCAGTTCAAGTCTATTGGCGCTAACGGTCGCCATCGTCAGTCTCCTTGCGTTGATTCTGTTTGCTCTTGCGCAGCGATTCCGAAATGAGCGCGTCGGTGAGAACGAGGCGCGCTTCCACCATGTCATCGATCCGCAGCAAAACGTCTTGTGCCGCGTCGCAACGGATGCGCACACATTCGCCTTCGGTGCCGTGGAGTTCGCCGCGGAATCGTTTGCGGCCATCGATCGGGACTTGCATTTCGATTTGAGCGATATGCCCGGCATAGCGCTCGAAGTCGGATCGGCGCACCAAGGGCCGATCGATGCCAGGCGACGAAATTTCCAGCCGATAAGAACTTTCGATGGGATCGGCGACATCGAAGACCGGCGATAGCGCGCGCGAGACGGTTTCGCAGTCCTCGATACTCATCGTGCCGTCGGGCCGCTCGGCCATGATCTGTACCGTGCATCCGGCAAATCCGGATATGCGCACGCGGACCAAGCGATAGCCGAGCCCGGCGAGCACCGGCTCGGCCAGCGCAGCGACGCGCGCGGCCCGGCCCGGGTCGGTTATGAGCCGCGGTTCCTGGACAAATTCTGTACGTTCAAAGTTGCTCGATCGATCGTCCATGATCTTCAGCGAATATTCTTGAGCGACTGTTCTTGAGTGAATGCTAGCGACGCTGTCTTTGGTCCTGGATTGGATCCCCATGTGGATCCCCACGTGGGCTCCAGCGTGGACCTCCGGTTGGCCCCCTACGTGGCCCTGGTCTTGTCTGCTCATGGTCCTGTCCGGTCCCGGCTCGCTGCCGTTGGTCGCTCTGGCTACAAAATGCCGCCAGGCCCACCTGACACCAGGTAATAAAAAAGAGCGGGTCCCGGAGGGCCCACTCTCAAAACCGTTCGGATTATCCGACCGTTATGAGGTATCCATGACGGACAGCGCAAATATAGCGGTTTGTTAGTCCGTTGCAAGGGGGCACATTCCGGCCGCGATTAGAAATATTCCCGCCGCTAAAGTCTTAGCGGCAACCGACAGCCGCATGCCGGCGCATGTCCGGCTTCAGATCTTCCTGAAAACCAAAAAGCATGACGTTCGTTGTTCCCGTGCAGCCTTGGCGTGATACCGGGTGGCGGTAAATCCAGGCCATGGATTGCGCCAGTCGTCGGCGCAGTTTGCCGTCCACTCGAAATGCGAAGAGCGCATCAGGCGTTGCAGCGTCCAAGCGGCGTAATCCGGGATATCGGTAACGAAACGAAACTCGCCGGCGTGCTGCAGAATGCGCGCTAGCTGTTCGACCATTTCATCCTGAACAAATCGACGCTTCCAATGTCGCCGTTTCGGCCATGGATCAGGATGAATGAGATCGATCCGCACCAACGACGATGCGGGGAGCCATTCGATCAAGCCGACTGCATCACCGAAATGTAGGCGAATGTTCCGCAGACCCTCGGCTTCAATTGCCGTTAGCGCTTTGGCCATGCCGTTGACGAAGGGTTCGACGCCGAGAAAGCCGGTTTGCGGATGCGCTTTGGCTTGCGCGATCATCGCCTCGCCGCCGCCGAAACCAATCTCGAGCGCAAGCGCCGCAACCGGTTCGGCAAACAAAGAGCTCAGCACGGCCGGCGCAGGCCGGGCGACATCGACGGCAAGGCGCGGCAACAGCGTCTCGAACAAGCCGGCTTGGCGCGGCCGCAACTTGTGCCCCTTGCGCCGGCCGAAGAATGCGCGAGCGTTATGGAGTGCGGGACTCATTGCCGTCCTGACCGCGCTCGGCGCGGCCATCCACGTATTCTTCTTTGCTCGCCGCTATAACAAATCCGCCCACCGCGAGCACGAGGTCAGCCAGCACGGTGACAGCTGTTTAATCAGCGCAAGGCGCGCTTGAGCGAATCGGCAAGGTCGGTTCGCTCCCACGAAAAGCCGCCATCCTTTTCCGGCGCGCGGCCGAAATGGCCGTAAGCGGCGGTGCGCCGGTAAATCGGCCGGCTCAACTTGAGGGTACGGCGGATGTTGGTGGGCCGCAGCGGGAATAATTCCGGCAGTAGTCTCTGCAGTTTTGCTTCTTCCACATTGCCGGTGCCGTGGGTGTCGACATAAAGCGACATCGGATCAGCGACGCCGATCGCATAGGCGATCTGGATCGTGCAGCGCTCCGCCAGTCCGGCCGCGACGACGTTTTTTGCCAAATAGCGGGCGGCATAAGCCGCCGAGCGATCGACCTTGGTCGGATCTTTGCCGGAGAAGGCACCGCCGCCGTGCGGGGCGTAGCCGCCGTAAGTATCGACGATGATTTTGCGTCCGGTGAGGCCGCAATCTCCGTCCGGCCCGCCAATGAC
>WNGH01000297.1_pt1 | contig 40552 bp, 45 predicted proteins | sample 5400631 | NCBI WGS metagenome assembly WNGH01 (sample SAMN13153373, study PRJNA577476) | soil metagenome | isolation source: 115 cm soil or saprolite under Garry oak tree replicate 1 | place: USA:California | collected 2016-06-15 | reverse complement strand
TTCATTTCTACAAAGCGGTCAATCTCTTATCCGCACGCACAATGAACCGTTTCCCGTCGTTGCGATGCGTCGGCAACGAACATCGTTCGCCCGTTGGAATCAACGGCTGAGACGCAGCCCCAACTCCATCCCGGCTTTGCTGAGATTGTCCCCAATGATTTCCCATTACTTCACTGGCGGCGGATTTTGGTGCATGTGTCATGCAATGCCGGTCTCCGCCGCCGCCACGAGGCAAAGCGACCCTAACGGGGATTCGAACCCGCTTCCAAGATTTCGTAAAAACGTGCAAATGCCGCACAACTCTGCGTAATTTCAGCATATTAACAGCAATCAGTGCAAATAGAGAGTTGGACGACTCGCGCAAAATAACGCAATTCTTCTGTCCGAATTTGTCCGAAAATCAATTCGCCGATTTTAAGCCTCTTGTTTTAGTGAACCGTCAGCATGCGTCGCGTCCAACCTTTCACGCTGGAAACACTAATCATCGAAACTTAGTCCGCCGCATGGTTTGCAGTCTCTTGATCTTGTTTGGAGCGCTTGAGCTCCGACGCGATCGTCGTAGCTTCAGTTCCCGGCGCCGGCGTGGCGGAATTGGCAGACGCGCTGGACTCAAAATCCATCGCTACGCTAGGCAGTGCCCGGCCCATTGACGCATCATTGACACTTTTACGAATGCCCCTGCCCCGCTGCATAGGATCGTGCCAGAATCGCAGATGAATCTCCGGCCAGTCAACGCAGCGCCCGATGCTATCGATGATTTCTGCACGCGTACACGTTTACGGAGTGCGTCCGCGCAAAGATCAACGCGGCTTTGATCTCATCTCGGATGCGCTGCCGTTCGGTCGGCTGTGGTACACCGAAATTCCGCACGCAATCGAGTACGCGAAGTTTCGCAGTCGATCACATGATGCGACGATCCGCGTTTACGATGAAGCAGGCAACGTGATCGAGACGTACGAGCACAAGGGTGAGCCCAAACAGGCGTAGCGGCTTTGTTCGCATCCGTTAACGCACGGGATAAAGGAGCTTTTTTCCGCTTGCTGTCGTCGAGACTTATCGCTAAAACGACTTGGGTCTGGTTAGTTGCCAACGATGGAAACGCTGAGCCCGACGTCTATTCCTGGAACGGTGTTTTGGGGTGTTGTGGCCGGGACTCTTACCTCCGCGTTTCTGGTCATCTGCGGTGCCGCCGTCTCTAAGATTATCATTCCTTGGTACCAGCGTCTCGTTTACCGCGGTATCGACCTTTCAGGTAGTTGGGAACAGACGTTCGAGGAGAAGGGAGCGACGTACCGTTACGATACGTCATTGCGGCAGTCGGCTCACCTCCTTAGGGGTACGGCTACCTATAGCAAGTCGGGGACAGACGATGATTATGTTCAGAGTTTCAAGATCTCCGGCTGGACGTGGGACGGCTTCGTTCTACTGAATCTGGAGAGTTCCGATCGCACTAGGCTTTCGTTTGGCACGGCTCTCTTTAAAATTTACGATATCGGAGAACGGCTCACCGGTTTTCTGGCTTATCGCGGTCGCCGCACGGATGAGGTCGAGTACTGGCCGCTGGAGTGGAAGCGACGCCGTTAACCTCTCATCTTAATCTGCGTTGGTTCAAGCGGCTGCTGGTTGCCCAACTCCGAATCGCCCGCTCCAGTTCCATAAACGCCGTCAACTTCTCATCCGCACGCACAACGAAAGGTTGATCGCCACGATGCGCGTCAGCAATCCAGATCGTTCGCCCGCGAGAATCCACGGCTGAGACGCAGCCCCAACTCCACCCGGCTTTGCTGACATTGAAGAGAATGCGATAAACAATTCGTTATTCAGAACTGGCCCTTTTTCGACCCTTTTGGGAACCGCGCGACCGCCAGCATCCGATTCTAAGGAGGGAAAACTATATGAAAAAGCTTCTCTTAGTTGCATTGATGGCAAGTGGATTAGCTTTCGTTCCCGTGCAGCATTCTGACGCCGGCGTTTCGGTCGCGGAATGGGGGGTTGGAGTTTCGGCTGACTATAGCTATTACCGGCCGTATCCAGAAGAAAGATTAGTGCTGTATCCAACTCCATATCCTGGTATGGGGGCAGGAATTAGTGGAGGACCGACAAGTTTCACAAGGCCATCAGGTGGTCTTTATGGAGCATTTGAAGCTGGCCACCCGCGACGACACCCCCAACACTCGCAGCGTCAGCGATGAAGATCGTTTGACCGTCGCAATCCACGGCTGAGACACAGCCCCAATTCCAACCGGCTTTGCTGAGATTGTCAACGATGATTTCCCTTCACACGCATGAAACTTACGCGATCTTTCGGCTAATGTTGCAGTTGCTCTAGTTGCTGCTTCACATCGGCTTTTTCGCGGCGGACGTCGCTCAGGCTGCTTTGTAGAGAAGGTAATTCTCTCCTCTGCGAGCCGATAATCGGATGACGCGTGCTACCCACAGGTTCGTGTTTGGCTTCTCGGATTCGTTCTACTAAGTCATCCTCTTTCTGTTGAAGCTCTGCGTAGCGATTTTGCAGCGCCTGAATTTTTTGTCGCTGTTCTTGAGTCCACTGGATGCCAGCCTGTTCTTTGCCAAGTTGTTCGTTGTTCCTTCGCGTCGCTTCCTCTTTTTGTCGCGTCGCTTCCTCTCGTGCCTCATTTAGCTCTTGCCGCCTTTGCTCTCGCTCTTGCTGGTATGTGGCGCCCTGCTGAGGATCGTAATTAAAGCGTTGCTGAACGTCTTTCGGCAGTTCAGTAAAATAGAGTTTCACGATCACCCCGGCCTTCGTGTTCTTAACGGTGATGCCGTCCGGTTCGACTCGGCTCACCGTGACGTTTTTGTATTCTTTCCCGTCAATCGTTTTGAAGTCATCGGCGACCGCGATTGACGCAACGCAGAGGATTAAAAGCACGAGCGTCTTTAAAGTGAACTTCATAAAAGGCGTAAATAGTTGCAGAGATTTTTTCGGTGCAAGTGTTTTTGTGGCAGCTTAACCTCCCTCCCGGGGATTTACCTTCAAAGATAGAGTGAGCAAAAATCGCCGATGAAAGCCGGGACTGCTCGTGAGGCGTCTGGCGATCAATTCACAGTTTTAGACGGCCTTCCGTTCGCGCCTCGCCGTTGTCTGACTGTCGAACCAGTGGGGCGCGGCCAGCTTTTCCATTTCGGCAGCAAATCGACGCGTACATTCGCCACCGTTACTCGTCCGCGATCGACTCGAGCGGTAGCTCCTTGCTATGAACCGGGAAATGCACGAAGTAAGGAGACGCAGCGCGTTGGCGTGCGAAAACTGATGACTAATTCGGGCTGTGGCTCAGCTTGGTAGAGCGCCTGGTTCGGGACCAGGAGGCCGTGGGTTCAAATCCCACCAGCCCGATGTGATAACCTTCCTCAGAGCGGTCGCCGCGGCAACAGGCCGTGGGTCCAAATCCCACCAGACCGATTTCGTTACCGAAATTTCGAAGCACGAATTTCGAAATCCGAAACAAATCTAAAATTCAAATGCTCAAAAATCGCGTCCGCGAAAGGGATTTCGAATTTTTCCGCACAGCCATGAAAGTTGACCTGTAAGGTTCTCGCGGGATAAAAGAGGCCTTTGCCACAAACGCGTCTACAACCATGGCTGTCCAGAATCTCTTTCCGCCGATTCATTTCTCTGTGCCGATCGTTGGCGCGTTGATCGGCGTTGTGGTTCTGTTGTTTGGGCGAAAACTATTCTGGCTTTGCGTCGCCGCGGCAGGATTTGTAGCTGGCGCAGAGATTGCGCCGCATCTTGTTCATGAGCCATCACCGCTCCTGCAACTCACGGTGGCACTCGTTCTTGGCTTAATTGGCGCCCTGCTGGCGTTCCTGCTGCAAAAAATTGCGATTGCAGTCGTTGGCTTCCTCGCGGGCGGCAAGTCGGCGGGCGCGATCGCAGCAGCGTTTTTTGTCCATTACGCGCAGCATTCGACGATCATTTTTGTGATCGGCGGCATCGTTGGCGCTATTCTCATGCTCGTCTTATTTGATTGGGCACTCATCGTTGTGTCGTCCCTCATTGGCGCGCATTTGATTCAAAGCGCGATTGTCCTTCCGCCATCGGGATCGACCATCTTGTTCCTCGGCCTCGCAGTCATCGGTATCCTTGTTCAAGCCGCATCTTTACGGAGAGCGTAACCATCGGATGATGGCGACTTTTTTGCTGACAAATCCCAGTGCATTCACAACAATGCGCAAATGAACTCGCCAACAACCGGATTACGCGTCGCAAGCGTCATCTTCGCTATTTTTTTCCTGGGTCACCTCCTCCGATTGATCAACCATGCCCAAGTCACGGTTGGCACCCATACCATTCCAATGAGCCTGAGCTGGATCGCGCTTGTCGTTGCCGCAATTCTTTGTATCTGGATGTGGCGACTTTCGAATCTGAGGGGAATCGCATAGTTGCTTTCTGAGCCATTCTGCCGGGAAATCTATAAAAGATCGATCCAGGTGCGCAATGGAGGCGCAGCCGAGCAGTTTGAGAGTGCGAATGAGATCCGTGCGCAGGATTTCGATCGCTCGCGTGACACCCACTTCGCCAGCGGCGCCAAGACCGTACGCATAGGCGCGTCCCGTTAGAACAGCTCGTGCGCCGAGGCAGAGCGCCTTGACGATATCGCTGCCACGGCGGATCCCGCCATCCAACAGCACTTCAACGCGATCGCCGACGGCAGACAAAACTTCAGGCAGCATCTGCAAGGTTGGTGCAACGCCATCGAGCTGCCGCCCGCCGTGATTGGATACTACCAACGCATTTGCGCCTACATCGACTGCGCGCCGCGCATCTTCTCCAGTATGCACGCCTTTGATGATGATAGGGCCGTTCCAAGCGTCGCGGATCCAGCCCAGATCATGCCAGCTTACCACGGCCTGCTCCAAGGCAGTCGTTACGTCCGCATACAACATCGGCCCCTTTCCGGGAATGATGACGTTGGCAAACTTCATTAATCCGCCGTCCGCCAGAAAAGCCGCCAGCCAGCGCGGCTTGGTGAACAGTTGCCTCACAAACGGCAAGATTTCCCGGAGGTTTCCGCTCAAGAGCTCTTTGGCGCCGTTGCGAATGTCGCGCTCTCGCATCCCGGCGACAGCAGTATCAATCGTAACAACAAGCGCTGAAAAACCTGCTTTGCGCGCGCGCTCGATTGCCGCAAGCGCGCAATCACGCCCGCCCACGAGATAAAGCTGATACCAGACCGGCCCTTCCGATGCAGCAGCAACATCTTCCAGGCGGCAACCCGACAGCGTCGAGAGTGTATAGATGATACCCGCTCTCCCGGCGGCGCGCGCGGCCGCTTCTTCGCCGCGCGGATACATCAGCCGACAGCTGCCAACAGGCGCAAGAATCAACGGCATTGAGAGTGAGGTCCCAAGCACTGCCGTGCGCAGATCGCACGCGGGCGTGGCTATCGCGCAACGCGGGCGGAGTGTCACTGCCTCATATGCCTGAGAGTTGGCGCGCAAGGTCCGTTCGGCCTCTGCGCCGCCGTCAATGTAGTCGAATACAACACGAGGCAGTCGGCGTTTCGCGATTCGGCGCAAATCTTCGATGTTGATCACGCGCGGCGGTTGAACTGATCGAGACATGCGTCCCACGCCACAGAGTCTTAGTGCCGAAAATGCCGGACCCGAGTGAAGATCATCGCCATGTTACGCTCGTTGGCAGCGGCTATCACTTCTTCGTCACGAATCGAGCCGCCAGGCTGAATCGCGCAGGTTGCGCCGGCATTTGCGGCGGCGATCAGCGCATCAGGAAAAGGAAAGAAAGCATCGCTAGCCACAGCACTGGCTTTGAGGGAGAGCCCAGCTTCTTCAGCCTTCCAAATCGCAATGCGCGACGCGTCGATACGCGACATCTGCCCGGCGCCAATCCCGAGCGTACGATCCGCGCTCGCATAAACGATCGCATTCGATTTCACGTGCTTGACGACTCGCGATCCAAACAACATGGCTTTCAATTCCGTTTTTGTTGGCTGCCTCTTGGTCACTACGTTTTCCCGAATGGCGTTCGCGCTGTCTGCGTCCTGCACGAGCACACCGCCGCAAACCGACCGAATATCTCTTGTCGGTCTTGCTTCGGTTGCCGCGGTCAGCAGCCGAACGAGACGCAGGTTCTTTTTCTTTTGCAAGATGCCTCGCGCCTCAGCGTCGAAATCCGGCGCGATGATCACTTCGCTGAAAATCTCGCTAATCGCTTTAGCCAGCGGCTCACCAAGTGGCTGATTGCAAATAATGATCCCACCAAAAGGCGCTTGCTTATCTGTAGCAAACGCTTTGTCCCACGCCTTCCGAAGATCAGCATCCGAACCTACGCCGCACGGATTCGTATGCTTAAGAATCGCAACGGTTGGGTCGTCAAATTCACCAATCAAGTTCGTCGCAGCGCTGATATCCAGGATGTTGTTAAAGGAAAGCTCCTTGCCATGCAGTTTCTCGAAGTGTTTATCAAAATCGCCGTAGAGTGCGGCCTTCTGATGCGGATTCTCCCCGTAACGCAGACGAGTCACCAACGGCAACGAGAGCGAGAACGAAGCGTCGGTTGCCTGCTCTTTTTCCAGAAAATTACTGATCACGCGGTCGTACTCCGAGGTTTTGATGAATGCTTTGATGGCGAGTCGCTCGCGCAGTTTCAGAGTCGTTTCACCGTTGTTCTCCCGCATATTTTCCAGCACTGTGTCGTAATCTGCCGGATCAACAACTACCGTGACCGATTCGTAGTTTTTTGCGGCGCTGCGAATCATTGATGGCCCGCCAATGTCGATATTCTCGATCGCTTGAGCCAAGGTCACATCCGGCTTGCCGATCGTTTCTTCGAATGGATACAGGTTCACTACGACCAGATCGATCGGCTCGAACCCGCACTCGCGCGCTTCGGCTTCGTGTTTCGGATTGCCGCGTTTGTAGAGCAGGCCGCCATGCACGCGCGGATGCAGAGTCTTCACCCGACCTTCGAGAACTTCGGGAAACGCGGTGAAGCTGGAAATCTCGCGCACCGGAATTTTTTCTCTCCTTAGCAGCTCTGCCGTTCCGCCGGTGGAAATAATATCGACGCCTTGACGCTCCAACGCCCGCGCGAATGAAGCGATGACACTTTTATCCGAAACGGAGATGAGAGCGCGGGAAATTTTCATTTGTCGTTAACATCGTGATTCGCTAATTCGTTACATCGATTCACGATTCACGACTCACGATTCACGCGACCGATTCAGCGATCGAGAATCACGTTTTTCGCCGCGGGATAAAGCACAGGGCAACAACCGATCGTTTGACAAAACGCTTTGCTAAAATGGCTGAGGCTGGAATAACCGACTTCGGTCGCGGCCTCGGTGACATTGTAGCGTCCACTGCGCAACAGCTCCGCGGCGCGTTCCATCCGCACATTGCGCAGATATTGCGGAATCGTGAGACCAACCTCGCGGGAAAAAATACGGCTCAGGTAAAACGGACTACATCCCACCTCTTGGCCCAACATTTCCAGCGTCGGCGGGTTGATCAGATCGCGCCCCAGAATCTCCTTGACCCGCTCGACGCGCTCCCGCGCTACGCGTTTTTGCCGCACGCAGAAAAATTCCCGGTCTTTTGGCGCGAAAAGAAAATGCGCCATCAGCTCGAGTGCTTTGCTTTGGTACCAGAGAATCTGGGCCGCTTTCGCCACCGGCGGTTCGCGCAAGCTCGCCACGACGTTACGTTGTTGGATTGACATCAGCCGCGTCGGCGCAACCACGGTCACGTTGCTATCGCCGAAAATCACGCGGCGAATCGCTGGCTCGAGATCGGCTTCGATTTGCACAAATTGTTTCTGTAAGTGCGAGCGCGAAAATTCCAACGTAACAAATTGGTGATGATCACGCGCGTGCCGCGACGCCGGCAACGGTTCGTCGGCGACTGCGTAGTAGCCGGAGTTGCCCGGGAGATAATCACTGCGCGTCTGGCCTCGTGTGCCAACCGCGCCGCGGCCATCGAGATTCAGACAAAACTCCAGGCTGTGCGGATGAAAACTGCGGCCCCAATCGAGCGCTTGCTCGGTTCGAAAATCATGCCACTCGATGCTCACGCCTAGGCGATCGAAATCGCCATAAAGCTGACGCCAGCCTGGGGCCACCTCCTTCCACGCGTCCTGCTCGCCGTGCGTTGCCTCATTCGAAACCATCGCGTCTAATTACCAGTGCTGCCGCCCGGAATGCAAGTGGACGTGATTCGTTACATCGGATCACGAATCTTGAATCTTGAGTCTCGATTTACGTTCGATCCCTCAATCAACCAATTGCCTGCTACTCGCGATTAATGAAATCGGAAAACGAATGTTTCACTCTTTCAAACATGCCTCGCGCTTCTTCTTGGGTTCGATGGAATGCGCGTTTGATTCGGGCCTCAATGCCGGTCAGCATTCCGCGCTCTTCCGCGTCGTACTCAGTTTCCACGTCTTCCATTGTTGTGCCGGCAAACATTCCTTCCGTACGTCTAACTGTACCGCGCGTCGCGCCGATGTTGATCGTCCCGACCGGGCGCGATGATTTGTTGACAAGGGTAACGATCCAAACCGGCTCGCCACGCTCGTCCGTGCGCAAAGTGTAATCGACCGTGGCAAACTTGGTATGCGATGTTTGCGCAGTATGACTTGCCAGCGCGTACGCTCCGCTGGAATCAAGATTTAGGCGCGCCGTGTCAATCGTCGCGCCTTCGGCAGAACCAGCAACCGATCCGCGTGGCGCTCCTTCGGAACCAATCCGCCCGTCATGGACCTCAACTTCGCGTACGCCGCCGCCCGCGTCTGGGCTCTCCAGAACAATGTTCCATTTCTTTGGCTGCGGATCGCCTTCAACACCAGTGATCGAGACAATGTGATGGAGAGCATTCCGGCCTGATTCCCTGGCAACCACGCGCAGAGCTTCGTAGGCGGTCGCATGTTCCTGCGCCAGCGCCGGTTTAACAAAAAGTAAAAGAGCCACTAACGATCTCCACATTGTGATAAAAGTGAATAACTGTTTTAGTCCCAGTTCAATGACTTTTGCGGTTAGGATCGCCGTTTTTGTAATTTCCGATATGGCCGGCAGGTGCCATAAGCGTGTGTTCCAAGCTTGATCGCGCGCGCGATATGTGCTCAAGCGTTGGCGTAGCCGATGAAGAGAAAGACCATCGAATTCGCCAGTCATACCGGCAACCTGGCATTAATGCGCAATTGTGTTCGCGACTTTCTCAACGGTTATCCGTTTTCCGATAAAGAACGATTACTGATGGTGCTCGGCGTGGATGAAGCGTGCACGAATATCATTCGCCACGCCTATCAATTGCGCGACGACCAGCTGATCGCATTGCACATGGAAGAGTCGCGAACATGCATTCGGATGCGTTTGCGAGACTACGGCCAACAAGTTGGACCGCACCAAATGAGGGGGCGCTCCGGCGACGTGCTTAAGCCAGGCGGACTCGGTTTGTATCTCATTCGTACCGCATTTGACGGCGTCGATTATGTACTTAAGCCTCGTGGCACGGAGCTCGTCCTGACAAAGAATTTGGAGTAGCATCGAGAATCGTGAATCGCTCTTGCGATATATCAATGTATCGATTCACGATTTAACATTTCCCATGAAACCGCCGGAACCAGATGCCGCTTTTGAAATTTCGCTGCGGCCACCAGCCTTCAGCGAGTTCAATGGACAGGTAAAGGTCCGCGAACGCTTGGAATTAATGGTGGAAGCGGCAAAACGGCGTGGGGACGTGCTCGAGCACATTTTGTTGAGCGGCCCGTCCGGTCTGGGGAAAACCACGCTTGCCTACATCATTGCGAATGCCATGAGCGTAAACATCAAAAACACCAGCGGACCCGTGGTCGAAAAAGCCGGTGAACTCGCCGGACTTTTAACCAGCCTCGAAAAGGGCGACGTACTTTTCATTGACGAAATCCATCGGCTGCAACCCGCCATCGAAGAATATCTTTATCCGGCGATGGAGGATTACCGGCTCGACATCATCATCGACCAGGGACCTCAGGCGCGCAGCCTTCGTCTCAATCTGCCGAAGTTCACGCTCATAGGTGCGACCACGCGCGCCGGAATGGTGAGCGCGCCACTTCGGTCGCGTTTCGGCATGACCGCGCGGCTTGACTATTACAATGCCGAAGAAATGCAGAAAATCATTCTACGCAGCGCGCATTTGCTCGGAGTGGAAATCGACGCGGCCGGTGCAGCTGAGATCGCCGCGCGCTCACGCGGCACGCCGCGCACGGCGAACAATCTCCTCCGATGGGTGCGCGATTACGTGCAGGTCAAGGCAGATGGAAAAATCACAGCAGAGCTGGCTGATCGCGCGCTGGCCATGCTCGAGATCGATCGCGATGGCTTCGATCAGTGGGACAAGCGCATCATCGAAACGTTGATCCACAAATTCAATGGCGGACCAGTCGGTCTGAATTCGCTTGCTGTGGCGGTCGGCGAAGAAGCCGGCACGCTCGAGGAAGTAAACGAGCCATACCTGATTATGGAAGGGTACATCAAGCGCACTCCGCAAGGCCGCGTCGCAACAGCAAACGCGTATCGTAAGCTCGGCCTAAAGCCGCCGACCGGCGCACAAAGCGAATTATTTGGTAGGGGCGATTGACCTCAATCCCCTAGGTGGTTTAGGCCTGCCACGCCGTAGCAGCGAAGGCGGGTGAACCGACCTACTCTTTGGGCCATTGTAAGGCGGCGTTTAAGCGCGGCCACATGCGTAGAAACGAATTTGAATTCATAAGAAATTCAAAATCGGTCTTTAGTTCTGTGAATTGAAAATGCTGGAGCGCCGGATCGGAGCGCGGCAGCGGAATATACTGGCTCGGCTGGGCTTCAAATGTGATCGTGGGATAAATACACGCTTCACTACGCGTGACGCGCATAAGTTCCAGAATCGAGTCGCGGTGGAACTCGCAGGTTAATCGTTCCTGATAAGCGAAAAGGAAGTAGGAGACGAGCGTCAGATCAAACGAACCGTCAGGAAAGGGCAGACTCGGCAACTCCCCGGCCACGTAACGTTCAGGGGGATTTTGTAGTCGGACACAAAAGCGGAATAGGCGCACTGCCGAAACTCGCGCATGCGTTCCGGAGTCTTGTAATAGCTCCAGCGATAGATGGGAACGTTCCCAATGGCGCGGTAAACCGCTTCGAGATCTGGCTCGGAGCGCGCCGCAATTCCTTCCGCAGACAACGAATAGATGGGATCAAATGAAATGACGCGTATGCCGCACGCGTTGGCCTCTGCGCAAAACGAACTGACCCCGCCCGCCACATCGAGTACGTCCCTTGCAATCAGCTCTTCGGGCTTTAGCAAAAAATAGCGGCGATATTCTTCAAATGTGCGTCCAAGCAGAACAACCCGATCAAGTCTGAGTCCGCGTTTTTCGGCTAGTAGCTCAGCACCCGCATCCATCGCTCTTCCTCCGTGTGGCTGGAACAGCGCGCCCAAACGTGCAGTCGAAGTGCTAACCCTCCTGAATCAAGGGAAGATCGTGATCTGGCCGTTGTTGTAAGTTCCAATGCGGACCCAGGTATCATGGCGAACAGCCCAGAAATCGAAATCACCATTGGCCCGGTCACCGGCGGAATTGAGCGCCAGCGATCCAGTGATGCCCGAATAAGCGTCCGCCTCACTCACGAATGCCGCCTTGAAAGCGTCGAAGTTCTTCAGGTTGAACCCTTTTCGGCTTCGGCCAGCGCGCACATCTTCTAGGGCGCGCTGGATAACAAAGAGCGCATCGTAAGTGGATAGCGCAAACGCGTCGGGTTTAATTCCCGTGCGCGCTTCGATCTCGTCCGAGATTGGCTGCCACTTACTCTTCAGCGAGTCCGGCAGTCCGAAGATTGGATTTGGGTAATCTACGCTGGCCGCGAAAGCCGCAGCAGTCGCATCGCCAGTTAACGCCGCAGAAAGCGCCACGCCGTCACTGCCGTACCAATGGCGTGGAGATCGCAGCGTCGTCGCATTAGAATCGGGATTACTTTGTGCGCTGTGAAACACGTCCACTACTTCATCGAACGCTGCCAGATAAATCGCAATTGTGGACGCCTGAGCGCCGTCATCTTGCAGCGTTTTAATTTGCAATGCGATCGAGCTGGTCGCCGCGGTAAAGTCAGTCGTTGTCGGCTGGTACTGAAAGCCTGAAGCGACTGTGTGTCCCGCCCCGAGCGCTTCGAACTTTGCCTGAACCGAATCGTGCAGACCGTTGTTGCCTGCATCGTTTCGCCATAGCGGGACGATGTGCTGGATTCCATCGTGCTGCATCAATGCAACGATCGCGTCAGCTTCGAGCCTGTCGTCCGGGCAAAGACGAAAGATGTTGTCTCCGGCGATAGAAAGCAAGGAGGCAGTGCTGCCCTGGCTAATGACGAGAATGTTGTGCGCGTCGGCGTAGGGTTTGATCATCCTGACCTCGGAGCTCGTTTGCGGTCCGATGATGATTTGGACGCCGAGCTTATCCAGGTCCTGGATTGCTTCAAGCGCCTTCGAGGGATCGTGTTGAGTATCGCGTACAAAGAATTCGAAACGATATCCGCCGCCGTGTTGGCTAATCGCGTCTGCTTCGATCTGTTCTTCGGCAATCTGCAGCGCTGCAACCGTGTCTATCCCGAGAGTAAACCCGGATCCAGTCAGCGTAGCAAGCACGCCAATCTTGAACACCCGCTGTGAATGCAGTTTGGCAGATTGATCCCCTGCTGCCTGACCAACGAAAGCGAGCACGAGCCCACAAACCATGACACGGAAGACTTGGCGATTTTTCATAAGCGCCCGACCATCTCCGGCCTGGCGAGACTGTCAAGAGCGACCGATGTCTAATGTTGGATGTGCCAATGCGGGAATGTTGCAAGTTGGGCGTTGAGCGTTGAACGTTTTTTATGCAGCTGAGGAGCGATCTGTTTCCGCAAACCTCAAAGATTCTGACCGTCTCCGAGCTGACCCGAAATATCCGCGGGGCCTTAGAGACGAAATTTGGCGCCCTCTGGGTGCAAGGCGAGGTTTCGAACTACAAACTCCATCCGAGCGGCCATCAGTATTTCACCTTAAAGGATTCGCGGGCGCAGATCGCCTGCGTGATTTTTCGCAATACGATGCCGCCGCTGCGGACCACGCTCGCCGACGGCGCGCAGGTGCAGGTTTACGGCAGCGTCACCGTTTTCGAAGCGCGCGGACAGTACCAACTGAGCGTCCAAATTTTGCAGCCGCGTGGACTTGGTCTGCTCCAGGCGAAATTCGAAGCGCTAAAGCGCAAACTGGAAGCCGAAGGACTTTTCGACTCCGCGCGCAAGCGCGCGCTGCCAAAGTTTCCGCGAAGAATTGGCATCGTCACCTCACCCAGTGGAGCTGCAATCCGAGACATCCTCAATGTTTTGAGGCGGCGCGCACCGTGGCTGCAAATTTTGGTTAACCCCGTGCGCGTTCAGGGAACCGGCGCGGCCGCTGAAATCGCCGTTGCAATTCGCGAATTGGCGAGGTCAAATGTGAATTGGGCGCCTGTCGATCTTATTGTGGTTACGCGCGGTGGCGGCACCATAGAAGATTTATGGGAGTTCAATGAAGAAATTGTGGCCCGCGCGGTTTTCCACTCGAAAATCCCAATCGTCTCGGCTGTTGGTCACGAAATCGATTTCACCATTTGTGATTTCGTCGCTGACCTGCGCGCGCCAACTCCTAGTGCCGCGGCGGAGTTAATTGTGCCGGACGTTGTCGATCTTCGCAGGCAGCTCGCCGCCTGCGCTCGCGTGCTCGGGCGCGAATTGCTTAACCGTGTCCGCGACGCGCAGCAGCGGCTGGATCATGCTCACGAAACTTTGCGGCGTTGTCTCGCGCACAAGATCGACAGTTACAAACGGTGGATTCTGCATGTCGCTGCTGCGCTGCAAGCGCGCAGTCCAGCACGCGAACTAATGATTCGCCGCAACCATTTCGTCGATCTTCGCCGCCGTTTCGCCGATTCACCGATGCGCGTTTTGCAAAATGCGCGGCATCGCTTTCAGCACGCCGCCGCAGTTCTGCGCGTGCTTGGGCCGGATGCGACGCTACGCCGCGGTTACAGCATAACCAGCGACGAAGCCGGAAAAATCATTCGTACTGTCACTACCGTGCGGCCGGGAATGAAGATTCGCTCTCGCGTTAGCGACGGCGAATTTGGATCCGAGGTGTTTTAGGTTCGAGTTCGTCCCTTGGTATTTCCATTTTGATTGACGAGGAACACGGTCGCATACTTCTTCTAATGGATCAGACAACGGGGAATGCAGTTGACGAACTGCTACAGACTTACAGTGAAACCGGCGGGATAAATTATCTGGACGCCGCTGCCACGCTTCCTTCGCGTCTCGCCATTGAGGCAGCCTGCGCGGAGTTGATGAGCTTAATGTTTCCCGGCTTCCGCAGTGAAGCATTGGTGAGCTCCGAAGACCTGGCCGAAACAACGCGCATCCGCGTTAGAAATTTACACGCACGCCTCAAAACTGAAATGTGCCGGAGCCTCGGCAAGGTCCCGCCCGACGAAGCAACCGAGGCAAAAGCCGACGAACTCTTAGCGAAATTTCTCACTGAATTGCCATCGGTGCGACGCATACTTTGGACGGACGTTGATGCGGCCTATGAAGGTGATCCGGCGGCGAAAAGCTACGAGGAAATCATTCTTGCTTACCCCGCCCTGGAAGCGATCGCCATTTACCGAATGGCGCACTTGCTCTACGAAAAGGTCCCGCTGATACCGCGTATCATGACCGAATGGGCGCACAGCCGCACCGGAATCGATATCCACCCTGGCGCAAAAATTGGATCGCATTTCTTCATCGATCACGGGACCGGCGTCGTAATCGGCGAGACTTCCGAAATCGGTTCGCGCGTGAAACTTTATCATGGCGTCACGCTCGGCGCGCGCAGTTTTCAAAAAGACGAGCACGGCAAGATCAAAAAGGGCGGCAAGCGTCATCCGAAAGTGGAGGACGATGTGACCATCTACCCAAACTCGACCGTGCTCGGCGGCGAAACGGTGATCGGCGCGCGCAGCACTATCGGCGGCAACGTCTTTCTCGTGCAAAGTGTGCCGCCGGATTCGCTGGTCTATTACGAAGAAAAACAATTGCGCATCGTGCCTAAGGGAAAACATAAGCCGATGACAACGCGCGATGAATTTCGGGAATGATATTTGGGGGAGCACACGCCCGCGCGTGTTGGTGATGGCGCCCTCGCCATCGCGCACTTTTCCCGACCGTTATTACGAGCACGAGCACGACCAATATTAAAGGGAATAGTCGATGATTTACCTCGATTACAATGCCACGACGCCGCTGTGCGAAGCAGCGCGCGAAGCGATGCTGCCGTACCTTGGCCGGCATTTCGGCAATCCATCGAGCGTGCACGCGGCGGGCCGCGACGCGCGCGCGGCAATTGATAATGCGCGTGACAAACTTGCCGCGCTTCTGCGCGTCAAACCGCATGAGCTCATTTTCACGAGCGGCGGAACGGAATCCTGCAACCTAGCCGTGCTTGGCCTGGCACGATGTCGATCTTCCCTGCCTGAGGCGGGTGGTCACGTGATCTCGAACAAAGCCGAACATCATGCGGTGCTGAACGCGCTTGAGCATTTGGAAAAGCACGAAAATTTCGAAGTGACCTGGCTAAGCGTTTCCGAAAACGGAATCGTTGATCTCGATCAGCTCGCAAAATCAATTCGCCCCGAAACGAGATTGGTTTCCATCATGACCGCCAACAACGAGACGGGCGCAATTCAGCCGATGCGCGAAATTTCGCAGATGTGCCGTGAACACGCTGTTCTCTTGCACAGCGACATGGTGCAATCGTTCGGTAAAACCGACGTCGATCTTTGGCTCGTTGATTCAGCCAGTTTTGCGGCGCACAAATTCTACGGGCCAAAGGGCGCTGGATTTCTTTTTCTGCGAAGTGGCTTGTCGATCCAACCAATCATGTTCGGCGGTGCGCACGAAAACGAGCGACGCCCCGGAACGGAAAACGTCGCTGCGATTGCAGGAATGGTCCCGGCTGCGGAATGGACGATACGTGATCGGCAGACGGAACAGGAACGCGAAGCGCAATTGCGCGACGCATTGTGGACACGGATTACAGACAGCTTTCCAGAAGCAAGACAAAACGGCGATCCCGCGCATCGCCTGGCAAACACTCTCAATGTCAGCTTCAACGGTTTCGATTCAGAGACAATGCTCATGGCGCTCGATTTAGAAGGCGTGTGCGCCTCGAGTGGATCAGCCTGCATGGTGGGCTCAGTAGTAGCGTCGCATGTCTTGCTCGCAATGGGGCTACCGAAGGAACGTGCCAGTTCGGCCGTTCGTTTTTCGTTGGGTAAAAAGACAACTGGGCAAGAAATCGACGAGGCCGCAAAAGCAGTTGAGCGAATCATCAAGCGACTGACGCAAGCCGACAAAGCGTATGCGGTTGCTTAGGCAACTGGAATTTGCTTTAGCTAGCGCGACGGTAGCCGAAATCGATGGTTCCGGCCGGAACAACGACGCGCGCAATGTCGATCTTGAGGAAAGGGCGCGTGAGCTTCTGCGCGCCAACGGCGCAGGTCGAATCGCAATGGAAATTCGCGTGGAATGGAATCCGCGACTGAAAACTTGCGCAGGCCGAGCCGACTATCGGTCGGGTTTGATCTCGCTAAATCCGCAGCTTGCTGAGCATCCGGCCGAAATCGACCGCACGCTTCGACACGAGCTAGCGCATATTTTGGCGCAATTTCGCGCCGGGCGCCGCAGGATTCTGCCGCACGGCACTGAATGGCAACAGGCTTGTCGCGATCTTCGAATCAGCGGGGAGAAACGTTGTCATAATCTTCCCTTTCCGGTGAAACGCCGTGCTCACCGATACCTTTACAGATGTCCAAATTGCCAGCACGATTTCCCTCGTGTCCAACGGATCAAACGTGCCGTTGCATGCCTGGCCTGTTGCCGCGCTCATAACGGCGGTGAATTTGATGCACGCTTTCGATTGCGACTCGTTTCCATGTAGCAGTGGTCTCTGACCGTCGCACTTTTCGGCGATCGGAGATCGCTGCGACAGATTCGCTTGCGCTACTCTTTGGCCGCTTTTTCTCCGCGCAACTTCGCCTGGATGAACATGTCGATGTTGCCGTCCATGACGTCCTGAACGTTGCTGGTTTCCGCGCCTGTTCGATGATCCTTCACCATCTGGTACGGCTGGAAAATGTAGGACCGAATCTGGTTGCCCCAGGCAATTTCGCCTTTTTCTGAATATTGCCGATCGATCTCAGAGCGTTTTTTGTCCTCTTCGATTTCGTAAAGCTTCGCCTTCAACATTTTCATCGCGAGCTCGCGATTGCGTCCCTGGCTGCGCTCGGCCTGGCAAGCGACGACGATACCGGTTGGCTTGTGCAGGACGCGCACAGCAGTTTCCACTTTGTTCACGTTTTGCCCACCCTTGCCGCCGCTACGAAACGTGTCGATCTCCAGATCGGCGGGATTGATTTCGATCGGCGTCGTATCCGCGATTTCCGGCACCACATCGACGCTGGCGAACGAGGTGTGCCGGCGTTTGTTTGCATCAAACGGCGAGATTCGCACCAGCCGATGCACACCACGCTCGGTCTGAAGGTGGCCATAAGCGTACTCGCCGGTCGCCAGTAAGGTCACAGACTTAACGCCGACCTCTTCGCCCTGTTGAATGTCCACTGTCTGCGATTTGAAGCCGCTTCGCTCAATCCAGCGCTGATACATCCGCAGCAACATGTCGGCCCAATCGCATGACTCGGTGCCGCCCGCCCCGGAGTGAATGGTCAGAAACGCGTTCGCGCGATCGTGTTCGCCGGAAAGAAATTGCCGCAGCTCGAACTCGTCCAGTTTGTGCAGCAGGCGAGCATGCTCCGTCGCAACTTCTTTTTCAGCTCGCTCGCGCGCAACTGGATCGTTTTCTTCGGCAGCTAACTGCTGCAATGCATCAAAATCCTCGATTTCGCGTTCCAGCTCATGAAACGGATTGATAACGGAACGTAACCGAGAGACTTCCTCGACATCGGCCTGAGCGCGCTCGCGATTCGACCAGAAATCAGGCGCTGTCATTCGCGCCTCAATAGCCGCTAGTTTGTTTTGGAGTTTCTCTACGTCAAAGAAACCTCCCCAGCTCGCGCACGCGCGATTTTACATCCTCGGCATTCACGGTGGAAAGGTCAGTTGGCATATCAAAAAATAGTCCAACTCACTTGGAACCGCAAAAGTGTAACAGGATCGCGTTTGCCGCGAGGCCCCGCAGAATCGGGTAGCGCACCCGTCTCGCGTGCTGGCGAGCACGTCCTCGCGATCGCGAACTTTCTTTTCGCTCGCTCATCTTCGCTGCTGAACGAAACCAAAGGAAAGATTGTTTCGGCGCGACGCCGAAACCGGCACGCGAGACGCGTGTTCTACCCGATCTATTTCCGAGCGGAATCGGTGGGTCTCGATTTTCCGGCGCGCGCCGACTCGAGACGAAAAATTGTTTCACCTTCCTTCATGAGATCGAGGCGATCGCGCGCGATGGTCTCCAGATAAGTCACGTCCGTCTTCAGGAGGTTGACCTCGCGCGTCTGGCGAGCAAGCAGGCTTTGCTGCTCGTTCACTTGTTGTTGCAATTGATCAATCTCGGCGCGGCTTTGCATCAGTTTCTTGTACGGCGGCACGAACAAACTCACGATCACCAGCCAGACCGCGAGGACGAGCAGGACGTAAAGAACTCGGTTGAGTCGCTGCCAGACTGTAGCTTGGCGACGCTCGCGGAAATCGGCGTAAGGCTGATCCACTTAGGACATTGTAGCGCCGTACACGGCTTTGTCACCAAGTTCTTCTTCGATTCGCAACAGCTGATTGTACTTGGCGATGCGATCGCTTCGGCAAAGCGACCCGGTTTTAATTTCACCGGCATTGGTCGCCACAGCGATATCGGCAATAGTTACGTCCTCGGTTTCGCCAGACCGATGGCTGATCACCGTGGAGTAATTGTTGTTCTTTGCCAGATCAATTGTCGCCAGTGTCTCGGTTAAGCGTGCCGATCTGATTTACCTTGATCAAAATCGAATTCGCCACGTGCTCGCCAGTGCTCGCACCGGTTGGAATGGCCGCCCGACCGAGCGCACCGCCATCAAGACGCACATCCACTTCAATCGTCGGATTGCCACGCGAATCGAGAATTTCACGGGCGACAATGATATGAATCGAAGTTTTTGACATTGCAGAATATCGCAGTCGCAAATGGTTGCGCGCCTGCAAGCATGCGCGGGAGCAGTCTGCGCTTCAACTAATCTTCACCGGCATCAACTCGCGCTTCTTCCTTGCGGCTGACATTCCCATCGGTAATTTCGCCAAGGTGCGAATAACCTGGGCAATGATTCGTTTGGCGAGGCTCAGCCTGATCGCGGTGGTGGAAATTATCTCCGCCGCCAGCGGCGCTGACCCTGCGCGTCTCCCCGCCGATCAACTTGCAAGAGCAGTCAGAAGCGATTCGATTAGCATTCCTACGCCGGGCGAGCTATTCGCCGCACTCGAAAAACCGGGCAAAATAAACTGGTCTGGGCAATATCGCCCGCCGATGCCAATGACGTATCGCAATCGCGCGCAGATTGCCCTTAACCTGGGTGGCTTGATCGCCGATGGCTTTATCGCTGTTGAAGCAAAAGACAGCCAGCAGGTCAAAAATATTGGCTCGGATATCATCAAGCTTGCCAAAGCGCTTGGAGTAAGCGAGCACGTGCTCAGCCGCGGCAATAGCATCAACGAATTCGCCGAGCATAACGAATGGGACACGCTGCAGGAAGAACTAGAAGCAACTCAAAACGAGGTGAAGTCGTCGATGCAATCGCACAGCGATCAGGATCTGATAATTCTGGTGAGCCTCGGCGGTTGGATTCGCGGCACCCAGGTGGTTAGCGGAGCGATTCTGGAAAGCTACGACGCAGGAAGTGCAAAAGTGCTGCGGCAGCCTGCGCTGGTTGGTTTCATGCAGTCGAAGATCGACGAAATCTCACCCGAACTTCGCAACGAGCCGCTGGTTAAGGATGTGAGCCAGCAACTTACCGGGATCCAAAAACTCGTTTCCTTCCCAGTAGGTAAGGCGCCAAGTGTCGATGAAGTGCGGAAGGTGAACGAAGCAGTTGGAAAAGTAATGGAGGAAATCGAAAGCAAAACTATCGCAAAATGAATCGCTCGCTCACTTTTCCTTGCATTCTTGTACTCGCCGCGGCGATCATCTCCTCGTCTGCCGAAACAGATAACGAGATCGAAGCGCGCAAGAGTGCACTTGACGTGGCTGGAGCATTTACTAACGACGGCTTCAAGATTCGAGACGGCCATTGGTGTGGAACGTTAAAGCCGCAGACTCACGCTCTGGTAGCGGTAAATCTTTACGCGGGAAATCAGTACTGGTTTTCTGTCGGCGCCACCGAGCCGGCGAAGAAGGTTGCGGTGAGCGTATATGATGAGGCGGGCAACCGGGTCACTACGGAATCTTATGATGCCGGAGATAAAGCTGCCGCTGGATTTTCGCCGGCAAACAGCGGCCAGTACTTCGTTTCAGTCGATCTGGTTGATGGTCAGGAAGGAAGCTTCTGCCTCGTTTATTCGTACAAATGAGCCGATACTCGTTATTTAACCGTGGATGCTGAATGTTGCGCCCACTCCCTCGGTTATCTACATCAGGTATCTAGAATCCAGCACCTGAGATCAAGCGATGACGTCGCTCCAAGTATTTTACGAAGGCTATGTTCAAGGCGTCGGGTTTCGCTGGACTGTGCAACATATTGCCAAAGGCTTCGATATCACCGGCTGGGTACGCAATCTGCCGGACGGACGCGTAGAACTTCAGACGGCTGGAGAGGAAGAGGAGGTGCGCGCGTTCCTCGATGCCATCTCAAAGAGCGAACTACGCGCGCATATTCGCAGGCAAATCGAAAACAAATTGGAAACCCCAGTCGCCGCGCGCGGTTTTGAAATTCACCATGACTGAGCCAGCAATCGCAGTCCGAGGATTGACGAAGATTTTCCCTGTCCCTTTTCATCGGCAATCGATTACGGCAGTGCGCGATCTCGATCTCCGGGTTGAGCCTGGAGAAGTTTTCGGATTACTAGGTCCGAATGGTTCCGGCAAGAGCACCACTCTGAAAATCATTCTTGGCCTGGTTTCGCCAACGCGCGGTCGCACGGAAATTTTTGGGCGCGACAGCCGTTTGGTTGAAAGCCGGGTGGCGGTCGGCTTTCTGCCGGAGAATCCCTATTTTTACAAATATCTCACCGGCGAAGAAACGTTGCGCTTTTTCGGAAGGCTTTGCGGCTTGGGAGGCGCGCGACTAAGAGAGCGCATAAACGAACTGCTCGACCTCGTAGGTTTAACAAAGGCGCGCAAACAACGGCTGGGCACTTATTCAAAAGGAATGCTCCAGCGCATTGGACTGGCGCAGGCGTTGATTCATCATCCCAAGCTGCTGGTTTTGGATGAACCAACAGCGGGCGTTGATCCGGCAGGATCACGCGAGATTCGCGATCTGATCCGCGATCTGCGGCACCGCGGGATTACTGTGCTGCTTTCCTCGCATTTGCTCGCGCAAGCGCAGGAAATCTGCGACCGCGTTGGGATTCTCGCCGATGGCGCGCTCGTGCGCGAAGGACGCCTGGAAGAATTGATCGCGATCGAAAATCAAACTGAACTCGTTTTGGAAAACGCATCGGGCACGTTGCTGAATGAGATCGAAGGGCTCGCCGCAAGGTCCAACGCCAGAGTGATCGAGCGCCGAAAATCGACAACGACTCTCGAGCGACTGTTCCTCGAGGCAACAAAAAAATGACGAAACTCGAATGTCGAATGAGATAGACAATTTAACGCTTGAACGCTTCGACGCTTCCGCGTCAGCGAGGCCAATGCAAACTCGACATCGCGCTTTCTCTTTGGCTCGTGTCCGCGCCATCACGGTCAATACCCTGACTGAGCTGACGCGCCTCAAGGTTTTTTACGTTCTGCTGGTCTTCGCGTTGCTTTTGATCGGCAGCTCGATCTTCATGGCGCAGTTCACCTTTCAACAGGAGTTTCAAATCCTGAAAGACGTCTCGCTCGGCGCGATGTCGATTTTCACCTCCCTGCTGGCAATAGTGGCAACGGCGCGGCTCATTCCGCAGGACATCGAGGATCGGACCGTTTACACAATTCTCGCCAAACCGGTGCCGCGTCTCGAGTATTTACTCGGAAAAATTGCTGGCGTGCTTTTGCTGTTGGCGATCAGTACGCTGGTAATGAGTGCCGTGTTTGTCCTGGTGCTCTACATGCGCGAGCAGGCTGTGTTGCACACGACAATCCGGCAAATGTCGGCGGCACCGCGCGAGCAACTGGACGCCGCGGTGCGCGCCGTGCGCGCCTCGGCCTTCAACATCGACATGGTACCAGGCATCAGCATCATTTATCTAAAAGCGTGTCTGCTGGCTGCGCTGACGTTGTTTGTATCCACGTTCGCGACCACAAACATTTTCACCATCGTGGTAATGGCGTTCATCTATTTCATTGGTCATTTGCAGGCGACCGCGCGCGAGTACTGGCTGCAGGCACATGCCAGCGGCTTGATCACAAAGATCTTTCTCGCTGTCGTCGCTCTATTGTTTCCGGATTTGCAGGCGTTCAATTTGGTGGACGATATCGTTGCCGGCACTGCGATCTCGTTGGGATTGTTCTTCAAGACCGCACTTTTGGGAATTTTCTACACCGCAATTTACACTCTTTTGGCCGCGTTCGTCTTCTACGGGAAAGAATTATGATCCGCGCCATTCTCGTGGTCGTGATCCTGATCGTGCTCGGAGCCCTTAAAGTGCCAATTGAACGCGACCTCGCAGCGCTCCACAGGAAGGAACATTTCCGGGGCGTGGAATTTAATCTCGATCTTCGCGAAAAACTTGGCCAACTCGGTTTCGTCGCGGCTTTGAGCGGATTTCGGGCAATCGTCGCCGATGGACTTTTTATTCAGGCGCATGTGGCCTGGGAGCGGACAGAATGGGGGCGTGTGCTGTTGCTGTTCCGGCAAGTCACCACGCTTCAGCCGCGCGTGATCTTGTTTTGGGACATGGCGGCATGGCACATGGCTTGGAACGCCGCGGTGGCCGCGATGAATGATAAAAGCCAGCCACGCCTCGCGCTGCGGGTGAAGGCTCAGCGCGAATATTTTGCCTTGGGCAAAGATTTCCTCGAACGCGGGATAAAAAATAATCCGGATCGCCTGCAGCTTTACGAGGCGCTGGCCCGCCTTTACAAAGAGAAATACAAAGATCATGAGCACGCCGCAGAATTTTACGCCAAGGCAGCGACTTTCCCGCACGCGCCCAGCTACGAGCAGCGTTTTTCCGCGTACGAGCGTTCCTATTGCGAGGGACGCGAACGCGAAGCTTATGAGCAGCTGCGTCAGCTTTACGACGAAGGAGTGAAAGAGCGGTTACCGACTTTGATTACTCGGCTGAAATTTCTCGAGAACAAACTTGGAATTCCGCAGGATCAGCGAATCCCCGACAAATAAGGTGACATCGCCAAATCGTTGAAGCGTTGAAGCGTTTGCGTTGTAACGTTGTAAGCGTCGCGTCATGCGTTTTGCAATTTTTAGTGACGTTCACGCCAACCTCGAGGCGCTCGAAGCGGTTTTGGCCGATGCGCGCGAGCGCAATTGCACGCATTTTGTCTGCCTTGGCGATGTGGTCGGCTACAATGCGAACCCGCACGAGTGTGTGGAACGGGTTCGCGAACTGGATTGCCCGATCGTGAAAGGCAATCACGACGAGCAGGCGACGCTCGTCGAGTCCTCCAGTGATTTCAACCCGGTGGCGGAACGCGCCATCCAATGGACGCGCGACCACCTTGCCGAAGAAGACCGTCAATGGTTGCAGGACTTGCCGTTACAAAAACAGGTGCGCGATTTTACCATCGTCCACGCAACGCTCGATACTCCATCGCAATGGGGCTACGTGTTTAATAATCTCGATGCCGCCGCCAGCTTTGCCTACCAGCATACCGGCGTTTGTTTTTTTGGGCACACTCATGTGCCAATGGTTTTTATTCGCGACGATGGCGACATCAAACGCGAGCGCATGGAGTATGTGCGAATTAAGCCAAACACGAAATATTTCATCAACACGGGTAGCGTCGGCCAACCGCGCGACGGAAACTGGCGCGCGGGCTATTGCATTTACGACATTGAAAAGAACCTCATCCAGCAGTTGCGCATCAAATACGACTTGGAGACGGCGCAAAAAAAAATCATTAAAGCTGGTCTGCCGCGATTGCTCGCCGAGCGGCTTGCCATTGGAAGATAAGGTCGCTTCAACACTTCCCTGGCCGCCGAAGCCTTGATGAAGGAGGCACCCGTCACTCTGAATCCGAAATCGATCTTAATCATCAAGCCAAGCTCGCTCGGAGACATCGTCCACACCATTCCGGCAGTGGCACTGGTTCGCGACGCGTATCCCAATGCTGAGATTACCTGGGTGATTAACTCCGAGTTTGTGTCGCTCCTGCGGGGCAATTCGGACGTGAATCACGTTTACATTTTTCCGCGAGGCGAATTTCGCGGCCTCGGCGCAACGAAGAGCCTGATGCCGTGGTTAAAACAGACGCTGACTCTGCGGCCCGATCTTGCGCTGGATTTTCAGGGCCTGCTGCGCAGCGCGCTCATCGCCAAAATCTCGCGCGCAACACAGCTTTACGGAATGAGCGATGCCCGCGAAGGCTCGCGCTGGCTTTACGATCGCGTCGCTAAGGTGGATCGCCGCGCGCATTCTGTCGAACGTTACATCAAGCTGGCCGAATTAGCCGGCGCCGCTGTCGGGGAATCCCTCCGTTGTCCCATTCCGACAGGAGACCCGCTTCCGCGGTTCGACCCATATCCGCCGTTCATTCTTCTTCATCCCTTTGCGCGCGGCGCGGGTAAATCGCTCTCCACGGCCGTAATCGAGGAATTCTGCCATGCCTTTGCGCCTACGCGCGTAGTGGTGGTGGGGCAATCGCGTCGCGGGATCGACGGCGCGCCGGAAAATTGCATTGATTTGACCAACCAAACTTCACTCTTGCAATTGATCTGGCTTATTCGGGCCGCGCACTTCATCGTGAGCGTGGACAGCGGCCCGATGCACATCGCCGCGGCGCTCACGGATCGCCTGTTGTCCATCCATACCTGGACCGATCCGCGCCGGGTCGGTCCTTACAACCCGAATGCGTGGGTCTGGAAAAACGGTCAACTCTGCCGCGTCAACAAACTCGCCACCACCAAAATTCGAGCGCGGGGGCGCCGGTTCAGATGCAAGGACGTTCCCGCCCTGGCCGAAATGATCCGGCCACTCGTCCCGCTGGACTCAATGTTCGCTTAGCTCACGCGAGCTCTTCAATTTGCCGCCGAGCGGCGCGCATTGCCTTACTTTCTGCTTCTTAAGTGCTTCGCTGACTTTCGCGCGATTACGATCGCGCAGCATTTACTCGGATTGGCGGCGGGAGCGATCTTCTTAGTCGCCTGGCAGCGAATTCACAGCTTCATGCGAGCGCCGCGCTTGCCGCAACCGCTTTACGCGTTCATCGGACTTATGGCGGCAACGATTTATCTTACCGGGGAGGAGCCGATCCGATTCGAAACAGACGTAAGACCAGAAGGCATCGTTTCCTTTTTGATCATCCTTAACATATTTCTGATTCTGGAATTTTCATATCGCTGCTATCTGCGCAGCGCGCGCGTGATCCCAGTCATCCTCGGCCTCTGCGCTGTGATCAGTTCCATTATTACGACTCTCGCGAAGCCTAGTCTCGCGATTGCTGCAGCTGGTGCTCTTACTCCTGTCGCCGCTTCGCTATTTCACCCGTCCTCGCGAAGAAGCAAAATCGCGCCGCTTCTGGGATCGCTAATGGTTGCATCGCTCTTGATTTTGCCAGCACAAGTGCCCGCACGGCGTGATCCGGCAAACGTAGCATTTTTGCCCACCCAGTTGTTTGTGATCCATGCTTGATTTGATTCGAGACCAAATTGCGAATGACCTGAGTGACGCAGCCGCGACGAAATATCCCAGGGAGCTTCTTGGCAAAGTCCACAGATGCTCGTCGTCGAAATCAACAGAGCTGCCACATTCAAAACCTGCCCAATTCTAGGCTTTAACCCAGATTATCTGATGGATGAACCGACTTCCGCCGATGCTCAAACGCGCGCAGAATTCGACGGCCGAGTTGACGATCTTTGTGCCTTCTACCGTTATTATTATAAGCGGGCGTGGACGAAACAGCCCGATCGAATGGCGGGGAAATTTGCTCGCGAAATGCTGGCTTTCTATGGGCCTTATTGCCCTGCGTACTATCGTTGGAAGACGCGGCACCTCTCAAGAGAGTACAGCCAAAGTCTAATTGCGATCCAGGCGGCTGATCTTCGCCGCCAATGGGCCCCGTATAAACTACTCGAGAACCTGATTCACAGGACAACTCTGAACTCGCACAAAACGGACTTGGCGTTCCAGTACCTCGTTTTCTCTGGCGTTGTCAGTTGTTTCTGGCACGCACTTACTCGCTGGCTATTGGCATATCCGCAGCAGCGATCGTAGTTATCCTATTCCATCGGCGGCTAAGGTATCGGTTGGGTGCCTTCGCGACCGTAGTTGCATTTCTTTGCTGGTATAATTTTGCTGCCTGTCTCGAGGTTGCCATTATCCACACTCTGGACAACCGTCGCTACGACACCATCCAACTAATCTTTTGCTGAAGAATAAACTCGGCCAGTGGCAAATCTCGTGGATAGGTAATTTTGAAATTGAAGTCGTCATTGAGAACAAGTGCGACCTCGCGGCCGAGTCGTTCAACTGCGGAAACTTCGTCAGTCACTGAAACATTGTCCGCATAAATGGCGCGATAAGCCTCTTCGATTAGCGCGCGCTCGAAAATCTGCGGCGTCTGCATAGCGTAAAGTTGATGTCGATCCACTGAGCCGGTGACCAGAAGAACTTGTCCTGAGCGCGAGTCGAATTGATTGGCGTCTGCGCGTTTTAATGTGTCGTTGATCGGCTCGGCCAGGGTCGCCGCGCCGTGGGCGCGACACTGCTCGAAGACGCGCTCGATCCGCTCCGGAGTAATCAGAGGACGCGCGGCATCATGCACAGCAACATATTTTGCGTCGGCGCTCAGGCGCGCCAGACCAGCGCGCACGGAATCTTGCCGATGTTCGCCGCCAATAACGATGGATCGGACCTTCTTAAAGCTTCGATCACGCGCAATCTTTCCGATTTCGGCATGTCGATCTACGCAGGCGACGACGACGATTTCGCTGACAGAACCGGCCTCCTCGAACGCGCAGATGGTATGCGCGATCACCGGCGCGCCGGCGATATTTGCAAACAATTTGTTAAACCCCATGCGCCGACTGCTGCCTGCGGCGACGATGATGGCCGTTAGCATTAGCAAAAAAGGAAACGCCCAACGCCCAACGTCGAACGCCCAATCTCAAATTCAGAAACCAACAATTCGGCGTTGGATGTTGGGCGTTGAGCGTTCGGTGTTTTCTTCACTGCAGCTGCTTCTGCACTTCCGCGCTCAGCGTCTTGCCGTCCACGCGACCGGCCACTTTCGCCTGCAACGCCTTCATCACCGCGCTCATCTGTGTTTTTGATGTGGCGCCGACCTCGGCAATCGTCTCCCGTACAACTTTTACCAACTCATCGCTGCTCATTGCTTGCGGCAAATATGCATTCAAGACCCCCAATTCCTCTTTCTCTTTGCTGGCCAGTTCGGCGCGCCCGCCTTTTTCGAAACTCTCGATCGAATCCTGCCGTTGCTTGACCTGCTTACGAATCACGTGTGCAGCCTCGGCATCGCTCAGTTCGGCTTCCGTTCCTGATTTTGCAATCGCAGCATATTTCAAAGCTGATTTGAGCATACGCAAAACGCCAAGCTTCGTGCTGTCCCTGGCACGCATGGCCTTCTTCAAATCCGAATCCAAACGCTCTTCCAATGTCATTGGCGCAAAGCCTACGTTACCGCTGCGCACTTGTCGATTGCGCGGCAGCCAGCCATGACGGCGACTTTTTTCTTGCCTAACGAATTGCCAGCAGGCGAGCTTTAACTCTATCGCGTTCCGGCTCTACGATCTGAGTAGATCGCGCCGCCGGAATTTCCAGCCATCCCGCTTCATCAAAGAACCACGAGCGCCGTTCCAGTTTAACAAAAATGGGGTGTACAGCTAAAAAACGGGAGATGGGAATTGTGAGCTGGCCTATGAAAGCGTTGCCACGATATTGTGCTACGGCGCCCTGATCCAAGGAGGCCGAGTCCACCATTTTAACACGCGAGGAGCGGGCAGGCAGTCGCATAGTTGCGCAACGCAACGCGCCAGCTTCGTCGCGCCCCAAAACGGAAAGTATCGGTTCGGACATGCGCATTGCTTTTGGGGAAAGGCGCACCTCTATACGGAGCGAATGAGGCAGCCTGGAAACTGAACCAATTGAGCCATCAGCGACGGTTTTATCGCGTGTACCGAGCTTCACCAAACGTTCGGGCCGACCCGCGTATCCGAGAAATCGCTTCCTTGATAATTTGAGCTGCGTTTTGTGGCAACGAATCGCCCGAAGCTTGGTCGCTGTTTCGATTGGGGATTGCCGGATCGTTTCCGCACGATCAAAAAACGCGGCGCTCCTACCGTGCACAGTATAACTCCAGATGGCCATCCGTCCGGTCGTAGTTGGATCCGGAAAATAGTCGCTCAAGACAAGCCGAAGCATTACCCCGAGCGCGCTATGGTCGGGATGCGTATCAGAAATCGACGGGACGAGAAAATCCGTGGGCGGCCAGTCCGCAATGATGGCCGTAAAGCGCTCAAGCGCAGATCGACAATCGCACATCAACAAGGCGGTCAATTTCTGATCGGGCAGAGCCATAAAACGCGCGGCTGACACATTCACGCCGAGAACGCGCAATGCCGCGAGCGCTTCTGTGCGTCGCAATCGTCCCCAGCGCTTGCGATCGGTTGCGTCCAGGCGCCACTTGCGTTCGAGCACCCGCTGCGGCCAGGGATTATCGTCGCCGTCTGTAGCATAAACGACACGAATCGCTGCACCTGCGCGAACTGCTCGTTGTAAAAGGATGCTGCACGCGAGCGATTCATCGTCAGGATGCGGCGCGAACACTATTAAGCGAGAACTTGAACGAAAAGCTGGAACAAGCACGGGTAAGTCTTCTAGCAGAAGCCAAGCTAAACGCAATGCCAGAACTCTTATCCTTTTGCCCGTGGGTGGGAGAATTTCTCAGGGATAAAATTCCGATCCACCGCCTGGGCCCAGAGAAGAACGAGTTCCGTTCCGGATGCCGTTTGCACAAAAGTGTGTCTGCCCGGCGTGAGAAACCGTGCACCGTCATATGGCGTCCCATCGAGCATCCCTTTCACCTGCCCGTCATCACGCGCGATAATTTTGTAAGCTGCGGGAATCACAACTTCGAAGTCCATCCGCGTGCTGTCTGCTGCAGATGGTTTCAAAAACTTGCCCACTACCCGCAAGTCGTCGCCGACAGGAATATAATTTTCCCAGATAAATTTTTTCGCGTGGATGGGCATCCGCCCCATCATGACCGCAACACAGGTGTGCGTCTCAACAGCTCGCTCGGCAGCATTGTCGGCTACAAGACCTCGGTTGAGGCGCTCCATCATGATCGATTCCGTCACCGGCCAAAAACAGCGTTGCCGAAAGATGGTTTCGCCCTTGCAATCGAGGACGTAATCGCTGGGATCGGTCAATTTCAAAACACCGCGAAGCAAATTCGTCTCGATTTGGGCGCGATCGATCCACAACGGGCGCGTGGCAATTATTAGAAAAAATTCCGCAAGAGCGACAAACGCCGGCAAAGGCACACGGCGCAGATAACGGCTGACATGCAGGTCGTACTTCGCTAAGCGAGATGAAACAGCAAGCAAAACTCCGCTAACGAGCACGAATGCGAGAGGATAATACGGAAGGTAATCCTGGCGGATGAGAAAGTTCCAAAAACTGCGCAGAGCTGGCACATAAAAACCGCAGATGAGAAAAATGAAAGCGCGCCGAAACGCCACTGCCGGCTCGGGAGTTGCGCGAACGATTAGTCGCGCAGCATATATCGCAAATGGGAAGACCACAGGGAAAACGATGATCCACCAGGCTGGATGATTCTTGGCATTGAGATGCGGCAGAATATTGTGCTCAAAATTGCAATAGCGAAATTCACGCCATACGCCAGCAAGAGCGAACGCGGCCGCGATCGCGCCGGGAGCCAGGAGGATCGCAGCAAAGAATGCTGCCGTACAGCGCGCGAGATGTGTCCAAGACTGGCCAAGTTGTTTTCTCCCCACCAGGAAGAGCGCAATCGGTGCACCGACCAAAAGCGCCAGTAACAACAGAATCGACTTCATCGAGACGCTGAAACAAAATCCGAGCAACAGCCCGCCAATCAACGCTCGAGGCACTGTCAACGGTCTACTGATCAGCGTCATAATGCATAGAAGCCAGAGCGGCGCCCAGAGGTTATCGGTTCGAAATTCAAACGAAATAAAATGATAGAGGGTGTAAAGGCCGGCCAGAATCACCGCCCAGATGCCGGCGCGCCGCGAAAAAAGTGATTCCCCAATTCGGTAAGTGCACCACGCTCCGACAAAGTACATCGGCAACAGGATCAAACGCATCCAGTAAAGAATGGTCGCCCGATCGCCAATCAGTCCGAAAATCGGCGCAAGCGTTATCTGGAAAAGGGGCATGTGATTATCGAACACATCGCGGTATTGAACGAAGCCGCGCGCCCAAGCCCAGATTACATGCATGTGCTGCGACTCGTCGCTGTCGAATCGGTAGCGCGTAATATTAACGAGCTTGAGCACAACCATGAGCGCAAAGAGGCCGGCAGCCGCCATGAACTCCGCCGATCCGGACATGCCAAAGTAGTCGGCGCCGCGTTGTGCAAGCGATCTGCGCCCCGACGATGCAGGTTGGCTTGTCGATATTGTAGATTCCAGCGCCATCTCGAGTTGACTCCTAGCGGAGGCTAATTCTGCGCAACAATTTTCTCAGCGCACTTCCGGACCGATTCCGCGTCGCTCGCGGATATCACATCGACGTCTCCACACGTGCGTCGCAGCAAAGCAGCCAGCACGCCGCCCGGCCCCAGCTCAATAAAAAGGTCGGAACCACGCTCGGCGAGCCGCTCCATACAATCGAGCCAGCGCACCGTGCCCGTGACTTGATCTTGCAAAGTGCGGCGAATTTCAATCGGCGTTTCCACTTCTTCACCGGTCACATTGCTAATCACTGGAAAGCGCGGCGGTTGCACCGGAACATGCTGAAGCACTGCGCCAAGTTTCTTATATGCGCTTTCCATCAGACGTGAATGATACGCACCCCCAACATTGAGTAATGTCGCCCGGCGAATACCATATTCCTTGGCTACGCCGACTGCCGCTTCCACTTTCGCCAGCTCACCCGAGATGACGACCTGGCCCGGCGCATTGATGTTCGCAATATCGACATCTTCATCCGCTGCGAGCTGGCGCACCATGTTTTCATCCGAACCGATCATCGCCGCCATCGCTCCATTTGTCGCCGCGCAAGCTTCGTCCATCAATTCGCCGCGCCGCTGCACGAGCTTGAGGCCCGTGGCAAAATCAAAGGTGCCAGCGGCCGCGTGCGCAGTCATTTCGCCTAACGACAAGCCGGCTGCGCCGCCGACCGGAAAATTGCCCGCCAACTCGCGCAGAACCGCTAGGCAGGCCAGTCCGTGAACCAAAAGTGCAGGCTGGCAATTCGAAGTCTTGGTCAATTCCTCGATAGGACCAGTCCACGCAATTTCGCTCAAGTTTCGGCCGAGAATCTCGTCCGCTTCTCGAAACAAATCCGCCGCGACAGGAAATTGGTCTGCGAGATCACGGCCCATTCCGATGGTCTGCGCGCCCTGGCCCGCGAAAAGCAGTGCGATTTTTTTTGCCATACGCACTAGTTAACGCGGTTCAATTCGCGGCGCGAGCATGATTCTGGGTAGCGCACGCGTCTCGCGTGTTGGTTTTGGCGTCGCGCCAAAACGAACTTTTCCCAGAGGGGACGACGAAGTGGTGGCTGCCGCAATGAATGAAAGTTCGCGACGGTGAGACACCGTCGCCAGCACGCGAGACGCGTGCGCTACCCATTTTACGCTTGCGCACTGATTTCCTGCCACGAGCGTAGTAAAACTTGTCGATCCTATGCCTTTTACGACGCGCGAAATTGAATCACCCGACGCCGTGACACAAGTGAGTGCGGCTGACGCAGCAGTCCGAGAGCCCGATGACGACATCGGCGAGAAAATGGTCCTAAATATGGGGCCGTCGCATCCGGCCACGCATGGCGTTTTGCGGCTAGTGCTGGAGCTCGACGGGGAGATCATTACCAAGGCCACGCCGGACATTGGTTTTCTACATCGCGGCGACGAGAAAATCGCCGAAAACATGCAATACAACCAGTTCGTCCCTTATACAGATCGACTCGATTATCTCGCGCCGCTGTCAAACAACGTCGCCTACGCGCTGGCAGTGGAAAAGTTGATGGGCTGGGATATTCCGCCGCGCGGACAAGCGATCCGCACCATTTGCTGCGAAACCTCGCGCATTTCCTCGCACCTGCTCGGTCTCGGAGCGATGGCACTCGATCTAGGCGCGATGACAGTCTTCCTCTACACATTCACTGAGCGCGAAGAACTCTATGACCTTTTCGAGCTGCTCACTGGCGCGCGTTTCACTACCTCCTACACGCGCGTGGGCGGGCAAATCCGCGATCTGCCGGAAAATTTCATCCCGCAGCTCAAAAAATTCCTCGATGACTTCGGGCCAAGTCTCGATGAATGCGACAAACTGCTCACACGCAACCGCATTTTTGTAGATCGGACCAAAGACGTCGGAGTCATCTCGAAAGAGCGCGCCATCGCGTACGCCCTCTCCGGTCCGAATTTGCGCGGCAGCGGGATCGAACACGACTTGCGGCGCAAACATCCGTATCTTGATTACGAGAATTACGATTTCGACGTGGTGATTGGCAGCGCGGGCGATTGTTACGATCGATATCTAGTGAGGATCGAGGAAATGCGCCAAAGCGTCCGGATCTTGCGGCAAGGCATCGATAAACTTCCCAGCGGACCAATCAACGTGGCGGATTGGAAAAATATGGCCCCGCCAAAATCGCGGGTCATGACGAAGATGGAAGAGCTGATTCATCATTTTATCGTGGTGACTGAAGGGCTCGACGCGCCGCCGGGTGAAATTTATTTCGCGGCTGAAAATCCCAAAGGCGAGCTTGGCTTTTACATCAACAGCAGAGGCGGCGGCGTGCCGTATCGGTTAAAAATTCGCGCGCCATCGTTTGTGAATCTCAGTATCCTGCCCGAACTTCTGCCGGGTTGCATGGTCAGCGACGTGCCTGCGGTATTAGGGAGTCTGGACTTCGTCATGGGCGAATGCGACAGATAACTATGTCGATCTTGCAATTGGTCTCGAGATTCGTGCTCGTGCTCCTTCTCGTGCTCGGAATTTCTTGCTCCGGCAAACGAATCACAAAAGCAAACGTAGATCAGGTCACTGAGGGAATGTCAAAAAAACAGGTGGAATCGATTCTTGGTCGGCCCACCTCTCTTAGCACTGAGGATTTCGTGATCATGAAAAAAACGACCTATGTTTACCGGCAAGGTAAGGACACGGTGAAGGTCGTTTTCAAGGACGACAAGGTGCAGTCGAAAGACAGCACGTTATCCAATTAATCGGCTGCTTTCGGTGGACTCGACGAGCATATCTGTTCCCGCCGAGTTGGAGCGGAAAATGGATGCTGCGATCGGGCTTTATCCGCAGGATCATCGGCGAAGCGCAGCCATGCCGCTATTGCATCTGTGGCAGGAGCACTTCGGATTCATCAGCGACGGAGCCGTGCTATGGATCGCCGAAAAGCTCGGCTTGCAACCAATCAACATTCTCGAGCTGGTGACCTTTTATCCGATGTTTCGCCAGCAGCCGGCGGGTAAAACTCATATCCGCGTGTGCTGCACACTCAGCTGCGCCATGGCTGGCAGTTTTGAGCTGATGGAAAATTTATGCGCGGACCTTGGAATCCAGCACCAATCTGATGGAGAGGGAATTCATAATCCCATTGCCGTCAGCGCCGACGGAAATTACAGCGTCGAGTTTGTCGAATGCCTGGCAAGCTGCGGCACCGCGCCCGTATGCATGATTGGCGAACAGTTGTATGAAAAGGTTTCGCCAGAGTCCGCGGCAGACGTCCTTTTAAATCCGCAATCCGCAATCCGGAATCCGCAATTTCATTCACCCCATCCCCTCGAACACCGCTTAACCTTCAAGAACATTGGGCGCGCCGATTGGACGACTGATATTGATTGCTACCTGCACGACGGCGGTTACGAACAACTGAAGCAAGGGCTGACCATGTCGCGCAGCGATATCGTCAACAAAGTCAAAAACTCCGGACTGCGCGGCCGCGGCGGGGCAGGATTTTCCTGCGGTCTGAAGTGGAGCTTTATCAAGCCGGACGAAAAGCGGCCGGTCTATCTGATTTGCAACGCGGACGAGTCTGAGCCGGGCACGTTTAAGGACCGCTACATCGTTCACTACGATCCGCATCAGTTGCTCGAAGGCATTCTAATCTCATGTTACGCGTTGAACGCGCACACGGCGTACATCTACGTACGAGGCGAATTCCCGGTGGGCGCGAAAATTCTCGAACGCGCCATCGAAGAAGCGCGTGCACACAATTTTGTTGGAAAAAACATTCTCGGCTCCGGATTTGACACGGAGATTTACGTTCATCGCGGAGCCGGCGCTTACATTTGCGGAGAAGAAACGGGCTTAATCGAATCTTTGGAAGGCAAGCGTGGTTACCCGCGAATTAAGCCGCCCTATTTTCCGGCGGTGCTTGGTCTCTACATGTGTCCGACAATCGTGAACAATGTCGAGACCCTCTGCCACGTAAAACACATTATCGCCATGGGCGGCGCGGAATACGCGCGCCTCGGCCGACCGAATAATACGGGAACGCGGATTGTGTGTGTCAGCGGCGACGTCCAGCGACCAGGCTACTTTGAAATTGAAGTCGGTGCGGTGACGATGGGTCAGTTGATTTACGAGATGGCCGGCGGATTACGACCAGGCCGAAAATTAAAGGCGGTTATTCCGGGCGGAAGTTCTGCCAAGGTGTTGCGCGCCGATGAGCGATTTAAGCTCAAGCGGAGACAAACTGACGGCTCGACAGTCGAGCGGGAGATATCGATTGATGAGATCCTGATGGATTTCGATTCGCTCACAGCGGCGGGTTCCATGGCCGGTTCCGGCGGCGTGATCGTGTTGGATGATTCCCGCGACATGGTCTGGGTATTAAACAACATTAACGAGTTCTATGCCCACGAAAGCTGCGGCCAATGCACACCCTGCCGGGAAGGCTCGCTTTGGATGAAGAAAATTACCGACCGCATGTTGCGCGGCGGGGGAGTTGTGGAGGATCCGGAAACACTCAAGACCATTGGTGACAATATCGCCGGGCGCACAATTTGCGCCTTTGGTGAGGCGTGTGCCTGGCCGACGCAAAGTTTTGTCGAAAAGTTTTCAGAGGAATTTGCGGCCCGTGCGCAGAAACCTGTGCCCCCGCCACTTCCGCCAGAATATACGCCAGAAGAGTTAATTGAGCGGGACGAGATTTCGATAGCTCCCCTCGCCCGTGACCCCGGTTGGGAAAAAGCTGGAACAGCGGGGACGATTTAAAATGCAACCTCGTGATCGCTGATCGACATTTTTCGATTGCGAGTAAGAGCAAGAACTACTGATGAGCGACTCAACAGACACCGCGCCTCTGCTCTCTAACGTGCAGGTTGACGGCGTGTGGCATCAATTTCCTAAGGGCACGCGCGTGATCGAGGCATGCGAGAAAGCTGGGAGCTATGTGCCCCGCTATTGTTACCACAAGAAGCTTAGTTCACCCGGCAATTGCCGGATGTGTTTGATCGAAATGGGGTTCCCGAGGCTCGGCCCAGATCGCAAACCCGAGCTCGGCGCTGATGGCAAACCGATTATCAATTGGATGCCGCGTCCGCAAATTTCCTGCGCCCAGGATGTGGCCGAAGGCATGGCCGTTCGCACCAATTCGCCGCTGGTGAAGGAATGTCAGCGCGGTGTGATGGAATTTCTCCTTATCAATCATCCGCTCGATTGTCCAATCTGCGACCAGGCGGGCGAATGCCGCTTGCAGGAATTCAGCGTCGATTACGGGGATTCCAAGTCGCGTTTTCTCGAGAACAAAGTCAAAAAACCAAAAAACGTTGTGCTCGGGCCGCGGGTCACGCTCGATGATGAACGCTGCATCCTCTGCTCGCGGTGCATCCGTTTTTGCCAGGAAATCGCACACGACGACGTGCTCGGCTTCGTCGATCGCGGGAGTTACACCGTGCTGACAGCCCATCCGGGCAAGCGGCTGGAAAATAATTATTCTCTTAACACCGTAGATATTTGTCCCGTTGGCGCGCTTACCTCGACGGATTTTCGTTTCAAAATGCGCGTCTGGTTCCTCAAAGAAACAAAGAGTATCTGCACAAGTTGTGCCACCGGTTGCAATACCATCATTGGCACGCGTGAGGACGTGATTTACCGGCAAACGCCACGCGAGAACGATCACGTGAATTCGTGCTGGATGTGCGATTATGGGCGGCTCAATTTCTATTATCTGCAATCCGATCAACGATTACTTGAACCGCAGATTCGTTCCGAAGGAAAACTGGTTCCCACAGATTGGCCAAGCGCGATCGCACAGGCGGCGCTCCAGCTAAAACAATTTTCCGGTCCTGAAATTGGCATCATTGCTTCTGGCCGCATGACGAACGAGGAACTTTGGCTAACGTCGCAGCTGGCAAAGTCGTTAGGTGTTCAGTGGATCGACATCGTCCCACGCCGCGAGCCCGGCGACGACATTTTGCTGAGCGAGGATCGTAATCCAAACACGAACGGCGCGCGCTTGATTCTTGGATCGACGTCCGAGCCGGGCGCAAAACTTATGGCGATCGCTGATGCTGTGAAATCTGGACAAGTCAAAGCGCTGGTGATTTTGAAAGAAAACACAATGCATTTGGGCATACCCGTCGAGCAGCTCGCGCAGCTCCCTGCATTCATTATGGTGAATATTTTGTCGAACGAGGCGACCGAAAAAGCGACCGTCGTTCTGCCCGCGTGCGGTTTTGCGGAAAAACGCGGCTCAATGATCAACGGCAGAGGCCGATTGCAACGATTGAATCGGGGCGTGCGCCCGCCTGGAAATGCGCGTGATGATTGGGAGATTTTGCGTGATTTGCTTCAGGCAGTCGGCGGAGGCGACTCGCTTCTCTCCATCGATGATGTCTTTCGTCGCATCAGCGAAACAGTCCCGCAGTTCGCCGGGTTGACCCTGAGCAAAATCGGCGACCTCGGCGTGCACATTTTGCAAATGGAAGAATTACCGCCGATGCATCCCAGCGACGAGGAAAAAATCGAGCAAGCCGTCGCGATCCAGACAACACGCCGCGCCATCCGGCAACAGCTCCATGACGCGCCTAAAGCTGCAGCTGTTGGAACACACTAGGACTGCAAGATTGATATGGATCCTTTTTTCATTATCACCTCGCTGCTGAAAATCGTCGGCATTCTCTTTGTGGTGATTCTACCGATGGTTTCCTACGCCGTTTATGCCGAGCGCAAGGTGAGCGCGGCGATTCAGGACCGGCTCGGCCCGAATCGCGTGGGACCAGCCGGTCTATTCCAGCCAATTGCCGATATGTTCAAGTTGCTGCTGAAAGAAGATTTCACGCCGCGTAACGTAAACACGTTTTATTATTGGCTGGCGCCGTGTCTGGCGGTGATGCCGACCATCATTACGATCGCGGTAGTGCCGTTTGGCAGCACTTTGTTCGGCGTTCCCATGGTGATCGCCGATGTGAACGTCGGAATTCTTTTCGTGTTTGCCATCGCCTCACTTGGAGTTTACGGAATCGTGATCGGCGGTTGGGCATCGAATTCCAAATACCCATTCCTCGGCGGCATTCGTTCCAGCTCGCAAATGCTTTCATACGAACTTTCGCTGGGGCTTGCGGTTATTCCCGTCTTTCTGCTCGTCGGAAATTTGCGGCTCACCAGCGTGGTGCGTTACCAGATCGAACACGGCTGGTTCATTGCGCCTTTTGTGGGCGATTGGATGAACCCTTGGAAATGGGTGCTCGCTGTTCCCATGATCATTTCCTTCTTAGTGTTCATGATCGCGATTTTTGCCGAGACAAACCGGCTGCCGTTCGATCTGCCGGAAGCCGAGCAAGAACTCGCCGGCGGTTATAATACCGAATACAGCTCGATGAAGTTCGCCCTCTTTTTCCTCGGCGAATACGCGGCAATGATCACCGGCTCGGCCGTCATCGTGACATTATTTTTCGGCGGCTGGCATTTTCCAGGGATCCCCGACGGCTCGCGCGGATGGATCTTCGGCGTGATCAACATCGCAGTCTTCTTCGCAAAAGTCGCCATCATGATTTTCATCTTTATGTGGGTCCGGTGGACACTGCCGCGTTTTCGCTACGATCAACTGATGCGGCTCGGCTGGCTGTTCTTTTTTGAGATTGCGCTGGTCAACATCTTCGTTGCCGCCTGGATACTCGCATACTTTCCTAGTAGTTAAGATGCCGGCAAGCTGAGGGACAGAGCACGGAGCGGTTCGCCGAAAGCATAACAAAGAATCATGAGGTTTTCATTGTGCAGTGCCTCGTATGTTGAGCTAGCGATGGCACCTCTCGGTACATTTGGTACCCGTAAACGCCGATTCCAACTGGCGACTGCCTAAATTACGTATATGTGTTGACTCATGAAGAACCTGGGAAGCCGATGTTTCATTGTTTTCTATTTGCTGGCTGCCGTAAGCATTTCTTTTGCTGGGGAATTCAAAAGCAAAATCATTACGACTTCGCCAGTGGTCATTACGGTTGCTGACGATCACTTTCTTAAGATTACGAACTTTACACAGGAAGGAGGCGTTGATCGCGGCGTGGTTGCGGTGACACTAACGGGTGAAAATAATCAGCGCGCCAATGTTTTGACGGCGAGCCGCATCGACTTGAGCACCGGGAGCGTTTCGCAAAACCCACCAGAAATTATCAACCGAGTGACAATAGCAGGACCAGCTCAAGTAATGATTGCCCCCGTAATGGGTGCAACGCTCTTCATAACATATAGAAAGGAGCCCAATCAAGGCACAGCTACTTCCACAGTGGTGATTGTCACTCCCACTCCTACACCGACCGCAACTGCTACTGTTACTCCGACTCCTACTCCTACTCCTACGCTTTAAGCCACGTGCATGGAACGACCAATTGCACGGCCGCCCGTCTAAGGCGGATTGTAATTTTGATTGCCAGCTTTACCCCGCCAAGGCGTCAATTGCTTTCCACTCTTCGGGAGTTAGCTTGAGCTTTGCGGCAGCGATATTTTCTTCCAAGTGGGGAACGGAGGATGTGCCAGGAATTGGCAACATCACAGGCGATCGCTCCAAAAGCCACGCGAGCGCGACTTGAACCACGCTCACGCCGTGAGCCTTTGCCGCAGCATTTAGCGGGTTTTCAGGTTTCAAACCTCTGCCTCCTCCGATAGGAAACCAAGGCAGAAAGCCAATGTTCTCCTTCTCGCAATAGACCAAAACCCTTTCCGATTTTCGGTCCTCAATATTGTACTCATTTTGCACGCTTACTATCGGAAGAACCTTACGGGCGCGCACGATTTCGTCTGTACTAACGTTCGATAATCCCACGTGTCGAATCTTGCCGGCATCCTGCATTTCCTTGAGCGCGCCGAGCGATTGCTCCAAGGGCACTTTCCGATCGACTGTGTGCAATTGATACAAATCGATCCGCTCTAGCCGTAGCCGTTTTAGACTTCCTTCGAGAGCCTGCTTTAGATGTTCGGGGCGACAGTTTGGCACCCATTGACCGGGCCCCGGCCGGGTCAAACCGCCTTTTGTCGCGACGACGAGTCCCTTGGGATAACGATATAGCGCCTCCGCAATTAGTAGTTCGCTTGTGTCTGGGCCATAGGCGTCGGCGGTATCGATTAAGTTGACGCCCAGCTCGACCGCGCGTCTGAGAACTTTGAGGGCGTTCTGCCGGTCAGGCGGCCAACCCCAAATCCGTTCACCGGTGATGCGCATTGCGCCAAAGCCGAGTCGATTGACCGTGAGATCGCCGCCTAACGTAAAAGTCGGATTTGAAGCCATTTTCGATGTCGTTGATGAGTCAGCTCCGAAGATTACATCGGATTTCCCCACCAAAAGCGCCGCTCCGCTTGCCACGGCTGTGCCAAGAAACTTTCGACGGGTTACGCCGCGCGCTTGCTTCAGTTCCAGAGATTCGTCGCCCATCACGCGAGAATTATGTTACGAAAAGCGTCGCGGATGCAAGATGCTCTTCTGTGGTGCCATTGCGAGCTGAAAACGAGCGAGTCAAATCCCCTTAGCGCCGCTCACGCATCAGAACGCCGAACGCCTCGTCGAGATTTTTCCCAAAAATTACGATGCCA
>WNGH01001147.1_pt1 | contig 40599 bp, 42 predicted proteins | sample 5400631 | NCBI WGS metagenome assembly WNGH01 (sample SAMN13153373, study PRJNA577476) | soil metagenome | isolation source: 115 cm soil or saprolite under Garry oak tree replicate 1 | place: USA:California | collected 2016-06-15 | reverse complement strand
AAGTCCTCGATAATGCGATCGAACTTCAGCGGCGTCAGGTTTTCGTAGAAGTCGTAATTCACCTGCATGGCTGGCGCGCCGGTGCACGCGCCAATGCATTCCACTTCTTCCAGCGAAAACACGCCGTCCTGCGTGGTTTCTTTGTGGCCAATCTCCAGCCGCTTCTTGGCGCGGTCCAGCACCTCGTAACCGCCCTTCAGCATGCACGCCACATTCGTGCAAATTTGCACGTGATACTTGCCCATGGGCTTGCGCCGCAGCATCGAGTAGTACGCCAGCGTTTCCTCGACCTGAACATTGTTAAGGTCCAGCCGGCGCCCGATTTCCGCGATCATTTCGTCGCTGATGTACCCGAATTCGTCCTGCGCGTACATGAGCATGGGGATCAGCGCGCTGCGCTTCGCCGGATAACTGGTTTGCAGCTTTTCAAATTTGGCCGAAAGTTTGGAGGAAAGTTCCATGGCTACCTGTCGACTTCTCCGAGCACGATATCAATTGTCCCGATGCACGCAATCACGTCCGCGATCAATTGCCCCTCGATGAGCTTCGGCAGCGCCTGCAAATTGATGAACGAAGGCGCGCGAAAATGCACGCGCAGCGGCTTGGGAGAGCCATCGCTGGCCACGAAGCATCCCAGCTCGCCTCGGGGAGATTCCACGGTAACGAACGCTTCGCCCGGCGGCGGCGAAAATCCCTCGGTGAAAATCTTGAAGTGGTAAATGAGCGCTTCCATCTCCGTCTTCATCTTCTCGCGCTGCGGCGGGATGATCCCTGGCGCTTCCGCCTTGATCGGCCCTTCATCGGTGATTTTCTCCATAGCCTGCCGGACGATTTTCAGGCTTTCGCGCATCTCCGCCACGCGCACCAGGTACCGCGCGTAACAATCCGATTCCGTGCGCGTGGGTACGTCAAACCTAAACTCCTCGTAGCTCGAATAAGGGAAAACCTTCCGGTTGTCGTAGGCCACGCCCGCCGCGCGCAGCGTCGGCCCGGTCATGCTCAGCGCAATCGCGTCTGCCTGCGAAATGAATCCGACGCCCTTGGTGCGCCCGATCCAGATGGGGTTTTGCGTCAGCAGCGTCTCGTATTCGTCCACGCGGCTGGGCATCATGCGCAAGAATTTTTCTACCGCCTGGCGCCAGCCCGCCGGCGGATCCAGGGCCAGGCCGCCGATGCGAATGTAGCTGGTCATCATCCGCTGGCCCGAGAACATTTCAAAAATGCTCAAGATTTCTTCACGCTCGCGGAAACAATAGAGAAATACGGACATTGCTCCGAGGTCGATGGCATGCGTTCCCAGCCAAACCAGGTGCGAGGAAATCCTCTGCAGCTCCACCATCATTACGCGGATGTATTGCGCGCGCTTGGGCACTTCCAGTCCGAGCAATTTTTCCACCGCCAGGCAATACACCAGGTTGTTGCCCAGCGGGTTCAAGTAATCGATCCGGTCGGTCAGGGTGATGACTTGCGAATACGTTTTGTCTTCGCAGGATTTTTCGATGCCGGTGTGCAGGTAGCCAAGGTCGGGAACCGCCTTCACCACGGTTTCGCCGTCCAATTCCAGCAAAATGCGCAGCACGCCGTGCGTCGAAGGGTGCTGCGGCCCCATGTTGAGGACCATGGTCTTGGCTGCGCCGGTAACGGTTTCGACGGTTGTCATAACATACTGCTGTTCTTAAAAAGTTCGCCCGAGCTGGGCACGTCGCGAAGGCCTTCTACTGGATAGTCTCTGCGCAAGGGATGCCCTTCCCAATCATCTGGAAGTAAGATGCGCCGCAAATCCGGATGGCCATTAAATCTGATGCCAAACAGGTCGAAGATCTCGCGCTCCAGCCAGTTGGCTCCCGGCCAAACGGGCACCAGCGAATCCACCACTGGATCTTTGCTGTCCACGCGCACTTGCAAGCGCACCTTGTCGCGTCTGGGAATGGACACCAGGTGGTAGTTCAATTCGAACCGCGGGTCAACCGGGTAGCGGTCCAGGCAGGTGGCGTCCGTCAGCAGATTGAACTGCAGCTTGGCATCCGCGCGGCACCGCTCCGCGACAGCCCGAAGGAGCTCTCGCGGCACTACGATCGTGCTTTCGCCGCGGAATTCAAGGACCTCGGAAACGGCCGCTTGGTTCCACGAGCGCAAGCACTCGGCTACAACGCTAGCGTTTTGGCTGGAAGACTCCGTCACAATTTCCAATCCCACGAGCGCCTTCTATTTATGCCAATCCAGCGCGCCCTTTTTCCAAAGATAGAGATAACCGACCAGGAGAACGGCAATGTAGATCATCATCTCCACAAAGCCGTACCAGCGTAAACTGCGAAAGATGTAGGCCCAGGGGTACAAGAAGATGGCTTCCACATCGAACAGAATGAAAACCATCGCCACGAGGTAGAACTTGACGGAGAAGGGTTCCCGCGCGTCACCTGTGGGTTCCATGCCGCATTCGTACGCTTGCTGCTTGGCCCGGTTCGGCCGCCGCCATCCCACCAGTACGGAAAGCGCTGTCAGCAGGCCGGCCAGGCCAAAGGCCATCAGCAGGTGTAGGAGAAGCGGAGCATAGGTATGTAAGCCAGAATCCGTCATGGTCGAACTGCTATAATATCGATTTAGCGGGCGCCCGGTCAATTCGGGCGCAACAAATCTCTGCGAGGCCTGCTGCGGTTGGCGCGAAAACGCGGGCGGACACCGACATGCCATTTGGTCACAACTCCAACGTGACGGTTGCTGGCGACACTTATCACGTCCAGACCGAAGAGCGCGGGGCCGCGCATGCGCTCATCGATACCACCGTCTATCTGCGCGGGCGCGTACTTCATCGCCGCACGAATAGCTTCAGCGACCTCCTTCCCTTGAATTCCGACCGCGAGCAGGCGCTCAAGCTTCGCGTGGACACGCAGCACCGCAGCGTGGTTGATGAGATCCGCACGGGCAAGCTGCGCTTGGCGCTTCCCAGCGACGGGAAGACGCGAGGTCACACACCGGCTCCTGCCGAATCAGCCGCGGCTATCCATTTGGAGCTGCTCAACGCCAAAACCTGGCTCTCGGGCAAACGCGCCCTGTTACAAATAGCCGTGAACGATCCTGCGAGCAAGCCCGTCGAGCGCGCCACGGTTATGGCTCGCGTGGAAGGCGCCGCGGAACCTGCCGCGTTTTCCTCGGAAACGGGGTCACTCGGGCGCGCCAACCTTGCCTTCGACATGCCCCCTCTGGCCGGTGCTGAAGTGGCGCTCGTCATCGAAGCTTCCAAGGGGAAGGCGCACGCTCAGTTGCGTTTTCAATTGCGCGCCAAGCCTCGAGTGCCTTCCACTAGCTGAGGACGGGAACCCATGCTGACCATCATCGTAAACGGCGAGCAGCGCGCCGCAAAACCCGGCGCGACGGTCAGCGACTTGCTCCACGAAATGAGCCTGGATCCCGGCCGCGTGGCTATCGAACGCAACCTCGAGATTCTCTCCCGCGCGGACTGGCAGAAGACCACCATCCAGGCTGGCGACCGTTACGAAATCGTGCAATTTGTCGGCGGGGGATAAATCCAGTGTTCGTTCCGAACCAAGCGAAGGATCTCAACTTGTACACGTCGGCATGAACCGCGGGTCGAGAAATGCTCGCAAATCTAAATTCCTTTGAGGATGTGGCCCATTTTACGTTTCTTGGTTTTCAGGTACCGGCGCGAGATTTTCGACACGCGCGGCTGGCACGGCACGCGCTCGATAACTTGAATCCCCCCTTTCTCGAGTTGCCGCACTTTTTCGGGATTGTTCGAAAGCAGCCGGATGCGTTTGGCGCCGAGTTTTTTCAAGACTTGCGCGGTAAAATCGTACTCGCGTGCGTCGGCAGCGAATCCTAGTTTTTCGTTTGCTTCTACCGTGTCCATCCCGCCGTCTTGCAATTGATAAGCGCGGAGCTTGTTCATCAAGCCGATTCCGCGACCTTCTTGCGGAAGATAAAGCAAAATTCCCGATGCCGCCTGGGCGATCTTTTTCAATGATAGTTCGAGTTGCGAACGGCAGTCGCACCGCAGCGACCCTAGCACATCTCCTGTCAAGCATTGCGAATGCACGCGCACCAGCGGCGGGGCTTTGCCAATAAGGTTTCCACGCACCAGTGCCACCGCTTCCTCATTTTTTCCGCGGCCTTGAAAACCAACGATTGTGAATCGCCCGTAGCGCGTCGGAAGATCCGCCTGGGCGATCTTCCGCACACTCGTGCCGCCCTTGCTCGAAGGCTGGCTCGGTCGCGAATTCGCTTTCATGAGAAACGAAAAGTATAGCAGGAACCGCAATTCGGCCGGTTTTCTGCCTGCTTGAGCACCTCGTCAACTTGCCAATCGGTGGCCTGGTTGCCAGCCGACACTCCTTTTCTCTTTCGGCAACGCGCTTTACTTCGCTGAGCGGATTGGCTAGCGTTACTTGAGGCGCAGACCGCCATGGATACAGCCTCTTCCGTTCGCGAATTTCTCTTCACGTTGCTGCTGAAGGTGGCGGTGGCATCCTCGTTTGCCGCGCTCCTCGCCCGCTGGAACACCTTTCGACGTGTCTTATTCACCGAGCAGCGCGACCCGGATCAAAAACTGAAATTAATGTTGTTCATGGTGCCACCACTCATTTTGGGCGTGACCCTGCGCCTGATTGGCGGTCCGGGCTATTCTTTCGCGGATTTGTCCCTGGAAGGCGCATTCCTCATGGGCTTGTTGGGCGGCCGCGTCGTAGGACCCATCGGCGGGGCCATTATCACCATCCCGGCGCTCGTGGGTCATGAATGGCTGGCCATGCCCGCGGCATCCGCGGCGGGCTTGTTGGGCGGGCTGATCCGTCAGGCCATTCCCAACAAAGAAGACCTCTGGAATTTCGGGCCGTTCACCTTTTTGAACATTCCCAAGGCCACCGTGCGCTTGTTGCGCAAGGCCGAACTGTCCTGGGAGATGGCGCCGCTTGCGACGTGCGTGGGCCTGGAAGTGGGCCGCGTTGCATTGGTGCTGCTGGCGCCCAAACCGAAATGGCTCTTCGCCATTCACGCCCGGTGGGACTGGTGGCTGATCCTCGCTGTCATTGCGACGTTGATGTCGGTCGCGTCGCCGCTGAAAATCTGGAATAACACGCGCAATGAGATGAACCTCGAGCGTCACCAGCAACTCCTGCTGAAGGCGCGCATGGACGCGCTCTCACGGCAGATTAATCCGCATTTTCTCTTTAACACGCTGAACACCGTGACGGCGCTGATCCGTTTTGACCCGGACTCGGCGCGTGAGGTCGTGCTGAAGCTCAGCAACATTCTGCGCAGGTTGCTGCGCAAGCACGAAACGTTTGTGCCGCTCCGCGAGGAGCTGCAATTCATCGACGATTATCTGGACATCGAGGTTGCTCGTTTTGGCCGCGAAAACCTCGAAATTGTGAAACACGTGGACCAGGAGGCCCTCGAAGCGTTTGTGCCGAGCATGCTGCTGCAGCCGATTGTCGAAAACTGCTTGAAGCACGGGTTGGCGCCTAAAATCGGCGGCGGAAAAATCGAATTGCGCACGATCGACCGGGACGGCCGCCTGAGTATCGAGATTGAAGACAACGGCGTGGGCATTTCCGAGGAAAGGCTGCCGCACGTCTACGTGGAAGGGATTGGATTGAGCAACGTGCGTGAGCGGCTGCGCGTGCTCTATGGAACGGATTTTCAGCTCGACATCCAAAGCCGGCTTAGCGAAGGCACCGTGATTCGCATTGAAATTCCAGAGCTGGTGCCCGTGATGCAGGAAGTCAGGAAGTAAGAAGACGTTATCAGACAGGGGACAAGGCGACAAACGCGCCGCCTTGTTTTCCCGCAATGTGCAACGGGTGTTGTTATCGGCCCCTCCCGGGCTTTTTCACACAAGAGTGGCTTGACAGCGCTGTAGCTGCCGCCTAGAGTGTCGCCCATCCATGATTTCTTTGCGGTAATGCACCAAATGTTTCACCAGCAACATTGTTCGAGATGGGAGACGGCGATGACCAATTGGCATTCGTGGGCTTTGCGCAGCGCGGCTTTGCTTCTGGCCGGATGCGGTTTGTTGAGTGCGCGGATTTATGCGCAGGAACAAAAAGCGACGGCGCCGAAGAGCCCTTCCGCGGCGAAGAAGAGCGCGTCAGGAGCGGGCGCAGCGGCTGGCACGAATGCTCTTGCGGCACCGCGCGGCCAGGAATTGACCGAATCAGATCTTTCCGCATTTCTCGACGGCTTGATTCCGCAGCAGATTGAAAGGGCCGACATTGCCGGCGCCGTCATTTCCGTCGTAAAAGACGGAAAAGTTCTCTTCGAAAAAGGCTACGGCTATGCGGACGCCGAGAAGAAAACGCCAGTTTCGCCGCAAGACACGCTCTTCCGGCCCGGCTCCATCTCCAAGACGTTTACTTGGACCGCAGTGATGCAGCAGGTGGAGCAGGGCAAGTTAAACCTCGACGCAGATGTGAATCAGTATCTCGACTTCAGGATTCCGGAGACTTTTCGAAAGCCCACCACCCTCCGCGACATCATGACCCATCGCTCCGGCCTCGAAGAAACCATCAAAGACCTCTTTGTTGGCGAAGAAAAAGATTTGACGCCTGTCGCTAAGTATCTGCCGTCGCATTTGCCCGCGCAGATTTTTGCACCCGGGACCGTTCCGGCTTATTCGAATTACGCCACGACTCTCGCGGCGTACATGGTCCAGCGCGTCTCCGGTCAGGATTTCTATGATTACGTGGACCAACATTTCTTCAACCCGCTGAACATGACCCGCGCCACCTTCCGCCAGCCACTCCCGAAGTCGCTTGAGCCGTTCATGTCCAAAGGCTATGACCTCGGCTCCGGCAAACCCAAGCACTTTGAGTGGGTGGAGGTTGCTCCAGCCGGATCGCTCTCGGCTTCCGCGGAATCGATGGCGCACTGGATGATCATGCATTTGCAAAACGGGCGTTACGGCGATGCTCAAATCCTTAAGCCGGAGACGGCAATGGATATGCACGGGCGTCAGGAAGGCTGGCCCGCCGGCATGAATGCGATGTGCCTGGGATTCTACGAACAAAACCTGAACGGCCATCGGGTTATCTCGCACGGCGGCGACACGGAGTTGTTCCACAGCGATTTGTTTCTGGTGCTCGATGCGCACGTGGGATTGTTTGTGTCTTACAACAGCGCAGGCCGCCCCGAGCATGGCGATGCGCGCGGCGACCTGTACATCAAGTTTATGGACCGCTATTTTCCCGGCGCGCCCGCGAATGAAACAACCCTGGCCACGGCGAAACAGGATGCGCAAAGTGTCGTGGGTTCCTACAAAAGCAGCCGCCGCTTCGAAACGAATATTTTGTCGCTGACCACGATGCTGGGCGAGACCAAGGTTTTGGCCGATCCCCAGGACAACACCATTTACGTCGAGGCTTTCAAGAAGGAAAACGGACAGCCGCGCCATTTCCGGGAAATCGCTCCCATGCTCTTCAACAGCGTCGACGGCCCGGAAAGAGTCGCTTTTGTGAAAGACGGCAGCGGCCATCGCACCGCCTATCTCGATTTTCCTTTTATCGTGCTTCAGGAAGTGGGCGCCACGCTCGACAAGCAAGCCTTCGATTACGTGGTCATCGGGCTGGGCATTGGCGTGGTGGTTCTTACCATTCTATGCTGGCCGGTGTCGGCGATTCTGCGGAAGCACTACCGGCAGTCGTTGATGCTCGATCCCACCGCCCGAAAATGGCGCCACTGGGCGAAAATCGCCTGCATCATCGACATCTTTTATCTGCTTGGCTTCGTTTGGATATTTAACCTTCTGGAGAAGCTCGAGCTCGGAACAAGTGGCGGCTGGAAGATCCATCTCTTGCAAGTGGTCGGTGTCCTTGCCGGGATCGGCGCGCTGATCACTGTCATTGCTGCCATCAGGTCCTGGGGCGACTCGCAGCAATGGGTTTGGTACAGGATTTGGAACACGTTGCTCGCCATCGGCTGCGTCGGTTTGCTCTGGGTCCTGCTGCATTGGCACCTTTTGAACTTCAATCTTCATTACTAGGAGCGCCCGGCGCGGACACCGAGTCACCAAAAGCCAAACCTCTCGGGTACGCTCGCCATCCCTTTCGAAGGGTCGCCGAAGACTATGCCTGACTGCAATCAGGGGAGATGTCTCGCTGCTAATTCCTGGCAGGCGCGTCTCCGCGAATCTCGGTGCGTTGGGCGGAGTGATAGGCAACCCCATGTTGCTCGAGAAGGGAAATGGCATAGCGGACCGGGATGGCCGCGCCGGGCGGCTCTGTGGATTGTTCCTTGCGTCGGGCGATTGCAACCGAACCGTCACGGACCCAGCGGCCTTCAATGAGGCCGATGACGGCGTGGGAGCCCGTTGCCAGAACCGGCGACCCGCTTTGCCCGAGCACGACCGGATGGCTCAACAGCAGGACTTCCGCGGGGAGCGCAAACTTCTCTAGCTTGGTCTCCTCGATGGAAAGCACGGTACCGGCGGACCGGTCCTCGACAGGTAATGGAAAGCTCTCGGCGTCGCGCAAGCGGGCGGGATGGAGCGACAACGCGACGACAGATTGCCCGGCGACTGCGGCGTCGGAGGCCAACGGCAAGAAACCCACGCGAGAGTGGCCGGAAAAGGGATTGGGGCTGGCGCGAAGAATGGCGACGTCGTGCCCGACGTCGGCGGCGATGATCGTAAGCGGAAGCAACTGCGGCGGGCTGTCTGGACCCGTCACCAGAATGGAGGGCTGGCCCCCGTTCTTGAATGTCTCGAGCACGTGCGCGACCGTCAGGAGGTAGCCCTGATTATTGATGAAGAACGCGTTGCCGAAAAAAGTGTAGTGATATCCGCGCGCCGCAGGAGTCTCGTCGAGGCTGTAAACGACCGGGCAGATCGCCGCGCTCAGCGAGCCATCCACGCCATAGTCATCCGTGGCGGCGGCACCAAGCAGGCCTACCGCAAACGAAATCGCATTTCTCCAAAAACCCCTTGACAAGCGGACGGTAGTTTTGGTAATTTCTGAATAGAGAGACATTACAGAAATGAGCGTACACACAAGAACGTCGCCAAATTCCCTCACCCCCGTGGCCCAGAAGTTCATCCTCCACTGGGGAGAGATGGGCACGCGCTGGGGCATCAACCGCACCGTAGCCCAAGTACACGCGCTGTTGTTTCTTTCACCCCAGCCGCTGCCCGCGGATGAGATTGCCGAAACCTTGGCGGTGGCACGGTCTAACGTCAGCACCAGCCTGCGCGAACTGCAGGGCTGGCGCATCGTGCGCGTTGTTCACGTGCTGGGCGATCGGCGCGACCACTTCGAGTCCATCAAGGACGTCTGGGAGATCTTCCGGATCGTTTCCGAAGAGCGGAAGCGCCGTGAAATCGACCCTACGCTGCGCGTGCTCGACGAATGCGTGCAGGAGATCAAGGCTAATCCACAGGGCGACTCCTACACGAGAGAACGCTTGACGGACATGCTGGAATTCCTGACGGCGATGACCGGGTTGTTCGAAGAGGTGATCCGCATGCCTGCGGCCGCGCTGAAGGGCGTGCTGAAATTGCGCGGCAAAGTGGTGACCATGCTTGGCAAAAAAGCCGGATGAGCATGCTCCGAAAGAAGAAAAAATGATTTCCCTGGTGAGTGAATACACGGACGGAAAGGGGCGGCACGCGCGAGGCTGGCTCTTCTTTGACGCGGACTGCAAGTTCTGCACGAAGATCGCGCGTTGGCTGGCGCCCATCATGGAGCGGCGCGGGATGGCTCTGGCGCCGTTGCAGGATCCTCGCGTGGCGGAGTTGCTGGGCCTGTCGCACGACGGCTTGATGAAAGAAATGCAATTTCTGATGAGCGGTGGAAGACGTTACGGCGGCGCGGACGCGGCCGTCGAGTTGGCGCGCGAAATCTGGTGGGCGGCGCCCCTGGTGTGGTTTTCGAAAATTCCGGGAATGATGGACATTCTGCGCAAAGGTTATCGTTGGGTGGCGGCGAACCGCAAGTGCGCGGCGGCGCAGTGCCCGGCGGGGCAGAATTCCCGGTGAGTGTTATGCACGAAAGAAGGCAATGGTGCGGGCTCACTTGCTGCTGCTGTGGATCGCCGGGTTCGTTCAAGTCGCGATTGCATCCGCGAATCTGTTCCTGCCTGCAAAGTTGAACTACCGCGAAAATCTTTCCCGTGTCTCGCCCATCATCCGGCAAATCTTCGTGGTTCATTCGGCCTACATCGTCGGAGTGGTGCTCATGTTCGCTGCGGTTACCTTTGGCTTCGCGGGCGATTTAGCCAGTGGCCGCGGCCTCGGACGCTTTCTCGCCGGTGCCATTGCGGTGTTCTGGTTGGTTCGCGTTCCCGTTCAGCTCCTTTATTACGACGCCGCGTTGCGCAGAGAAAATCGCTCGGGCGACATGGCCTTCACGGCGGGCGCGTTTCTCCTGGCTGCCACTTACGGCGCAGCCTACTTCGCGCACGGACTGTGAGTGTCGGCCGTGGAAACGACCGTTCTTAATCAAGCAGGGCCTCAGAGAAGGGCCATGGCGACTGCTCGGAACGACTGGCAAGAGGTCGCAAAGAGGGGAAGCGCGATGCACCATCGCACAGACCAGGAATCCACGCAAGTCGGGAAAACCCCGGACAAGACCGTCGTTATCACCGGGGCGTTCAGCTATACCGGGAAATATGCGACGCGCATTTTGCTCGGCCGGCAGTACAGGATTCGCACGCTAACCTACCATCCAGAACGCGCAAACCCTTTTGCGGACAGGGTTCAAGTATTTCCTTACAACTTCGAACATCCCGAGCGCCTAACGGAAACTCTGCGCGGGGCTTCCACCCTGATCAATACGTATTGGGTGCGTTTTCCGCACGGCAAGTCCACGTTCGATGCGGCCGTGCAAAATACGGTGACGCTGATTGCCGCCGCGAAGAACGCCGGCGTCCGCCGCATCGTTCACGTGAGCATTGCCAACCCGTCGCTCCACTCGCCGCTCCGTTATTACAAAGGGAAAGCGCAACTCGAGCGGGCGGTCAAAGAGTCCGGTTTGGCTTACACGATTCTTCGACCCACGGTCATCTTCGGCCTCGAAGACATTCTCATTAACAATATCGCTTGGTTCGTGCGCCATTTTCCCGTGTTTGCGATTCCTGGTGACGGCTGCTACCGCATCCGCCCGATTTTCGTGGAAGACCTGGCGAGGCTCCTCGCCGATGCCCCGGAGCAGGAAGGAAATGCCGTGCGCGACGCGGTTGGGCCCGAGACTTACACCTTCGAGGAATTGGTGAGCCAGATTGCTGCGCAACTGCAATGCCGCATTCACCTGGTTCATGTTCCGATGGCTGCCGCGTATCTGGCCACCCGCGTCGCCGGATGGTTTGTCGGCGACGTCGTCCTGACTTGGGAGGAATACAAAGGCCTCATGGCCGCCCTGCTCGCTCCCGAAGGACCATCGACCGGAGAAACCTGCTTGAGCCAATGGCTGGCCGCGAATCGCGAGGAAATCGGCAGGCGGTACGCTTCGGAGCTTGCGCGCCACTACGCGCGGCTGCCCGCACGGGAGTCGGAAAACCTGAACTGCGCCAACTTTCAATAAGCTTTGGCGTTTATCCTTGAGCGAAGTATTTCTGGGAGGGGCTCCCCATAGCTAGCTTTCTATCCCTCGGCGAGACGGCTCCCCGGCGCTGCGGAAAGCCGTCGTCTGGAAGAGGATGGCCAGCCCGACTCCTCTCGCTCCGCGGAGATTAGCCTGTCGATTTGTTATATATATGTGTTCGGGGAGCGCATGGTGATGAAATGAACGCAAGCGACTTTAGGCGGATAGCGCTAAGTCAAAGCGAAATAATTAAATGGACGCTTCAAAGCTTTGGCGTCCGAGGCAGTATGGTGTAATTCCACTCCGGATGAAATTGGGAACGACGAATCCGCTGTGTGTCGATCTGCTCATCGGAGATCTTGACCCCCGTCTCATATCTCGCCGTATCCAGTACCGCTTTCACCCGCAGCCCCGTTCGGGTCCGCGTCGCGCCAATCAGGTTGATCACCGTTTCCAGATTCCAAAGCGGCTGCCCTTTCCACGTCAGACTGATAAACGAGAAGAGCCGATGCTCAATGCGGTTCCACTTGCTCGTACCAGGCGGATAATGAGACACGGTGATGGGAATCCCGATCCCCTCCGCCAACTCCAACAGGTTTGCTTTCCAGGCCCGGGTGCGACTGCCATTGCTGCCACCGCCATCGGCGCAAATCAACAAACGTCGGGCCGAACCATAGCGCTGTCGCCCATCCAGCCTCCACCACCGCCGGATACTCTCCACCGCGAATTCCGCCGTGTCGTGGCTGATCCCTACGTTGACCACGGCCCGATCGTCCCGGACATCATAGACCCCATAGGGAATGGCCTTGCCCTTGCCCCGGGAAGGCCAATCATGCACATTGACTTCGTAGGGCTTCCCTTTGGGTCGCCACGTGCGACCCCCATTTTTAAAGGCTCCTACGAGCTCTTTTTTCTTCGTATCGACCGAGATCACCGGATCCCCGCTGGCGCGAAAGGAGGCTTCCTGACGGTTGATGTATCGAAATTGTGCGTCCCGATCGGGATGCTGAGACCCCTCTTTCTGCTTACGGTTCAACTGCAGCGAGTACCCCATCTCGTCCAACATTCGTGCTACCGTCCGGTCACTGATCGGATGTCCGCGCCGGGTCAACTCCATCGCGATCGCTTCCGTGGATTTGTTCGTCCACCGCAGGACGCTCATCGGATTTCCGGCCGTGGTTTCTTCCACGATCTGGGTGAGTTCCGCTCGCAATTGCTTGTCGACTTCTTCTACTTTTCTCCGTCCGGCTCCGGTCGCCCGGATTCTTTCTCCCGCACCAGGTCCCAAGTTCTTCCGGCCGGTTAATTCCGCTGCCGCTTTCGTCAGCGTGGTCCGGCTCATCCCCGTCAACGCGGAGATGCGGCTGATTCCTCCTCGCCCCTGATCCAAGGCCTGATTGGCCAGAAACAGCCGCGCCTGAAACTCGTTCAAAGTGCTGAGCACCCTCAACCAACGTCGCTCTTGCACCGACCGCAGTTTGGACCTGATCATCCACCCTACGCTAACTCCATCCGCTCAATTTGTCCAGCTAATTCTTGCGCTTCGCCTAAGCCTGGAAGGTGCCGAAGAGGGTTCGCATCACGGGCAGGCGGACTTTCGGGTGGGAGGACGGATTTTCGCGACCTTGGCGGCGGAAAAGCAGGGCTACGGGAACTTGATGCTGACACCGGAGCAGCAGGCCGTGTTCGTGGAAGAGTTGCCGGGCGTGTTCCGGCCTGTGCGTGGCGGATGGGGCAGGAATGGCGCGACGCACGTCCGGCTTGCCGTGGCAAGCGAGGACGTAGTGGCAGGCGCTCTGCGCACGGCGTGGCAGCTGCGCGTACAGAAGAACGCCAAAGCAGGGAAGCCGCGCGTCAGCAAGGAACGAGGCATGACCAAGAACGTTCGCAGGAAGCGATGACTCGAATCTTATGGTGCGACGATGGAATGGCAAGGTTCGGCTGTGGAGAAACCGTCTAGATTGGGGAAAGTCGAGGACAAACGCCGTTTGCTACAGATTCTGATGCAGGAATTGGCAGAGTACACCGAGCGTCCACCCACGTAAGCACGATACGTAACTTGCAAATGGCGCCCCAGGCCAGTTATTCCTGCTCACGCTTCGGAAAGGATGCGCTTGTAGTAGGCCTCGTAGGCGGGGATGACGTCGTTGGCGCAGAATTTTTTCTTGGCGTCAACGCGGGCCGCTTTGCCCATTTCGCGACCGCGGTCCGGGCGTGAAAGAATTTGGATGGCGTAGCGTGCCGCCGCCTGAACATCGCCTGGTTCCACCAAATATCCATCCACGCCATGCTCGACCACTTCGGGCATGCCGCCGGCGTTTGTGCCAATGACGGGAACTTCGCAGGCCATGGCCTCGAGCGCCGCGAGGCCGAAGGATTCAAGTTGCGAGGGCAGTAAGAAAAGGTCCGCGGCGGCCAGCTTTTGATAAACGGCGTCCTGCTTGCCGAGAAAGAAGACGTCTTTCTCGAGCTTGTTCTTGCGTACAAGATACTCGGCGGCGCCGCGGTCGGGGCCGTCGCCGATGAGCACGAGCTTGGCGGGCATTTTCGCCCGCACAAGCGTAAAGATCTCGACGGCATCGGTGAGGCGCTTGACGGGACGGAAGTTCGAAAGGTGCATGAGAATCGGCTCGCCGTTGGGTGCCCAGTGCGCGGCAAGGCCTTTGTCGGCGGCGCGGCTGTACAGATCGCAGTTCACAAAGTTAGGAATGACTTCGATGGGGCGTTTGATGTCGAACTCTTTCAGCGTTTTGCCAAGCAAGTAGCGGGAAATGCTGGTAACGCCGTCGCTTTGCTCGATGGAAAACTTGGTGATGGGAAGATAGCTGCGGTTGCTGCCGACGAGCGTGATGTCCGTGCCATGCAGCGTGGTAATAAAAGGGAGGCCGCGCGGCGCAGCCATCGAGCGCGCGAGCAGCGCGCTCACCGAATGCGGAATGGCATAATGCACGTGGAGAAGGTCGAGAGATTCAGACTCAAAGACTTCGAGCATTTTGGTGGCAAGCGCCAGCGTGTAGGGAGGATGGTCAAAGAGCGGGTAGGTAACCACCTCCACTTCGTGAAAGTGGAGGCGCTCACCGTCGAGGCTCAGGCGGATCGGCGGTGCATAGCTAATGAAGTGGACCTCGTGGCCGCGCGCGGCGAGCTCGATGCCGAGCTCCGTGGCGACGACGCCGGAGCCGCCGTAAGTGGGGTAGCAAGTGATGCCGATGCGCATGGAGGCCGTTTTGTTTGTAATCTTAAGTTCTAAGGCAATGCAAAACCAAAGGCATTTCCGTCACCCGGCTTGAGCTCCTTCGCGCCGGCCCTGACCGGGACGCAGAACGACAATTTGCAAAAAACCCCAGCCAACCAGCAAAACGTCTTTCCCGGCGGGATGGCCACACAGAGCGCAGGTACGATACATCATTTTCTTCTTTGTGCCACCGCGAAGTGCGCCGCTCACAGTGACGCTGCTTGCGGGTCTATCAGCCGGAGTGCTAGAGTCGCGCACCGGGCGGGACAGCGGCCCGATGCGGAGCGTCCTATTGGACGCCCTATTAGACGTTCGGAAGAGGAGAATTGTGACACGACTTGCAGGGAAAGTGGCTCTGATCACGGGCGGCGGTACGGGGATTGGCCGCGCCATCGCGGTGGCCTTCGCGCGGGAAGGCGCGAGCGTGGCCATAGCAGGTCGTCGTTTGGAAAAAGTGAAAGACGTTGCCGCTGAAATAGACAAGCAAGGCATCCGAGCGTTGCCGCTGGTTTGCGACGTGACGCGCGCCAAGGAAGCGGACCACGCGGTTGCCGAAACTGTGAGGAAATTTGGCAAGGTCAACGTGCTGGTGAATAACGCCGGAACGCTGAGTGTTTCGACTGTGGACACCATCAGCGAAGAAGACTGGGATCGCGTGATCACCGTGAACCTGAAAGGGCCGTTTCTGATGTCGCGCGCCGCGCTAAGAGAGTTTCGTAAGGCGGGCGGCGGGACCATCGTGAATATCGGCTCGGTGCTGGGGCTGGTGGCGATGAAAGACCGTGCGGCATATTGCGCGTCTAAAGGAGGCGTGACGCTGCTGACAAAAGCGATGGCGCTCGATCACGCACACGAGAATGTGCGCGTGAATTGCGTTTGCCCGTCCATCGTGGAGACGGAATTGGTGAAGGGCTTGTTCAACGACAGCGAGCAAGGGCGGAGATTGCGGCAATCGCGGGAAGGGATCATTCCGCTGGGGCGCTTCGGTAAACCCGCGGACGTGGCGGAGTTGGCCGTTTACCTGGCGTCCGAGGAATCCTCGTGGCTGACCGGTGCCGCGATTCCGCTGGATGGCGGACTCACGGCATTCTAAGTTGTCAGTTGTTGGTCCTAAGTAGGGAAGAGAGAACTTGGCGAAGGGTCGATTTCTTTTGAGATCGGTGAGAGGCGTACCGCCTGAAGAATTGGAAAAAAGCGATTGGCCATGAAAACCAAGGCAAAACAACCGGTGGACGGGCGCTGGGCCACCGAACTGGTGCGCGAGCGCATGAAAGAAAGTCAGGTAATCACGCATCTCGGCTTCGATGTGGAGAAAGTGGAGAAGGGGCGCGCCGTTTTTCTGTTGGACGTGCGGGAGCACCATAAGCAAATTCACGGAGTGGTCCATGGGGGAATTCTTGCGGCGCTAGCCGACACCACTGCGGCCATCGCTGCGTACAGTGTCGTGCCAAAAGGAACGGAAATCGCCACGGTCGAGCTGAAGATCAACTACCTGGAGCCGGTTCCCGGCGGACGCATTAAAGCGGACGCGCGCGTGCTGCGCGCCGGAAGAAATTTTGTGGTCGCCGAATGCGAAATCTGGAATGAGGACAATTCGCTAGCCGCAAAAGCGCTCCTCACTTTCGGAGCAGCTGCCGGACACTCGATCCACAAACACCAGGAATAGACGAGTTACTCGTCGCCGCCTTGCGCGGATTCCTCTCCGTCCTTATATACGTACTTGATGACGCGCTTGAAGATGAGCAGGTTCGGGCTGCCTTGCCGTGTCAACTTAATGCAATCGCGGTCGTACCATTCGACCGTGCCACGCAGCACCTCGCCGTCTTCCAGGACAACGGCCATCGGCGTGTGAGACTGCATCTGCTTGACCCAGTAGAAATTCTCGGCGTGCGTGATTTCCGGCGGGGCCGGCTTCTTGCTCGGCACCGGGCCATTGTGCGGAGGGCGGGCTGCGCTTGGCTCCTTCACGTCCGGAAACCCCGGACGAAACATACGGCGATTCACCATGGCTGCTCCTTTTAGACCTCAGGGGTGGAGTGACTGTTGGTAAGATGCGCGGCCAACGCGATTGGTTTCAGTGTAATCGAATTAGGACCGCAGAGGCCAGCAGTAATCTCCCAAAAAATCAAAACCGCCTCCTCGAATCGCCCGAAGACGCTGGTGCGAGCGACGCCGCGAGGGCGTCGAGGCCAAGCTGGCGATTCAGATTCCGGCGCGCGCCCGCGTAAAGCTCGTCAAAACCGGCGATGGCGCGAATCACCCATGCAGAATCGACCGCTTGGCTCAATAATTCCAGGTCTTTAGCAAGGTTGGCGTTGCGGAGAACGGGCTCCTTTACTTTGGACGTGAGCTCGAGCAGGTCGGTGAGCAGTCCGTAAAAGACCCCAAGCTGATCCTCAAAGGAAGACCCGCGGTCCTTGGCGAGGGCGGCCGTGTCAGCGAAGAGTTGCGCGAAGCCCTGACCGCGCGCCGCGCGCTCGAGGATGCGCAGGGCGTTTTTGCGGCTTTGCGCGGCTGCGGCAACGTCCATTTCGATGGCCAGGCCCGGGCTGCCTTCGGCGAGTTGTGCGGCGAGCCTGACGTCCACGGGCTTGCGCCCGGTTTCCTCCTTCAGGATTTTCTCCACGGCGGCTTGCGGGAGCGGCGCGAAATGAAACTGCAGGCAGCGCGAGACAATGGTTGGCAGAAGCGCGTAAGGCGAAGGAGCAGTGAGGATGAGCGTGGCTGGGCCGGGAGGCTCCTCGAGAATCTTCAGAAAAACGTTGGCCACATCCCAGCGCATGGTCTCCGCGCCGTCAAGAATGAAAACCCGGCGCCGCCTCATCGGTTGGAAATAGGCCGCGCGCTGCACGGCGCGCAATTGCCCAATCCGCAGCACCGGCCGCGCCACGGGGTTTTTCAGACGCACGGGATCGGGTACGAGCGCCCAGACGTCGGGGTGCGACTGAAGGATTAGGGGAGCGCGCTCAACGGAGGCGGCATCGGAGCTCTCGCCACGCTCGGCCAGGCCCTGCTCGACGAGCTTTTGCGGGTCCGCCAGCAGGGAAATGCGCTGGCACGTCGCGCACTCGCCGCAGAAGTCGTCCTTCATCCGTTCGCAGTTGGCGGCTTGCGCAAACATGCGCGCCAGCGTGAATTTCCCGACTCCGCGCGGCCCGGTGAAGAGCAAAGCGTGCGGCACGCGTCCGCTGCGCAGCGCGCCCCGTAACGCCAGCACAATGCGTTCGTTGCCGAGAAATTCGGAGAAGCCCATCAGCTGCCGCCCTTCATCGCCAACTGAGAGAGCAGCGGCAAAACGGCCCCGGCAACTTCTTTGGCAATGTCTTCCGGGGCACGCATCTGCTTGCGCATAGCATCGAAGCACTCGATCGTGGTCCAGCTTCCTCGTTTCGAAAGAAAATCGTACATTTCGGCGGCGTCTTCGAGATGCCGCAGACTTGCCTCCTGCAGATCTTTTTGCGCGGATGTGTAACTGCGCTGAGATTTCTGAGCCACCAGCCTCTGCGCCCGCACGGGCGGCACGCGGAGATAAACGACGAGGTCTTCGGGCGGCAGGCCATAAATCCGGTATTCCAGGTGTTCGATCCACTCGACGAAAGCGGCGCGCTTTTCAGGCGTCACCCGCGCGGTTTGATGCGCCAGATTCGACGCGATGTAACGGTCGGCGAGAACAATTTGGCCGTTGTTCAGCGCGGTTTCCAGTCTAGGCTTGGCCTCGTAACGGTCGCCGGCATAAAGGAGCGCTGTGAAGTGCGGATCCACGCTTTCGAGGGGGCCGAGCTCGCCGTTCAGAAATTGCCCGACCATTTTGCCGAACCAGGAAACGTATTGCGGAAAGCCCGTCGAATGGACGGAATGGCCCTGCGTGCGCAGCGCGGTAGCCAGAAGTTCGACTTGCGTGCGCTTACCGCTGCCATCGATTCCTTCGATGGCTATGAGTTTTCCGCGAACCGGCATGATGTCGTGACCGTGTATCCTGAAGCGCCGGACGCCAGTCTAACTGGAGAGAGCCCGCGCTGCAATGCGGCGCGGGCGAGACTTAAGCGCCGTGTCATTCCGGGCGGCGCGAAGAAACCGACTTGATTCCCACAACGCCGATCAAAGGGAAACATGCGACATCGCCACCTATGTTCATTCGTTATTCGCCGCTTTCCTCCTTCTTGCCGTCACCTGTAAACTGTCGACTGTGAACCATGGCGCAGCCGTCCATTAAAGAAAATTTTCTTCGGATACAGGAAAGAATCGCGGCCGCTGCAAATCGCGTTGGGCGGCGCCCCGAAGACATCACTCTCATCGGCGTCTCTAAGACCCATCCGGCCATCGCCATCCAGGAAGCCTTCCAGGCGGGCGTGCGGCACTTTGGCGAGAACCGTGTGCAGGAGTGGGAAATAAAGCGCGTTGGCACGAACAATTTGGCTGGAACGTGGCATCTGATCGGGCATTTGCAAGGCAACAAAGCCGCAAAAGCCGCCAAGCTATTTCACACCATTGATTCTCTGGACGATTTAGCCCTTGCGCAAAAACTCGACCGGGCAAGGACGGGGGTTGGCTTTCCCGCCAAACTGCGCGTGCTCATCGAAGTTCGCGTGGCCCAGGAGGAAACCAAGAGCGGCGCGGAAATTGCTGCGCTTCCGGAGTTGGCGGAAAAAATTGCCGCGCTGCCGCAGTTAGAACTCACAGGCCTGATGTGCATTCCTCCGTATCTTCCGGACACGGCACAGGTGCGGCCTTATTTCCGTCGCCTGCGTGAGCTGCGCGACGAGCTGCATGCCAAGCTCGGGCTGCCGCTGCCGGTCTTGTCTATGGGGATGTCACACGATTTCGAAGCGGCCATCGAAGAGGGCGCCACCGAGGTGCGCGTGGGAACGGCACTTTTCGGAGGCCGCACGGCGCTCGCTGTGAAGCGCTGATTTTGAGAGGTTCTTGCAATGGCCAGGTTGTTCACACCGTTTCGATTGCGCGAAGTCGAACTAAAAAACAGGATAGTCGTTTCGCCGATGTGTGAGTATTCGGCGGTGGATGGTCATCCGCAGCCATGGCATTTGGTGCATCTGGGAAGCCGAGCTGTGGGAGGCGCGGGACTGGTTTTCACGGAAGCAACGGCCGTGGAAGCCCGGGGGAGGATCTCGCCTGCTGACACCGGCATGTATCTTGCTTCTCATGTAGACGCATGGCGACCCATCGCGGAATTTGTGCGCAAACAAGGGGCAGTGGCTGGCATGCAGCTCGCGCATTCAGGCCGCAAAGGCAGCACGAAACCGCCTTGGTTGGGCGGCAAGAAGGTGCCGCCGGAAGAGGGAGGATGGGAGCCGGTTGCCCCGAGCGCGGAACCCTTTGATAAGGACTACCCCAGGCCCGGTGCACTCACGGCCGGCGAGGTTCGCGAAATCGTGGACGCTTTTCGAAGAGCGGCGGAGCGCGCTTGCGCGGCGGGATTCGAAGTCCTGGAGATTCACTCCGCCCATGGATATCTGCTGCACGAGTTCCTTTCTCCCCTCAGCAATTTTCGGCAGGATGAGTTTGGCGGCAGCTTCGAGAATCGCATCCGCATCGTTCTCCAAGTCATAGAGGCGGTGCGGCAAATTTGGCCCGCAAGCTTGCCTCTGTTCGTTCGCGTTTCCGCCACGGATTGGAAAGAAGGCGGTTGGGACCTCGAGCAAACCAGCGAGCTGAGCAAACGATTGAAGACCCTCGGCGTGGACCTCATCGATGTGTCGAGCGGGGGAGTCGTGCCCGGAGTACAGATTCCCATCGGCCCGGGCTACCAGGTGAAATTCGCCGAAGAGATTCGAAAGCAGGCGGGGATCGCAACCGGTGCGGTCGGCATGATTACCGAGCCGGAGCAAGCCGATGCTATTCTGAAAGCGGGTCAGGCGGACCTGGTGATCATGGCGCGCGAACTGCTGCGAGATCCCTATTGGCCCCGCCGCGCGGCGCAAGTCTTGGGTGGGAAAATCAAGCCGCCCGTCCAGTACGAGCGCGCCTGGTAGCTTGGCCGTGCTGGAAATACAAGAAAGAAATGGCGCAGTCGTCTTCCCGGTGCGCGTACAGCCGCGGGCGAGCAAGGACGAAGTCGCCGGAGAAATGGGCGGGGCGTTGAAGGTGCGATTGCAGGCTCCGGCCCTGGAGAGTCGCGCCAATGAAGCGCTCATCGACTTCCTGGCGCAACTTTTGAAAACGCCCAAGTCGGCTGTTAGAATTCTCAGCGGCGATCGAAGCCGCACGAAACGCATCGAAATTCGCGGCGTGACTGGGCAGCAGATCCGCGCGCTGCTTGCCGTGGAAGCCTGAGATGACTGCGAACCTTCAAGGAATGCAAGCAGATTTGCGAGCCGCCAAGCTCGATGGCTGGCTGTTTTGCGATTTTCGCGGACGCGATCCCATCGCGCAAAACATCCTAAACCTGCCCAACGCCATGCGCACCCGGCGTTGGTATTACTTCGTGCCTGCCAAGGGCGAGCCCAAGAAACTAGTCCACAAGATCGAGTCGGAATCGCTGGCAGCACTGCCGGGGGACACGGTGTACTACGCCGCGCAAGACGAACTGCACAAAAATCTGAAGAAGATCCTGGGCCGCGCGAAAAAAGTGGCGATGCAATACTCGCCGAAGAACGGGATCCCCTACGTGGCGATGGTGGATGCGGGAACCGTTGAGCTGGTGCGAGGCGCCGGCGCAAGAGTCGTGAGTTCGGCGGATCTCGTGCAGAAATACGAGGCGTGCTGGAGCCTCGAGCAGAAGGAGTCCCATTTCTCCGCGGGAGTGATTATCGACCGCATCATAGGAGGCGCGTTTGGGCACGCGGCAAAATGCGTACGCGAGAAAAAGCCGTTGACGGAGTACGATTTGAAGCAGTGGATTCTAAAAGAGTTTGAAGCGTCAGGAATTTGGGCGGAAGAAGGCCCGGACATCGCCGTGAACGCGCACGCGAGCGACCCCCATTATGGCCCTACCGCGGCATCCGCGGCACGCATTCAGGAAGGCGATCTGTTGCTCCTCGACGTGTGGGGAAAGAAGAAAACTCCGGGAAGCGTTTATTACGATGTGACTTGGATGGGCTACCTGGGTGCGAAAGTGCCGGAAAAATATGCCAAGGTCTTTGCGGTGGCGCGTGAGGCGCGCGACAAAGCGGTCGATTTAATTCGCACGTACGTCGCGAGAGCAAAACCCCTGGAAGGCTGGCAGGTGGACAGGGCCGCCCGCAGCGTCATCGAAAAAGCCGGATATGGTAAGTATTTCTTTCACCGCACCGGGCACAGTATCGGCGAGCAAGTTCACGGAAACGGCGCGAACATGGACGGCCTGGAAACGCACGATGTGCGTCACCTCATCGCGCGCACGTGCAATTCCATTGAGCCGGGGATCTATCTGCCGGAATTTGGCGTGCGCACCGAAGTGAATATCTACATCGATGAAAAAGAAGCGCGCGTGACCGGCGCCGTCCAAAACGAGATTCTGCCGTTGCTGGCTTAGTTCCAGCAGAAGGAAAAAAGAATGTCAGGGGACGAAGGCTTACCGGTTTCTCCGGCAGAAGAAGCGTCTCCAGTACCTCCAGCGCAAGAGGCAAGACGCGAGGCAATTGCTTTCGTAGTCGCCGCGGCGAGTTGGCTGGTGCCGGGTCTTGGTCATGCGCTGTTGAAAATGTGGGGCCGCGCGGTGATCTGTTTCCTGACGGTTGGCGTGCTCGTGTGGGTTGGGGCGGGGATGCGAGGAAACCTTTTCAACTCGAGAGGAAACGACGCTTTTGATTCTTTGGGATACCTGGCGGATCTGGGAACGGGTGGGTTCTATTGGGTGGCGAAAGGGCTCGAGACGAACGGGCCGGATGTTTCGCGCGCCGACGGCGATTACGGAACGCGGTTTCTGGCCACGGCTGGCGTGTTCAATTTGCTGGCAGCGTTGCACGCTTATGAAGTCGCACGAGGTCGTAAGGTATGACGGCGTGGAGCCTGATCGGATTGCTTAGTGCGATGATCGCGATGAAGCTTAGCCATTTCCAAGCGTTGGTGGTCTTTGCTTTGGTGATTTCCATTGCCTTCGGTTTCCTCGGGCGGCGCCGGCCTATTGACCGCGTAAAGTACATCTTATGGACGCTGCTCCTGTTTCTCCTGATTGGCGTGGGCATCGGCTGGGCCATGTATCCGTTCTCTCATTGAAGGCCGCACTCGGGATCTGGCGCTGAGCTTCTCGCGTCCAAATGCATAACGCTCCTGCCGAGCTCGTGAAGGAATCCTGATTCCGGCATGAGGGACGAGTCCGGATTCCTCCGCGTGCGACTGCTTTGCACGGTACGCGAAGTGGCGGCGACAGCCCACACGTGCAGAGCCGAACCGTTTGCTAACGGATTTCATCATTGGGTCGCACGCGCTGGCGAAGGCAAATCGCCCGATGACGCTCGATGCGAAGCGCATTGAAGCTCATCGAGGTGCCACTAGGCAGCCGCTACGTTCAGAAGGAGATTGATGTCGCGTTTGAAGGTAACGAGCAAGGGGCAATCGGCCATTCCCGCATATCCTGGTGCGCCGTCACTGAAGGGCGCCTTCCGTCGCAAGAAGGCCGCGGCGAAGGCGGCTGGTGATCGCAAGGCGGTGAGATAAACGGGCTTGCAAGGGTTCAAATCTCGATTCGCAGGTACTCATCCTCGATTCGCGATTCGATGAAGTCGTTTGGGTTCGTCCAGGCCTCGAAGGCTTGCATCTGCCGACCATCCCAACCGTAAAGCCGAGTTCTCTGCGTATGCTTTTTTCGGGAACGTTCTAGAACCTTGAGAGTTGCTGGGTGTGCACAAACGCAGTATTCCGGTGAGCTTTGACCAGCCTAAGAATCTCACACCGCACTGAGTCGACTGAGTTCATGCCTAGCCCTCCTTTCGTGGCAATTCCAGTCGCGGCTGAGGAAACCCTCGGCTGGGCAGGACTGACGAGACAGCATCGTACCGCTCAACCCAGGTCGCGTCTAGAGCCGGGGTATCTACTGTATCGACTCGGGAGGATCCATGCAAAACCCACACGAGCGCTTTCGAGCGCTCGAGTCCATCGGGCGCACGGATAGGAAGAGATGAACGAGCGGAAGCGAAGGAGCACCTCCGGTTCGATGATTGGCGAGGTACCGGAATCTATGTGGGCACCAGTAACCTAGGGAGCGTTATTGCAGATTCAAATTCCAAACTGTCCCACTCCCGCTCATCTCCCAAGAAACAACTGTCAGGACGCCTCCACCGCTGCGTAACCCGGCTTTGCAAACCGTACCTCAAGGGCCATGGTAGAGACGGTGATCTGGCATGCGCCAAACCGGCTCTGGTGCGCCATCTGGACGAACTCATCCTTACGGTAAGCGTGCTTGAGCAGTACGTGCCGGCAGGTCCATTTTGTGATCCACGCATCGATGCGGCTTCGCCCGCTTTGCCTCACATAAGTATCGATCTCATCGAGTGAGGCATCCTTGCAAAGGTCCACAACCACAGCTTCACACCCGGGGGCGCAGCACGCGATGCATTTCATCCAGAGCCTTAATGGGCTCGGCGAAATTCTTGAAGGCAGCTGAGCAATACACGGAATCAAAACACTCGTCCGGAAAGGACATCGCCGACGCGTCTCCGAGGCAAAAATCGATCTTCACGCCCGCCCTGCGCGCATTGTCCGTCGCGATCCGGACCAGTGTCCGGCTGATGTCCAGACCGGTGATCCTGTAATTTTGCAGCTTTACCAACTCGATGGCGAAAAATCCCGGCCCCGGCGCGACCTCTAATACGCTCGCACCGCTCGCCAGGCGATCCGCGACCGCCTTGGCTTCTCGGCGGAAATCCGCCATGTCGTTCTGCCGAGTGCGTGTGTACCATCGCGCAACCCATCCCTCCATCCCTGCGCCCTTATAGGCCTTTTGATGTGCGGCGTGCATCCACGGCTCCTTTCTCTTTCTGGTATACGCAAGGGCACGCCGGTTTATAACCGCATTCGCTCGACTAACTCCAAGCAGCCCGCTCCCCTTGGCACGACGGTTCCTTCCTTCGCTGCCTGACGCCCGGTGAAAATAGTGTGCATTTGCCGACTCGCAATCGCGCACTCGGCTTGTCATTTGACAAGGCTGGAACAAGATGTATATACATCTTCTATGCCAATAGCTCAAAAACGAGGCGCGGAGGCACTGTTTGACCTGCCATGCGCGTGTCAGCGCTTGCGCCGCGCCACGCGGGTCGTAACGCGGATCTATGACCAGGAACTTGCGAAGGCTGGAATCGAAATCACGCAGTACGGCCTGCTAACGGCCTTGGATCTAACCGGAGAAGCAAATCAAAAGACCTTGAGCGCCGGCTTTGCGATGGACAGTACCACATTGACTCGCACGCTGGGACTCCTGCTGAAACAGGGCGGGGTGCGCGTGCGACGCGGAAGAGACCGGCGCGCCCGCCTCTTTAGTCTCACTCGGGCTGGCCAGCGGCAGCTGGCGGCGGCCGAACCCTGCTGGGCCGCGGCGCAAGACAGGCTGAGGAAAGGGCTTGGGACCGGCGGGTGGAAGGGTATGAAACAGGCAGTGTCGCAAATAACCGAGGCGGCTTTGCTGGCTTAAGAGTTTTTGTGACCAAGTAGATGTATATACATCTAATATTCGGGAGTAAAGAAAACCAGAGAAGGAGCCGTTCATGAAAGCCGTCATCTACCTGCTTGCTGCCCTGCTGCTGGGTACGGCCTTGGTTGCTCTCTACAGCAAGATGTCCGCAGTGAACAACACAATCAGCTCTCCCGCCGTTTCGCATCGCCCGGAACTCGAGTACCTGATGGCCGTAAACAGCGTGGCTCCTCCGCAGGATCCTCAGTTGCTCTTCTTGCTGATGGCCCAGTACGCTAACGCCAACATCCCGGGCGAAGGCGTGGAGTTTTTCTCCGCGCGCCTGAGGGAATTCGGACCTAGCCTTACCGACCTTCAAAAAGCGCTGTACCTGACCGCCATCGCTTTGTTGCGCGCTCAGAACGCCTCTTCGGTCTCGCTGCTGCACCGCATTGGCTACGTGAACGACACCGTGGCGATGCTGGAGCAAGCCAAGCAGCTTTCCGGCGGGCAAGTCTTCGTGGTGAACTGGACCGCCGGTGTCGTCCATGCTCAGCTCCCAAGCCGCTTCCATCAGGAGAAAGCGGCAGAGGGCGAGTTGGCCTGGTGCGTGACGAATGCCGGCAAGGCGCCTCATGCGGGGTGGCTGCGGGAGGTCTATTATCAGCAGGCAAAACTCGCTCTCGCAGACGGCGATCGAGCCAAGGCACAAGACTACCTACACCACAGCGGATACAAGAATTTCGACCGCCCGATTACGCTCACCACTCCTTTTTCGGAGGACCGAGCAACCGGCCACGCTTTTGCGCCCCGGCGCATAGCCGAGATCCTTCCCGGCCGCGTCTACGTGCTCTCCGGTTTTGAATTCACGGAATACTATTTCGTGGTGTCCGACGACCATCGGGAACTGATTGGCATCGATGCGGGCACGCGCCCGGATTCCGCCAAAGCCGCCTACGAAGCGCTGCAAGCGTATGCGCCCGGCTTGCCCGAATTGACGACCGTCTTCATCACTCATTCTCACTGGGACCACGTCGGGGGACACCGCTATTTCCGTCGGTTAAATCCTCGGTTGAAGTTCTACGCAAGGAATAACTACACCGAGGAGATTGCCGACGCCACCGGTGGTCCGGCCTTCTTCGGCAGGCAATTCTTCGGCGAGCGGTACGACATCGACGACGTGCGGAGCTTCAAGCCGGATGTCACCGTCGACCGCCGCACCGAACTGAGGGTCGGCGGAACCCGCATAGAGCTCATTCCCGTCGAAGGCGGTGAAACCCATGACGCCATGTTCATTGACCTGACGGATCTGGGCGTCCTGTTTGTCGGCGATTTCATCATGCCTTATCTTGGCGCGCCATTCGTCGAGGAAGGAGACCTGCAAGGCCTGTTGGACGCCATCGATATCGTCGTGCAAAAGAATCCGCGGTATCTGCTACACGGCCACGAGCCACTCACGCGGAATTTCTCCTCTCCTGCCATCCTGTCACAGCTCAAAACCGACCTGGCATGGCTGCGCGAGCAGGTTCTGATGGCCATCCGCCGCGGCGATGAGCGTGGTGCGATACACCAGGCCAACCTGATTCCTTCGGCCTTGCTCAACGACCGGCCTGACGTGTATCTGCCTTATCTGATTTTGCGTGAACACGTCATCGACCGCCTTTACGATCAGAACGTCGGCTATTGGCAGCCAGACCTCCAGGGCCTCGACCATCTCACTCGCGCCGACGCCGCCGAGCTTTTGGTTGACTATCTCGGCGTCTCGGAACGACAGCTTGTCAAGACCGTCGAAAGATTGGCCGCGGACGGCAAATACGAACTCGCCGCCTCTTTGCTGGAATCCTCCGGAGGCAGGTTCGATCACAGCCCGTCTGTGGCGAAGGCCAGACGCCTCGTCTATCTCAAGCTGATGGAGAAGCACCAGAATACCGATCCATTTGAATTCATCCTTTATTCCGCCAAGATCGGCGAAGAAACTCCGCAGTTGGCGCTGCCCAAGTGACGGCCTGACCGCGTCGGAGTGCTTCGTTGCAACTGCGCATATGACCCGATCGCCGCCAACCGGCGAGCGAGAGCCTCAAATCCACTCTCAACTCACCTGCAAAGCCGCTCCGGTTTTCAACGGAAAATATCCTGGTGCAACCAGCGGTCGGCTGCATAAACTTCGTTGTAGCATTTTTTTGAGCTGGGGGCTGAACTGTCTCATGAGAACCAGTGACAAACTTCTGTTCACGCCAGGTCCCTTGACGACCAGCGAAGCGGTGAAGCAGGCGATGTTACATTACACGACTTGGGCTCACGGGATGACACTTTCGTCGAACTGATTCAAAGGATTCGACGTCGGCTGTTGGAGATAGGCGGTGTGGAGGACGGAACCTACGAGGCGGTCCTGATGCAGGGTTCTGGCACCTTCGTCGTCGAGTCGGTGATTTCCTCGCTTGTGCCTCGCGACGGGAAATTACTCGTCGCCATTAACGGAGCGTATGGCCGGCGCATGGCTGAGATCGCCAAGACGCTTGCAATCGAGACCGAAGTAATCATCGTCCCAGAGGCGCAGCCGGTGGCCCCGACGCAGATAGAAAACGTACTCGTGCGTGACCCGGCGATCACGCACGTAGGAATGGTCCACTGTGAGACGACAACCGGAATTCTCAACCCGGTCGAGGAGGTGGGTCGGATTGCACGAAGGCTTCAAAGGACATTCATCGTCGACGCGATGAGCAGCTTTGGTGGCATGCCGATGGACATTCGGGGTTGCGGAATTGATTTACTGGTTTCCTCAGCGAACAAGTGTATTCAGGGTGTCCCGGGGTTCGGCTTCGTACTGGCGCGCCGAGCTCTCCTGCTATATAGAGGCCGAGGGTCGCGCCCGCAGTGTCAGCCTTGACCTGGTCTCACAGTGGAAAGGGATGGAGACCGACGGTCAGTTCCGCTTTACTCCTCCGACGCACGCAATACTTGCTTTCTGGCGGGCCCTGCAAGAGCTGGAGGCCGAGGGTGGGATCACCGGGCGGGCAAGTCGCTACGCTGAAAACGCACAAATTCTCATCGAGGGCATGGAGAAGCTGGGCTTTGAGCCCTATCTCGCGCGTCAAAATCAGAGCCACATCATCACGTCTTTTCGTTATTTGAAGCAGCCGGACTTCGATTTCAAAAGGTTTTATCATCTTTTGAGTGACCAGGGTTTCGTGATTTATCCGGGAAAACTCAGCGATGCCGATTCGTTTCGCATCGGTACGATCGGGCACATCTTTCCCGAGGATGTGCAAGCCTTGCTCGTCGCCATCCAAAGATCGCTTGAAGAAAGGCGAATCAGTCGGTCGCAAGTAGTACCCGAAGCTTAACCGAACGATGTCCGGCTTGGCCGGCCTTTAAGGAATAGAGATGCCGAATAGACTTTCGCAGCCCACGCAATACCGTGGCAAGTTACAGGCGGTCATCCTTGACTGGGCGGGCACAGCAGTGGATTACGGGAGCTTGGCTCCCGTGCGGACCCTTGAACGAGTGTTTGCTCGTGCCGATGTTGCGTTGACGGACTCCGAGATTCGGCGGGCTATGGGCTTACCCAAGAAGGACCCCATCCGTGAAATTTTGTCCATCCCGCGAGTCCGGAACGAATGGGCGCGGGTCCATCGTAATCTTCCTTGCGAGACCGACGTCGAGCGGTTGTACGACGACTTTGTGCCTCTTCAATTTTCCTGCCTGCTGGAATATTCGGCTATCATTCCTGGCGTCGTGGAAGCGCTGGAACGTTTCCGAATCCGCGGCTTAAAGATCGGCACCACGACAGGCTACACTCGCGAGATGCTTGATTTGCTGGTGGAAGCCAGTAAGAAAGCCGGGTATGTCCCTGATTGCAGTCTTGCGCCGGGCGACGTAGGGGCCGGAAGACCGCTCCCATTCATGATTTATGAGAACGCCGTCCGGCTGCGGGTCTACCCGTTGCCGGCGATCGTCAAGATCGGCGACACCGCTGCCGATATTCAAGAAGGACTCAATGCGGGAGCCTGGTCGATTGGGGTAGCTGCCACGGGCAATGTGATGGGACTCTCGCAACAGGAGTTTGGGGCGCTAGGGGCGTCTGAACGGGAAGAGCGCCTGGTTGTTGCTCGCGCTGAATTAAGGAGAGTCGGGGCGCACTATGTTGTAGACAGTCTCGCTGATGTGGATGCAGCGCTGGATGACATCGACACGCGTCTCAATTCCGCGGACTGATCTTCTGGAACCTCTGCACGAAAAATCATGATTGGCCCCGCGCCCTCCGACTTGTGGGCGATGCTGGCGGCAATATAGTGTCGTTCAGGCTCGCCCATGGATAGAATTTCCTCGTGACCAAGCCAGACCAAGATCTTTGCTACATGCCGGCTACTGCCCTTGCCGCGGCCATCCGCGCCAAGAAACTCTCGCCAGTCGAACTGGTTCGTGCTGTCCTTGCACGGCTCGACGAGACCAATGATCGAATAAACGCATTTTGCACGCTTACAGAAGAAGACGCTACCAGGGCGGCAAGGCAAGCGGAGAACGCGGTAATGCGAGGTGATCGACTGGGCATTCTTCACGGCCTTCCCGTCTCAATCAAGGATTTGCTCCTCACTCGGGGTGTCCGCACCATGTCAGGTTCGCGCACACGCGAGAAGTACGTGGCGGACGAAGATGCTCCGGCGGTGGCAAGGGTCCTGGCTGCAGGCGGGATTCTTATTGGAAAGACCACAACACCCGAGTTCGGATTCAAGGCGGTTACGGAAAGCCCACTCACGGTCCTCTCGCGCTAGGCACCGATGGCGCCGGCTCGATCCGCATCCCTGCCTCGTTCAATGGAATTTTCGGACTGAAGCCGTCTTATGGCCGTGTTGCCGTGTATCCTCCCAATCCCGTTCCTTTCTTGTCCCACGTGGGCCCGATGACACGGACGGTTCGCGACGCCGCGTTGGCACGCCACGCGAGAGTTCTTTGAACGATTTGAATTGCTCCTCTTACCGACTTTGCCAGTACCTGCATTCGCCGCGGGTCGTAACGCCTCGGAGGGAATGACCGGCACGTCTGGACCACTCCCGCCGTTTCCAGACTGGCTGCCCTTCACTTATCCTTGGAACCTCACTGGCCAACCCGCGGCAACCGTTCCCTGCGGTTTCACCAGAGGAGGGCTTCCCGTGGGGCTGCAAATCGTCGGGCGAAGATTCGCGGATGCGACGGTTCTTCGTGCAGCGGCTGCGTTTGAAGATGCCCACCCTTGGGCTCACAAACGGCCCATGCTTCAGGAACCGTCATCGTGACCTGGGGAGGGGCGCGATTTGATCCCGAATGAACCGCGGACCGGTCGATGTAGTCGTTTTGGGGCCTTGACGATCTTGTTGGCCAAGGCAACGTTCTCCGCTTCGGCATCTGAGATGCCACGCCTGGCGGATCGCCGCGGCACCTTGGCGGTGGGGCGTGACTGGTCGAGTTTCCCTCGGGTTGCCGTTCCCAATACGGTCTCATTCGCCTGACGGTCGCTTCACCCAACTTCGCCGGATCACCAGGCTGGACGAAGCCTTTCCTTCCTCTAGGCCTCATGGTTGAATGGGGGCCCCGCAGGTGACTGACAGTGGTCATCTGCAATGGTGTGCAAAGCTCGACTGAAAAGACAAGCCGGTCGGAGAAAGGCAGCAGACGTGCGCCGCGCAGATAAAACTGGGAGAAGTGAACGGATGTAGCTCAGGACTCTTTGGTGCTGTGCGAGGGAGGATTTGTAGCTACATGGACCGAAGAACATTTTTGAAGAGATCTGGCATGACCGCGTTTCTGCAGCTCTGGCCGCCTTGCCTTTTTGCGAGCAAGACTTTTCGCCGGCGGCGTCCGTCGGATGCAGACTGGCCTTCCAAAGCGGCGTGGAAACGGCTCAACGACGCGCTTGACGGAAATTTGATTCCTGTGGAGTTTCCGATTGACGCGTGCATCAAAGACGCGGACGGTACCGCGTGCAAGAACCTGATTGCAAATATCAAGAACCCGTACTACATCGGCGAGCATCCAGGCCTGACGCAAACCCTGGGATGGGTAGATGCATGGTTCACGAAACCGAGCGTCTTCGCGGTCGCAGCGAAGGATGCAAATCACGTTGCCGCAGCGATCCAATTCGCGCGTGAGAATGACCTGCGCCTGGTGTTGAAGGGCGGTGGGCACAGTTATCAAGGAACCTCCAATGCGCCGGATTCGCTGCTGGTTTGGACGCGCCAGATGCACGACGTATTGATGCACGAAGCGTTTGTTCCCGAGGGCTGTGACGGGAAGCAAGTGGCCCAGCGCGCGGTGACCTGCGGGTCCGGTGCAATCTGGATGCAGGCGTACGATGCCGTGACCACCAAAGCCGGCGCGTACGTTCAAGGCGGCGGATGCACGACGGTGGGCGTAGCGGGGCTCGTGCAAAGCGGCGGCTTCGGGAGTTTTTCAAAGCATTATGGGACATGTGCCGCGGGCCTACTCGAAGCGGAAGTTGTGACTGCTGACGGAAAGATTCGGATCGCGAACGCGTGCGCGAATCCGGACTTGTTCTGGGCGCTTAAGGGAGGCGGAGGGGGCACTTTCGGCGTGGTGACCAAGGTGACGCTGCGCGTGCACGAACTTCCCGAGTACGCGGGCGGCGCGATTTTCCGGGTCAAGGCTTCTTCGGATGACGCGTTTCGCCGGTTGTTACGCTATTTCGTCGGTTTTTACCGCGAAAATCTCTTCAACGATCATTGGGGTGAGCAGGCGCACATCGGCCCGGACAATGTGCTCGGGCTCAGCATGGTTTCACTAGGACTGAGCACCGAAGAAGCGAGGAAAGTCTGGCAACCCTTCTTGGACTGGATTGCGCGTTCCCCGGGAGTTTACACGGTCGAGCCAGGAATGATTCTAGGCAGCATGCCCGCGCGGCATTGGTGGGACGTGGCGTGGAGGAAAGAGCAGCACCAGCACGTTTTCGATTCGGACGCGCGACCTGGCGCGAGCGAGAACAACGTGTGGTGGACGGGCGACGGGGGCCAGGTAGCCTGGACCATCTACGGTTTCGAATCACTCTGGCTGCCGGCATCGTTGCTCGGAGATGACTTGCAGGAGCAGCTGGCGAACGCGCTGTTTGCTGGTTCCCGCTACGAACTGATCGAGCTGCATTTCAACAAAGGGCTCGCGGGGGCGCCTCGCGAGGCTATCGAAGCGGCGAGAGATACGGCGACGAATCCGGCCGTGCTGAATGCTTTTGCGCTGGCGATTGTCGCGGACGGCCAAGGCGGGTATCCAGGGGTACGCGGCCACGAGCCGGACGTCGAAGCCGGACGAAAATCACGCGAGCGGGTTCATGGTTCGATGAACGAGCTGCGCACGCTGGCGCCAAACGGCGGATCGTATGTCTCGGAAAGCAATTTCTTCGAGAAGGACTGGCCGCATTCTTATTGGGGCAGCAATTATGCGCGGCTCGCTTCGGTGAAGAAGAAATACGACCCGACAGGATTGTTCTTTGTACATAATGGTGTCGGCTCGGAAGAATGGAGTGCGGACGGCTTCACTAAACTCTGAGCCGCAAGAGGCGTCTGGCAAATGGCTCCTCACGCGGAGGACCGTTGTTAGGGCGCCGCGGATTGTCTATCCGTGCGGATATCATTGAGACTTTCGCAGGCGTGTGAGGAGAAAATTGTGCCTAGAATTGTGCTTCGCTTAACAGCAGGCCGTTTTCCATCCATTGCTGAAGAACCCGTACTGGTAACTGGAATTGGGAAAGCAGTTTCGCCTTATCGGCCGGAATTTTCTGATTTGGCAAAATCCGCCGCTCACTAAGACAGGACCAGAAGTGGCAACGCTAGTGCGGCACTGTTACCATTAGCGGTCAGCCATGGAGACCGAAGGCAAATCCATGGTTGATCGCAGTGGTAGTGGCAATGGCGGCTTTCATGGAGGTGCTCGATACGAGCATCGCCAATGTTGCGCTTCCCTACATGGCCGGCAACCTTGGTGCCAGCAATGACGAAAGCACCTGGATTCTGACCTCTTACTTGGTTTCGAACGCCATCGTATTGCCCATCAGCGGCTGGTTTGCCAGCGTCCTCGGACGCAAACGCTTCTTCCTATTGTGCCTGGTCATCTTCACCATAAGTTCACTGCTGTGTGGCATGGCGCCGAGCCTGGGGGCGATTATCTTGTTCCGGGTGCTACAAGGCGCAGGCGGAGGTGGGCTGCAGCCCGTGGCACAATCCATCTTGGCCGACACCTTTCCTCCCCAGCAGCGCGGTCTCGCATTTGCGCTCTACGGCATCACCACGATCATCGCCCCAACCGTCGGCCCCACTTTGGGCGGATGGATCACCGACAATTACACCTGGCGTTGGATTTTCTTCATCAACCTGCCGGTAGGAATTCTTACGTTGTTCCTGGTACTGCGACTGGTGGAAGACCCGCCGTGGATGAAGCGTCTCACGGGTGCGGCAGTGAAAATCGATTACATCGGCGTGGCCTTGCTGACGCTGGGAGTAGGCGCGCTCCAGGTGATGCTCGACAAAGGGCAGGAAGACGACTGGTTCGGCTCGCATTTCATTCTCACTCTGGCGGTCCTCGCAGCGGTCGGCCTTGTGTCGCTGGTCATGTGGGAATGGTTTCAAAAACAGCCTATCGTTGATGTGCGACTTTTCAAGAACATGAATTTTCTTGGGGCGAACGCGATGATGTTTATCCTCGGCATCATGCTGTTCTCCAGCTTGGTTATGATGCCTCAGTTCCTGCAAACCCTGATGGGCTATACGGCGGAGTCTGCAGGTCTGGTACTCTCGGGTGGCGCGCTTGTCCTTCTCTTCCTCATGCCTGTCGCAGGCGTGCTCGTGGGCAAGTTCCAGGCGCGTTACATCATCGGGTTTGGCTGGTTGGTGTTGTCGCTGGGAATGTATTATTCGACGCAGCATCTCGACTTGGACATCAGCTTTTGGACAGCCAGCTTTCTGCGGGTGGTGCAGGTTTTTGGGCTTGCTTTCCTTTTCGTGCCCATTAACATCGTGTCCTACGTTGGAATGCCTGCCGATAAGAGCAACAGCGTTGCCGGCCTCGTGAATTTCATGCGAAACATCGGTAGCAGCATTGGCACGTCAATGGTGACGACGCTGATTGCACGGCGCGCGCAATTCCATCAGGTGAACCTGGTCGCTCACACCAGCCCGGGACAGCCAACATTTACGCAGTCGGTCGAGGCTCTCGCCGCGCAATTGAGTGCATCGGGCCTGGAGGCTGGCCAGGCGACAAGCCAGGCTTATGCGCGCGTGTACCAGGCGGTGATTGGCCAAGCCACTACTCTCGCTTACATCGATACATTCTGGGTTCTATGTCTGGGCGCAGCGATTATGTTTGGTCTGTCCTTTGCGCTGAAAAGGAATAAGCCTGGAGCCGGAGGGGAAGTCGCTGTTGGATGAGGATCGCTGTAGTCCGGAAATGCAAGCCGTTTTATAAAAATGGTAAAAGCGACACGCTCCTCGGCTGAGGGACTCGAAAGCAGGGATTCGTAGCGGAAAAGTAAGCGAGCGATTTATGGCCATCCGAGTGATCACGGTCGAACGCGAGTACGGAAGCGGAGGCGGCGACATTGCCGCGCAGCTGGCAGCCAAGCTTGGTTGGAAACTCTGGGATCAGTTACTCACCGAGGAAATCGCGCGTCGCTTGGATTGCGACTGCGCTACCGTCGAAAAGCATGAAGAGCGAAAAGATCCTGCCTACTACCGGCTTCTTAAGTCCTTTATGCGTGGAAGTTTTGAAGGCAGCTTGAACGCGCCGCGTCTGAAGATGGTCGATACAGAATGCGTTCGTGAAGTCGTGCAAAAGCTCCTGCCTGAAATCGCTGTGGAGGGCAACTGCGTGATTGTCGGACGAGGGTCGGCTTATTATCTGAGCAAGCGGTCCGACGCCTTTCATGTTTTCATTTACGCACCCTTTCAAGAAAGGGTGCGACGTCTCCAGGCCGCCGGGAAAAGTGAGAAGGAAGCCATGGAACTCGCCGAGGTTGTGGACCGGGAACGCGCCGACTTCATAAACAAATATTTCGACGTCGACTGGCCCGGAAGACACCGATTTCACCTGATGGTCAACTCCGGAATGGGAAATGAAGTAGCCGTTGAGATCATCCTCGAGGCGCTTGCCCGTTACACCAAGGAGCGCAAGTGGTCTACGGCGGCGCGTTAGAGTAGGTTCAAAGGAGGATAACTATGGCAACCCCGGGAACCGCACCGGGCAAAATCCCAGAGCCGCCAAACCCGGAGCAACCGGAGACTTCAGTCGGAGCCGGAGAACGGGCAAGCCTGTCTCGCTTACGGCGCTCGAAAACACGGATGCGAGTGCTAATTTCGCTTGTCGCGCTCGTTGTTGTGGCGAGCTCGCTACTGCTCTACCGCTATCTGCTCGCTTGGGAGTCCACCGATGATGCGCAGATTGACGGTTACATTTATCCGGTTAGTTCCCGTGTATCCGGCTACGTGACTCGCGTGGTGGTGGACGACAACCAGTACGTCGAAGCGGGTACCGTGTTAGTGCAGCTTGATCCCAAAGACTATGAAGTAGCAGTGGCCAATGCCAAAGCGACACTGGCGAACGACCAGGCCAGCGCCACTGCGCTTCGCACAACCGTTCCGATCACCTCGGTAAACACCTCGAGCCAACTCTCCACGGCTCAGGCGGATGTTGACAACGCCAAGGCCGGGCTGGTTGCGGCCGAGCGGGGTTTCCAGGCTGCGGAGGCGTCCCTTCGGCAGGCCGAAGCCAACGATCTAAAGGCCCAGGATGACGTGACCAGGTACAAACCGCTGGCAGAAAAGGACGAGATTCCGCAGCATCAGTACACGCAAGCGGTGGATAGCCAGAAGGCCACTGCCGCGGCGGTCGAGGCCGCCCGTGCGGCCGCGGCTGGTGCGGAACAGGCGGTGACGCAGGCGCGCGCTCGCATTGCGCAGGCCGAAGCCGAACTGCAGTACGCAGAGACGCAACCACAGCAAATATCGGTGCAGCGGTCGCGTGCCCAGGCGGCGGAGGCGGAAACCGAGCGGGCCGCCGCGATTCTTCAGCAGGCCCAACTCAACCTGCAGTACACGAACGTGGTAGCGCCGGTGAGCGGGATTGTGGGGCGGAGATCGGTCCAGCCGGGGCAGAACGTAGCGCCTGGCCAACAAATGATGACCATCGTTCCCCTGGACAGTCAGAACGTTTGGGTGACCGCCAACTTCAAGGAAACGCAGCTGAAGCACATGCGTCCGGGGCAGAGCGTGAAGATCTCGGTCGACACGTACGGTAGAAAATATGAAGGACATGTTTTGAACATAGCCGGCGCCTCGGGGGCGCGCTACAGCTTGCTACCGCCAGAGAATGCGACGGGAAATTATGTCAAGGTCGTCCAGCGCATACCCGTGAAGATCGTGTTTGAAAAGGGACAGGACCCGGAGCACCTGTTGAGACCCGGAATGTCTGTGGAACCGAGCGTAAAGGTCCAATAAACCGAAAAGGGCCTTCGCTGGCGGAATAGGTTTGCCTGCGAATTGACCATTCAGACGCTCAGCACCGGACAAGGAGCGCCGCGAACGAGCGCATAAGTAAGATCCCGCAGGCGACCGATCGCGCCGGATTGCGAACCCCTTCCCATCACCAAGACATCCGCACGCAATCTGCGCGCTTCCTCGGTCAACATCTCCTTGATCGCGCCAACAAGGATCCTGACCGGAGCGTGCGAACCGGCGGCGCCTTGCAGCTCTGCGATGCGGCGGCTCGCTCCATCTCTTTTCGCTGACTCGAGGTGCTCCTCAAGATCCAACTGGAGTGGCGGGTCGGGAGCGCTCGCGGGAATCACATGAACCAGCGTGAGATTCCCACGAACCGCTTTCGCCGTCTCGCTGGCGTAGCGAATGACTCTTTCCGAATCCGGGCTAAGGCCGATTCCGCAGACCAATTCGCGATGTTCGAGCTGTCCAGGGGAGATGGTTTCGGCGTGCTGCGTCGTCAGTACCGGACAATCGGCTTCGTTCAAAACCTTCGCGGTCGTGGAGCCAAGCAGTGTCCGGCGGAAGAAGCCGGCGTGGGTAGGCATGATGATGAGATCAAATCCGTTCGTCCGGGCGAGGTGAACGATTTGTCGCGCTCCGTCGCCCGACAACAGGATTCTCGGATACTCCTCGAGCGGAAACTCAGACTTCAGGAACGAGTTCAGTTTGTCGCGGGCAAGGCCCTGCTGCTCTTCGGCAACCTCTGAGAGTGGGCGTACATAGAGCTGGACCGCGTCGCGACTGTAGAGATCGAATACATAGACAAGTGTGACTCTGGCCCCCAAGATCGTCGCCGCTGTCTTCACATAGGGCGCCATAGCAACGCAAGACGGCGAGAAGTCTACGGGGAACAGAATGTTTTGAATCGTGGACATTGCTTCGACTCGCACGGCCGATTCCGCCTGCTAGCTTAACGCCCTCCAGCCTCCTCTCCTCTCAATGCGAGACAGGTCGACGCTGCCTTAGCAACGAGCTGGCCGCGCTCGTCTGTGACCTCGCACTCGACGTAGCCCAAGTTCCTCCCGCGGCGCACCACTTTGCCCTCTGCCCTGAGATTAGCCTCCCAAACGGGACGGAAGAAATTGATCTTCAGTTCCACCGTTGTGAAGGATTCTTTCGGGCCAAGGGTGCTGGCGAACGCCATGCCCATCGCGGCGTCCGCAATGTCGCAAAGAATTCCTCCGTGGAGCGTGCCCATAGGGTTTGCGTGCTGAGGTCCGGCGGCCAGCGTGACCGTAGCCCGTCCGGAAGCGATCTCCTTAGCTTCGAACCCGATCAGACGTGCTACTGGCACGTCATTCGCTTTCGCTCTCGTTCTAAAGTCGGCTTTTACGGGAGAGTCCGGAGTGCTCATGACTTTGCCGCCCTCCCCTTCGATTCCGCCGCGCGAACGTTGGTTTCGAGATATTCTTCAAGATGACGGCAGGCCAAATGGCGCGGATTGTCCTTACGCTGCAGACGGCTCACCATCAAGCTCCCCTCCAGGGTGCTGACAATTAACATGGCCAATTCCGAGGAATCCACATCTCCGCTAATCTCACGTCGTCGGCGACCCTCTTCGATTATGGATCGCAGGCGTTCAAGCCAGGAGCCAAGTGCCCTGCGGGCTTTCTCGCGCAGCCGGGGGTTTCCATCGTCGGAATCGATGGCGGTGTTCAGCAGTGGACATCCTCCCGGCACCAGTCCGGCACGCCGGTCCCGAAAGTTGCGTACGATCTGCTGCAAACGGTCCACGGTATTCGAGATGGATTGCGTACCTTCAAGTCGCGTATCCAAGGCCAGCTTCCAGGCGTAATCGAAGGCCTCTGCCGCAAGTTGTTGCTTGCTTTCGAAATGCCTGTAGATTCCGCCTTTTTCGAGCCCCGTGGCCTTCATCAGGTCGGATAGGGCAGCCCCGTCGTAGCCTCTCTGATTGAAGATGGGCGCCGCCTTGCGAATAATTTCCTGTCGCGTCTGTTCGCCTTTTCGCATTCCCCCACTCCCGCCGGCAGATGCTGTGCGACCGATTGGTCGCTAGCTGCATCATACCACAACGTTAGATGGGACCGAACGGTCTCTTGTCGCATCAAAGGAGGCATTGAGGCTGACATGAGTATGAGTTCTATAGCCGCCTCCCTTCCGTTCCCCGGGGCGAGGGCCGAACGGTCCGCAGTAAATCCTTGGATCATCGCGATCACGGTTACGCTGGCCACCTTTATGGAGTTGCTCGACACCGCCATTGCCAATGTTTCCTTGCCGCATATCGCCGGAGGTCTCGCCGTCAGCTACGACGAAAGCACCTGGGTCCTGACCAGCTATCTGGTGTCGAATGCCGTGGTTCTTCCGCTTTCCGCATGGCTGAGCCGGGTTTTTGGACGCAAACGCTACTATATGCTTTGCGTCGTGCTCTTTACTTTGAGCTCTCTGCTCTGTGGACTTGCGCCTTCCTTGGACTTGCTCATTCTCTTTCGCGTTCTGCAGGGTGTCGGGGGAGGCGGATTGGCTCCCGTGGAGCAGGCTATCCTCGTGGACACTTTCCCTCCAGCGAAGCGGCCCGCAGCGTTTGCGCTGTACAGCATGGCCATTGTCACGGCTCCGGTAATCGGCCCGCCACTCGGAGGGTGGATTACCGATAGTTGGAGCTGGCGCTGGATCTTCTTTATCAACCTACCGATTGGGATTCTCTCTTTAATTTTGACCAGCCGGGTCGTTTCCGATCCGCCGGAATTCACTCGGGAAGTCGTGGCTGCACGGAAAGATGGCAGGTTGCGCATTGATGGCCTCGGGATTGTCCTCATTGCCCTCGGATTCGCGTCCCTCGAAGTAGTTCTCGATCGTGGCCAGACTTTAGACTGGTTTGAGAGTCGCTTCATCGTCCTGTTCTTTTCGATAGCCTTTTTGTCATTGGTTGCCGCAGCTATCTGGGAATGGCGTCATCCCGACCCCGTAGTGGAAATCCGTCTGCTCCGGGACCGCAATTTCGCAATCGCCAACGCTTACTACTTTCTTTTCGGGTTCGCCCTTTTCGGATCAACCGTGTTGATTCCTCAGATGCTGCAAGGCCTCTACGGCTACACCGCGACCGATGCCGGACTGGTTCTCGGCCCCGGCGCTTTCGTCATTGTTGCTTTAGCCCCGTTGGTTGTGAGGCTTTTCCCGAAAGTTGGCGTCAAGGCGATGATTTTCATCGGCTACGTCATTTTCGCCATCGCCATGTGGCAGTACGCCAGCATTGATCTTGGAACGGACTATAAGCGCATGGCCCTCCTCAGAGCACTCCAAGGACTCGGTATTGCTCCGCTCTTTGTGCCTGTGAGCCAGCTGGCATATTCCTATCTGGCGAAAAATAAAAACAACAAAGCTTCGAGTATCACCAACCTCTTCCGGAACCAAGGCGGGAGCGTTGGGATTGCCTTTGTGACAACGCTTCTGGCAAGGCGAACGCAGTACCACCAGTCCGTTTTGGTCGCGCACGCCACGCCTTTCGAGCAGCGCTATCGGGAGACTCTCGGTGCATTATCCCGGTACTTTGCGACACACGGGTTCACCAACGCGGACGCCGCTTTGCATGCCAAAGCGCAAATGGCGCGAATGATTCAGGAGCAAGCAGCGTTTCTTGGCTTTCTCGATTGCTTTTGGGTGCTGGGCTGCGCCTGCCTGATCGGCGCACCGTTGGTCTTCTTTATTCGCAAAATCAGGTCGGCTGGTCCTGGCGCCGCACACTAACGCGAACGGCATTTGCCGATCATTCGCAAACTCCTCGGGTGGGATGGTGGCACAGGGACGACATGCGAAGCCGCGGCA
>WNGH01000294.1_pt1 | contig 40603 bp, 37 predicted proteins | sample 5400631 | NCBI WGS metagenome assembly WNGH01 (sample SAMN13153373, study PRJNA577476) | soil metagenome | isolation source: 115 cm soil or saprolite under Garry oak tree replicate 1 | place: USA:California | collected 2016-06-15 | reverse complement strand
GCAACGCGGTCGGCATGGCCATGGCCGCCCGCCGCGAGCGCGGCCTGTTCGACCCGGACGCCGCGCCGGGCAGCAGTCCGTTCGACCACTTCATCTACTGCTTCGTCTCCGACGGTGACATCGAGGAGGGCATCAGCCACGAGGTGTCCTCGCTCGCGGGCCACCACCGGCTCGGCAACCTCATCGTCCTCTACGACGACAACCAGATCTCCATCGAGGACAACACCAACATCGCCAAGTCCGAGGACGTGTGCGCGCGCTACGAGGCCTACGGCTGGCACGTGCAGAAGGTGAACTGGCGCACCCCCGGCGGCTACCACGAGGACGTGCCGGCGCTGTACCAGGCGTTCCTGAACGCCAAGGAGCACACCGAGGCGCCGTCGTTCATCGCGCTGAGCACGATCATCGGCTGGCCCGCGCCGAACAAGCAGAACACCGGCGCGGCGCACGGATCCGCGCTGGGCGTGCCCGAGGTGAAGGCGACCAAGGAGATCCTGCATTTCGATCCCGAGGTCGACTTCCCGGTCGAGGACGAGGCGCTGAACCGCGCCCGCCAGGTCGCGGAGCGCGGGAAGAAGCTGCACGCGGACTGGGAGCAGCCGTTCGCCGCCTGGGCGAGCGCCAACTCCGGGAGCAAGGAACTGTTCGACCGGCTGGCCGACCGCCGCCTGCCGGAGGGATGGGCCGGGAAGCTCCCGTCGTTCCCGGCCGACGCCAAGGGCATGGCCACCCGCAAGGCGTCGGGCGCGATCCTCAGCGCGATCGGCCCCGTGCTGCCCGAGTTGTGGGGCGGCTCGGCCGACCTGGCTGAGAGCAACCTCACCACGATGGAGGGCGAGCCCTCGTTCATCCCGGTGGATCACCAGACCGCCATGTGGCCCGGCAACCCGTACGGGCGGACGATGCACTTCGGCATCCGCGAGCACGGGATGGGCGCGATCCTGAACGGCATCGCGCTGTCCGGCGGCACCCGCCCCTACGGCGGGACGTTCCTGGTGTTCAGCGACTACATGCGGCCCTCCGTGCGGCTCGCGGCGCTGATGGAGCTGCCGGTCACTTACGTCTGGACGCACGACTCCATCGGCCTCGGCGAGGATGGTCCTACCCACCAGCCGATCGAGCACGTGTGGGCGCTGCGCGCCATCCCGCACCTGGAGGTGGTCAGGCCTGGTGACGCGAACGAGACAGTCGTCGCCTGGCGGACCATCCTGGAGCGGGCCCGCCCCGCTGCCTTGTGCCTGACCAGGCAGAACCTGCCCGTGCTCGACCGCTCAGCCGGTAATGGGCAGGGCCTGGAGAGCGCCGAGGAGGTGGCTCGCGGCGGTTACGTGCTGGCGGGAGGCACCGACGTCATCCTGATCGCAACCGGCAGCGAGGTCCCGATCGCGCTCGACGCCCGCGAGCAGCTGGCCGCCGGCGGCGTTTCCGCCCGCGTGGTGTCCATGCCGTGCGTGGAATGGTTCAACGATCAGGACGAGTCCTACCGGCGCGAGGTGCTGCCGCCCACCATCCCCGCGCGGGTATCGGTGGAGGCGGGCATTACCGCGCCCTGGAAGTTGTTTGTCGGAGACGCGGGCGCTTCAATTGGAGTAGACCACTTTGGCGCTTCCGCCGATTACAAGAAGATCTATCAGGAGTTTGGCATCACCGCGGAGCGGGTAACCGCTGCCGCACGCGACAGTCTGGCCAGGGTCAGGGGCCACTAAGATAGCCCCGCCTGCGGCGTGCAGGGAAGGGAAGCAACCGTGTCAGTTGACGTTCTCGGACAGCTATCCGAGGCCGGAGTGTCGGTGTGGCTGGATGACATCAGCCGCGACCGGCTTCGCACCGGCAACCTGCAGGAGCTTATCGACGACCACCATGTGGTCGGCGTGACCTCGAACCCGACCATCTTCGCGCACGCGCTCTCCTCCGGGAAGGCTTACGACGAGCAGGTCGCCGACCTGAAGACCCGCGGCGTGTCGGTGGAGGAGGCCTCCCGGGCCATCACCACCTATGACATCCGCTGGGCGTGTGACGTGCTGCGCCCGGTGTACGACGCGACCGGCGGTCTCGACGGCCGGGTGTCGCTCGAGGTCGACCCGAGGCTGGCCAAGGACACGGCCGCGACCATCGCGGAAGCCCGGGCCCTGTGGTGGATGGTGGACCGGCCGAACCTGTTCATCAAGATCCCCGCTACCCCCGAGGGGCTGCCCGCGATCACGCAGGCCATCTCGGAAGGAATCAGCGTCAACGTCACGCTGATCTTCTCGCTCCAGCGGCACGCCGAGGTCATCGACGCGTACACGGCGGGCCTGGAACAGGCCAAGGCGGCCGGGCATGACATCTCCCAGATTCGTTCGGTGGCGTCATTCTTCGTCAGCCGGGTGGACACCGAGGTCGATGCCAGGCTGGACAAGCTGGGTACCCCCGAGGCCAAGGCGCTGCGCGGGAAGGCGGCCATCGCGAACGCGCGGCTCGCCTATGAGCTGTTCGAGCAGAAGTGCGCCGAGGAGCGGTGGCGCGCCCTGGCCGCCGAGGGCGCGAACGTCCAGCGGCCGCTGTGGGCCTCGACCTCGACGAAGGACCCGTCGTACCCCGACACCATGTACGTCGTCGAGCTAGTCGTGGCTGACACGGTGAACACCATGCCCGAGGCCACGATCAAGGCCACCGCCGACCACGGCGAGCTGCGCGGCGACACCGTGCACGGCACCTACGACGCGGCCCGGAAGGTCTTCGCCGACCTGGAGCAGCTCGGCATCGCCTACGACGACGTCGTGCAGGTGCTTGAGGACCAGGGCGTGGCGAAGTTCGCGGCGTCCTGGAACGAACTGCTCGACACGATCCGAACCAATATGGGGCTTTGAGTGACGGCAGATCAGGGCCTGGCCCCGGCTAACCCCGGCGTCATCGCAGGACTGGACGAGGTGTCAGGAACGCGCAATCCGCTCCGCGACCCGCGGGACCGGCGCATCCCGCGGGTGGCCGGTCCGTGTGTGCTCGTCATGTTCGGAGTCACCGGGGACCTGGCGCGCAAGAAGCTGATGCCGGCCGTCTATGACCTGGCCAACCGCGGCCTGCTGCCGCCGGGCTTCTCGTTCGTCGGCTTCGCCCGCCGGGACTGGGAGGACGAGGACTTCGCCCAGCTCACCTACGAAGCGGTGAAGGAGTACGCCCGCACGCCGTTCCGCGACGCGGTGTGGCAGCAGCTCAGCGAGGGCGTCAAGTTCGTGTCCGGGTCGTTCGACGACGACGAGGCCTTCGACCAGCTGGCCGCGTGCGTCAGGCAGCTCGACGTGGACCGGGGCACCGGGGGGAACTACGCGTTCTACCTGTCGGTCCCGCCGGGCCAGTTTCCCACGGTGGTGCGGCAGCTCAAGCGCAGCGGCCTGGCCGACTCCGCGGACGGCGGCTGGCGCCGGGTGGTGATCGAGAAGCCGTTCGGCCACGACCTGGCCAGCGCGCGGGAGCTGAACGCGACCCTGGAAGGGGTCTTCCCGCCGGAAGCCGTGTTCCGCATCGACCACTACCTCGGCAAGGAGACGGTGCAGAACATCCTGGCGCTGCGCTTCGCCAACGAGATGTACGAGCCGATCTGGAACCGCGGCTACGTGGACCACGTCCAGATCACGATGGCCGAGGACATCGGCATCGGCGGGCGGGCCGGCTACTACGACGGCATCGGCGCCGCCCGGGACGTCATCCAGAACCACTTGCTGCAGCTGCTGGCGCTGACCGCCATGGAGGAGCCGGTCGCGTTCGACGCGGATTCGCTGCGGATGGAGAAGGTGAAGGTGCTCTCCGCGGTCCGGCTGCCCGTCGACCTCGCGACGGGCACGGCGCACGGGCAGTACTCGGCCGGCTGGCAGGGCGGCCGACAGGTGGGCGGCTTCCTCGAGGAGGACGGCATCCCGGCGGATTCCCACACCGAGACCTACGCCGCGCTGCGGCTGGGCGTCGACACCAGGCGCTGGGCCGGCGTGCCGTTCTACCTGCGTGCGGGCAAGCGGCTGCCGCGCCGGATGACGGAGATCGCGCTGATCTTCCACCGCGCTCCGCACCTGCCGTTTTCGGCCACCGACACCGAGGAACTCGGCCAGAACGCCATGGTGATCAGGATCCAGCCGGACGAGGGCATCACGGTCAGGTTCGGTTCGAAGGTGCCGGGCACGGCCATGGAAGTCCGGGACGTGAACATGGACTTCGCCTACGGCGTGTCCTTCACCGAGTCGAGCCCCGAGGCCTACGAGCGGCTGCTGCTCGACGTCCTCATCGGCGACCCGCCGCTGTTCCCCAGGCAGCAGGAAGTGGAACTCGGCTGGCGGATCCTCGACCCGGTGGAAGAATTCTGGGCCTCCTACACCAAGCCGGACCAGTATCCGTCCGGTTCGGCGGGCCCCGCGTCAGCGGACGCGCTGATGGCTCGGGACGGGCGAGCATGGCGGCGTTTGTAACCGGGAGGCTGCGATGAACATTGACCTGACCGACACCAGCACCGGCGCCATCCACGAGGCGTTCACCCAGGCGCGTCGTCGCATGGGCGGCCCCACCTCCGGCATGGTGCTGACGCTGATCATCGTCACCGACGAGGCCGCGCAGTACGACGCCGTCCGGGCGGCTAACCAGGCAGGCCGTGAGCACCCGAGCCGGGTGCTCGCCGTTATCGCCCGCAAGCCCAAGGCCGAGTCCCGGCTGGACGCCGAGATCCGGGTGGGCGAGACCGGACCCGGCGTGACCATCCTGCTCCGCATGTACGGCCCGCTTGGCCAGCACGCCGACTCGGTGGTCGCGCCGCTGCTCGCTCCCGATGTGCCCGTGGTCACCTGGTGGCCGGACGAAGCGCCGCCCTCACCCAGCGCGGATCCGCTCGGCGCGGTGGCCCAGCGCCGGGTGACGGACGCGGCGGCCAGCGAGGCGCCGCGGGAGATGCTGCTGACCCTGGCCAAGGCGTACCAGCCGGGTGACACCGACCTGAGCTGGAGCCGGTCGACGTCCTGGCGTTCGCTGCTCGCCGCCACCCTGGACCAGCCCTACCCGGAACTGTTCCGCGGCGAGGTCCTGGCCGAGCCGGGCAACCCGAGTGCGGACCTGATCGCGGCCTGGCTCGGGCTGCGGCTCGGCATCGAGGTCCAGCGCGGCGAGTCCGGCGGCCCGGGGATCACCGAGGTGAGTTTCGAGACGGCGGACGGGAAGGTCGCGCTGTCCCGGCCGGACGGCCGGAACGCCACCCTGTCCTGGCCGGGGCGTCCGGAACGCCGGGTCGCGCTGCACCGGCGGGAGGCCGCCGACCTGATCGCCGAGGAGCTGCGCAGGCTCGAGCCGGACGAGGTCTACGCGGAAACCCTGCGCGCGCTGGCCGCAGGCACCGGAGCGCCCGGTTAATGAGCGAGCCAAAGAGGCGCGGCGCCGTCTGGACTGAGGAGCGACGGAGGAGCGACGAGGGAAGACGGCGCCTTAAAAGCGCCTCGGCGGCGAGCGAAGGAAAACAATGAGCGTGCCCGAGGTGATCGTGCACCGGGACGCGCAGCTGCTCGCCAAGGCCATCGCGGCCCGCCTGGTCACCAGGCTGGTCGACGCCGTGGCCGCGCGCGGGACCGCTTCCGTCGTGCTCACCGGAGGCGGCATCGGCACCAAGGTGCTGGCCGAACTAGCCGTCACCCCGGCCAGGGACGCCATCGACTGGCGGCACCTGGACATCTGGTGGGGAGACGAGCGGTTCCTCCCGGTCGGCGACCCGGAAAGGAACGAGACCGGCGCGCGTTCGGCCCTGCTCGATCACGTGGACGTCGACCCGGCCCGGGTGTATCCCATGCCGGGTCCCGGCGGGCCGGACGGCGACGACCCGGAGGCGGCAGCCGCCAGGTACGCATCGTGGCTGGCCACCGCGACCAGGCCCGAGGACCACGGACCGGTGCCCGCCTTCGACGTGCTGATGCTCGGCATCGGCCCCGAGGGGCACGTCGCCTCGCTGTTTCCCGGCATGCCGGCGCTTTACGACGAACGGCCGGTCGTGGCGGTCCGCGGCTCACCCAAGCCCCCGCCGACCCGGCTGACCATGACCCTGCCATCGATCCAGGCGGCCCGCGAGATCTGGATCATCGCATCGGGCCCCGACAAGGTCAACGCGATCGCGATGGCGCTGTCCGACGCCGGGCCCGTGCAGGTACCCGCCGCCGGAGCCCGCGGCAGGCAGCGGACGCTATTCCTGCTCGACAGCGCCGCCGCGGCTAAGGTGCCGCCGCAGATCGGCCGCCAGGGCGCCCACTGACTTGTCCCCCGGCCGGCGAGCGAACGCCAGGCCGGCGGCCAGGCTGGCGACGGGGAGGGCGGCGAGCACGTACCGGTAGCTGAACCCCGCGGTCATCGGCGGCAGCACGATCAGCAACACTCCCACCAGCCAGGGCAGCAGGCCAATGCCACCCCACCGGCGCCAGCGGCCCAGCACGCCGACGGCACCGATGAGCACGATCAGGCCAAGCAGCGTGCCACGCAGGTAGATGTACCGCTGGTAGATCTGGAGCAGCCGCTGCCACGGCTGGATCACTGTGGTGTTCCCGAGCCCCGCGCCGCCGAAGTCCCGCCGCGCGGCGCACATCTGCAGCGCCGCGGTGTCACTCCCGTAGTTCTTGGTCCACTTGGCGACATGTGCGGGAACGTCCGGGCCGGCCCACCAGGGGATCAGCGCGTCCAGAGTCCGGGCTGATACGAACTGGAAGGCCGGGCTGTTCCCGTAGTAGTTATGCGGGTCGGGCTGCCGGTTCCAGCCGAAGGTGTGCAGCGTGTCATGAGCCACCACACGCAGGTAGTCGAACGGCTGGGCCAGGATGGCGTCCCTGGCGAACTTCTCCGCCATGCCGTTGACCCGCGGTGTGAACCGCAGGGAGTTGTCAGTGGAGTGGTACAGGTTATACAGCGGGGTGGTGACGTGGTTGTCTGGCCATAGCTCATTGTCCGCCCACAGGTACTCCCCCGATACCGGGCGCAGGTACGGCGGCGTCGGGTCACACAGCGCGCGGACGTCGGCCGGGGGGTTGATCTTGGCGCACTCAGCGAACGTGCTGACCCTGCTGTACAGGAACGTGCCCGAGGATTCGGTCAGCGCGTACTTGCCGTACGTGCCGTGGAACCAGAACATGTACGCCGCGATGGGCGCGACGCCGGCCACAAGCAGGGCAACCAGGCGCCGCCAGCCCACCCGCCTGGCCAGCATGGCCACCAGGACCACCAGAAGCAGTGGCTGGCCGACGGACCTCACCAGGGTGGCGTAGCCGATGAGCAGCCCGGCGACGGCCATCACCGGGACCGACGGGCGGTCACTCCAGCAGAGGATCACGATGGCGACGGTGCCGAGGAAGATGAACAGCGTGTCGGCGGTGACCATGTGCTCGAGGTGCAGCTCGTACGAGTCGAACAGGACGGGCAGCGCCGGCAGCGCCGCTCCCCACCACGGCAGCCCCCGGTGGCGCAGGAGGGCGTAGATGAGGACGCCCAGGACGACGCCCATGGCCGCCTGCAGCAAAGTCAGCGGATAGGCACTGTGCAGGGGAAGCAGCACGTCGATGAAGAACGGGTAGCCGTTCGGCCGGACCCGGTCCGGGACATGCGTCACGGCGTCGACGATGTAGTTGTAAGAGTCGTTGAACCACAGGATCGGCGGGTACCCGAATATCACGACGATCCGCATCACGACCGCGGCCACGAGCACGATGGTGAACTGCCAGTGCGTAACGACGGGGCGGGTGAGCCGCGTCAGCCGCGAGCCCCGCTCCTGCTCAGGCGGCTGCTGATCGGGAATGACCCGATCGCTGCCGGTGGTCGCATTAGACAACGACCGCCTCCTGACTCTCCGAGCCTGCCGGGAATCCTCTGTCCCTTTCGCTGATCCCGCAGGCCCCGGGAGATCAAGCATGCCCAACGCGCTCTCGCCACGTCGCCGACTCATAGTAGCCGCCTGCCCGGGCAGACGGCATGTATTACCGCTTAACGGCGCGGACTTGCGTGTCCTGCGTCACTGGCGGTTATCAGCGTCCCCCGTACCCTACCCGGCACGCGAGCAGGCAGATGAACACGACCGACAGCGCGGCCGCGGTGTCCGGCGAGCCGGCCGCTGCCGCGATCATGATCCAGACGAAGATGACCGGCAGCAGCCTGCCCAGCGGCCGGTCGCGCCCGCCATAACGCGGCCGGGGCACCAACGGCGCCACCTGCTGCGCGGCGGGCACCGGACGCGGTAGTCGTTGTGGCAGGTCAGCGCCGAGCACCGGTTCGACGGGCAGGTCCCCCGTCAGCTCACGCAGGTCGGCCCAGGTCTTAGAGGCGTAGGCGGCCGAGGTGCGCTCCTCGAATTCTTCCAGCGTCAGCCGACCGTCCGTGTACGCATCCCGGAGGACGTCGACAACGCTCTCCCGCTCATTGTCGGACGCGCGGATCGGTCGGTCGGTCATCGGCACGGACCCTTCCTCGTTTCCTCTTGATCCTAACCCAGCATCCGGCCGAAACCCGGATGGCGAGGACACGAGAGCCGCGGATGGCAATGTGGGGCATGACGGACGACCAGGGCGTGCCGGCGTTCACGCTGACACCGGGCCCGCCGGGGCGGCTCCGGCGGCCCCGGTGCCGGCGCCGCCGGCGAGGCGGCGCTCGGCGTGGATCCCTATGCCGGCAAGGCTTATCCGGATATTTCGGACCGCAAAGGAGCCCGGGAAACGGAATCGGACGCCTCACTGTGAGGCAGCGCCCGGAGGATTAATAAAAGCGAGAGACTTTTGGGTCTCGCACCCTAACGCACGCGGCGTTACGCTGTTGGCGAATCAGTCATCTGGTCAATCTGTGCCGTATGTGGCCAGAAGAAGGTTTCGGCATGAAGGTCTTGGTGCGTACGACAAGGTCCTCATGCCAGCCAGCAGTAACGACGGGCACCCCGCCCTCTCGACCGCCGCATGGTCCGCCGGGAGCCGGACGAGCCATTCCTCACTAGGAGGGATCGAACTTGAGCGTCAGCGAAGACCGCACAGTCCAGCCCAGCCCCACCACTCCTGCCCCCGCACCGGGCATCGCCGACCCTGCCCCGCTCGGGCTCGGCGCGTTTGCCCTCACCACGTTCTTGCTGTCCGCCGCCAACGCCGGCTGGATGACCAAGGCCACCGGCGATGCGTGGCTTGGCTACGCCTTCGCCTACGGCGGATTCGCCCAGTTGCTGGCCGGCATGTGGGAGTTCCGCAACCGGAACGTGTTCGGCGCCACCGCCTTCTCCACTTATGGCGGCTTCTGGATCGGGCTCGGCCTGTGGGCCCTGCTGGTTGCGCCCAAGGCCGCCTCGCCGGCCGCGGCCGGCCACGACATAGCCTGGATCCTGCTCGCGTTCGCCATCTTCAACACCTACATGCTCATTCTGAGCACTCAGACGAACATGGCAGTGTTCGCGGTTTTCCTCACCCTGGAACTCACCGAGATCATCCTGTTCATCGGCAACTTCACCGCCAGCACGGGAACGGTCAAGTTGGGCGGTTACGTCGGCCTGGTCACCGCCCTGACTGCCTGGTACGCGTCGGCGGCCGGCGTCTCGAACGGCATCGCGGCCGGGAAGCTCAGGTTCCCGATGGGCAGGCCGCTGATCAGCTAGGCCTTACCTCGCATCAGCGCTGGGGAGCACCCGCTCCCCAGCGCTTTTGGTTCTCCGGGGTCGGCGGCCAGGCCCGCCAGGAGCCGGATAGCGTTAGCCGCACGAATCAGTCGCGAAGGGAGGAGCACGGGTGCAGAACGGAAGGCAGATCGACCTGTCCGCGCAGATCGAGCGCGTCAAGCGCAGGACGAGACCGTGGAAGTCGATCATCGCGCTGCTGCTCGCTATCGCCGCCGCGGTCATCTCCCGTTCGGCCCGCAACGACTCGCACGCCATTTTCATCGCGAACCACCGGACCAACCAGTGGGTCGCCGCAGGCACGGCCGCGCTGTTCCTCGTCTTCGGCTCGACAGCGACCTACGGCCTGGCCGGGAAAGCCAGGGAGTTGCTCGAGCCCAAGGCGGGTACCGGGCACGCGGCGATCGTCAGGTACGCCATCTTGCTCGTCGGCGCGTTCACTACGTTGGTGGTCGCGCTTGGGCTGTTCGGCGTCCAGGTCGGGCAGCTCCTCCTCGGCGGCGCACTGACCAGCGTGTTCGTTGGCATCGCGGCACAGCAGGCGCTCGGCAACGTGTTCGCCGGGCTGGTGCTGCTCGTCGCCCGGCCATTCCACGTGGGTGACGCGATCCGGCTGCGGGCTGGCGCGCTCGGCGGCACGCTGGACGGCATCGTGACCGATATCGGGATCACCTATGTTCGCCTTGACACCGACGGCAGCGTGATGTCGATCCCTAACTCGCAGGTGCTCAACGCCGTCGTCGGTCCCGTCCCGCCGGCGCGGGAGGATGCCCCGGCAGTCCAGGACGGCGCGTCGGGCACGCCGGGCGGCCCGGAGCAGCCGCACCCGCGCCCCGCCGGCCCCATCTAGCGGACCAGCTCACCAGGCCCGGGTCTCGGCAGGCAGAACGAAGGGCCGGCTGGCAAGCCAGCCGGCCCTTCGTCACGATGACCGGTGCGGAGGTCGCCTCTCGGCGAAAGGCGCAACGCGGCTCCAGCCGAACGGTATTCCGCGAAGGCAGTAGGTGCGGCCCGGGGGACACAGCCGCACCGGCTGATACCTAGTAACGCCCGCGGCGCCGCCTCTGTTCCCGGCGCGTGGGCGGATCTGTTTCGTACGGGAACGACGAGACGGCCTGCTGGCTGGCAGTGGCCTCCGGATCCTGATTCTGGTACTGCCCGCTCCCCCCGCTGTAGGCGTCGTCCTTCCCGCCGTAACCGAAGGTGCTGTATCCCTGGTCTGGGTACGCGCCCGCGTCGGCATGGACCTGCTGGTTCTGCCCGCCGTACCCGTACTCGCCGTATCCCTGGTCGGGGTAAGCCGAGGTGTCGGCCTCCTGGTGGCCCTGCTCCTGGTAGCCCTGCTCCTGGTAACCCTGCGCGCCGTACCCCTGGTAGCCCTGGTCCGCATACCCGGATCCGGGAGAACTCGCGGTGCTCTCGAATCCCTGGCTGGCCGGGGCCTGGTACCCGTACTCCTCGTAGCCCTGCTCGGGGCGGCCGCCCTGCTCCTGGTAGGACTGGCCCTGGCCCTGGTAGCGCTGCTCCTGGTAACGCGGATCCTGGGAAAGCGGCTCCTGATAGCGCTCGTCCTCGTAGCGCTGCTCCTGGTAGCCCTGCTCCTGGTAACCCTGTCCCTGGTAGGACTGGTCCTGGTAGCGCTGGCCCTGATAGGCGTCGCCGGCGTAACCCGGGCGCTCCTGGCCCTGGTAACCGGACTCCGTGTAGGCGCGGTCTTCATAGGAGCCGCCGCCATAGCCAGGCCCGGAAGCGTCGTAACCAGCCCCGGAGTAGGATTCCGCCGCGTAGCCCTGGCCCGGACTGGACTGGACCTGGCTGGACTGGACCTGGCTGGACTGGACCTGGCTGGACTGGCCCTGGCTGGACTGGCCCTGGCTGGACTGGCCTTGATAGGACCCGCTGTCATAGCCCGGGTACGAGGCAGCGGCGTAACCCCGGTCGGGACCGGCCGCCGGCCCGCCGTACCTCTGGTCGGCGTAGTCCTGGCCGACGTAGCCCCGGTCAGGGTAGCCCTGGCCGCCGTAGCCCTGATCGGCATAGCCCTGATCGGCATAGCCCTGATCGGCATAGCCCTGATCGGCATAGCCCTGATCGGCATAGCCCTGATCGGCATAGCCCTGATCGGCGTACCGCTGGCCGGAATAGCCCTGCTCGCTGCGGCCCTGATCGGCGTAGCCCTGGCCGGCATAACCCTGGCCGGCATAGTCCTTGTCGGTGTAGCCGTATCCAGGTTCGCCGTAACCCTGCCCGGCGTAGCCGCGGTTGCCGTAGCCCTGCTCGCCACCGTAACCGCGGTCCTGGTACCCCGGCTGGGCGTAGCCGCGCTCGGCGTACTGGCCTTGGTCGGGATACTGGCCCTGGTCGGCGTACTGGCCTTGGTCGGGATACTGGCCCTGGTCGGCGTACTGGCCCTGGTCGGGATACTGGCCCTGGTCGGGATACTGGCCCTGGTCGGGATACTGGCCCTGGTCGGCGTACTGGCCGCCGTAGGAGCGGGCCGTGTCACCGTAGCCCTCGGCCGGGAGCTGCCGCCGCCCGCCGCGCTGCTCCGGATAGCGCTGCTGCTCCGGGTAATACTGCTCGGGGTAATCCTCCACGTACCCCTGCGGACTCTGCGGCGCCTGGGATCCTTGGGACGACGGACCGGGCGGAAGCGCCAGCGGGCCAGGGGGCAACGCCCGCGCTACCCGCGTTCCTGGGGCTGGTGCCGCTGCGAAGACCATCGTGCCGGCCGGGTCATCGGAGCGCAGCGCGCGGAAGTCGCCGGTCACCGGGCCGGAGAAATCGGCCTCGCGGCCGTAACCACCCGGCAGCGCCGTCAGCCGCGGGTCGGTCGGCGCGCCGGGGAGCTGGCTGGCATAAGCCCCGGAGCCTCGGGGGTCGGGAGCCTGTGCACCGCGCTGCAAGGCGTCGATCAGCCTCGGCAGCTCCTCCATCGGCAGCCGGAACGTGCCGGTGCAGGTGCCTCCCTGCCAGATGCTGAAGACGGAGACCCCGGTGTCGGCGTACCAGCTCAGGCGCATGCTCCGGGAGCTGCCGCGCACGTCGAAGAAAACCTCGCCGAGCCGGGGCAGCGGCGCCGCGTCCGACGCTGACATGGTGCCCATCGTGGCCTTGCTCCCTTCTCTTTGTCCAGTTCGTCACGAACACTCTCCAGCAGGCTAGCTGGAGGCTGGAATTCAGGTAGGGAATTTCGCCACCCCGCGTGCAAGACCACTGTCGCGGGTGGCATCATTAGCGACGGGCATGCAGCGGCCTGCGCGATGGTTTTACAGGACGGGTGAACCGACGCGCGGGCGCCAGCCGTTCGGTATGGTAACCACTTGCTTACGCGGTCGCCGTACCCGTGCACGGGAACACTACGTCGCGAAGACGCGTTGTATCTTGCAACGCAGGCTTCCGGACAGGACTGGCTCTCGTGTCCACGAGCCTGACGCTGCACTGTAACGCACTATTTGATGCATCTTGGTTGAGGTGATTGATCCATGTCTCAGGTACGTCGGCAGTCGGCTGTGCTTCCCCGCCCGAACTGGGGTTGGCAAGATGCTGCCGCGTGCAAGGGCGAAGACCTGCTGCTCTTCTTCGGCCCCGACGGTGAGCGCCAGCCGGAGCGGGAGATCAGGGAGCGGAAGGCCAAGGGAGTCTGCGCCTCTTGCCCGGTGCGGCTCGAATGCCTGAACTACGCGGTTTCACGGCCGGAGAAGTACGGCACGTGGGGTGGCCTGAACGAGGACGAGCGGTCGGCCGAGCGGCGCCGCCGCATGCGCCGGGCCAACGCCGCCTAGACCCGGGCCGCTGGCCAGGGAACTGGGCTCAGTCGAGCAGCGCCAGCACGTCGGCGTCGGTCAGCTGGCCGAAGGACGTGTACCACTGCCCTACGGACCGGAACCGCCTGGGCGTCGCCAAGATGATCACCTGGTCGGCTTCGGCGTGCATCTCTTCCGCCGCCGTCGGCGCGGCGACCGGGGCCGCCAGCACGATGAAACCCGCCTGCGCCGCGCGCACCGATCGCAGCGCGGCCCGGGCGGTCACGCCGGTCGCCAGGCCGTCATCCACCACGATCACGCACCAGCCTCCCACCTGCGGCAACGGGCGACCACCCCGGTACACCTGCACCCGCCTGGCCAGCTCGGCCTGCTCGGCGGCGACGACCGGAGCCAGGTCGGCCGGGGAAAGTGACAGCCGGCCGAGCAGGCCGGCGTCGTACACGGCCGTTTCCAGGCCCTCCGCGATGGCGCCCACGCCGAGTTCAGGCTGGCTCGGATAGCCGATCTTCCGGGTCACGATGACGTTCATCGGCGCGCCCAGCGCCGCGGCAACCTGTTTCGCCACGGCCACCCCGCCCCTGGGCAGGGCGAGTACCACGACCCGTTCGGCCCAGTCGTCGAGGGCGACGGCGCGGGTGAGGCGTTCGGCGAGCAGGATCCCGGCGGCCTGCCGGTCCGGGAAGGGGAGCAGGTACTCACCCTGGCGCATGTTCCGGATTTACCCGCGTAACGAGATGCAATGCCCCCGCAGGGCCGCACAATAGAAAGATGATCTGCGTCTCGTGCCGGAAGCGCCACCACGAGGAGTGCCCGGGCGGCACCTGGTGTGACTGCCAGCACATGCCGCCGGCCGCGCCGCCGGGGGCCTCCGGGGCCGCCGCGGCCGAGCCGTCGCTCAGCTGGCTCCGCCAGGGCTAGGCCGGGAGCCCGGAGGACAGCGCCGGGGGCACCGGGAATAACCGCGTGCGCGGGCCGGTTACCCCGCGTATGCCGCCGGATGTGACCATTCGCACCGTCCACATACCGGACGCTGCCTGGACAGCATGGTCCGTTACATGTGATCCTGGCGTCATGAGTGTTAAGGACCCGCTGCTCGTCGTGCGACGGCACGTCGACTTCCTGCGCGTCCGTAGCGCCATCTGTCTGCTTGCCCGATAATCGCCGGCCCGGATTCTCCCACCGGGCGCGCGCGCGATGCCGGGCGCCATCCTGCTGGACCCCCGCGGCTGAACCGCGTCTGAACGGGCGGCCAGCGGAGCCCAGGTTCTCGTGACATGCGCGTCCCCGAACCTGAAGGAACCCCTCCACATGCCAGTCGCAACTGGGGCCAAGCGCAAACGCGGCGAAGGCCAGTGGGCGCTCGGGTATCGCGAGCCGCTCAACAAGAACGAGGAAAACAAGCGGAACGACGACGGGCTCAATGTCCGTCAGCGGATCATCGACGTCTACTCCAAGTACGGTTTCGACTCCATCGACCCAGCCGACCTGCGCGGCCGGTTCCGCTGGTACGGGCTGTACACCCAGCGCCGGCCCGGCATCGACGGCGGCAAGACCGCCGTGCTCGAGCCCGAGGAACTCGATGACCGCTACTTCATGCTGCGGGTCCGCATTGACGGCGGCCAGCTATCCAACGACCAGCTGCGGGTCATCGCCTACATCTCGCGCCGGTACGCGCGCGGCACCGCGGACGTGACCGACCGGCAGAACATCCAGCTGCACTGGATCGAGATCGAGAACGTTCCCGACATCTGGGAGGCGCTCGAGTCGGTGGGCCTGTCCACCACCGAGGCCTGCGGCGATACTCCGCGGGTGATCCTCGGCTGCCCGCTGGCCGGCATCGACGCGGACGAGATCATCGACGGCACGCCGGAGATCGCCGCCATCGGCGAGCAGTACATCGGCGACGCCGCGTTCTCGAACCTGCCGCGCAAGTTCAAGTCCACGATCAGCGGCTGCTCGGCGCAGTGCGCCATCCACGAGATCAATGACATCGCGTTCGTCGGCGTGGTCAACGAGAACGGGGAAACCGGGTACGACCTGTGGGTGGGCGGGGGCCTGTCCACCAACCCGATGATCGGCAAGCGGCTCGGCGCGTTCGTCCGGCCGGGCCAGGTCGCCGAAGTCTGGGCGGGCGTGACCGGACTGTTCAGGGACTACGGTTACCGCCGCCTGCGGCACCGGGCCAGGATCAAGTTCCTGGTCGCGGACTGGGGCCCGGAACGGTTCCGCGAGGTGCTGGAGAAGGAGTACCTCGGCTACGCACTGCCGGACGGTCCGGCCCCGGCCGCGCCCCGCGGCGGGATCCGCGACCACGTGGGCGTGCACAAGCAGCGCGACGGGAACTACTACGTCGGCTTCGCGCCGACCGTGGGCCGCCTTTCGGCTGACACGCTCGACCTCATCGCCGGACTGGCCGCCACCTACGGCAGCGGCCGGGTGCATACCACGACCGAGCAGAAGATGGTCATCCTGGACGTGCCCCCGGAGCGCACGGACGAGCTCGTGGCCGAGCTGGACAAAGCCGGCCTGCCGGCCCGGCCCAGCGCGTTCCGCCGGCACACGATGGCCTGTACCGGCATCGAGTTCTGCAAGCTGGCGATCGTGGAGACCAAGGCCCGGGCGGCCGACCTGATCAGCGAGCTCGAGCGGCGCCTGCCCGGTTTCGGCGCCCCGGTCACGATCAACGTGAACGGCTGCCCGAACTCCTGCGCCCGGATCCAAACCGCCGACATCGGCCTGAAGGGCTCGCTGGTCACCGGGCCGGACGGCCGGCAGGTCGAAGGCTTCCAGGTGCACCTGGGCGGCAGCCTGAACGGCGGCGACGGCTCCGGCTCCGGCTTCGGCCGCAAGGTGCGCGGGCTCAAGGCCACGGCCGAGGAACTGCCGGACTACGTGGAACGGGTGCTGCGCCGCTTCGACGCGGCCCGCGAGCCCGGTGAGAGCTTCGCCGCCTGGACCTCCCGGGCCAGTGATGAGGAGCTCTCGTGACCACCAGGGCCGTTCCCTTCTACTGCCCCTACTGCGGCGAGGAGGACCTCGAACCGCAAGGTGCCGCCGACGGTGAATGGCACTGTCGCAGCTGCACGAGGACATTCCAGCTACGCTTTGCCGGAATAGGAGTCACACTGTGAGTCCCGTCGTAACGCGCGACCTGGCGCAGCGGACCAGGCTGGAGGACCCTGAGCAGATGCGAACCCTCGCCGAACAGGCCGCGGAGCAACTCGCCGACGCGCCGGCCGAAGAGGTAATTCGCTGGGCCGTCGACACGTTCGGCGAGCGGATCTGCGTGACCTCCTCGATGACCGACGCCGTGATCCTCCATCTCGCCGCGGGCGTTCATCCCGGCATTGACGTGGTGTTCCTTGACACCGGCTACCACTTCCCCGAGACCATCGGCACCAGGGACGCGGTCGAGGTGGTGTACCCGATCCACCTGGTCAACGTCACCCCGTCGCGCACGGTGGCCGAACAGGATGCCGAGCTCGGGCCCAGGCTGTTCGGGCGCAACCCGGACCTGTGCTGCTACCTGCGCAAGGTCGAGCCGCTTGAGCGGACGCTGGGCAACTACGACGCCTGGATCACCGGTGTGCGCCGGGACGAGACCAGCAACCGCCGGCAGGCCCGGGTTGTCGAGTGGGACGACCGGCGGGAGATGGTCAAGGTCAACCCGATCGTCAGCTGGACCCAGAAGCAGGTGGACGACTTCATCACCGCCAACGGCGTGCTGGTGAACCCGCTGGTCTACGACGGCTACCCGTCGATCGGCTGCGCGACCTGCACGCTTCGCGTCGAACCGGGCGCGGACCCGCGCAGCGGCCGCTGGGCCGGAACCGGCAAGACGGAGTGCGGCATCCATGCCTGACGGTGCTGGCCCGGGGGGACGACCCCCCGGAACCCCCCGCTCACAGGGGGGCTGCCCGCCCCCCCGTACCCCCCCGGGCATTCTCGTTGCCGTCGCCCACGGCAGCGCGGATCCGCGGGCCGCGGCCACCATCGCGGAGCTGGCCGCGGCGGCCAGGGAGCGCTCCCCCGGGCTGGACCTGCGCACCGCCTTCCTGGGCCACGCCCCGCCGTCGCTGCCGCAGGTCCTGGGCACGATCGAGGCAGGCCGCCAGGTGACCGTGCTGCCGCTGCTGCTGACCGCGGCGTACCACAGCAAGGCCGATATCCCTCGCATGCTGGCCAGGACGCCGCGGCCGCGGGTCAGCTACGGCGCCACCCTGGGACCGCACCCGCTGCTGCTGAACGCGATGGAGCGCCGCCTCGCTGAGGCGGATCCCGGGAGCCTCGAGGACCCGGCGCGCACCGCGGTGGTGCTCGCGGCGGCCGGTTCCAGCGACCCCAAGGCGAACGCCACCATCGCCCGGATGGCGGCGCAGTGGCAGGCCCGGACCCGGTGGTTCGCGGTCCGGCCGGCCTACGCCTCGGCGGCCGAGCCCTCCCCTGCGGCGGCGGTGGCCGGCCTGCTGCGGGACGGGGCGCCCCGGGTGGTGGTCGCCACCTACCTGCTCGCGCCCGGCCTGTTCGCCGACCGGATCCGCCAGGCCGCCCTGGCCGCGGGCGCGGCGGCCGTCTCCCCCGCGCTCGGCGCATGCGCCGAGGTGGCGGAGGTCTTGCTGGACCGCTTCGCCGCAGCGGGATCAACCAGGCGGACCGCGGCGTAAGTCGGGCGCGTAAATCTGGGTAAAACTCCGGATAACCCTCGAGAAAACCGAGGAACCCCGACCTGCTGGTCACGATCCGGTATCGTACGTCCCTCCGGGCGCACCCTACCCGGAAGAGTCGGCCGCTGGCCGAACGCGACCCGACTGGCCGCCAAAGGGGGCGATTGCGTATCTGGCCGGGAACGCCATACCCGCTTGGTGCGACCTGGGACGGATGGGGCACGAACTTCACCCTCTTCTCCGAGGTCGCGAACCGTGTAGAGCTCTGCCTTTTCGACGAGGCCGATGACGGAGGCGGGGCGCTCACCGAGACCAGGGTCGAGCTGACCGAGGTCGACGGCTTCGTGTGGCACGGCTACCTGCCCGGCATCGCGCCGGGGCAACGGTACGGCTACCGCGTGCACGGGCCGTACGATCCCCCGCGCGGGCTGCGCTGCGACGGGTCCAAACTGCTGCTCGACCCGTACGGCAAGGCGGTCCAGGGTGACCTCCGCTGGGACGAGTCCCTGTTCGACTACCAGTTCGCCAACCCCAGGAAGCGGAACACCGAGGACAGCGCGCCGCACATGCCGAAGAACGTGGTCATCAACCCGTTCTTCGACTGGGGCAACGACCGGGCCCCGCAGATCCCCTACCACGAGACGATCATCTACGAAGCGCACGTACGCGGGCTGACCCTGTGCCACCCGGAGGTGCCCGCCGCGCAGCGCGGCACGTACGCCGGGCTCGCCCATCCCGCGGTGATCGCGCACCTGCAGCGGATCGGGGTCACCGCGGTCGAGCTGATGCCGGTGCACCAGTTCGTCGCCGAGCAGTCCCTGGTCGCCCGGGGCCTGACCAACTACTGGGGCTACAACACGATCGGCTTCCTGGCCCCGCACAACCGGTACTCCTCGGCCGGGCAGCGCGGCGAGCAGGTCGGCGAGTTCAAGTCGATGGTGAAAGCCCTGCACGAGGCGGGCATCGAGGTGATCCTCGACGTGGTGTACAACCACACCGCCGAGGGCGACCACATGGGGCCCACGCTGTCCCTGCGCGGCATCGACAACGCCGCCTACTACCGGCTCTCGGACTCCGAGCGCTGGCGCTACCTCGATTACACCGGGTGCGGCAACAGCCTGAACGCCCGGCACCCGCATTCCCTGCAGCTGGTCATGGACTCGCTGCGGTACTGGATCCTGGAGATGCACGTCGACGGGTTCCGGTTCGACCTGGCCGCCGCGCTGGCCAGGGAACTGCACGACGTGGACCGGCTGTCCACCTTCTTCGACCTGGTCCAGCAGGACCCGGTGGTCTCCCAGGTCAAGCTGATCGCCGAGCCGTGGGACGTCGGCGAGGGGGGCTACCAGGTCGGCAACTTCCCGCCGCTGTGGACCGAATGGAACGGCAAGTACCGTGATGCCGTCCGCGACTTCTGGCGCGGCCGCCCGTCCACCGTGCCGGACTTCGCGTCCCGGCTCACCGGGTCGAGCGACCTGTACGCCACGAGCGGGCGCCGCCCTGTCGCCTCGATCAACTTCGTCACCTGCCACGACGGGTTCACCCTGAACGACCTGGTCAGCTACAACCACAAGCACAACGAGGCCAATGGCGAGGGCAACCGGGACGGCGCCGACGACAACCGCTCGTGGAACTGCGGCACCGAAGGCCCGGCCGACGATCCCGCTGTCGACGATCTGCGCGCCAGGCAGAAGCGGAACTTCCTGGTCACCTTGTTCCTGTCGCAGGGCGTCCCGATGCTGCTGGCCGGCGACGAGATGGGCCGCACCCAGGCCGGCAACAACAACGCCTACTGCCAGGACACCCAGCTGTCCTGGCTGGACTGGGGGCTGGCCACGGCCGAACAGGACATGTTGCAGTTCACCGAGGCGCTGGCCGGCCTGCGCCGCGATCACCCGGTGTTCCGCAGGCGCCGGTTCTTCCGCGGCCAGGGCCCGGACGGCGACAAGGGCGACATCGTCTGGCTCACCCCGGCCGGCGAGGTGATGACCGACGCGGACTGGGGTGCCGGCTATGCCAAGTCACTCGCGGTGTTCCTCAACGGGGACGCGATCAGCGAGCCCGACCCGCGCGGCGGGAAGATCACCGACGCCAGGTTCCTGCTGCTGTTCAACGCGCACAGCATGCCGCTCACGTTCACCTTGCCCGAGGCCAGCTACGCGGCCGGCTGGGAGGTCGTCATCGATACCGCGGCCGGGGTCCACGGGGCGATCCACCCGCCGAAGAAGGAGATCGAGGTCCGCGGCCACGCCGTCGTCGTGCTACGGTCCCCCGAGTGAGCCTGCGCCAGCTGCTCCCCTCCCGCCAGGACAACCCGGATCTGGCCGCGCTGTACGCCTACCCGGGCGGCCGGTGGCTGCGCGCCAACATGGTGTCGAGCGCGGACGGCGCCGCGGCGCTCGACGGCGCCTCGGCGGGCCTGTCCTCCGGCACCGACCGGCAGCTGTTCGCGCTGCTCCGCGCGCTGTCCGACGTCATCATCGTCGGCGCCGCGACGGCGCGAGCCGAGCGGTACAAGCCGGCCAGGGCGCAGGAGCCCTGGCGTGACCTGCGCGCTGGCCGGCCGCCTACCCCGCCGATCGCGGTGGTCACCCGGCGGCTCGACCTCGACCCGGGCGGCCCCCTGATCACCGCGGCCCCGCCGGAGGCCCGCACGATCGTCATCACCACCGAGAAGGCACCGCGGGACATCCGGGCCGCCATCGAGCCGCACGCCGACGTGGTCATCGCCGGCGAGGAGACCGTCGACCTCGAGGCCGCGGTGACCGCGCTGGCCGAACGCGGCCACCGGCGGATGCTCACCGAGGGCGGCCCGCACCTGCTCGCCCAGTTGCTCGAGGCCGGGCTGCTGGACGAGCTGTGCCTGACCGTCGCCCCGCTCCTGACGGGCCCGGGCGCGGGCCGGATCGTGGCCGGCGCGCCATCGGGGCCCGCTGCCCTGCCGCTCACCCTGGGCCACGTCCTGGAGGACGACGGCTTCCTCTTCTTCCGGTACCTCAGGAAAGATCTCTGATCCGAACGGTCCGGGCGCGTGCCCCGGCTCAGGGGCGGGGCAGCAAGCCCCGCTCGAACCCGGTCGCCACCGCGGCGGCGCGGTCGTTGACGCCGAGCTTGGCGTAGACGTGCAGCACGTGGGTCTTGACCGTGGCCTCGCTGATGAACAGCCGGGCGGCGGCCTCGCGGTTCGAGCAGCCCTGCGCGATCAGCCCCAGGATGTCGAGCTCACGCTGGCTGAGCGGTTCCCTGGCCGGCCGCCTGACCTGGCCGAGCAGCCGGGTGGCGACCGAGGGCGAGAGGACGGCCTCGCCGCGGGCCGCAGCACGGACGCCGCGCAGCAGTTCGTCGGGCGGGGAGTCCTTCAGCAGGTAGCCGGTCGCCCCGGCCTCGATCGCGGGCACCACGTCGGTGTCGGTGTCGAAGGTGGTGAGCACGAGTACCCGCGCGCTGACCCCCTTCTCCGCGAGCATCCTGATCGCGGAGACCCCGTCAAGCACCGGCATGCGCAGGTCCATCAGCACCACGTCGGGACGCAGCGCCGCCGCCCGGTCGACCGCCTCCCGGCCGTTGGCCGCCTGACCCGCTGCCGCATCGCGATCAGGCCGAACCCGCTGCCGGCCGGGCGCTCGCCGGCCGGCCTCCCGTCCGCCCCGCACGGGGCGAACCCCACTCCGTCGTCGCGCACGTCGAGGCTCACCACGTCCTCCATGTAGGAGAGCGTCACCCCGGCGCGGGAGGCGTCCGCGTGCTTGGCCACGTTAGCCAGCGCCTCCTGGGCGACGCGCAGCAGCGTCACCTCGACCTCGGGGTGCAGCGGCCGGGCCTCGCCGGTGGTCTCCACCTCACCGGCCACGCCGCTGGTGACCGACCAGCGGGCCACCTCCTCGGCCAGCGCGTCCGGGAGCCTGCTGTCCTCCAGCGCCTGCGGGCGCAGCGCCTGGACCGAGCGGCGGGCTTCGGCCAGGCTGTCGCGGGCGAGCCGCTTGGCGTTGCCGATCCGCCGCTCGCGCTCGGCATCGCTGCCGGTCTGCTGGGCGGCCTCGAGCTGGGTGATGATCCCGGTCAGCCCCTGGGCGAGGGTGTCATGGATCTCCCGCGCCATCCGCTGCCGCTCGTCCCCCGCGCCCGCCTCCCGGGCCTGGGTGAGCAGCTGGGCCTGCAGCCCCGTGTTCTCCGCGACCATCTCCTCCAGCCGCTGGTTCGCCTCGGCGAGCTCGGCGATCATCTGCCTGCGGGCCTCGCTCTGCTCCTCTGACTTCACCCCCAGCAGCGTGAAGGCCCCCACCAGCACGACGTCGACGCAGGCCAGCAAGACCCAGATGGCCACGCTCGAGACGGTCGGCCGGTGGAACCCGCCCGCCTGGGCCATGCCGAAGAAGATCGCCACCGCCGCGCAGCCGATCCACCGCCACACGCCGGCCAGGTACCGGAAGGCATGCAGGAAGCCGAACCAGGTGAAGAACGCGAACCAGGGGCTGCGCGCGGTGAGCACCGCGATGAACGCGACCAGGCCGGCGAAGTAGATCCCCATCAGCCGCCGCCGCTGCGTCCAGCTCGGGCGCAGCCTGACCAGCACGGTGATCCACGCGGCCGCGGCCGCGGCGACCCCGGCCGTGATGCCGGCCGCCCCCGCGGTCGGGCTCTGGGACAGCGCGTACGGCAGGAACGGGACCGTGAGCAGCAGGTAGGGTAGGAACCGCTCGAGCTCGGCGTACCGGCGGTCCAGCGAATCGAAGTGGATGTCCGGCGTGCGCGCCATCACCGTGCTCACCCCTTCCTTACGCCTGTTCCCACCGGAAGAACCGCGCCGCCAGCGCCCCCGCGATGACAGCGTACGCCGCCATTATGCCCAGGTACTCGGGCCGCGGATCCAGGCCCATCCAGCTGTCCCGCACCGCGTGCAGGGCCGAGCCGAGCGGGGTGAAGTTGCCGGCCTGGCGCACCGGCGTGACGCCCAGGCGGCGCAGGATGCCGCGCTCCCGGTACTGTCCGATGACCATCGGCACCCCGTTCAGGCCGAGCGTCGCCAGCACGATCGCGACGCCGAGCGACGCGATGTATTCGGTGCCGATCTGATGGGACAGGCTTTTCTGCGGCTGGTTGAACCCGGGGATCAGGCCGAACCCGATGACCAGCGCCACCGGCAGCCCGAACACCGCCAGGGCCGCAGCCTTCTCGCGCAGGAACAGCTTGGTCTCGACGTAGGCGAGCCTGCTGAAGCCGTTCATTTCCGTACCTCCTCAGCTCTCCATGGTGCGGCCGGTCAGCGCCACGTAGGCGCTGTCCAGGCTGCGTCCCTCGATCCGCAGGTCGGCCACCAGGACCTGCCTGCGGGCCAGTTCCGCGGTGACGGTGCTGGCGAAGTCGCCGGTACCGGTGACGGTCACCTGCGCGCCGTGACAGCTGACCGCGGTGACCCCGGGCAGGGCGGTCAGCGACTGCTCGTCGAGCGGCGCCATCGGCCGGAACCGCACCCGGTACTCGCCCCCGGCCCGGTCCACCAGGCCCGCCGGGGTGTCCAGCGCCGCGATCCGCCCCTGTTCGAGGATCGCGACCCGATCGCACAGTTCCTCCACCTCGTCCATGAAGTGGCTGACCAGCACGACGGTGACGCCTTGCGCCCGGACCTTGCTGATCAGGTCCCAGGTGGCGCGCCTGGCTCCCGGGTCCAGGCCCGCGGTCAGCTCGTCGAGGAACACCACCTCCGGGTTCCCGACCAGGGCCAGCGCGATGAACAGCCGCTGCTTCTGGCCGCCGGACAGCTTGCCGAAGTACGCGCGTGCCTTTCCGGTCAGCCCCCAGCGCTCGAGCAGCTCACGCCAGTCGGCCGGGTCCGGGTAGAACGAGGCGTACAGCTCGAGCGCCTCGCCCACCTTCAGCTTCTCCGGCAGCTGGGTCTCCTGCAGCTGCACGCCGATCCGCCGGTGCAGCCGGTGAGCGTCTGTCCGCGGGTCCAGGCCGAGGATCCGCACCTCGCCGCCGTCCCGTTTGCGCAGGCCCTCCAGGCACTCGACCGCGGTCGTCTTGCCCGCACCGTTCGGGCCGAGGATGCCGAAGATCTCACCCTGATCGACGTGGAACGAGATGCCGTCCACGGCAGCCTGGCTTCCGTAACGCTTGGTGAGCCCCGTCACCTCGATGATTGCCGTCATCACGCCTCCCTTCCGTCGGGTCGCCTTGGTGGCGCCATAGCCAGCTTCGCCCGGCGCGCCCTGGTGGCGGATCGGCTGCGCGGCCATCTTTGCCGCGCCGGGTGACCGCTGGCTGGCCGGCCATCTGGAGCCGCGGTATCAACCGTTCGGCTGACCCCGCCCGCGCCAGCACACCAGCGGTCACGCGTACATTCCAAGCAAATGCTTGACATATCCGCGAGTAGCGGCGGATAATTCCAAGCATGTCCTTGGAATCCGAGCCCGGGAGCGGCAGGGAAACTGAGCCGGGGCGGTCCCGGCAGCGGTGGCGGCTCATCGACGACCCGGTCGCCATCCGGGCGCTGGCGCATCCGCTGCGGCACGACCTGATCTCGATCATCGGCCGCCTCGGGCGGGCCACCACCGCGGACGCGGCGCGCGAACTGGGCATCAGCCACGGCCTGGCCTCGCACCACCTGCGGCAGCTGGCCAAGTACGGCTTCGTCGAGCAGGTCAAGGGCAAGGACCACCGGGAGCGGCCCTGGCGGATGGTGGCGACGTCCTACAACTGGAGCAGGGCGCGGGACACCGCCGAGGGCTCGGTCGCGGTGGACGTGCTGGAGCAGATGACCGCCGACCGGACCATCGAGGCCTTCCTGGGCTGGCAGCAGCGGCGCAAGGACTGGCCGCGAGCGTGGCGGAAGCACGCCGGCCTGGGCGAGTCCACCGTCTACCTCACCCAGGCCGAGCTCGCCGGGATCGACGAGGCCTTCGACGCCCTGCTGATGCGCTATATCGACCAGCGGCCGATCGACGACGTGGCCTCCCGGCCGGCCGGTTCGGTGCCGGTGACCTTCACCCTCTTCACGGTGCCGGGATCCGGCCCGCCGGCGGAGGGCTGAGATGAGGGCCACGTGGCGGCTGGGCGAGGGCACCATGAGCACGCTGTTCACGCCCTTCGTCGAGCACGTGCTGCACGGGACCCCACAGGATCTCGGCTTCATCACCGCCGCCCAGGCGGTCGGCGGCATCGCCGGGGGGATGGTCGCCGCGGCGTCCGGCCGCCGCATCCAGGCCGCCCGGCTGCTGTGCTGCGGCGCGGTCGCCTTCGGCCTGGTGGACCTCGCCATCTTCCTCAGCCGCCTCGCCGGCATCATCCCGGTGCTGGCCATCCAGGGCGGCGGGTACGTCGTCGCCGGGCTGGCCATGCTCGGCTGGCTCAGGGACAGCGCCGGGCGGCCAGGGCGGCGGACTAGTTCGCCGGCTGATGACATACCCGCGGACGGAGACGTTAGCCTGACGTTGGAAAGGCTCATCACGGCCCGCTCGCAGGACTAGCGCGGCCCGGGCATCCGACCAGACGGGAGTAGGGCCCATGCCGCTGCACACCCAGGTGGACGAGTCCAGCCAGGACGCAGGGCTCGACGTCAACCCGGTCTACGTCAGCGAGCTGAGCTGCGAGATCCCGCGGTACCGGCTGCCCGAGCACGGCGTGTTCCCGCGCATCGCGCTGCAGGTGGTCCGCGACGAGCTCATCCTCGACGGCAACGCCCGGCTCAACCTGGCCACGTTCGTCACCACCTGGATGGAGCCCGAGGCCGAGCAGCTGATGGCGGAGTGCGCCGCCAAGAACATGATCGACAAGGACGAGTACCCGCAGACCGCCGAACTGGAGCGGCGCTGCGTGAACATCCTCAGCAGCCTGTGGAACTCACCCGCCGGGGGCACGGCCACCGGCTGCTCCACGACCGGGTCGAGCGAGGCGTGCATGCTCGGCGGGATGGCACTGCTGTGGAGGTGGCGGGCCCGGCGGCAGGCGGCGGGGCTCGACGCGGCCAAGCCGAACCTGGTGATGGGTTCCAACGTCCAGGTCTGCTGGGAGAAGTTCTGCCGGTACTGGCAGGTAGAGCCCCGCTACGTGCCCATGGTGCCGGGCCGGCTGCACCTGCGCGGAGCCGAGGCCGCGGCCAGGTGCGACGAGAACACCATCGGCGTGGTCGCCATCCTGGGTTCCACCATGGACGGCAGTTACGAGCCCGTGCTGGAGATCAGCCAGGCCCTCGACAAGCTGCAGGCCGGGCCGGGCCACGACGTGCCGGTGCACGTGGACGGAGCCTCCGGCGGGTTCGTCGCCCCGTTCCTCCAGCCGGACCTGGAATGGGACTTCCGGGTTCCCCGGGTGGCCTCGATCAACGCGTCGGGGCACAAGTACGGCCTGGTGTATCCGGGCGTGGGCTGGGTCATGTGGCGGACCCCGGACGCCCTGCCGGAGGACCTTGTCTTCCGGGTGAATTACCTGGGCGGCGAGATGCCGACGTTCGCGCTCAACTTCTCCCGGCCCGGTGCCCAGGTCGCCGCCCAGTACTACAACTTCGTCAGGCTCGGCCGCGAGGGCTACCGGCGCGTGCACCAGGCCTGCCAGGATGTCGCCCTCCACCTGTCCGGCGAGATCGCGAAGATGGGCCCGTTCGAGCTGCTCTCCGAGGGCAGGGACCTTCCGGTGTTCGCGTTCAAGCTGCGCGACGACATCACCGGTTACTCGGTTTTCGACCTGTCGGAACGGCTGCGCATGCGCGGCTGGCAGGTGCCGGCGTACACCTTCCCCGCCGACATGACGGACACCGCGGTGATGCGGATCGTGGTACGGAACGGCTTCAGCATGGACCTGGCCGACCTGCTGCTCGACGATCTGCGGCTGCATGTCCGGGTGCTGGAGCATCATCCGCAGGACCAGCCGCCACCGGAGATCCAGCAGAAGCGGCAGTCCTTCAAGCACTAGGCCCTGGGGCGCCGGGAACGGGCGGTCAGCCTGAGGTCAGCCAGGTCAGGACGGATCTGAGCCTGCGCGCCCGCGCGGTTGTCCACGGATGATGGTTCTCGTTGGTCCAGGCGTAGGCGGGCAGGCCGTCCTGAACGAGATCGAGCAAGCGGGGCTCGCCGAGATCGGCCGCGGCAAAGGCGAATAGCGCCTGCATCCGGGGCATGATCACGCCATAGTCGATCAGCCGGCCGAGGTAATTCTCCCTCGCCAGGACGTCGCCGATCGTGACCCCGTCCAGCGGATACCGGACCGGCAAGATGTTGTGCAGGGAAAGGAACAGGTTCGCGCCGCGCCAGCGCGGATCACCGAGCAGGCGGCTGACGGCCCGGATCCGGCCCAGCGCGAGCTCAGGGCGGGCGACGAGGGCATGCGCGTAGAGCACGCGGGCCAAGGCGACGTTCATGAAGAAGCGCTCCACGGGAAGCTCGCTCGCGCACAGGTGACGGTGCTCGAGGTATCCCGCGACGATACTGGCGTTGTGGGCCCGGTACCAGGCCACGGCGCTGGGCTGGCTTAGGAAGTCAGCCCAGCGCGAGACCGATGGCCTGCTGGCCGGCCCAGGTCGGCCGGCCAGCAGCCGGTCCGCCTCCCATTCGTCGCGCAGCAGGCCTTCATTGACCGAACGCCACCACCGGCTGCCGGGCCGGGCAGAGTCCGGTGACGTGAGCAAGCCCCGGCGGACCTGCCAGTTCATGAAGGCCACCTCGGCCCGCCGGTAAGCCCGGATCGAGGCACGGCCGGGCCTGTCGTCGTAGAAACTGCCCGCGAGCCTCAGCCGCCGGGCCGGGTCGTCTCGCACCGCGGCCACCATGCTGAGGGCTTCTGCCGCTGCACCACCGGGCATGGGGAGATAGCGTAACTGAGGAGGCCGGCAGTAAGGGAGCTGACGATGACGGCGCTGCGCAGTTACGTGGGCGGGGCATGGGCCGAACCGGCAGACGAGGGGCGGCCGGTGCTCGACGCGGTGACCGGCGAGGAAGTCGCCCGGGTGTCATCGGCCGGCATCGACCTGGGCGCGGCGCTCGGTTACGGCCGCATCGCCGGCGGCCCGGCCCTGCGCGAGCTGACCTTCCACCAGCGGGCGGCGCTGCTCAAGTCGCTCGGGCTGCTGCTCCGCGAGCACCGGCAGGAGCTTTACGCCCTGTCCGCCCGCACCGGCGCGACCCTCGGGGACTCCAAGTTCGACATCGACGGCGGCATCGGCGTGCTGCTCAGCTACGCCAGCCGGGCCAAGCGCGAGCTGCCCAACGACACGATCCTGGCCGAGGGGCCGGTCGAGCCCCTCGGCAAGGGCGGGACGTTCGTCGGCCAGCACATCCTCACCCCGCTGCACGGGGTCGCGGTGCAGATCAACGCGTTCAACTTCCCGGTCTGGGGGCCGCTGGAGAAGTTCGCGCCCGCATTCATCGCCGGGATGCCCAGCCTGGTCAAGCCGGCCACCCAGACCGCGTACCTGACGGCCAGGCTGGTGGAGCTGATGGTGGGCTCCGGGCTGCTGCCCGCCGGGTCGCTTCAGCTGGTCTGCGGCAGCGTCGGCGGCCTGTTCGACCACCTGGGCGAGCAGGATCTGGTGGCGTTCACCGGGTCAGCCGCCACCGCCCAGCAGTTGCGGGCGCACCCGGCCATCGTCGGCCGGTCGGTGCGGTTCAACGCCGAGGCGGACTCGCTGAACTGCTCGGTCCTCGGTCCCGAGGCGGAGCCGGGCACGCCAGAGTTCGATCTGTACATCCGGCAGCTAGTCAGCGAGATGACGGTCAAGGCCGGCCAGAAGTGCACCGCGATCAGGCGCGCCCTGGTCCCGGCCGCGCTGGCGGACCAGGTGGCCGAGGCGGCGCGCGACCGGCTGGCCAAGGTGGTGGTGGGCAACCCGGCGGAGGAAAGCGTCCGGATGGGCGCGCTGGCCGGGCTCGAGCAGCGCGAGGAGGTCCGGCGTTCGGTCAAGGCGCTGCTGTCGGCCGGGCGGATCGTCTCCGGCGACCCGGACCGCGTGGAAGTCGTCGGAGCCAGCGCCGAGCGGGGCGCGTTCATGGCGCCGCTGCTGCTGCAGGCCGACGACGCCAGCCGCCCAGAGCCGCATCAGGTAGAGGCGTTCGGGCCGGTCAGCACGATCATCGGCTACCGCGGCACCGACCCGGTGAGCCAGGTGATCGAGCTCGCGGCGCGCGGCCGGGGCAGCCTGGCCGGGTCGATCGTCACGGCCGACCCGGCCTTCGCCCGCGACGTGGTCCTCGGCCTGGCGCCGTGGCACGGCCGTCTGCTGGTCCTGGACCGTGAGGACGGGGCCGAGTCCACCGGGCACGGATCGCCGCTGCCCATGCTGGTCCACGGCGGTCCGGGACGGGCCGGCGGCGGCGAGGAGATGGGCGGCATCCGCGGCGTGCTGCACCACATGCAGCGCACGGCGGTGCAGGCCAGCCCGCGGGTGCTGTCGGCCGTCACCCGCCGCTGGGTCCCGGGTGCCGAACGGAATGCCGATGGCGGCCACCCCTTCCGCAAGTCGCTCGCCGAGCTGCGCGTCGGCGACACGGTGGTAGCCGGGCCGCGCCAGGTCACGCTGGCGGACATCGAGCACTTCGCCGAGTTCACCGGGGACACCTTCTACGCCCACATGGACGCCGACGCCGCCCGGGCCAACCCGTTCTTCGACGGCCGGGTGGCCCACGGCTACCTCATCGTGTCCTTCGCCGCCGGCCTGTTCGTCCAGCCCGATCCCGGTCCCGTGCTGGCCAACTACGGCCTGGAGAACCTGCGCTTCCTCACGCCCGTATACCCGGGCGACGAGCTGACGGTGACGCTCACCTGTAAGCAGATCACCCCGCGCGAGGACGCCGCGCACGGCGAGGTGCGCTGGGACGCCAGCGTGACCAACCAGGAGGGGAAGCCGGTGGCGACCTACGACGTGCTGACCCTGGTCGCGAAGGAGTGGCCGCAGGCCTAGGGGCGGGGCTGCCGGACCGCGGTCCAGACCCGGACGCCGAACACGGCCCGTTCGCCGCCGCCGAAGAAGGCGGCGGTCTCGTCGACGACCTGCCGCCGCAGCGCTTCCGCGCTGATGGCCCCCGACTCGATCACGGCGGCGGCGTTGCTCTGGCTGAGCAGGTAGTCCGCCATATCGGACGCGGTGAACGGCACCTGGTATTCGCTCTCAGAATCGCTGACCCGGCCGAACCCGGCGCTCGCCGCGGCCTGCGGGTCGAACTGCGCGTGCCGGATCGGGGACGGGTAGCGCGGCAGGTAGGCACCGGTCAGCCAGGTCGTGAACGCTGGCTGGCCGGTGAGGCGGCCGTGGAAGAAATCGCTGTAGACGACCAGGACCCCGCCGTCGCGCAGGATGCGGGCGAGTTCGGCCCAGGCGGCCGCCTGGTCAAACCAGTGGAACGCGGCGCCGACCGTGGCCAGGTCGGCCGTCTTGTCCGCCGCCGGGATCCGCTCTGCCCTCGCGACCAGGTAACGGACGGCCGGATGCGGTCGCGCGGCCCGCAGCATGGCGGCGGACGCGTCGATCGCGATGACGTGATCCGCCAGGTCGCTGACGGCCAGCGCGGACAGGCCCGTGCCGCAGCCCACGTCGACGGCAAGGCGGGCCGGCCCGATTTCCTGCTGGCCCATGGCCAGGTCCAGCGCGGCCCGGTGATAGTACGGCCGACCGCCTGCGTAGCGGCGGGCCGCCGGATCGCTGTCGAAGGGGTTACGAACGCCCGGCTGCCCGCTCATCGCGGCGTCATGTTACCCCGGGGCCAGGGCCTGGCCGAGGGCGACGGCGTAACGGTGGCCGAGCGGCTCGCCCTCGCAGGTGCCGCCGGCATTGCCCCGGCCGACGGCCACGCCGGGCGGCAGCGAACGGGTGATCACCCCGAGCAGCTCCTCGTCGCCGGCCGGGCCGCCGACCACGAGGACCTGGCTGAACTCCGTCCCGAGCGTCCGCACCGCGCGCCGGACGTTCTCGGCCAGCACGGCGCTCTTGAGCCGCAGCCGGATCGCCCGCCATTCGCCCGGGCCGTGGCGGCGGTCGAACGGCAGCAGGCCTCCGGGCCCGTCGACGGCGAGCATGCCTGCTGCCGAGGCGGGCGCGGCCACGGCCAGGAAACCGCGGGTGCCGTCCTCGGCCTCGAACCGCTGCCCGCCGTCCACCCGCAGGCACGGGCCGCGCTTGACCCAGTCGGCGGTCGCACGGGGTATGCCGAGCGTCTCGGCCACCGCGCCGGTGAGCAGGTCACCCGCCCCGGCGGCGACGACGCTGGCCCGCGGGCCGATCACGTCGATGGTCCCGGCGCCCAGGTCGACGACGACCGCCCCGGCGCGGGCGCCCGGCGTGGTCAGCGCGCCGAGCCGGGCCGCGGCCGGCTCGGCGACCGGGCTGTGCGCGGGCATCCCGAGCAGCTCGCCGAGGACCGGCGCCGCCTGCTCCGCGCCGGCCCGGCTGAGCGCGGCGACCAGGACGGCCCGGCCGGTACTGCCCGGCCGGGCGGTGGCCGCCTCGGCCGCGGCGGCCAGGTCCACCGCGAACAGGTCATCCACCGGGTCGGCGCCGAACGCCCGGATCGCGCCGACGGGCCAGCCCGGCAGCTGCGCACACGCGGTTCGCAGCGGGAGGCGAGTGCCATCCGCCTTTTCCGCCCACGGCTCGGCCAGGTTCGCGGCCGGGAGCGGCCCCGGCCCGAGGCCGACGACGGCATTGGCGTGATCGGTGAGCGCCCGGCATACCGCGGCCGCGTCGCCGGCCTCGTCCTCACGCAGGCCCAGGCGGGCGCCGAGCGCCACCGGATCGGCCAGCAGGCGCAGCGCGTGCCCGGGCGGCTGGACCTCGACCGCGAGCAGCCCGCAGGCCGCGGCCGCGTCGGTGTCGACCTGGTCGATGACGGGCAGCCTGCCGGGGATCCGGTTGGCCACCAGCACGCCCTCGTCGCCGGCCACCAGGATCGCGCCGATCCGCGTCCCGGCGGCCAGCAGCGCCCGCAGCCGGGCCGCGGCCTCGTCGTAGCGCAGGCCAGGCGGCACCAGCGCCACCACGACCGCGGCATCGCCGGGCGCCGGGCCGGAGCGCGGCGCCGGGCCGGGCAGGAAAAGGGGCGGCCCGACGCAGGCCCCGGTCCCGCCGGGGGTGGGCACGCCCGCGGCCAGCACGCGCAGCCGGCCACTGGGCCGGGCCGCGCCGGGCACGATCACCACGGAGGTGGCGACCGGCCGCAGCGGCGCGATCCTGGCCTCGCCGGCCGTGTACCCGAGCTGGCGTTCCAGCCGGCGGACCAGCGCGGCCGCACCGCGCAGGGAGCCGGGCGATCCCTTGCGGCCGCGGGTCGGTACCCGTCCGGCGCCGAGGATCTTCCCGCCGGACACCAGCACGACCTCCGTCGTGGCGTTCCCGACGTCGACGCCGACGATTACCGTCACCCGGCGGCGCCCTAAGCGGAAAGGCCGCGGCGGGCGTAGACGTCGGCCGCCTCGGTCAGCAGCGCCGCGCAGCGCGGCAGCCCCCGGGCGGCCAGCGCCGCCGCCAGCCCGGTGAGCTGGGCGGGCGTGGACCGGCCGGGCCGCAGCGCCTCGTAGACGGCCAGCACCTCGTCGTCGGGCAGCCGGGTCAGCTCGGCCGCGCGGCGGAGGTTCTCGGCCAGCTGCGGGTTGCCGTGCTGTTCCGCCACGGCCGCCTGGCGCTCCAGCGTGTCCGGGTGAATCCGCAGGTCCGCCACGCCGACCTCGCCCGCCCGCACCGCGTCCACGGTCAGGCTCTCCACCGGCTTGCCGGACAGCGCCCGGACCTCGGTCTCGTCTCCCACCTCAGCCACTTCAGCCTCCTGTGTACTGTCAGGCCATCTGCGCCAGCCGGCTCGATGTCACATCGTGCCGGCCCTGGCCGGCACAATGCCACATTGAGCCGGCAGCGGGAGCGTGCTGGCGGTGCCGGGCCTGCTGGCGCCGGGACTGCGGATGGCGCCGGGCGTGCGGATGGCGCCGGGCGTGCGGATGGTGCCGGGCGTGCTGGTGCTGGAAGGCTGGGGGACAGGCGGGTTTCTCACGTCAGTCCTTCCAGGGACAGCTCTTCGGGCCCGGCGCCGGCCTTCATCTGGCGGCGCTCCAGTTCCATCAGGGCGATCACAGTGGTGTGGTAGCGGGCCTCGATGGCCTCGTCGGAGTACGGGTTGCGGGCCGGGTCGGGCGTGCCGCCCTTGGCGTGCCGCGCGGCGTTGGCGCCGAGCAGCCGGTAGAGCTCCGGGGTGACCGAAGGCGCCACCGAGTACAGCTCCAGGTTCGCCAGCGGGGCCAGGTCACGGCGGTGGATCAGCGCGGTGCCCTTGCCCTGCAGCCCGATGCCGATTCCCGAGCCGGCCAGCCGGGCCGCCGCCAGGCCGATCCGGCCCAGGTCCACGCTGTCGTTGAAGCGGACGACCCGGCCGGCGCAGCCCTCTTCCTCCAGGCCCGCCAGCATCTCGCGCAGCACGTCCGTCACGGCCAGGCCGGACAGGCACCGCCACACGTCCCGGCCGACGGCCGGCGAGACGCCGATGACGACGTCGCGCGGCCCCTGCCCGGGCCCGGCCGACCCGCTGGCATGGAGCAAAGGCACCGCGAACCGGGCCTGCTCGGCCCGCAGGTCGGCGACGCCGCGCGCCTGGCGGATGGCGTCGATCTCCCGCTGCCGGCCGGGCGAAGGCTCGTAGCCGGTGCCCGGGCCGCCGTAGTCGTTCGGGTCCGTGACCAGGGACAGCACGGCGAGATGCTCGTCGAAGATGGCGGACGTCTGCAAGTAATCACCGGAAAGCCGAGCCCGGGCGAAGGCCACGGTCCGTTCGGCCTCGCAGGAGTAGCCGCACTCGTCCAGGGCCGCCACGATGTCCACCACCGTCAGCCCGCGCTGCCGGATGGCCTGCGCCGCGCCCAGCACGGCCAGGGTGTCGGTCTCCCCCAGGTCCTTCGAGCCCGCCGCGTCCACCGCCAGTTCGACATGCTCGTCGGTGAAGTCGGCCAGGCCGAGGTGGGCGTAGACGGCGCGGCAGGCCTGCGCGGCCTCCCGCCGCAGCTCGCAGAGCCGGGCCGCGTCCACCGTCCTGAGGCCGCCGTCGACGCCCCAGTCCCGCTGCATGGCCAGGAAGTCGTCGATGTCCTCGGCGTTGAAGTTGCTCGGGCCGAACATGTTGTCGTAGCGCTGGATCGACCCGAAGCCGCTGAACGCGAAGTCCGAGCCGGCCAGCACGATCGGCAGCGTGCGCGAAGTCCGGCGCATGTCCGACTCGCTCATCAGCGCGTCGTTGCCTGAGCAGGACTCCAGGTTGCGCATCATCGCCATGATGTTCTCCGCCATCAGCTCGCGCAGCCCGCCCGGCACCGCGGCGGCCACGCTGGCCCCGTCGATCCCGCCGTTCTGCACGCCCTGGGCGCCGATGGCCCGGGCCAGCGCCACGCAGCGCGCCTCCAGGTACAGCATCGACTTACCCTGCGCGCCGGCCATCAGGACCTCGGCGCCGGCTCCCGAGGACACCCGCATCTTCATGCCGCGGGAGGCGTAGGCCGAGGTGAGGAAGGCCTTGGACCACGGGGTGTCGTCACCGTCGGTGAATACCTGCTCGGTGCCGTACAGCGAGACGGTCTCGGCGTACGACGTGAGGCCCCGCATGCCGAGCTCGAGCTCGAGCGCCTCCTCGACGGAGCACTGGATGAGCACCCCGTCCGCGCCGAACGCCGCCCCGACCAGGCAGGCCACGGCGTTGCTCGGCGCGTCGCCCAGCACCGGCACGGTCGTCTCGATCTCGCGGAACCCGAACGCCGCCGCGGTGGCCGCGTCGGCGGCGAGCAGCAGCGGGTCGTCGAGCCGGTTGGTGACGTGAGCCTGGTTGCTCGGCGTGCGCCGGGCGCGCAGCTTGGTCATGGCCATGACCAGCTCGGGCGGCCGGAGCATGGCCAGCACGCGGGCCAGCTTGGCCGGGGTGGCGCCGGCGCTCAGCCTGATGATCTCGCGCCGCGGCACGGCCGGGTCGACCAGCAGCCGGGCGAACGCCACGTCGGACAGCGCCATCGCCTCGTCCGCGACGCTCAGGTCCAGGCCGTGCCGGGCGATGTAGGTGTCGATGGAGTCGAACTCCGCCTCGGGCACCTCGTCAAGCTCGGTCACCCGGCCGCCGGTCACCACCAGGCTGGGCTGCGGGTCGTTCGGCGAGCGGAGCGCGGTCAGCCCGAGTCCGGGGTCCTCGATGGCGAAGCCGTCCAGGTTGACCCGCTGCTTATCCATGAACCGTATCCGCCCGGGGGGCTGTGTTGCCTCGGGGGGACGACCCCCCCAGACCCCCCCGCTCCTGGGGGGACCCATCCCCCCAGCCCCCCCTTGCCCGATCATCCCGCCGCCTGGGCGTGCAGCTCGACGACCCGGGCCCGGCCGGGGACAGCGCGGGCGGTGCCATCCCCGGCCCCTTCGGTGCGGACCACGATGCGGGTGCGGTCGGCCCGGAACAGGTCGCGGGAGAACTCGATCGGCTCGCCGTCGGGGTCGGTGGTCGTCCTGGTGATGGCCATCAGCGGCGCTCCTGGTTCGACGTCGAGGATGGCCGCCTCGTCCGCCGAGGCGAGGATGACCTCGATCCGCTCCACGGCTTCGGTAGGCTCGGCGCCGAAGTGCTCCTGGAGCAGCTCGTAGACCGAACCGCCGAGCGGCAGCTCGAGCAGCCCACCGAAGCGCCGGGCCGGGAACCTGGCGTGCTCCAGGGAGAACGGGCTGCCGTCGGCGAGCCTGATCCGCACCAGGTCGATGACCAGGTCGCCGGGCCGCGCGCGCAGCGCCTGCGCGGTGATGTCGTCCGCCTCGGCCAGCCGCGCGCTGAGCACCCGGGTCCCGGCCACCACGCCCTGGCTGCGCAGCAGCGCGGGCACGCCGACGATGCGGGACAGGTCCCGCTCGATCTTGCCCTTGGCCACGAACGTGCCGCCGCCGCGGCCCGGCACGCGGCGGACCACGCCGCCGTCGGCGAGAACCGCGAGCGCCTGGCGCAGCGTGGCCCGGCTGACCCCGAACTCGGCCGCGAGCGCCCGCTCGGCGCCCAGCCGCTGACCGGGCCGCAGCCGGCCGCTGCCGATCTGCTCAGCCAGTGCGCGCCGGACCTCCTCAGGCGTGCGCGCGGCGGGAACCTCGGTCATGCCGGATCCGCCGCCACGGCGTCGGGCGACTCGGGCAGCACCTGGCCGCCGTCCACCACGATCGACTGGCCGGTGATGTAGGCGGCCTCGTCGGTGGCCAGGAACAGGGCGGTGTAGCCGATCTCGTCCACGGTGCCCAGCCGGCCCATCGGGATGGCGGCCGTCGTCCCGCTGGCGTAATTGTCGCCGAGACTGGCCAGGCCCTCGGTGACGATGTTGCCCGGCAGCACCGCGTTGACCGTGATGCCCTTGGGGGCCAGCTCGATCGCGGCGGTGCGCATGAAGCCGAGCTGGCCGGCCTTGCTCGCGCCGTAGTGCGTCCAGCCGGGGAAGCCGGTGATCGGCCCGGTGATGGACGAAGTGAGGATGACCCGGCCGCGGCCCGAGGCCGCCAGCGCCGGCAGGCAGGCCTGGACGCTGAACACGGCGCCCTTCAGGTTAACGGCAAGCACCTGGTCCAGGTCCTCCTCGGTCAGGTCCTCGATCCTGGCCTCGGGGAAGATCCCGGCGTTGGCGCAGAGCACGTCGATGCCGCCCAGCCGCTCCCAGGCGATCGCGGCCATCCGGCGGCAGTCTTCCCGGCTGGACACGTCGGCCAGCACGAACGAGACCTCGCCGGGCGGGCCGGCCGCCGCGGCCTGGGCGTGCAGTTCCTCCGCGGCGGCCCGGGCGGTGTCCGAGTCCCGGCCGGTGATCAGCACCTTCGCGCCGTTGCGGGCGAACACGCTGGCGATCCCCTTGCCGATCCCGCGGGTGCCGCCGGTCACCACCACGGCGCGGCCCGCGATCGATGTGAACATGGCAGGTCCCTCTCAGTGAGTGCTTAGGTATGACTCCGCAAGGTCACAGCTGCCCTGCGTGTAGCCTGCGCCGAGCTCGGCGGCGATGTCCACTCCCCGGTGCGAGCCGATCCACGCGACCAGCAGCAGCCGCCGGAACATGATGAACGTCCAGATCTCCGCCTGGTCCCCGGCGGAGATCTGGCCGACCTTCCTGTAGCCCTCGAGCCAGCTGTCCACGAGGGCGGGGACCGCTGGCTCGTGCTCGAAGAAGCTCACCGCCGTGCCCAGGTCGTACAGGTACCAGCTGAACCCGGAGTCGTCGAAGTCGATGACGCTGACCGACCCGTCGTGCACCAGCAGGTTGGCCAGCCGGGTGTCCGCGTGCACCAGGCCGTAGCGTTCCGGGCCGGTGCCGAACGCCGTCAGCCGGGCCCGGAGCGCGTCGTCCAGCCGGGACAGGATCTGGCGCTCGGCCGGCCCGACGCCGATGCCGTCCTGCCAGCGGCCCCAGCGGGCCTGGCGGCCGAACGCCGCCGCGTAGTCCCAGTGGAACCGGGTGAACCAGGCCGGGCGGGCCCATTGCCTGGCGTGCCGGTGCATCCGCGCGGTGATCTCGCCAAGCTCGGCGAAATGGGTGGCCGTCAGCGCTGGCTCCCCGCCTGGTTCGGTGCCCGGCAGGAACTCGAACCGCACGCAGTACCGCTCCGCCGCGCCGTCTCGTTCCCGGACGGTGACCACGCGCCGGCCGTCGGCGGCGGGCAGCACCCGCGGCGTGCGCACCCCGGCCTCCGCGCGCAGCGCGTCCATCCAGGCCAGCTCCGAGGCGATCTCCCGCTCGGTGTGGTAGCCCAGCCGGTGGACGCGGAGCACCGAGGGCCCGGCTCCGGGGTCGGTGACGAGGAAGGTCGCGTTCTCCGAGATGTTGAGCAGCTCGACGGACGCGTCGGGGTGACCGCCGTACACGGCCAGCGCGTCCTGCGCGCAGCCGCGGACCCGGTCCATGACGTCGCCGCCGGCCGACAGGTCGTGCTCGCCCATGGCTACCCCGCGTGGTCCCGGCCGGCCACGGCGGCGAGCACCTCGGTGACCTCGCGCTGGGCGCGCCGCACCGCGGCCGCGGGCCCGCTCAGGTAGATCCGCCCGGCCGCGCCGATCATCGACACGTCGACCAGCGTGACGCCCGGCGCGGCCCGTTCGGCCTCGTTCGCCGCGACCGCCGCGAACAGGGCCGGGGTGACCTCGCTGACGCCCAGCGTGTCGCCGGGGATGATCATCGAGCCGGAGCGATTCCTGTTGATGATGATCGCGTGCACGTCGGTCACGTCCTCGATCACGTCGGTGAACAGGATCCGCGGCCGCAGCTGATCCTTGGAGTCGGCACCGAGCCCGTCCAGGATCGCCTGCCCGGCCCGGCGCACGTCGTCCAGGTCCCGGCCGTGCACCTCGAGCACGCCGAACTGCCGCTCGACGAACAAGATGCCCGGCTCGACCGCGGGCACCGCGCGCAGCGCCAGGTCGGTGACCCGCTCGATGGCCAGCGCGGGGGCCACCTCCACGATGAGCGCGTGCTGCCCGGCGAACGGCGGGTAGCCGCGGGCCCGGGTCGGGGTGCCCAGGTACGCGGCGAACTGCGGCTGCAGGTCGCGCACCAGGAGATAAACCCGCAGCTCAGCCGTGCGCGGGTCGCCGGGGCGGCCCGGTTCTGCGGCGCTAGTCACCGCTGATCTTGAAGTGCCTGGCGAGCTCGGGGTGCGGGCGCGGGATCACGTGGACCGAGACGAGCTCGCCCACGGTCGAAGCGGTCTCGGCGCCGGCCTCGGTGGCCGCCTTCACCGCGCCGACGTCCCCGGTGATCGTCACCGACACCAGCCCGTCGCCGACCTGCTCACGGCCGACGATCGTCACGTTCGCCGCCTTGACCATCGCGTCTCCCGCCGCGAGCGCGGCCACGTACCCCTTGGTCTCGATCAGTCCGATCGCGTTGTCCGCCATCGTTCACTCTCCTGTCCTGTGCTCCGGCGTTGTGGGGTCCGGATCGATAGAGCCGATGATCAGCGCGTCGACGGGCGGCGGCTTGCCGGCGAACCAGGCCGCCGCGACCGAGCCCTGGGTGATGAGCACGCGCTCGCCTACCCCGCTGCCGAGCACGTCGAAGGCGATCAGCCGCTGGCCGGTGCCCTCGGCCTCCACTTCGAGGAAGGCGCCGTTGGGCAGTTCGGCCAGGCGGCGCGTGGCCCAGACGCTCCCGATCACCGTTGCGGTCAGCATCAGCGCTCCTTCTCGATCTGCACGCCGCTGGCCCGGGCCCGGTCCCTGGCCAGCGGGGTGAGCACGGCGCCGCGGCCGAGCACCAGCCGCTCGCCCGCCCGCGCCGCCGCGTTGACCACGGCCTCGGTCACCGCGCCGCGCTCGATGCGGCGCACCGGCGCGGATCCTCCGGCCCGTTCGGCCCCGTCGACGGAACCGGCCGGGACCGATGGGGCTGCCCCGGTGGCGAGCCTGAACCGTTTCCGGCCGGATCGCAGCTCCTCACGCTGGTCTTGGTCTAGGTCAAGGAGCTGTCCCACGAACGCCGCCAGGTCCTCGTCGCTCGAAAGGTTAACCGTTTCGGTGACCGGCAGGCCTTTGGGCAGCACGTCCCTGATGACCTCGCGCACCAGCGCGCGGAGCTCCTCGAGTTCGCTCACGACAGGTCCCGGCCCGCGCGGGGGGGTCTGGGGGGGTCGTCCCCCCGGGCCATGCCCCTGCGGGGGGGTCTGGGGGGGTCGTCCCCCCGGGCCAGCAGGGCGCCTTCGGCCGCCTCGGCGGCCTGGCGGACGTCGGCCTCGGTGCCGGACAGGTACAGCCGCCCGGTGGCGCCGATCATCCGGTAGTCGACCAGCTTGATCCGGGCCGCCTTCTCCGCCTCGTTGGCCGCCAGGATCGCGTACGAGGCCGGCCGCATCTCCAGCACGAACAGCGACTCCCCGGCCAGCGCCATCGAGCCGATCTTGTTCCGGTTGACCAGGAACGCCTGCTGCGGGTCGAGCATGGTGATGATCTTGGAGGCGAGGACCTCGGGCCTGGTGGCGTCGCGGGCGGTCGCGCCCAGCGCGCCGAGCACCGCCGACGCCGCCGCCTGCACCTCGTCGGTCCCGCCGTGGATCTCCAGGTAGCCGAACTGCCGCTCGACGACCAGGATCCCGGCCCGCACGTCGGCGTGCTTGACCGCCACGTCGGTGAGCGGCTCGATGTCCAGGCCCGGCGCCACCTCGATGACCTGCGCGGCGACGTGGCTGCGCGGCAGCGACCCGCGGATCCAGGTGCCCAGGTAGCACATGGTCTGCGGCTGCAGCCGGGACAGGAAGATGAACGAGCGCAGTTCGGCCACGGGTCAGCCTCCGGCCAGCTGGGATAGCTCTTCGAGGATCAGCCGGCGAATCTGTTCACGCAGGGCGGAGGCGTCTGAACCATTGAGTTCCGAACGGGCCGGGCTACTCGCCGCTCCGCCGCCTCCTGCCGCCGGCCGGTGATCGGCACCTTCGCCCCGCTGGTTGGACGCCACCGGGTACATGGGCACCGGCCCGGCCGGGGCCTGCCAGGGGATGAGCCCGGTGAAGTCGCCGAACGGCTCGGCCGGATCGCGGTTGTAGGCCAGCCGCGTCCACTGCACCAGGTGGCTGGGGTGCAGGTTCTCCCCCACCGAGGACCGGCCGAAGA
>WNGH01000292.1_pt1 | contig 40655 bp, 32 predicted proteins | sample 5400631 | NCBI WGS metagenome assembly WNGH01 (sample SAMN13153373, study PRJNA577476) | soil metagenome | isolation source: 115 cm soil or saprolite under Garry oak tree replicate 1 | place: USA:California | collected 2016-06-15 | reverse complement strand
GATGCGCCCTTCACGCCTACGCCCTGATGACCAACCACGTCCATCTGCTGATCACGCCGGCACAGGCGCAAGCCATCCCGCGGCTCGTCATTGCGCTGGGGCGGCGCTATGTGCAGTACATCAACACCACCTACCGGCGCACCGGTACCCTGTGGGACAGCCGCTACAAGTCCTCGCTGATCCAGGCCGAAACCCATCTGCTGAGCTGCCAGCGCTATATCGAACTCAACCCGGTGCGCGCCGCCCTGGTCGATGATCCCGCCCATTACCGCTGGACCAGCTATCGGCGCAACGCCCTGGGCCAGGCCAACCCCTACCTGACGCCACACCCGCTGTATCGGGCGCTGGGCCGCAACGACGCGGAACGGCAAGCGGCTTACCGCGACCTGTTCCGTGCCCAATTGGACCGCCAGGCCATCGACGACATCCGGCTGGCCTTGAATCAGAATCAGCCGTTGGGCAATTCACGCTTTTATGCCAAGATCGAAGCCATGACCGGACAGAGACGGCAAGCCAGGCCGCGCGGCCGGCCGCGAATTCGGCACGAACTATCCACCGCAGACGATGCTGGGCAAGGAGAACTGGGATTGTAATTAGGGTGTGGAAAATAATGCGAGCACGGCCCCTTTGATACGGCCCCTTTGATACCGCTTTGATACCGTGCCGGGACAGAGCAGCGCCTGGAAGAAACGGCATGGATTCGGGCGGCAAGCCGCGCTTACCAACAAGCAGCGCATGCCGCGCTCGTCCGGCTTGGGCATACACCGCCATCGCCGCCGATCGCCGCGCCGGCGGCCGTGTGCCGGCCTTCGAGACTGCTGCGGGAACCGTAATGCGCATATAATGCGCATTATGGAGGTGTGACATGAAGGCTGGCTACAATCTGGAAGCGCGCAAGCGCCCGGTTAACCTCACCTTGAACGAAGACCTGGTGCAACAGGCCAAGGGGATGACCGACAACCTGTCGGGCGTCGTCGAGTCGCTGCTAGCGGACTTTGTCGCGAACGAGCACAAGCGGCGCATGGCTAAGGCAAAGTCATTGAAGGCGACAATCGCGGCATGGAATGACTTCAACGCCAAGCATGGTTCGTTCGCCGACGAATATTCGAGTCTTTGATTTGCGCTTATGCCTCAATTCGACGTTCACCGGAATACCGGAAAGCACCGAGATACCATCCCGTTTGTCGTGATCGTGCAGTCTTCGTTGTTCGACGATTACCGTCGCAGGGTGGTTGTTCCTTTAGTGCTGAAAACCGCGATCGGCAAGATTGCCCACGCTCGCTTCAACCCATCCTTCAAGGTCGGCGGGGTATCGGTGGTATTGCACCCGCTCGAAATCGTCTCGATCCCAAATGAGCAATTGGGCGACTTCGTGGAATCATTAAGCCATGAAGGACAGCGGATCATGGCGGCATTGGACGAACTCCTGACACAAGCATGGAAATAGCCGCCGAGGTCCGCTTCTGATCGGGCGGCAAGCCGCGCTTCCCGGCAAGGTAGCGCGTGCCGCGGTCGGCCGGCTCAGTGATACAAGGCCAGCGCTGGCGATGATTGGGCGGGCCGCCGTGTTGTCAGTACCGGCCGGGCGCGCTATCTTGCAAATTGGATGGCGCGGCAAGACCGGAAGCCGCGACGTCCGAGCTAAAACAACAGGAGACTGCCATGAACGGGATTGCCCTGGCGGCGCGCGGCTTGCTGGCCGCGGCGCTGCTGGCCGCGGGCGGGTTGGCGGCCGCCGCCGAGGCCGAGGTCGTGCTCGGCGCGGCGGTGTCGCTGACCGGCAAGTATTCGACCAACGGCAAGAACACCAAGGACGGCTACGACCTGGCGGTGCAGCGGATCAACGAGATGGGCGGGGTGAAGGTCGGCGGCAAGGCCTACAAGCTGCGCGTCGTCTATTACGACGACGAGTCGACCTCGGCGCGCGGCGCCCAGTTGGTCGAGCGCCTGATCAGTCAGGACGGCGTGCAGTTCGTGCTCGGCCCCTACAGTTCGGCGCTGACCAAGGCCATCGCGCCGGTCACCGAGAAGTACCGGATCCCGATGATCGAAGGCAACGGCGCCGACCGCGGCCTGTTCACCAGCGGCTACAAGTATCTCTTCGCGGTGCTCAATACCTCGGACTACTACCTGCGCGCGGCCATCAACCTGGTCGGGGAGGAGACGCAGAAGGCCGGCCGCGATCCCAAGGCGCTGAAGGTCGCCATCGCCGTGGAGAACGACAACTTCTCCCAGGACGTGCGCGACGGCGTCGTCGAGGACGCCAAGAAGTGGGGCATGCAGGTGCTGGTCGACGACAAGCTGCCGCCCGATCTGAACGACATGGCGGCGACGCTGGCCAAGGTGAAGGCGCTGAAGCCCGACATCCTGGTCGTCTCCGGTCACGCCAAGGGCGCCGCGCTGGCGGTGCGGCAGATCGCCGAGCAGCGCCTCTACGTGGCGGCGCTGGCCCTGACCCACTGCGATTCGGCGCAGGTGATCGAGAAGTTCGGCAGGATGGCGGAATATGCGCTGTGCGGCTCGCAGTGGGATCGCACCCTGTCCTACAGCGACCGCTGGTTCGGCACGGCGGAGAATTATGCGCAGCGCTTCGAGAAGGAGTTCAAGTACCCGGCGCCCTACGAGGCGGCGGAATCCTCGGCCTCGGTGCTGACCTTCGCCGATGCCATCGAGCGCGCCGGCTCGCTCGACCGCGACAAGGTCCGCGATGCGATCGCCCGCACCGATATGATGACGTTCTACGGACCGATCCGCTTCGACGCCGCCGGCCGCAACGTCGCCAAGTCTATGGTGCTCTACCAGGTCCTCGACGGCCAGTACCGGGTGGTGGCGCCGGCGCAGTGGGCGAGCGCCAAGCTCGTCCATCCGGCGCCGCCCTGGGACAAGCGGCAGTAAGCGCGGTGCCCGGCCAGCGACGCGGCGCGGCTCTTTAGGCGGAAGCGCCGATGGGAAGTCTCGCCCTGCTGTTCGATGCCCCGGCCGTCAACCTGCAACTGCTGGCCGACGGCATCCTGGTCGGGGCGATCTTCGCCCTGGTGGCCTACGGCGTGGCCCTGGTCTGGGGCGTGATGAACCTGATCAACGTCGCCCAGGGCGAGCTGGTCATCCTCGGCGGCTACGTCCTCATCTACCTGGCCGGCGCCGGCCTGCCGCCGCTGCTCGGCGTGCCGCTGGCGGCGGCCGTGGTGGCGGCGGTGAGCTGGCTGCTCTACCGGCTGGTGATCTTTCGCGTCGTCGAGCGCGACCTGTTCACCTCGATCCTGGCCACCTTCGGCATCAGCATCCTGTTCCAGCAACTGGCCAACCAACTGTTCGGCGCCGACATCCGCACCGTCGAATCGGGCCTGCACAGCCTGGTCATGGCCGGGGGCCTGGTCACCATCGCCAGGATCAAGCTGCTGGCCTTCGCCGCCACCCTGCTGCTGGCGGCGGCGCTGGTGCTGTTCCTGCGCCGCTCGCGGCTCGGCCAGGCGATCCGCGCCACCGCCCAGAACGCCCGCGCGGCGCGGATTCTCGGCATCGACACCGACCGCGTCTATGCCGCCACCTTCGCCATCAACGGCGCCATCTGCGGCGCCGCCGGCGGGCTGGTGGCGATGACCTGGATCATCCATCCCTATGCCGGGCTGACCTATACGGTGCGCTCCTTCATGGTCGTCATCGTCGCCGGCCTGGGCAATCTCGGCGGCGTGATCCTGGCCGGCACGGGCCTCGGCATCGCCGAGAATTATGCCGGCTTCATTCTCGGCGCCGAGTACCAGACGGCCTTCGTGTTCACCCTGCTGGTGGTGCTGCTGGTGGGGCGCAACCTGCTGCTGCGGCGGCAGCGGAAATATCTCAGATGAGCCGCAGCCTGCCGCGAAGCGCGCTCTACGGCGGCATCGTCGCCGCGGCGCTGGCGCTGCCCTGGCTGACGCCCTTCCTGCTGACGCAACTGGCCTTCCTCTGGCTGATGGTGGTGTTCGCCCTGACCTGGGACGTGATGGGCGGGCAGATGGGTTACAACTCCTTCGGCAACATCATCTTCTTCGGCATCGGCGCCTATGCCTGCGCCGTGGTGCAGCGCGATTCCGGCCTCGACTACTTCGCCGCGCTGGCGCTGGGCATGGCCGTCGCGGCGCTGGCCGCCAGCGCCACCGCGGCCGTGCTCGGTCCGGGCATCCTCGCCCTGCGCGGCCATTATTTCGCCATCGGCACGCTCGGCCTGGGCATCGCCGCGGCCGACATCGCCGCCGGCTGGGATTACCTCGGCGCCGCCTCGGGCATCGTCGTGCCGCTGTTTCCCGGGGCCGTCGGCGGGCGCGAGCGCTTCTTCTACTACCTGCTGTTGCTCGTCGCCGCGCTGACCTTGGCCGGCCTGCGGCGGCTCTACGCGACGCGCTTCGGCGCGGCCATCAACGCCATCCGCGACGACGAGGACAAGGCCGAGGCGATGGGCCTGCGCACCACCCGCTACAAGGCCGCCGCCTGGTGCATCGCCGCCTTCTTCCTCGGCCTGGCCGGCGCCGCCGCCGGCAACCTGGCCGGCTTCATCGATCCGCGCGAATTCGCCTTCGCCGGATCGAGCTTCGGCGTCTGGATGATACTCATGGCCATCCTCGGCGGCCGCGGCACGCTGTGGGGGCCGGTGCTCGGCGCCTGCGTCTTCCACGCCACCCAGGAGCTGTTCTGGACCTACCTGCTCGGCTGGCAGCGGGTCGCCATGGGGCTCTTCATCGTCCTGGTGGTGGTGTTCTTCCCCGACGGCATCGTCGGCTGGCTGCGCCGCACCTGGCCGCGGCGCTTCGCCGCGCCGGATGGACGGGCGCAGCGGTGACGGCGGCGCTGCTCGAAGTCCGCGCGGCGACCAAGAGCTTCGGCGGCGTCGTCGCCAACCTCGGCATCTCGCTGGCCGTGCCGGCCGGCGGCATCGTCGGCCTGATCGGCCCGAACGGCTCTGGCAAGACGACGCTGTTCAATTCCATCGTCGGCTTCCATCCGCTCGACGCCGGCTCGGTGCTCTTCGACGGGCGCGACATCTCGCGCCTCCGGGTGCCGCAGATCGCCCGCCGCGGGCTGATCCGCACCTTCCAGCAGACGCGCATCTACGGCCGCATGGACTGCCTGCAGAACATGCGGATCAGCGCGCCGCAGCGCCGCGAGGGCCTGCGCGCCATGTTCGCCGGCTTCGCCCCGCAGGTGAGCGAGGAGGCGGAGCGGCTGCTCGAATTCGTCGGCCTTTATGACAAACGTTTTCTCGCGGCCGGCGAGCTGTCCTTCGGCCAGCAGAAGCTGCTCGAGCTGGCCATGGCGCTGATGAACCGGCCGAAGCTGCTGCTGCTCGACGAGCCCACCGCCGGCATCAATCCGACCCTGATCAACGGTCTGATCGAGCGCCTCAAGCGGGCCAACGCCGAGTTCGGCATTACCCTTCTGGTCATCGAGCACAACATGCGCGTCATCATGGACCTGGCGCAGCACATCTACTGCCTGGCCCACGGCGAAGTGCTGGCCGACGGCGCCCCCGAGGCGATCCGCAACGATGCCCGCGTCATCGATGCCTACCTGGGCGGGCGCTGAAATGAGCGAGCCCGGCGCGCCAGCGCCCGCCGCCGCCGGCCGCCTGGCGGATGACGGGCCCGGCCGCGCCGCGCTGGAGGCGCTGGTGCGCGGCGAGACGGTGCTGGCGGTCGACGACCTGGTGGCCGGCTACGGCCGGATGGAGATACTCCACGGCATCAGCCTGCGCGTCGGCGCCGCCCAGTCGCTGTGCCTGATCGGGCCCAACGGCGCCGGCAAATCGACGGTGCTGCATTCGATTTTCGGCTTCGCCAGCATCGTTTCGGGGCGCATCGCCGTCAATGGCCGCGACGTCACGCGGCTGCCGCCGAGCGCCAAGCTCAAGGCAGCCGGCATCGCCTACATCCTCCAGGACAACTCGGTATTTCCCGACATGACGGTCGAGGAAAACCTGCTGCTCGGCGGCTATCTAATGGACCGGCCGCAGCAGGCGCGGGCCGCCGCGGCGCGAATCCTGGACAAATATCCGCGCCTCGCCGAGCGGCGCGGCCAGCGGGCGGCGGTGCTGTCGGGCGGCGAGCGGCGCCTGCTCGAGATCGCCCGCGCCCTGGTCATGGACCCCGCCGTACTGCTCGTCGACGAGCCCTCGATCGGCCTCGAGCCGCGCTTCATCGACATGGTGTTCGAGATCCTCCGCGACCTGCAGCGGGTCGACGGCAAGACCGTCGTCCTGGTCGAGCAGAACGCCCGCAAAGGTCTCGAATTCGCCGACATCGGCTACGTGCTGGTGGCCGGCCGCATCGCCCGCGCCGGGCGCGGCGCCGATCTGCTCGCCGACCCGGAAATCGGCCGGCTGTTCCTCGGCGCTTAGTGCCTTAGGACGCTGGACCGTAGTCGCTCGTCATGCCGTTGGGCGCACGCCTGGGGCGGCTTGGCGAGCAGGGTGCCCCTGAGGTCGGCCTGGGCCGGATGCTCGTCGAGCCGGATATTCGCTATGTCGCCTGGGTCAACTGCCGAGCACGGTAAGGCCAAGCGCGCCGCCTGCGGCGCGCAATTCCTGGTCGAGCGTGGCCAGGGGCAAGCTGAGCCGCTGCGCCAGTTCGAGATAGGTGGCATCGTAAATCGTCAGCCTGAAGCGCGTTGCCAGTTGCACGGTCACGGTCCAAGCCTGGATGGCCGTTTCGTAATCGAGGACCACCGGCAACTTGTGCAGAAAATCGCCGAGGCGCTGACGCCGGTCCGCATCGAGACGGCCCCGGCGTTCGGCCATGGCCAGGCCGTTCAGCACTTCCAGCGGCCACAGCGACGGCGCGGCGCCCCCGAATTCCGCCACTTGGTCGAGCAGCGCGGCCGTTGCCGGCGTGCGTTCGTCCTCGAAACACCAGCTCAGCGCGACCGAGCTGTCCAGCACGAAACTCACGGACGGCCCTCATTGACGAGGTCCTTGATTTTGAGACCACCGAGCGTGACGCCGCGGCTGGCTTCGACGATTCCTTGTGCGGCCCGGCGGGCTTGGGCGCGATCGAAGCCAGGTTCGGCGGGCACCAGCCGCGCCACGGCTTTGCCGCGCCGGGTGATCAGGACTTCCTCGCCATTCTCGACCCAGTCGAGCAAGGTGCCGAGTTTGTTCTTGGCCTCGAAGGCTCCAATCTCACGCATGACGTTCTCTCCGTTCAGTAAGCTAGACAACAGTCCAGCTTATAGCATGTGTGCCTGAGACGATCAAGCCCAGAGGCCAAGCGTTGCTCCTCATTCCCCCGGCCATGCCGGGCTGTTTGCCTCGGTCTGGGCGCAAATGACAATCGGCAAGCTAGTATCGCTACGCGATCTGCGCGTCTTCCCTACGGAGAACCCTTGATCACCCAGCGCTGTTTGCGGGCCGGCAGGGCCGCGAGTGCGGCGCGGCGGCGGCGTTGCCTGGCGCCGTTGGACAGGCCGCCGCGCCAGCGCTTGCCGTGGCGCGGCCGCAGCACCAGGCGGGTGAGGCGGGCGGTATCGGCCTCGCCGTACTTGCGCCGCAGATACGGCACCACCGCATCGAGTACCCAGCGCACCGTAAGCCGCCTGGTGTAGTCCTCGGTCTTGTCGAGATAACTGAGCCAGGAGCGGCCGCCACCCATGCGGTGCATGCGGTCGTGGTGGTGGATCACCTCATGCACAAGCGTGGCGAGCATCTGCAGTTCGAGCGCGATCTGCTGGCGGCGGGTAAGCTGAAGCTTCGGCGCCTTGGTGTAGCCGAACAGCCGTATCGTCTGCTCGTCCGGCCGATACACGCCCATGCTGATGGGCACGAATACGCCCGGCACGTCCTCGACGCTCTTGCGGCCGAAGCTCGGCTCGATCATGTCATAGGCACGCTCGCGCTCGTTAACGATGTACCGCCCGATCTCCAGGCGGATTTCTTCGAGCCCGGTGGTCACGCCTTGCGGCAAGGCCTCGAGCACGGCGCGCAGGTCGTCGACGCCGGCGGGGAAGAACAGCTGCGGCGCCTCGTCGACGAGCCGGATCGGCACGTCGCGCGCCAAGGTGACGGGCGGCTGGGCGTCGGGCGTGTCGCGCTGGCGGCGGATACCCGCCTTGATGCTGCGTTTGCTGCCCACGGCGTCCCAGTCCCACGCGCCGGTCTGGTGGTACTGGGTGCTGCTGCGGTTGGCGTGGATGGAGCGGGACATGGGGACGATCGCCAGCGATGGAAAGTCAGGGCGCAGGCTTGCGCGGGAATCGACGACTCAAGGCCGCAGCGATCGACCGGGCCGCCCGGTACTTAGGACAATGGAATCGCCGGCGGGCTCAGTGCTGCGGCTTGCCGAGCAGGGCGTCGCGGAGGTCGGCCTGGGCCGGCCGCTCGCCGAGCCAGACCTTCAGCAGCGCCCGGTAGAAGTCCTCGCCGGGAATGTCGCGGCCCTGGGCCTTGCCCTGGAACATCAGCCGGGTGCCCGATTCGGGCAGCCAGTCGAAGGCGATCACGGCGCCCTTGGGCGCCAGCTTGAAGGCCAGGATCATCGCCGTCATCTCCCCGAGCCGGTCGTTCAGCACCGCCATTTCGGCGGCGCTGCTGTTCTTGCGCACGGCCCCGTCCAGCGCGTCGGCGAGCTGTTCGCCGCTCATGTCGCGCAGGGCCACGACCTCGATGTGCTTGGGGCCCTTCATGGCCAGGATGTCGCCGATGGCGGCCTTCTTCTCCGCCAGGTATAGTCCGATGGCATAGGCCTTGATGATGAACTTGCTGCGCATGCCGGCGCCGTTGAGGACCAGCTCGGCATTGCCGAGGCGGGTCCGGTCGGCAAACTTGACGCCTTCCACCTCGATGGCGGCCTGGGCCGCGGCGGTCAGCAGGAGGAGGGCGATGCAGAGCAGTTTGCGCATGGGCATTCCTCGGACTTAGGCTTAGGCGCCAGCCAGGGCTTCGGCGACGGCGCGGCCCGCCTCCTGGGTCGAGGCGCGCCCGCCGAGGTCGCGGGTCTTGGGGCCGTCGACCAGCACCGCCTCCATCGCCCGCAGCACCGCCGCGGCGGCCTCGGCCTCGCCGAGGTGCTCGAGCATCATGGCCCCGGACCAGATCTGGCCGAGCGGATTGGCGATGTTGCGGCCGGCGATGTCGGGCGCCGAGCCGTGCACCGGCTCGAACAGCGAGGGAAAGCTGCCTTCGGGATTGAGGTTGGCCGACGGGGCGATACCGATGGTGCCGGTGCAGGCCGGGCCGAGGTCGGAGAGGATGTCGCCGAACAGGTTGGAGCCGACGACCACGTCGAACCAGTCCGGGTTGCACACGAAATGGGCGCAGAGGATGTCGATGTGGAACTGGTCGATGCGCACATCGGGGTACTTCTGCGAAATCGCCTTGACCCGCTCGTCCCAGAAGGGCATCGTGATCGATATGCCATTGGACTTGGTGGCCGAGGTCAGGTGCTTCTTCGGCCGCTTCTGCGCCAGGTCGAAGGCGAACCTGACGACGCGGTCCACGCCGTGGCGCGTCATCACCGTTTCCTGGATGGCGATTTCCCGGGCGGTGCCGCCGAACAGGCGGCCGCCGGCGTTGGAGTACTCGCCCTCGGTATTCTCGCGCACGATCAGCATGTCGATCGCGCCGGGCAGGCGGTCGGCCAGCGGCGACTTCATGCCGGGCAGCAGCCGGGCCGGGCGCAGATTCACGTACTGGTCGAAGCGGCGGCGGAACTGCAGCAGCGAGCCCCACAGCGAGATGTGGTCGGGTACCTTGCCGGGACAGCCGACGGCGCCGAAATAGATCGCGGCGTGCTGGCCGATCCGTTCGAACCAGTCCTTGGGCATCATCTCGCCGTGCGACATGTACCAGTCGCAACTGGCCCAGGGGATCCAGTCCCAGTCGAAGGCGAAGCCGAACTTGGTCGCCGCCGCATCGAGGACGCGCACGCCCTCCGGCATCACCTCCTGGCCGATGCCGTCGCCGGGTATCGTCGCGATCCGATATCTCTTCATTTCGAGCGTAGCGAGCTAATCAGTCGCCCCCTTCCCAGGGAAGGGGGTTTGCGGGGATGGCCCATCAATTTGCCGAACGGCGAGGTGTGCGCCATTAGGCGCGCACCTCGCCGTTGCCGAGCACGATCCACTTCTGCGAGGTCAGTCCCTCGAGGCCGACCGGACCGCGGGCGTGGAACTTGTCCGTGGAGATGCCGATTTCGGCGCCGAGGCCGTATTCGAAGCCGTCGGCGAAGCGCGTCGAGGCGTTGACCATCACCGAACTCGAATCGACCTCGCGCAGGAAGCGCAGCGCGTGGCTGTAGTTCTCGGTGACGATGGCCTCGGTGTGCGCCGACGAATAGGTGTTGATGTGGGCGATGGCCTCGCCGACATCGGCGACGACCTTCACCGAAATGATCGCCGCCAGGTACTCGGTGTAGTAGTCCTCTTCGGTCGCCGCCGCGGCCTGCGGCACCAGGTCGCGGGTTTCGGCGCAGCCGCGGATCTCGACGCCGTGGCCGATGAGCATGGCGGCGATGGCCGGCAGTTGCGCCGCGGCGACGCTGCGCGCCACCAGCAGCGACTCGGCGGTGTTGCAGGTGCCCAGCCGCTGGGTCTTGGCGTTCTCGACGATCCTAAGCGCCTTGTCCGGATCGGCGGCGTCGTCGACATAGACGTGGCAGTTGCCGTCGAGGTGCTTGATGACCGGGACGCGCGCCTCCTTGGCGATGCGTTCGATGAGCCCCTTGCCGCCGCGCGGCACGATGACGTCGACATACTGGGGCATCGCCACCAGGTGCCCGACGGCGGCGCGGTCGGTGGTCTCCAGGACCTGCACCGCGGTTTCCGGCAGGCCGGCGGCGGCCAGTCCGGCGCGGACGCAGGCGGCGATGGCCTGGTTCGACTGCAGCGCCTCCTTGCCGCCGCGCAGGATGGCGGCATTGCCGGACTTGAGGCACAGCGCCGCGGCGTCGGCGGTGACGTTGGGGCGCGCCTCGTAGATGATGCCGACGACGCCGATCGGCACGCGCATCCGGCCGACCTGGATACCCGAGGGGCAGCGCTTCAGGTCGCTGATCTCGCCGACCGGATCGGCCAGCGCCGCCACCTGCTCCAGGCCCTGGGCCATCGCCTCGATGCCCTTGGCATTAAGGGTGAGGCGGTCGAGCAGCGCCGCGTCGAGGCCGTCGGCGCGGGCCTGGGCGAGGTCGCGGCCGTTGGCGCCGAGCAGCTCGGCGGCGGCGGCGCGGATCGCCGCGGCCATGGCGGCGAGGGCCCGGTTCTTGGCGGCGGTCGAGGCCGCCGCCGTCAGCCGCGAGGCGGCCCGGGCGCGGCGGCCGACTTCGTCCATATAGCTTGCCATGTCGTTCATGGGTTTGCCTTGCTTGCGTTGGGGATGAGGCGCAGCGCCAGTTGCAGGAATTCGTCCCACAGGTCGCCGCGGGCCAGTCCCTTGATGATGCGGTCGATTCGCGCCGCGTGCAAGAGCGCCGCCGCGGCCGCGCCGCGCCTGATCCGCTGCAGCGCGGTGCGGTAGGGCCCCTGGCGGCTGGAGTGGATGCGCTGCGCGGCGAAGGCGCCGTCCAGGCTGTCGCCGCGGGCCTGCGCGGCGGCGAGCTGGGCCAGGGTCCGCGCTTCCGTCGCCATCGCCCAGAGCACCAGCGGCGGCGCCGCGTCCTCGGCGCGCAGGCCTTCGAGCAGGCGCGCGCAACGCGCCGCGTCGCCGGTCAACAGGGCGGCGCGCAGACCATCGATATCGTAGCGGGCCACGTCGAGTACCGCCTCCTCCACCTGGGCCAGGCCGAGTTCGCCTTGCGGATAGAGCAGGCCGAGCTTCTGGAGTTCCTGATGGGCGGCAAGAAGATTGCCTTCGACGTGGGCGGCGATGAACTCGAGGGCCTCGCGACCTGCCGTCTGGCCCTGGCGCCGCAGCCGCTCGCCGAGCCAGGCCGGCAGCTGGGCGAGGGCCGGGGCGTTGAGCTCGACGACGCTGCCGGCGTTGGCCAGGGCGGCGAACCAGGCGGTCTTCTTGGTCGCCCAGTCGAGCAGGGGCAGCGTCACCAGCGTCACCACGCCGGAGGGCAGGGCGCCGGCGTAGCGGGCGAGCGCTTCGCCGCCGTCGCGGCCGGGCTTGCCGGTGGGGATGCGCAGGTCGATCAGCTTGTCGCCGCCGAACAGGGACAGGTTGCCGGCGGCCAGGCGCAGCTCGTCCCAGCGAAAGCCGGGGCCGGCGACCAGGACTTCGCGGTCGGCGAAGCCGCGCCCCCGCGCCGCAGCGCGAATCGCATCGGCGGCCTCGATGACCAGCAGCGGCTCGTCGCCGTGCAGCAGGTAGAGCGGCGCCAGCTGCCGCTCGAGGTGGGCGGCGAGCTGCTCGGGGCGCAGGTTCACGATGCTTAGTCGGCGCGGGCCTGAACTTTGGCGGCGGCCAGGCGGCGCAGGATCTGCTGCACCAGGTCGTTCTGGATGTCGCGCCAGAGCAGCACCTCCTCGGACTCCTTGGAGAGCACGGCGGCGTCGCTGAAGGTGATGTCGCGAATCACCGCCAGGCTGCTCTCCGGCAGCAGATCGCGGCCCTCGCGGTCCTGGACGCGGAAGGCGAAGGTGCGGGCCAGCTGGAATTCGCGGACGCGGCCGTCGGAGCCGATCGAGAGGATGTTCTTCGCCGAGACGTCGCGCACCACGTGCAGCGTCGCCGTGGCCCCGGTGGCATTGTCGACGACCTGCGTCCGGGTGCCGGTGGCGATGCCGCGTTGCAGCGCCACGCGCAGCTCGTTGGTCTCGGGCAGGGCGATATAGAGCTTGTCGAAGGGCAGGGTGTAGACGCCGCGCAACTGGAAGCCGCAGGCCGACAGGGCGAGGAGCAGGAGCAGGGCAAGGCGGGCGCGCATCGGCGGATCCTCAGGCGACGATATTGACGAGGCGGCCGGGCACCACGACGACCTTCCTCGCCGGCCGGCCTTCGAGGTGTTTCTGTGCCGCTTCCGAGGCCAGGGCGGCGGCTTCGATGGCCTCGCGCGGCGCGTCGGCGGGCACGTGGAGGCTGCCGCGCAGCTTGCCGTTGACCTGCAGCACCAGTTCGATGCGCTCCTGCTGCAGCGCCGCTTCGAGCGGCTCGGGCCACGCTGCATCGAGGATGTCGCCGTGGCGCGCCTCGTAACCGAGTTCCCGCCACAGGGCATGGCCGATGTGCGGCGCGATCGGCGCCAGCAGCCTAAGCAGCAGCGAGCAGCCCTCGGCGAGGACGGCGCCGCGGCCCGCGCCCTCGGGCGCTCGCTCGAGGGCGTTGAGCATCTTCATCGCCGCCGAGGCGACGGTGTTGAACTGCAGCTTGCCGAGGTCGTAGTTGGCCCGCTTGAGGATCAGGTGCAGCTCGCGGCGCAGCGCCGCCAGCGCTTCGGGAAGTTCGGCCGGCAGCGCGGCGGCGGCGCGGATCGCCTCGCTCTGGGCGGCGGCGAAGGCCCACAGCCGCTTGAGGAAGCGGTAGGCGCCCTCGACCCCGGCATCCGACCATTCGAGGGTCTGCTCCGGCGGCGATGCGAACATCATGAAGAAGCGGGCCGTGTCGGCGCCGTACTGGTCGATCAGCGCCTGCGGGTCGACGCCGTTGCGCTTCGATTTCGACATCGTGCCGATGCCGCCGTAATCGACCGCCCGGCCGTCGCCGCGCGCCGTGGCGGCGACGATGCGGCCGCCTTCGTCGCGGATCAGCTCGACTTCTTCGGGAGCGAAGTACTCGATGCCGCCACGGTCGGTGCGCCGCGAGAAGATGTGGTTGAGCACCATGCCCTGGGTCAGCAGGTTGGCGAAGGGCTCGTCATAGGCGACCAGACCGACGTCGCGCATCACCTTGGTCCAGAAGCGCGAGTAGAGCAGGTGCAGGATGGCGTGCTCGATGCCGCCGATGTACTGGTCGACCGGCATCCAGTAGCCGGTGCGGGCATCGACCATGGCCGTGGCGCTGTCGGGGCAGGCGTAGCGGGCGTAGTACCAGCTCGAGTCGACGAAGGTGTCCATGGTGTCGGTCTCGCGCCGCGCCGGCCGGCCGCACTTGGGACAGCGGCAGGCGAGGAAGTCCTCGCGACGCTTGAGCGGGTTGCCCGAGCCGTCGGGGATGCAATCCTCCGGCAGCACCACCGGCAGATCGGCGTCCGGCACCGGCAGCGAGCCGCAGGAGTCGCAATGGATCAGCGGAATCGGGCAGCCCCAGTAGCGCTGCCGCGAGATGCCCCAGTCGCGCAGCCGCCACTGCACCTGCGTGTCGCCGAGGCCGCGGGCCTTGAGATCGGCGGCGATGGCCTCGACGGCCGCTTCGTACGCCATGCCATTGTACTTGCCGGAAGCGACGCAGACGCCGTGCTCCTTATCCGCGTAGCACTCGGCCCAGGCATCGGTCGAGAAGTTCTGGCCGGGAACGGCGATGACCTGGCGGATCGCCAGTCCGTATTTCCTGGCGAAGTGAAAATCCCGTTCGTCATGAGCGGGCACGGCCATCACCGCGCCTTCGCCGTAGCTCATCAGGACGTAGTTGCCGACCCAGACCTCGACCTCGTCGCCGGAGAGCGGATGGCTGACGAAGATGCCGGTCGGCATGCCCTTCTTCTCCATCGTGGCCAGGTCGGCCTCCATGACCGAGCCGCGCTTGCATTCATCGACGAAGGCGGCGAGTTGCGCGTTGTCCCGCGCGGCGCGCTCGGCCAGCGGATGCTCGGCGGCCACGGCGCAGAAGGTGACGCCCATGATGGTGTCGGCGCGGGTGGTGAATACCCACAGTTTTTCCGGCCGCCCGTCGAGTTGGTAGGGGAAGGCGAAGCGCACCCCGAAACTCTTGCCGATCCAGTTGGCCTGCATGGTCTTGACCCGCTCCGGCCAGCCGGGCAGCCGGTCGAGATCGGCGAGCAGTTGGTCGGCGTAGCGCGTTATGCCAAGGTAATAGCCGGGGATCTCGCGCTTCTCCACCGGGGCGCCGGTGCGCCAGCCGCGGCCGTCGATCACCTGCTCGTTGGCGAGCACCGTCTGGTCGACCGGATCCCAGTTGACCACCTGGGTCTTGCGATAGGCAATGCCCCGTTCGAGCATGCGCAGGAACAGCCACTGGTTCCAGCGGTAATAATCGGGCCGGCAGGTGGTCAGCTCGCGCGTCCAGTCGATGGCCAGCCCCAGCGACTGGAGCTGCCGTTTCATGTAGGCGATGTTGTCGTAGGTCCATCGCGCCGGCGGCACGCCGTTGGCCATGGCGGCGTTTTCCGCCGGCAGGCCGAAGGCGTCCCAGCCCATCGGCTGCAGCACATTGCAGCCGCGCATGCGCTGGTAGCGCGACAGCACGTCGCCGATGGTGTAGTTGCGCACGTGGCCCATGTGCAGCTTCCCCGAGGGGTAGGGAAACATCGACAGGCAGTAGTACTTCGGCCGGGCATCGTCTTCGCCGGCGCGAAACGCGTCCCTGGCGCGCCAGTGCTCCTGGGCGGCGCGCTCGATGTCGTTGGGGAGGTATTTGTCCTGCATGGGCGGCGGCGCGGCTGGCCGAAAAAACGAAAATTATACCCTTCGCGCCGCGGCGCCCGGCCGGATTGCCGCCGCCCTGCCGCCTCAGGCCGAGCAGTGCGGCGAGCGCGGCGGCTTGAGGCGTCGCGCGCCGGCCACCGCCACGGCGGCAAAGCCGGGCAGGCCGAGCAGCCACAGGCGCGCCGGCAGGCGCAGCCAGGGACCGAAGCCGAACGGAGCCTCGGCGGACGCCGCCACGTCGGCGGCGATCCGGCGGCGCAGGCCATCGACGGCCTTGCGCCAATAGGCGTCGGAGTTTTCCGGAACGCCGCTGCGGCTCGCGCAGAAGAGCGCCTCCGCCCACAGCGCCGCGGCGCGCTCGTCGGAAATGCCCGCCTGGCGCGCCAGCCAGGGCAGCATCTTGGGTGGCCGGGTGGCGGATATCGTCGCTGCCTTCATGTCGATCTCCTTTCCATGGTCTGGAAGCTCCGGGCGGGTCCGCAATTGGGGCCGAGCCACGGATGGTGCAGTGCAGCATTTGTGCATGGTACCGCTTTGCAGCCAAAAGACAAGGCCTGCTGGCAGGCAATTGTTGCTTCGCAGCAACAGCCCGGTCGTGGGGCGGGATGAAACGGACCGGACCACCTGCTCGAAGGTGATCCACGCCGCGCCATGGCCCGGCGCCATGAATATGCGATACGCATGCTGCGGGCCATGCCGGAGCCAGCGCAGCGGCGGGGCTATAATCGTCCGCTTGCCGAGTCCGCCATGTCGATCGATTCCCCCGCCGCCCCCCTCCTCGCCGGGCTCAATCCCGAGCAGCGCGCCGCCGTCACGCTGCCCGCCGCGCATGCGCTGGTGCTGGCCGGCGCCGGCAGCGGCAAGACCCGCGTGCTGACGACGCGCATTGCCTGGCTGTTGCAGTCGGGCCTGGCCTCGCCGCCGGGCATCCTCGCCGTCACCTTCACCAACAAGGCGGCCAAGGAAATGCTGACGCGGCTGTCGGCGATGCTGCCGATCAACACCCGCGGCATGTGGATCGGCACCTTCCACGGCCTGTGCAACCGCCTGCTGCGCGCCCACCATCGCGATGCCGGCCTGCCGCAGCTATTCCAGATCCTCGATTCGGCCGACCAGCTGGCGGTGATCAAGCGCCTGCTGAAGAGCCTCGGCGTCGACGACGAGAAGTACCCGCCGCGCGAGCTCCAGCATTTCATCAACGCCCAGAAGGAGCAGGGCCTGCGCGCCGCCGCCGTCGAGGACTGGGACCCGCCGACGAAGAAGCGCGTCGAGATCTACGCCGCCTACGAGGCCCAGTGCCAGCGCGAAGGTGCCGTCGATTTCGCCGAACTGCTGCTGCGCAGCTACGAGCTGCTGGCGCGCAACGAACTGCTGCGGCGCCATTACCAGCAGCGCTTCCGCCACATCCTGGTCGACGAGTTCCAGGACACCAATGTGCTGCAATACCGCTGGCTGTGCCTGCTCGCGGGACGCGAACAGGCACAGCGCGGCATCATCGTGAACCTTCCCCCCGGCCCCCTTCCCGGCGCAGTGGGCCATCCCCCCGGCCCACTTCCCGGCGCAATGGGCCATCCCCCCGGCCCCCTTCCCGCGGAAGGGGGTGACCGGTCAGAGGCGCCCGCGGGCGCCTGCATTTTTGCCGTCGGCGACGACGACCAGTCGATCTATGCCTTCCGCGGCGCCGAAGTCGGCAACATGCGCGACTTCGAGCGCGAATTCCGCGTCGGCCACGTCATCCGCCTCGAACAGAACTACCGCTCGCACGGCAACATCCTCGATGCCGCCAACGCCATCATCAAGAACAACGCCGCGCGCCTCGGCAAGAACCTGTGGACCGAGGCCGGCAGCGGCGAGCCGATCCGCGTCTTCGAGGCCTACTCCGACGCCGACGAGGCGCGCTGGATCGTCGAGGAGGTCAAGGCCCTGGTCCGCGACGGCCACTCGCGCGCCGGGATCGCCCTGCTCTACCGCTCCAACGCCCAATCGCGGGTGCTCGAGCACGCCCTGTTCTCGGCCGGGCTGCCCTACCGCGTCTATGGCGGCCTAAGGTTCTTCGAGCGCCAGGAGATCAAGCACGCCCTGGCCTACCTGCGCCTGATCGCCAACGGCGACGACGACACGGCCTTCTCGCGCGTCGTCAACTTCCCCGCCCGCGGCATCGGCGCGCGCAGCCTGGAGCAGCTCGGCGACGCCGCCAAGTCGCGCGGCGTCAGCCTCTACGCCGCCGTGCCGCAGCTCGGCGGCAAGGCCGGCGGGGCGCTGTCGGCCTTCACCGCCCTGGTCGCCACGCTGCGCGAGTCGGCCGGACTGCCGCTGGCGGAACTGGTCGGCATCGTCCTCGACGGCTCCGGCCTGCGCGACCATTACCGCGCCGAGAAGGAAGGCCAGGAGCGGCTCGCCAACCTCGACGAACTGGTCAATGCGGCCGCCACCTTCGTCGCCGAGGAGGGCAATGTCGGCGAAGAAGGCGAGCTTTCCGCCGATCTGGCCGCCTTCCTCGGCCACGCCGCGCTGGAGGCCGGCGAGCACCAGGCCGGCGAGGGCGAAGACGCGCTGCAGTTGATGACCGTCCATTCGGCCAAGGGCCTCGAGTTCGATGCCGTGTTCATCAGCGGCCTCGAGGAGGGCCTGTTCCCGCACGAGAACGCAACACGCGAGCCGGGCGGCCTCGAAGAGGAAAGGCGGCTGATGTACGTGGCCGTGACCCGGGCGCGGCAGCGCCTCTACCTGTCCTTCGCCCAGACGCGGATGCTCCACGGCCAGACCCGCTACAGCCTGCCGTCGCGCTTCTTCGACGAGATCCCGGCGGGCCTGCAGAAGTGGCTGACGCCGCGGCTGGCCCGCGCCCCCTACGCAGCGTCGCGCGCCCCGCGCGCCGCCGAACCGTGGTCCGGCTATGCCACAGGCATGAGCCGGTCGGCGCCCGCGGCCGGCGGATTCCACGTCGGCCAGAACGTCCTGCACGGCAAGTTCGGACCGGGAGTGATCATCGGCGCCGAAGGCTCCGGCGCGGAGGCCCGCGTGCAGGTCAATTTCAAGCACGCCGGCATGAAGTGGCTGGCGCTGTCGGTGGCCAAGCTCGAGGCGGCCTGAGGGCTGCACTCGCCATGGACCTGGGTATACGCCGGCGCCTGGCTGTGCAGTGCCCAGGCCGGCTATGTCAACGGCATTAACTGTCTGATCGACGGCGGCGCCTACCCGGGAACGTTCTAGCCGCCTTGCAAGCGGCGCAATGCCGGCTATGCTTGACAAGTGGCAGGGCCGGTTTGTGATCCCCGGGCCGCCGGTCGAAAATCTCGCGATCGGCGATGGCTGCAAAGAGCGGCACGAGACAGTGGCGGAAGGCGGCCGCCGCAAAGGGTCTGCGGGCGAATTCCAGCCGGCGGCGCTTCTCCGCCGCGGTGCCGGATGGGGCGCCCGGGACGCCGCCTCGCGTCAAGCTGCGAATCCTGGCGCTATTCCCTGGCTGCGCTGCTTCGGAGTCGATCCGGCGAGCGTCGCGGCGCGAAATAGAGCATGAAGCCCAGGCCGAGGAACAGCGCGCATCCGCCCAGCACCTTCAGGTAGAACATTCCCGCCTGGCCGCCGACCGGGGGAACGAGCGCGAAACCGATCGAAGCAAGCGTCGATGAAAGCCCGAGGGCCGACACGATCGCCACACCGATGCGCCCTCCCGGAACCCGCAGCAATCCGGGACGATCACCGACGCGCTTGGCGCGCAGCATCGGCAGCGCCGCGAACATATAGGCGAGCGGAATGAAGGTCATCGCGACGGTCATATCGACGAGCATTTGATAGGCGTCGCCGATCGTCGAACCGGCGAGGGCGAGCAGGACCAGCAGCGTGACAATCGCGCCGCTGACGAGCAGCGCCACATGGGGCGAGCGCCAGCGCGGGTGCAAGCGGCCGAGCGCCCCCGGCAAGTGCCGGTCGATGCCGACGACATAGGGCAGACGGGCGCCGCCGGCCACCCAGGCCGTGAGTACGCCGGCGCTGGCGATGGTCATCAGCAATGCGGTCAACGGGCCCAGGGCAGGGATGCCGATGCGATCGGCGATCACCGCCGCGCCCTCGGGAATACCGGTGATCGTTTCGATCTTCTGTCTGGGCAGCGCGACCAGCAACGCCGCCGTGCCGATCAGGTAGAACGCGGCGATCAGGGTGCCGGAGACAAGGATCGCCCGGGGAATCACCCGGCGCGGCGCGCGGATTTCGCTTCCCATCAGGGGCGCGAGTTCGAGCCCGACCAGCGCAAACATCATCGTGGCAAACGACTTGACGAGGGCCGGGTCGGCCAGGTCCGGCAGCCAATATCCGGCGAAATCGGTGGCGCTGCCGAAGCGGTATCCGGCCACCAGGGCGGCGACGACCAGGATCGCGAGCACCGCGCCCATCAGCACCGCGCAAGCATTCGTCATACGCTTGGCGAACTGGAGGCCGATCACATTCGCGCCGATCACCAGCCATAGCGCGGCCAGCGACAGGACGGCGTTGAACGCATAACTGTCTTTGAGTCCGGGCCATGCGCCCGCGACGACGTAGCTCGCCGTCCCGGAAATGAACAGCAAGAGGGTGGGCAGGAAGACGAGGTTGGAGACGATGTAGGACCAGCCGGCGATGAAGCCGTGCACGTCGCCGAAGGCCCGCTTGATCCATATGTAGAGTCCGCCTTCGCCGTCGTAGCGCGACGACAGTTCCATGACGACGAGCCCGGACGGCACGAAGAAGACGAGCAGCGCGAGCAGCCACAGCACCAGGCTCGACGGTCCCAGCTGCGCCGCCGTCGACAGCCATTGCAGCGAAACGATGGCGATGGCATAGAGGAGGACGACGTCGCGCAGGCCGAGCACGCGCGGCAAGCCCGCCATGGACGATTCGGGGTTCGTGCCGCGGTTCATGTCATCGAATGGCGAGCGGGTGGTTCGATCGGCCTGCGCGCCGCCATCGCCCTAAGGAAGCGGCTGCGCAATCAGCTTCGCTTTCGTCCGCCAGGAGCGCCCCCAGCCTAAGTCCGATCCGCTCCCCACTCGGCGCGCCACGATCGCTCGAGTCCACAGGCTCCCCCTATGAGCAGCGGGCTGACTGCGAAGCGTCGCCGTCGGCCTCCGCCGCCGCATTTCCGCCGTCCCGGAGGGCTAGGGCCGTTTCCGCCGCGCGCATGCCCGGCAGGAACAGGAAAGCGAACGTGATCACCGCCCCCAGCAGTCCGGCTCCGATCAGGGTCGGCCGGGTGCCCAGCAGGCCGGCGACCGGACCCGCCAGGGCATACGATATCGGCATCAACCCGATCGAGATCAGCCAGTCGAGGCTCGACACCCGTCCGAGCAGTCGTGTCGGCACCAGCGACTGCTTCGTCGTCAGCCAGACGATGAGCCCGGCGCTCTCGAAGGCATTGAAGGCGAAGCAGGCCAGCATCGCCTGCCACGGCGCGCGGGCCAGACCATAACCGACCACCGCGAGCGTCGACAGACTCCACGCGCAATAAATGAATGTCATATTGCGGCGGGGAATTCCGCGCTGCGCCATGATGACGGAGGCCGCGACGGCACCCGTCCCGCCCATCGCGAAGACCATGCCGAGGTCGCCGGCGCTGCCGCCGAGTTCCTTGGTGATGATGAACGGCAAGAGGACCTCGGACGGCCCGAGGAAGATCAGGTAGGCCAGCGTGGCGGCGGTGAAGGTACCCCACAGCCACACGGCGGAGCGGACGAAGGTAAAGCCCTCGCGGATCTCGGCCCATATCGAGGCGGGCTCGTCGCCGTCGTCCGGCCGGGTCACTAACTGAACTTTGCCGAGCCGGATCAGGCAGGCGATCGACACCGCGAAGGTCGCCGCGTCGAGGATGAACCCCCAGCCCACGCCGACGGCGGCGATGATCCAGCCGCCCAGCGCCGGGCCCAGCAGCCGCGCCGCCACCGGGCGGACGAACTGATCGAGGGAGTTCGCCTGGGCCAGCAGCTCGTCCGGCACCAGATCCGGCACCAGGGCGTCGAAGGCCGGGCCGAAGAAGGCATTTCCCGCGCCGTAGCAAGCGGCGATCACCGCCATGTGCCAGACTTCGAGGACGCCGCTGATGGACAAAAATCCCATCGCGCCGAGCGCCAAGCCGCGGACCAGATCCGCACCGATCATGACCCGGCGCCGCTCGAAGCGGTCGCTTAGCATACCGCCGAAGAGCAGCAACAGGACTTGCGGGATCGACATCGCCATCATGGTGATGCCGAGCGCGCTGGGCAGGTCCGACAACTGGTAGACCTGCCAGGCGATGGCGACGAGCGTCACGCCGTCCCCGACCAGCGAGATGGTCATGCCGGCCCAAAGAACCCGGAAGCCCCGCAGCCGCAATGGCGCAAGAATCTTCATCGGCGACGCTTCCTCATCCGCGGAGCTTGCGCTGCTCGTTCGCCGCCCGCCCGAGCAGGGCCCGGATATTGTCCGCGGCGGCCGACGCGTGTGCCGACCGCAGCCGCGCCTGCGCCTCGTCGAGGTCGTCCAGGGCGACCCGGAGAGGTCCGAGTCGTCGGCCCGCTTGGCGCGCCGCAAGCTGCGTCAAAGCGGCCTGGTACTCGCGCGTCGCGTCGACCGCGTCACCGCGCACCAGCAAGGCAAGGCCGAGGTCGAAGCGCACCGAAATCCAGGCCTCGTCGTGCGCCAGTGCCCGGCGGAACGTATCGACGGCCTCGTCGAGGCGGCCGAGCCGATACTGGGACCAGCCGAGCAACTCCATGAGGTCGGGCTGCTGCGCCGCGCGCGGGGTTGCATGGTCGACCAGTTCGAGGTAGGCGCGCCTGGCTGCCTCGACTTCGCCCAGACGTTCGAGCACGCTGGCGAGGCCCAGGCGCGCCCAGGACAGGCCGGCATCGAGCGCGATGGCGGACTCGTAGGCGCGGCGCGCTTCGGGCAACCGGGCGGGGTCGAGATTCTCCAGCGCCCAGCCGCGCGCCGTATGCAGTTCCGGGTCGGCGCACGGCAGGTCGAGCGCCCGGTCGAGCAGCGCCAGTGCCTTGTCATACGCGCCCGCCTCGCTCAGCAGGTTCGCTTGCTCCAGCACCTGCGCAATCGTCGCCGACGCGGCATCGGGCTCGGCATCCCTGTTCACCGCGATTCCCGGCGCTCCGGCACCCGGTGGGCCGCCCCCTGGCCCTGTCCTTCCGGCGCCGCTGCGCCTGTTCCGCTGCCGGCCTGCTGCAGCGTGAATCGCTCGCGCAGCGCCGAAAGAGCCGTGATCAAGTGGTCGACCTCTTCGTCCGTGTTGGCGGCGGTGACCTGGATGCGGAACCCGACCTCGTCTTTCGGTACCAGCGGGAACGCGGCCATCGTGACGTATATGCCGCGCTCGAACAGGAACAGTCCGGCCTGATCGATCTGCTCGTGATCGGCCAGCGGAATCTCGATGATCGGCAGCCCCGATTCGTTCGGAGTACGGATTCCGAGGTCGCGCAAGGCATCGAGCACGCGTGCGGTCTTGCGCCATACGTCGGCCCGGCATTGGTCGCCGCGCTTGCGGTTCACCTCGAGCCCGGCCAGGGTCGACGCCAGCGATGCCACCGGAGAGGGCCCCGAGTAGAGGTAGGGCGGCGCGAGCACCTTGAGTGCTTCCTTCAGGCGCGTCGGCAGAGCCAGGAAGGCCAGCAGCGAGGAATATGACTTCGACATGCCTCCCACCAGGATGGCGTTGTCGTAAGGTACGTCCTGGTGCCGGAACAGGCTGTTGCCCTTCACCCCGTAGGCGCACGGCTCATTCGGCGAACGCTCGCCGACCATGCCGAAACCATGGGCGTCGTCGACGTAGAGAAGCGCGTCATATTCATGGGCGAGGTGGGAGAAGGCGGCCAGGTCGGGCGCATTGCCGGTCATCGAATTCACCCCGTCCATGGCGATGAGACGCGGCCCCGCCCGGTCCGCAGTGCGGATCAGATGTTCGAGATGCTCGGCATCGTCATGCCGGAAGCGCACGACGGTCGCTCCGTGACCGGCCGCGACCATCGCTCCGTCATAGATCGTCTTGTGCGCCCGGCCGTCGAGAAAGATCGTGCCGTCACCGGCCAGTACGGGGATCACCGACATGTGGATTTGCGAGATCGTCGGCAGCAGCAGGACGTCTTCGCAGCCGAGCAATGCGGTCATCTGCTCCTCGATGTCGAGGTAGGGCCTGGGATTGCCCAGGAGCCGCGACCAGGAGGGGTGCGTGCCCCAGCGCGCCAGGTAATCCGGGATCGTCGCGATGATTTCCTCGTCGAGGTCGAAGCCGAGGTAATTGCACGAAGCCCAGTCCGTCAGCCAGTGCTCGCCAATCCGGATTTGCCGGCCGCGTTGTTCGTCGATCACGGCGTCGAGCATGGGATGGGACGCCTTCAGCCGGGTCAGGTCGTCCACCGTCGCGATCCATCGCTCCAGCCACCCGTCAAGGGTTCGGCGGCCTCGCGAAGACGGCAGATGGGGAAGATCGGTTTCGCGTCGTAGCGTCTCTGCTTTGTTCGTCATGCGGCGGGCTTTCATGAAGGAAGGATAGAAATTCCAGCGACGGCGCCGCGAGTATCGCTGAGCCTGGCAGCGGCGGTCAATGAAACAGGACAGTGCGATCTTGCGTGGCGCATCGACATCCGGGCCGTGCTCGGAGACACCAGGGCCATCGATGTTCCCTGGGGCGTACCCCGGGCCGGTCTGGCTGGCGATCCGCTGCCCCATCGCGAAGCAGCGTCATCCAGGCGCCTCAAGATCGGCCCGTCGCAACCGATAGCTTACTCAGGAATCGATAAGTTGTACGGCAACGCGTTCAGTGCTCATGCCGGTTTTCCATGCCGGTTTTCGGCATGTTATTGTCGTCAATTCGGCGACTCTTGAGCAATACCCGCGCGCCGCTAACAAACAGCCCTTTGATGCAGAACAAGACTCATTTGCCGGCATGCCTGCCACAATTGCCCATCAACGCCCCTCCAGGGAATTCTCAGCATGATAAACAAGGCCATCGTCCTGAAATGCAAGGTGGCCCTTTGCCTTGCCTGCGCGGCGGCGTTCCCGGCACGCGCCGCCACCGATCTGACCGCGCTGAGTCTGGAACAATTGCTCGATCTGCCCGTGGTAGGCGCCTCCAAGTACGAACAGAAGCAGAGCGAGGTGGCGGCCGCGGTGAGCGTCATCACCCGCGACGAAATCAAGGCCTTCGGCTGGCGCACGCTGGCCGAGGCGCTGGCCACCCTGCCCGGCATCCACATCACCTACGACCGGCAGTACACCTATCTCGGCACACGCGGCCTTGGCGTGCCGGGCGACCTCGATACGCGCGTTCTGCTCACCATCAATGGCAATCGGGTCAATCACGTCACGTTTGACCAGGCTCCAATCGGCCGCGACTTCCCGCTCGACATGGACCTCATCGAGCGCATCGAATTCATCCCCGGTCCGGGTGGCGCGGTGTACGGTCAGAATGCCATGTTCGGCGTGATCAACGTGGTGACCCGCACTGGCGCCGGCGTCCAGGGCGGGGAAGTCGCGGCTGCGTACGAAAGCCCGCAAGCGCTGCGCGAGGGGCGCGCCAGTTGGGGCAAGGTGCTCGACAACGGCGTCGATGTGCTCATTTCCGCCTCCGGCATGCGCGCCCGCGGTGTAGACCATTTCTTCGACTTCGGCGCATCCGGCGTGAGCGGCGTGGCCCACGGCCAGGACGGCGAATACGACAGCCAGATGTTCACGCGTATCGCCCGTGGTCCCTGGTCGTTCGACCTCACCTACGGGGATCACCGCAAGTACGATCCCACCGGTGCATTCCAATCCGACCCCTTGGTGCCCGGCCAGTATCAGGGTGACCGCTATACGCTGGCTCAGTTGCAGTACCAGGACCGTTTTGCCGGCGACACCCTGCATGTGCTGGGCCGGCTGTTTGCAGGCCGAGAAATCTTTAGCAGCCGCTTCGACTTCAACAAAACGCCCTTTGCTTTCCCCGCATTAAGTGACTGGCGTGGCGTTGAATTGCGCCTGCTGTCCACCGCCTTCGACAAGCACAAACTCATGGTCGGCCTGGAGGCCCAGGACAACGTCCACTATGACCAAAACGTACAGAATCTGGCCAACCCCGCCAACAACATTCTCATCCCCGGCTCCAGCTACCGGCTTGGTGTTTATGGCCAGGACGAATGGCGTTTCGCGGAAGCGCTGACGGCGACTCTGGGCCTGCGCGTCGACCGCAACTACGTGACCGGCACCAAGGCGAGCCCGCGTGCCGGCTTGATCTGGCAGGCCACAGCGGCGACTACATTGAAGGCCCTCTACGGTCGCGCCCACCGTGCCCCCAACGCCTTCGAGCGCAATTACGGCGATGGGGTCACCCAGGTTGCCAACCCCGCACTCGAGGGCGAAAGCATCGACACGCTCGAACTCGTGGTCGATCACCGGGTCGGCCGCGACCTGATCCTGCGCGGCTCGATCTATCAATGGAGCATCCAAAATATCATCGTTCAGGGCGTGGACCCGGTCAGCGGCCTGCCGCAATTCCAAACCGGCGGCGAGGTAATGGCCCACGGCATGGAATTGTCGGCCGACAAGACCTGGGACTGGGGCGGTCGCCTGCGCGGCAGTACGTCCTTCCAACACATCACCCGAGCGGACGGCGAGACGCCGCTGAACTCCCCCAAGATGCTGGGCAAGGTCAATTTCTCCACTCCGCTGCCCGCGGCAGGCTTGCGCCTCGGCTACGAATTCCAGTACGACAGCAAGCGCCGCACCCTCGACGGCGCGGATCTCGGCGGCTATGCCCTTTCCAGCCTCTATTTGACGGCAGACCGATGGGCCACGGGGCTGGAAGTCGCGCTGGGCGTCCATAACCTGTTCGACAAGCGCTATGCCCACCCGGGTGCCCCCACCAACTGGCAGAACGCGCTGGAGCAGGACGGCCGAAGCGTCCGGGTAACGGCCAATTACCGATTCTGAACCGTCATGCAGCGCGCGTTTCCGACCCGGCATTGTCCGGCCGACTGCACATCGTGCCCGCGCCGGCGGCTGGTGTCGATGCCAGCGTCATTGCCTAAGGTCAGCCCCGGCGGGGCCCGTCCGTACCGCAGCGATGGGCTGCTTGGCGTGACACTGGCGCGAGCCGCAGTCGGATATCCCATGCCATCCCGCGGCGCGGGAAGCGGGACATTCCGGGCTGAGAGACAGCCGCATGCCCATCGAGCGGAGCGGCGATGAGGCTTAGCGCCCGCATCCTCCTGTTGTGGCTGAGCTGGGGTCTGTGGTCCTACGCGCCGGCGGCGATCGGCGACGACCTGCCCGAATACCGGCTGAAGGCCGCCATTCTCTACAACTTTGCCGCCTTCACCGAATGGCCGGCCGAGGTCGGCAACACGCTCAACCTGTGTGTCTATGGCCAGGATCCGTTCGGCGAGGAGCTCGATGCTTTGCAGGGGCAGGCCGTCGGGGGGCGCCGCCTTGCGGTGCATCGCAAGGCGAGCATCGAGACGCTCAGGGGCTGCCAGATCGTCTTCATCGCCGGCCCGGTCAACGGCGGCCTGCCGCGCGTGCTCGACAGCCTGCGCGGCGCCGCCGCGCTGACCGTGGCGGAGAGCCCCGGCGCCGTTCGACAGGGCGTTGCCCTGAACATGACGGTGGTGCAGAACCGGATCGTCTTCGAGGCCAACCTGCAAGCCGCGCGCGGTGCGGGACTGAATCTCAGCTCGAAGCTGCTGCGCTTGGCGAAGGAGGTGATCCAGTGAGCTTCGCCGGCGGTCCGTTGCTTGGGAAAGGTGTCGGGCTGGCGCAGCGCCTAAGCCGCATCAGCCGGATCACCTTGTATGCCGCGCTGGCCATCGTCGCCGCGATCGTCGTCATCAGCAGCTTCGCGCTCGACCTGTTCGAACTGGTGGACTCGAGCCGGATCGAGGCGAAGGTGCTGGCCGAGAACGGCGCGGCGTCGCTGATGTTCCGCGATACCCGCTCCGCGCAGGAGCTGCTGCAATCGCTGCGCAGTTCCCGGGACGTTCGCGTTGCCGCGCTCTATGACAGGGATCGACAGCTTTTTGCCCACTACGATCGCGACGGGCAGGAGGCGCCCGCAGCCCTCGACACGGCGACCGATGGGCTTGCCGTCACGGCAAGCGAAATCCGCTTGATCCAGCCGGTTCTGTTCGACCAGGAAACCCGCGGCAGCCTGTATCTGGCTGTGGACATGGCCACCCTCTACTGGCAGACCCTGTGGCAGACACTGGTCATGATCGTCGCCGTGCCACTGGCCCTGGCGGCGAGCCATCTGCTGCTGCAAAGGCTCAATGTCTCCGTGCTGCGGCCCCTCTCCGACCTGGGCGCCTTGATGGATCGGGTTACCCTGGAGGCGGACTACAGCGTGCGCGCGCAGGCCGCCGAGATCACCGAGCTGGACGCATTGGCCAATGGCTTCAACCTGATGCTCGGGCAGATCAGGGCGCGCGACGCCCGCCTGGCGGCGGACCGCGAGCACCTCGAAGAAGTGGTCGAGATCCGCACAGCGGAACTGCGCCATGCCAAGGAGGCCGCCGAAGCGGCCAGCAAGGCCAAGAGCGAGTTCCTGGCCACCATGAGCCATGAGATACGCACGCCGATGAATGGCGTGCTCGGCATGAACGAGCTGCTGCTGCGCAGCGAACTCAATTCTCGGCAGCGCCTCTGGGCCGAGGCCCTGCAGACCTCGGGACGGCACCTGCTGGGTGTGATCAACGACATCCTGGACTTCTCCAAGATCGAGTCCGGCCACATGGAGTTGGAATCGGTCGACTTCAACCTGGATGAACTGGTGGAAGACGCAGTGGCGATGTTCGCCCAGCCGGCCGAGAGCAAGGGGCTCGAGGTCGTCGCCCAGTTCATCCCGGCCCATGTGCCGCTTGGGCTGCGCGGCGACCCGTTCCGGGTGCGCCAGGTCATCGCCAATCTGATCGGTAATGCCATCAAGTTCACCGAGCACGGGCAAGTGGTGATTCGGGTCATGCTGCGCGACGAGAGCGATGGCCGCGCCGCAATCCGCCTGTCCGTGGAGGATACCGGCATCGGTATCGCAGCCGATGTGCAAGCCACGATCTTCGAGCATTTTGCCCAGGCCGACGGCTCGACGACGCGCCGCTTCGGCGGTACCGGCCTGGGCCTGGCCATCTGCCAGCGACTGCTGTCGTTGATGGGTGGCAGCATCCGCGTCGAAAGTGCACCCGGTCGGGGCGCCAAGTTCATTGTCGAACTGCGCCTAGCCAGGACCCATGCGCCGACGGCGAGCCTGCCGACCAAGGTGCTCGAAGGCGTGCGCGTGCTCGTCGTGGACGACAATCAGACCCACCGGGAAATCCTGCAACAGCAGCTCGAAGGATGGCGCATGTGCGTCGAGTGCGCCGTTGGGGGCGAGGAGGCGCTGCAGCGGATGAGCGGCGCGGCCCGGGCCGGCACCCCGTACCAGCTGGTCGCACTGGACATGCATATGCCGGAGCTGGACGGGCTGCAACTGGCGCGCGCCATCCAGGTTCGGCCTGAATTGGCCGGCACGCCCCTGATGATCATGACACCCAGCTACGTCAGTGCGCAATCACTGGCACGGTCGGAGGCGGGCATGGTGCGATACATCAACAAGCCGATTCGCCAGGCCGACTTGTATCGCGTCGTCAGCGGCATTCTGACTCCGGGCCCGTCCGTGGCGGATGTTACCAAGCCAGATCCAGCGCCGGGCGCGGCGAGCTTGCGGGGAACCGTGCTGCTGGTGGAAGACAATCCGGTCAATCAACTGGTGGCCCAGGCCATGCTGGTCGATCTGGGCTTGCAGGTGACTTTGGCAAACAACGGTGCCGAAGCAATTGAACTGGTGGGCGCGCGCGATTTCGATTTGGTCCTCATGGATTGCCAGATGCCCGTGATGGACGGCTACGAAGCCACGGCGGCGATCCGACGCCTGCCCGCGGGTCGCGGGGAGCACCAGACCATCATCGCCCTAACCGCCAATGCCATGCAGGGAGACCAGCAGAGATGCCTGGAGGCCGGCATGGATGGCTTCCTGGCCAAGCCTCACACCCGGGACCAACTAAGGGCAGTCGTGGCCCGCTGGTTGCCTGACGCCGACAGAGAAGCATCGGCAGTGATCATTCCCTCCGCCCAGCCGGCAACCGAGCCTGGCAGCGCCCATGTTGGAGCCATCAACAAGAAGGTGGTGGAGGGCTTGCGTGAACTCGATCCGGCGGGCAGCATGGATCTGGCCATGGACATCATGCGGAGCTACGTGGAATCTGCCGGGCAGTCCTTGGCCGACATGGAACAGGCGATCCTCACCGGGAATGCCAAGGTGCTCGCCCGGCTCGCCCATCCGCTCAAGTCGAGCACCGCCAATCTGGGCGCGGAAACCCTGTCGGGGCTCTACCGACAATTGGAGAAGCTGGGGCGCGAAAACCGCGTCGACGAAGCCGGCGAGCTGCTGGAGCGGACCAGGAAGGAACACCAGCGCGCCGTAGCGGAGCTGCGGGGCCTGCTGGCGGAGAAAACGTGACAAGCGCTCCGCTGCGCATCCTGGTGACCGACGACAACGCCACGGACCGGCTGCTGATGCGCGCAGCGCTGACCAAGGCCGGCTTCGCTGTCAGCCTGGCCGTCGATGGCGAGGACGCCCTGCGCCAGTTCCACGCGAATCGCTGCGACATGGTCATGCTGGACGCGGAGATGCCCGGCCTAAGCGGCTACCAGGTCTGCGCCGCGCTGCGTCATGAAGTGGGCGGCGACCTGCCCATCGTCATGGTGACCGGCATGGACGACACCCACTCCATTGAGCTGGCCTACCAATCCGGCGCCACCGACTTCATCGCCAAACCGATCAACTGGCCATTGATCGGCCACCGGGTGACGTATCTGTTTCGGGCCTATCGAACAATGCTGGAGCTGCGCGCCGCCGACGCGCGCAATGCGGCGATCCTGCACGCCATTCCCGACACCTTGTTTCGCATGAACGATGCGGGGATGGTGATGGAGGCGCAATGCGGCGAGACCCCTCGTCCCCGCCACGCACCGACGCCCGGCCATGATCTGTCGGAGTGCTATCCGGCGGAAATTGCCCGCAGCCTGATCGACGCGATGCATCGCGCGCGCCGTGCCGGCAAGGCCCAGAGCCTCGATTTCACCCTGCCGGACGAGCAGGGCGAAAGCCGCTATTACGAAACCCGGGTAGCCGTCATCAATTCCCAGGAAGCGCTCTGCCTGGTGCGCGACATTACCGACCGGAAACGCGCCGAACTGGCTCTAAGCCAGAGTCAGGCCACGCTGCAACAGGCCCAGGCGGTGGGTCGCGTGGGCAGCTGGTACCTGAACCAGGAAACCAGGCTTGTGGAATGGTCGCGCGAGACCTACCGCATCTTCGGATTGGCGGAAGACACGGTCCCGAGCCACGAGCTTTTCCTAAGCTTGGTGCACCCGGACGATATGAACGCGGTCAATCAAGCCTGGCAGGCCACTCTCGCCGGCCAGCCATACCGCGTCGAACATCGTATCCAAGTCAATGGTTGCGTCCACTGGATACTGGGACAGGCTGAACCGGCGTTCAACGAGGCCGGAGTCTTCGTCAGTGCGGTCGGAACGGTTCAGGACATCACCGAACGGAAGGAAGCCGAAAACAGAATCTTCCGCCTCGCCTACTTCGACAGTCTGACCGGATTGCCCAACAGACAATCCTTTCTGGAACGCTTGGGTCGGGCGGTCAGGCGCGCCCAGCAAAGCGGCAACAGGCTCGGCGTCCTAATGATAGACCTGGACGGATTCAAGAATGTCAACGACACCCAGGGGCACCACGCCGGAGACCTGATACTGCAATGGGCGGGCGATCGCCTGAACCAGGGCGTTCGCCCTGACGACGTGGTGTCCCGCGCCAACGATGTGGCGGGCGAAGTGGAGTTCGCCCGGCTGGGCGGCGACGAATTCACCGCGCTGCTACGCGACATCGCCCGGCCCGAAGATGCCCTGATGATAGCGGATCGGCTGCGCGACAGCATGCGCCGTCCGTTCATGCTCGATGGGCGCGAGGTGGTGCTCACCGTCAGCATCGGTATCGCCCTATGTCCGGATGACAGCATGGATGCGGCCACGCTCCTCAAGCACGCCGACATCGCGATGTACCACGCTAAGGAGAAGGGCCGCGACAACTGTCAGTTCTACAGTGCGTCGCTCAGCCGACTGGCCATGCAACGCTTCAATCTGGGCAACAGTCTGCGGCGGGCTCTGGATCGCGAGGAGTTCAGCGTCGTCTATCAGCCTCAGTTGGATCTTCAAGCCGGGCGAGTCCTTTCGGTCGAAGCCCTGATCCGCTGGAACCACCCCGAACAGGGCCTGATCTCGCCCATGGACTTCATTCCCGTGGCCGAGGCGAATGGCATGATCGTGCCCATCGGGGCATGGGTGTTGCACGCTGCTTGCCGCGACGCGGCGAACTGGCAGCGCGCCGGACAGGGCCTGCGCGTCGCGGTGAACCTGTCGCCCAGCCAATTCAAGGACCCCGATCTGCTCCACACCGTCCGCGCCGTGCTCGCCGAGACCGGATTGGCACCCGCCATGTTGGAGCTGGAAATCACGGAAGGCGCGGTGATGGAGGACAGCGGGGCGACCATGGCGACCCTGAACGCCCTGCGTGCCAGCGGGGCGACTATCTCCCTGGACGATTTTGGCACCGGCTATTCCTCCATGAGCTACCTCAAGCGCATGCCGTTGAACAACCTGAAGGTCGACCAAAGTTTCGTGAAGGGCTTGCCGGATGACCGGGACGATGACGCCATCGTCCGAGCCATCCTTTCCCTGGCCAAGAGCCTTGGATTCAGCGTGACGGCCGAGGGCGTGGAGACCTTGGAACAGGCTCGGCTATTGAAGGGCATGGCTTGCGACGTGCTGCAGGGCTATTACTTCAGCAAGCCCGTCCCCGCCGGCGACATTCCCCTCTTGCTGACCAGAAGATGGACCGACGAACTGCCTTAGAGCGAATTTCGACCCCGGCCCGAGCCGCAACACGGCACTGACCGGACTTCGGCTCAGCCGTCGTTCCTAAGCAAGCGACTCAGGGACGCCCAATGACCGCGAGGCGGCGTCCAACCCGCCGATCGGCGCCGAGAATTCGTCATCTGCAGAATGTCCGCAGCCGGCTGCGGATTTCCATCGGCTTGCCCGGGGCCAAGGACAAGTCCGGATCGGGCTTAGGAAAAGACGATCTATTTGGCGTTCTTGGTGTTCTCTTCCAGGGTCCGCGAATCGATGTAGGCCTTGAGGGCCCATACCGCTTCCTGGGTGAAGACCTCTCCATAGGCGGGCATCGTGTAGCGGCCCTCGCCGTTCTTCTTGCCGTGCAGCGTTATGTCTTTGAAATAACCGTCGCTGTCCTTGAGGCAGGCCGATTGCTGGTCCTTGACGGCCATGCCGACGCAGTCCTTGGCGAGCAGCAACAGGTCGGGGGCGACGCCGCCGGACTCGGCATTCAGGCCATGGCATCCGGCGCAATTGTGCGCGTAGCCGACCGCCCCGACCGACACGGCCTTGTCGTCGCCGCGGTAAGGGTTGGACGCAAGCCATTCGCTGCCGACCTGCTTCAGGCTGGCCGTATCGATCGGGTGCGGCGTCACGTCGCCATGGGCCAGCACCTCGATGGAAAGACCGAACAACAACGCCAGTGCCAAACTTCCCCGTACCATATTTCCGTTCATAAGTAACCTCTCGTCATTATCAGAACTCGCCGTACGCCCTCGTCGCCTGTTTCCGTAGTCCCGTGCCCAGGTGCTTGTGGCACGGACGCCAGGGCGAGGCGTGATGATAATCCTCATCCGGCCGGTTTTCCTCCGAATCGCCCGCTTGGCGCGACGATTTTCGCTCCGCGACGAACAGGCAGGACTAAGGGAAATGCGCCGCGTGGGAGGCTGCAAGGTCCGTGCAAGATCGAAGGGCCGTTCGTGGCCAGCGACCGTTGCGGCTGTCGGCCACGACAGAAATTGCCCGGCCGGCGCGAGTTTCCTTGATCGAGGCAGAGCAACCCGAATGCAGGGGCCGGCTGAGCGTCCACGGGGCCGATGGCGGTCGCCGCATCTCGCGCCGCCCGGTCGATCGGCCTGACCCGGCACGATGTTCAGCGCGGCAAACCTTTGAGCTCCACCACCGCGCCGTGGTACCCGGCGAAATCCCGGGGGCAATCCTGTTCAGCGCTTTGCCAGGACTTGCGCGCCTCGTCCGGGCGATTCCTGAGCAGGTAGTATTCACCGAGGAAAAAATGCGCATCGCATACCTGGCCCCGGCGCTTGATCGCGTCGCGATGGTCCGCGGCATTGAGCAGGGCCGGCGGATCGATTCGTTCGGCCAGCAACGCCAGCACCGGTTCCGGCCACTCGCCCTTGGTGAACGTCTGCAGGGCCTGTTGCAAATCGCTGCGCGCCAGCTCGGCCTTGCCGCTACGCAACAGCGTCAAGCCGCGCCAGATCGGCGTATAGGCGGACTTCGGGTCGAGGCGCCCGCTCTCGGCGAAGTCCGCCGCCGCCGCGTCGAAACGCCCCAGGTAGAACTGGGCGAAGCCACGGTTGCGCAAGGCATAGGCGTTGTGCGGATCGAGCCGGATCGCCTCGCTGTAGTCGGCAAGCGCCCGCTCGTAGTCGCCCTTGGCATTCCAGGCCACGCCGCGGTTGTCGAAGGCCCTGGCGTTGTGCGGCTCGAGCCGGATGACTTCGTCATAATCGGCAAGCGCCCGATCGTAGTCGCCCTTGGCTCGCCATGCGTTGGCGCGGTTGTTGAGGGCCGGCGCGAACTGCGGATCGAGCCGCAGCGCCTCGTCGAAGTCGGCAATCGCCCGCTCGTGGTCGTCCTTGGCTCGCCAGACGATGCCGCGGTTGTTGAAGGCATAGGCGTCCTGCGGATTGAGCCGGATCGCCTCGCTGTAGTCGGCGATCGCCCGGTCGTGGTCGCCCTGGGCATTCCGCGCGTAGCCGCGGTTGTTGTAGGCCTGCGCGAAGCGCGGATTGAGCCGGATCGCCTCGTTGTAGTCGGCGCTCGCCCGCTCGTGGTCGCCCTTGTAGTACCAGGCGTTGCCGCGGTTGTTGAAGGCCTGCGCGTCCTGCGGATTGAGCCGGATCACCGCGTTGTAGTCGGCAATCGCCCGGTCGTAGTCGCCCTCGGCCTTCCAAGCGTAGCCGCGGTTGTAGAACGCTTCCGCGTACTGCGGATCGAGCCGGATGGCCTCGTTGTAGTCGGCAATCGCCCGGCCGTAGTCGCCCTTGGCCTTCCATGAGATGCCGCGATTGTTGAAGGCCAGCGCGTCCTGCGGATTGAGCCGGATCGCCTCGTTGAAGTCGGCAATCGCCCGGTCGTAGTCGCCCTTGGCATTCCAGGCATTGCCGCGATTATTGTAGGCCTTGGCGTATTTGGGATTGAGCCGGATCGCCTCGCCGTTGTCGGCAACCGCCCGGTCGTAGTCGCCCCTGGCATACGCTGCGCTGCCGCGGTTGTAGAACGCGCCGGCGAATTGCGGATTGAGGCGGATCGCCTCGTCGAAGTCGGCAATCGCCCGGTCGTAGTCGCCCTTGGCATTCCAGGCGTAGCCGCGGTTGTAGAACGCGCCGGAAAGCGGGCGGTTCTCGAGCGTGCCCGACGCGATCGCCCGGGTGCAGGCGGCGATCCGCTCGTCGCCGGTCCCGGCGGAGCCGGCGCAGAACTGGACATCCGCCGTCGCCTGCGCCACAGCCAAGCGGGCGGCGACGAGAAGCAGGATAGCCGGCGGCCATGAACGCATGGTTTCCCCCTCGGCCCGGACCACGGGGCTGGCCTCGATGCGATGGACACTACTTGCAGTTCCGTCCGGAAGCAAGCGGCCGGCCGGGTCCGCTACCGGGCACCTTATACCCGCTTCCGCTCGAACCTTCACGGCCGGATCTCACTGGCAAGTCCGTTCTCCGCCAGTCATGACGCCGTCGCTGGCAACCCGGCGAAACAAAATATGCTGAAGCAATCAGCGATCATGGGATGGAGAGCAACGAGCGGGGGAACCGAATCGGCGCCGGTCGGGTCCCAAGGCGCTGGCACCGAGCCCCGATGCATTCCTAAGCACAGTTCGTGGACTGGCTCAGTGTCCCGGCCGAAAATCCGGTATCTTGCGGCACTAGACGGCCGGGCCTGCGGCATCGGCGGCTGCCCTGATCGCCCGGCGTCGAGACCGACAACGAGAACAACACGCACATGAAAGAACAAAAGCAGTTCTTCCCGCGTCTGGTCGTGGAGGCCGGCGGCAACCGCTGGGATTGGGCCTTGTTGCCGATGGTGCTGGCGCTATTCGTCTTGCTCGCTTATGGCGCCGAGCAGATGGCCCGTCCCTACCAGTTGGGGGAAACGCTGCCGCTCTCGCTCGACCCGGCCAACCTGCCCTATTACCTGCTGCGCACCACGCTGCGGATGTTCATCGCCCTCGGCGCATCGATGGTGTTCAGTTGCGTATTTGCGGTTCTGACCACCCAGTACCGAGCAGCGGAAAAGGTATTGGTGCCCGTCCTGGACATTCTCCAGTCGATTCCCATTCTCGGTTTTCTGTCCATCACCGTCACCGCCTTCATTGCCCTGTTTCCCGGCAATTTGCTGGGCGTCGAATGTGCGGCGATTTTCGCCATCTTCACTTCCCAGGCATGGAACATGGCGTTCAGCGCCTATCAAGGATTCCGTACCGTTCCCGCCGAACTTAGGGAAGCCGCCAGCGTGTTCAAGCTTTCCGGCTGGCAGCGGTTTTGGCGGCTGGACCTGCCCTTTGCCATGCCGGGCCTGCTGTGGAACATGATGATGTCGATGTCCGGCGGCTGGTTCTTCGTCGTTGCATCGGAGGCTATCTCGGTCTCAAATCAGAACATCAAGCTGCCCGGCATCGGCTCCTATATCGCCCTGGCCATCGAGCAACGCGACCTCGCGGCGATCGGCTGGGCCATCGGTGCCATGCTGATCGGCGTAGTGATCTACGACCAGCTGTTCTTCCGGCCATTGCTGGCCTGGGCCGACAAATTCCGCTTCGAGGAGTCCGGCAGCGAAACGGCCCAGGACTCGTGGCTGCTGGCCTGGTTGCGGCGGACCGAGCGGACCCAGGGGATCGCGTCGGCGTTCGGCGGGCTGTTGGAGCGATCGTTCGGCCTGTTTCGCCTGCGCCACGATGGGACGTCGATTCGTGCCCGGCTACGGATTCGTTCCGCGATGCCGCAACGAATCTGGGATGCGATCATCGCCGCCGCCGTGTTTTATGCGCTATGGACTCTCATCCACTTCATTCACACCGAGGTCGGCTGGAGCGAGGTCGGGCGAGTCTTCGTGCTCGGTCTCTACACGATGATCCGCGTCGTCGTCCTGATCGTCCTGGCGGCGCTGATCTGGATTCCGGTCGGCGTCCGGATCGGCATGAATCCGCGGCTGGCGGCGCGGGCCCAGGCGACCATCCAGTTCCTGGCGGCGTTTCCGGCCAACCTGATGTTTCCCGTGGCGGTCGTCGTGCTGGTGCGCTTCAGGCTCAATCCGGACATCTGGCTGTCGCCGCTGATGATCCTCGGCACCCAGTGGTATCTGCTGTTCAACGTCATTGCCGGAGCCTCCACGGTGCCGACGGAACTGCGCTATGCGGCGCAGAATCTGCGTCTCGGCGGCTTGCTCAAGTGGCGGCGCTACCTGCTGCCGGCCATCTTCCCGAGCTTCGTCACCGGCGCCATTACCGCCTCGGGCGGCTCGTGGAATGCCAGCATCGTCGCCGAATACGTGACTTGGGGCGATACCACCTTGAAAGCCCATGGCATCGGCAGCTACATCGCCGAAATGACCGCCGCCGGCGACTTCCCGCGCATTGCTTTGGGGATCGGCATCATGTGCGTGTTCGTCATGGGCTTCAATCATGTCGTCTGGCGACGGCTCTATCGCATGGCCGAGGATCGCCTGCATTTCTGAGGAAAGACGCGATGACCACGCCCATCGTCGAGCTCAAGTCCGTCGGCAAGTCGTTCCGTTCGGCCGACGGCTCGGCGCGATCCGTCCTGGCAGGCGTCGACTTCGCCCTCCACGAGGGGGAGATCGTGGCCTTGCTCGGCCAGTCCGGCTCGGGCAAGTCCACCATGTTGCGCATCATGGCCGGCCTCATCGCCGCCGACAGCGGCGAGGTTCTCTATCGCGGTCTGCCGCTTTATGGGCCGGCGGACGGGGTCAGCATGGTCTTCCAGTCCTTCGCCCTGTTCCCCTGGCTGACGGTGCAAAAGAATGTGGAACTGGGACTGGAGGCGAAAGGAGTGCCGCCCGAAGTGCGAGCCCGGCACGCCGAAGCGGCCATCGAACTGATCGGACTATCCGGCTTCGAAGGCGCCTTGCCGCGCGAGTTGTCCGGCGGCATGCGGCAGCGGGTCGGCATCGCCCGCGCCCTGGTCATGGAACCCGAGGTCCTGCTGATGGACGAAGCGTTCTCGGCACTGGACGTGCTCACCGGCGAACGCTTGCGCGAGGACATCCTGGAGCTGTGGGAAAGCGGACGGATTCCGACCAAGGCCATCCTGGTCGTCTCGCACAACATCGAGGAGGCGGTCATGATGGCCGACCGGGTCCTGATCTTCGCCAGCGGCCCGGGACGGGTCCGCGACCAGTTGCGCGTCAGTCTTTCCCGACCGCGGCAAGTGGAAAGTTCGGACGTTCGTACCCTGATCGATAACGTTTACGGATTGATGACATCGGGATCGATGCGCGCCGGACGCGTGACCGAGAAGGAAGTGAAATTGCAACTTGGCGATCGCCTGCCGGACGCGGAAATCGCCCGCATGGAGGGCATACTCGAACTGCTCGCCGAAGACCCGTTCGGCGGCCGCGCCGACCTGCCGAAGCTGGCCGAGGATTCGGACCTCGATGACCAGGAACTGCTCGACGTTTCCAGCGCCTTGACCCTGCTCGGCTTTGCCCATCTCGATCACGGCGACATCATGCTCACCGCCCTCGGCGAGCACTACGTGCAAGCCGACCAGGGCGAGCGCAAGCTCATCTTCGGCCAACGCTTGCGGGAGCACGTACCCCTGGTCGCCTATATCCGCCACGGTTTGGAACAGGACCCCTCCGGAGACCTGCACGAGGACCTGTTCCTGAAGCTGCTGCGCTTCTCCTTGAACGAAACCGACGCCAAATCCGCCTTGCGTATTGCCATCGAGTGGGGCCGCTACGGCGAACTCTTCGAGTACAACTACAATACCGGCGTCATCAACATGCCCGAACCGGAACAGGCGGATGACGAGTGAGGGGTACCGCGGAGCGGATGAAGCGGGGCAGTCGCATAGCCTCGACGAAAGCAGTTCGGCGGCACCCGCCGGTTCCTAAACCACGTGGTCGGGGGCGAGCCGGCAGTTCCGGTCCGCTTCGCCCAGCTCCACCTGGACGGTGACGTGGTGGATGCCGAAGCGGCCTTCGATGGAGTCGCTCAGCTCGTGCAGGAAGGCGTCCCCGGGATGTCCCGCGGGAACCACCAGGTGGGCGGTCAGGGCGTTTTCGGTGGTGCTCATGCCCCAGATGTGCAGGTCGTGAACTTCCCGGACGCCGGGTAAGGTGCCGAGGAACTCGCGCACCGCGCCGATCTCGATGTGCCCGGGCACCGCCTGCAGCGCCAGGCGGAGCGAATCGCGCAGCAGCGTCCAGGTAGCGGCGGCGATCACCGCCACCAGGACCAGGCTCACCAGCGGGTCGAGCCAGGTCCAGCCGGCGAACAGCACCACGCCGCCGGCCACCACGACGCCGAGCGACACCGCGGCATCGGCGGCCATGTGCAGGTATGCCCCACGGATATTCAAGTCGTGCTGGCTGCCCCGGGAGAAGAGCCAGGCGGTGAAACCGTTGACGACGACCCCGGCCGCCGCCACCGCCATGACCAGCAGCCCTTCGACCGGACGAGGCTGGGCCAGGCGCTGCAGCGCTTCCCAGGCGATGCCGCCGGTCACCAGAAGCAGGACAACAGCATTGGCCAGGGCCGCCAGGATCGAGGAGCCGCGCAATCCATAGGTAAACCGTTCCGAAGGCAGGCGGCGCGACAGGACGCTGGCTGTCCAGGCCATGACGAGACCCAGGACGTCGCCGAGGTTGTGCGTCGCATCGGCGAGCAGTGCCAGCGAGTTCGCCCGCACGCCGAAGACCCACTCGGCGGCGACGAAGGCGATGTTCAGGACGATGCCGACCAGGAAGGCGCGGCCATAATCGCCGTCTCCGCGTGCCTGCGCGTGATGCGGGTGCCCGTGCCCGTGATGGAGCGTCCCCCCGTGCGGGTGTCGGCAATCGTGATGGGGGTCTGTATTCATGGCCGGTCCTCAGACGAAGTCTGCGCCTATCAACGTGGCAATGCCCAGGACCGCGAAAATGGCCGCGGCCGCAAAGCGGACAGCCTTGAAGGGGATTCTGGCGGACGAGGCTTTCCCGAGCATTACCGCCGGCACATCGGCAATGAGCATACCCAGCGTCGTTCCGCCCACGACGGACAGGAGCGACGGAAATTTGGCCGCCAGCATGACCGTCGCGATCTGGGTCTTGTCGCCGATCTCGGCGACGAAGAAGGTGATGAGCGTGATGAGGAAGACCCCGTAGTTGCCCCGCGCGCTGGCTTGCTCGTCCATCTTGTCGGGTTTGAGTGCCCAGAGCGCCACGGCGATGAAGGAAAGGCCCAGGCCCCAACGCAGCGTATCGGCATCGACCGCGTGGCGTATCCATTCGCCGACCAGGCCGGCCAGGGTGTGATTGGCGAGGGTCGCGGCGAAGATGCCGGCGATGATGGGCAGCGGCCGCTTGAAGCGAGCGGCCAGCACCAGGGCGAGCAACTGCGTCTTGTCGCCGATCTCGCCGATGGCGACCACCGTTGTTGAAACGAGGAAGGCTTCCATGGCTGTCCTTAGGGTCGGGCGGCAATCAACCGATGACGCAGCACGCCCGCCCGACCCGGGACGGAATGCTGCGTCAAAGGTCTCGCCAAACCACGGGCCGAACGCGCCATGGCCGAAGCCAAGTCTGTTGACGCGCTCCCCTCCGCGGCGGAGGGAGGCTACTCCCCAATGACGGCGCGGATTCTACTTCATGTCGTGCCTTGGGTCGATGATTTGCTTCGTCCGGTAGTGGTTCAGTTTGACGCGACGGCTGTTACAATTTTCTTTGGTGACGGACATGAAAGGCAAAAAACCGTCAAACCTGATAGCCTTGCGTCTATATCAGGAACTGATGCTGACCGGGCAGGAAAGTACGGTCGTACA
>WNGH01001774.1_pt1 | contig 40690 bp, 49 predicted proteins | sample 5400631 | NCBI WGS metagenome assembly WNGH01 (sample SAMN13153373, study PRJNA577476) | soil metagenome | isolation source: 115 cm soil or saprolite under Garry oak tree replicate 1 | place: USA:California | collected 2016-06-15 | reverse complement strand
ACTGGTGGCGGCCTTCGCGACCATGAAACTAGGACGCCCCGTCAAGTGGATCGAGGATCTTCTCGCCGCTTGATCGGCGAGCCAAGCAGAGCTGCAATGCCCATAGCAATACATATCCTTTCTCACGTGACGAGAAACGAAACAGTAGCAACGAAAGAACGCCGGTTGGTGGTTGTCCGTCGGACGACTACTCGCCTGCTCCTACTGGCTGTGAAGCGCTCGCCTGCATGCGTTCGGCCGCATACTGGACAGCACGCACGATGTTCTCATAGCCAGTGCAGCGGCACATGTTGCCTTTGAGATCATGGCGAATCTCTTCTTCGCTTGGATTGGGACGATCCTTGAGCAGTTGGTAGGAGGCCATAATCATGCCAGGCGTGCAGAAGCCGCACTGCAGGCCGTGTTTCTCCCAAAAGCCTTCCTGGATAGGATGGAGACTCCCTTCTGGGGCCAGTCCTTCGATGGTAGTCACTTCAGAGCCATCTGCCTGCACTGCAAACACGGTACAAGCTTTGACAGCTTCGCCATCGAGGAGGACGGTGCAAGCTCCACACTGCGACGTATTACACCCAATGTGGGTTCCTGTCAGGTCTAAGACATCTCGTAAATAATGTACCAGCAACAGACGAGGTTCAACTTGTGAGCGGTATGGCTGCCCATTCACAGCGACAGTGATTTCAGACTTCACGGTCATGGCTATTTCCTCCAGCTTCGGTCATCACCGACAAATTCCTGCCCTCAATAGAATCGATTCATCAAACGGCTGGTCAAACTCCGGCTTCTTTCCCTTCGAGAGGCTAGAGGGCTACCCATTTACTTTGGCCGTCTCAGGGTTCAACCGGCTCTTGAGGCAAGCAAAAAATTGCTGCGTGAGTTTTTCCGCTACACCCTGCAGCAAGCGTGCCCCGACACTGGCAATCGTCCCGCTGACAGTCACGGTCGCCTTCCAGTCCATGCGCGTCTGGCCCTCCTCCAGAGCTGTGAGTTGCATCTCACCGCTCAGATCAACCGCACTCCCTGGCGCTTTCCCCCGACCTTTGACAACCATCTGATCTGGCTCGTGCATCTCTGGTCGTGTCACATCCAAGCTGAACTTGGCCTTGACCGGCCCAATACCCACTGCGACGATGGCTTTCCAATGCTCTTCCCCCAACACTTCCAGGCTCTGAAAACCTGGCGCACATGCTGCCACCTTATTCACATCCAGAAGAAATGCCCAGACCGTTTCAATGGGCGCGGCAATTGTTTGCGTCCCAGAAAATTCCATATGCTGCTTCCCCTTTCATTAGAAACCTGTTTGGGGAAAGGAAGCAGCGAGCGAGGTCTCGCTCGCTGCTTCCCCATTCCTCCTTCTTGGGAGGCTTGTGTCACCAATTCGCCCTACTTGTTGCCAGTCATGTCGAAAACGAGTCGTGCCGGGACGGCCGCCTTCTCCACTTCCTCAAAGGAGTGATTGACATCCTCCAGGTTCCGGGTCTCATAAATCACTTTCGTGCGACCAGCTGCGTGCAATTCGAAGACTTCCGCCAGGTCCAGGCGGGTTCCCACAATGGAGCCTGCGATCTTGATGCCATTGAGCACAGTTTCGAAGATCGGCAGCTGCATGTAGTTATCTGCTGGCAGCGCGACAAAGACCAGAGTCCCTCCCCGTCGCAGTGCGCGGAAGGCTTGCTCAAAGGCTCGCGGCGAAACAGCTAGACTGATGGCCGCGTTAGCTCCGCCCAGCTTCTGAATGGCCTCCACTGGATCTTCTGCCTTGGCGTTTACTGTATAGTCTGCGCCCAGCTTCTTTGCCAACTCCAACTTCTCGTCAACCAGGTCGACTGCGACAACGGTAGCCCCAGCAATCTTGGCATACTGCAAGGCTAGGTGGCCCAGCCCACCGATGCCGAAGATGGCGACCAGGTCGGAGGAGCGGGCCCCGCTGACCTTGACCGCTTTATAGGTCGTGACCCCAGCGCACGCCAGGGGAGCAGCCTCCAAGGAATTCACCTTTGTCGGTACTTTGGCGACATATCTGGCAAAGGCGGGAGCATATTCAGCGTAGGCTCCAGGGAGAAAATAGCCGGTATTGAGCTGCTTCTGGCACAGGGTCTCCCATCCGGAGATACAGTACTCGCAGGTGCCACAGGCATAGCCCAGCCAGGGAATGGCAACCCGGTCTCCCTCTTTGACCTCTGTGACCCCTGCTCCAACGCTCTCGACGATCCCCACGCCTTCATGACCAGGAATGAGGGGCAGGGTGGGCTTGACCGGCCAATCTCCGTGAGCGGCATGGATATCGGTGTGGCACAGGCCCGAGGCTTCAATTTTGACGACGACCTTCCCTGGTTCAGGTTCCGGCTTGGGGATATCCTCCAGGCTGAGAGGGGAGGTGAAGCTATGTACGACTGCTGCTTTCATTGTCTTCTCTCCTGTTCTTGATATAAAAATACACCATTGTACGTGACACCAAAGAGTTCTTCGATCAAAGACTTCATACAGGGGACGCTTTACAATCCAGTGCAGATAGCCTTGACCTCGGTATAGCTTGCAAGCACCTCGTGGCCCCAACCGGATTGCTTGTAGCCACCAAATGGCAAGGCGGCTTCGAAGACGTTGTAGCCATTGATCCCCACGTTCATCCGATTTTCTTCCGAAGCTGTGCCACCTCGCTTTCTGCCATGAATAGGCTTCTCTGTGTCTGTATGTGCTTGCCAATATCCTTCTCAAATGAATATACTAGAGAATGAAGGTTTCTGTACAGGACAAGTGGTGCCCTATGAAAGCACCGGCTCTCTGGTTAAAGAAGGACAAGCTATGCAGAAAAAAAAGCCAGTATCACCACTAGCACAGATACTGAAGGATTATAGAGCTACACATGATCTGACCCAAGAGAAGCTTGCAAACGAACTACACATTGATGTGCGTACCCTACGCCGATATGAGAATGGGGAGACGATCCTCACCGATATCCGTGAATTGAGGCGTCTTGCTACCATCCTGGGAATCGAGCCTGAATGTATGGGAATAGCCGGATCACCCTCCGTCCCATTCATACCAGAGCAGATAGACGAAGCCATAGATCGAGTGTGGTCTCTCGCGAAAGAAACTCGTAACAACGAGGCGCTTGCTCTTCTCGGGAAGCTGATCCAAGAGGCCGATACGCAAACACATACAGAGAACCCCATCCTGCTCCAATACCTTGCCCGTATCTATCAAGCCGCTGGACACATCACCTCTATCACTTCACGGACAGCGACAGTGCACGTCGCGCTGCAATATTATCAGAAGATGGAATCCATAGCACGTCTTCTCAATGACCAGACATTGCTAAATATTGCCCTGACGTACCAGGGGGATATGTTGCGCCGTATAGGAAATGTATCGAAAGCCATTACCTACTTGGAGGCTGCACGCGATACAACCCCGCAAGCCGATGTAGAAACACGCGGAAATAGTAGGCAAATGCTTGGACGTGCATACTTGCAAGCAAACAATGTAAGCGGGTTTGAGCATGCACTGAGAGAAGCAGAGGAACTCACTTACGCCCTCGATCCAAGTATGAAGAGTACGAACGGTTTTTACTGTTTGGGGACCGTTTACGAGGAGTACGGAAAGAGCTACATAAAATTGGGACAGACACAGCTTGCCCTAGATTATCTTGACCAAGCAGAGAACAATCTGCCGTCAACAAAACTGTGGAAAATCATGCTTATGACAGCACGTGCAATGGCATTCGTCCATGGTGGTGAAATCAAGAGCGGGGTGGATCTTGCTGTAGAAGCTGCGACGATTTGTCAGGCGAGTGGAAACAAGCGGTTTCTAGAACGCATCTATGGCATACAGCAATACTTAGATCGACTGACGCGAGAGGCTGGGCTGGCTGGCACAGTACTTCGTGAGGCACTAGACGGCTCTGTCGAATACTAAAAGGAACACATCTGCACGCCTGGTTTTTATGACTACCGGGCAGATATACTAACAGAAAAGGGGTGAAGCTAATTGTATTGTCGCGGTATTCGAGGCGCTACCACTGTTGAACACAATGATCGGGAAGAGATACTTGCCGCTACCACAGAGTTGTTAGAGTTACTGATCTCTCACAACGACCTGCGTCCCGAAGATGTCGCTAGTGCTATATTTACCGTTACTGACGACCTGGACGCCGAGTTTCCCGCTCTGGCCGCACGCTTCCTGGGATGGACAGAAGTAGCACTGATATGTACCCGCGAGATTCCGGTACCCGGCAGTCTCGAAAGATGTATTCGTATCCTGCTGCATGTAAATACTACACGCAGTGCAGCCGAGATACAGCACGTGTATATTCGCAAGGCCGTTAATTTACGACCTACGTTTAGTCAAAACCAGCAGTAGTTCGTCGCAAGTAGGCAACGCACTGGAAACAAACATTGTAAGCAGGCAGTCATGACGACGGTGTCAGGATGGGCCAATATACTAGCAACGCAGAGCTAGCTGCAACCATGTTGACAAAAGCTAAAGGAGTTAATTCAATGATCGTCGTTATGAAAGCACATTCCCCGGAACAGGATGTTGAGCGCGTCTTGACCTATCTGACCAATCACGGTTTAAGTGGTCATCCCTCTCGCGGCGTGGAGCGCACTGTTATTGGCGTACTCGGTGGTGTGGGACCATCCGGTACATCGGGCAGCATTGGTGGTATCAATCCTACGATTGGTGAAGCCTTAGAAGCCCTTCCCTCTGTCGAGTCAGTCCTGCGCGTCTCCAAACCCTACAAGCTTGCCAGCCGCGAGTTTCATCCAGAAGACACACAAGTAGCTGTACCTGTAGCCTGTGTCTCCCAAGGTGAGGTTATTGTAGGCGGAGAAGCTGTCGTCATGATGGCTGGCCCCTGCACTGTCGAAAGCGAAAAGCAACTCATGACCACTGCACAGGCAGTTCGCAACGCAGGTGCCGTCATCTTACGCGGAGGTGCCTTCAAACCCTCAACCTCACCCTACGGCTTCCGTGGCATGGGTGAAGAAGGCTTGAAACTGCTTGCCAAGGCCCGTGACGAGTTCGGTATGGCTGTCATCACCGAAGTCATGACCCCCACTGATGTTCCCATGGTGTGCGAGTACGCCGACATCCTGCAAATTGGCACCCGTAGCATGCAAAACTATATGCTCCTTGATGAGGTAGGTCGTGTCGACAAGCCAGTCGTCCTTAAACGGGGTATGTCGGCTACCATCGAAGAGTGGCTGTTAGCCGCGGAATACATTCTTTCACAGGGCAATCGCAACGTCATCCTCTGTGAACGTGGCATTCGCACTTTTGAGAAAATCACACGCAACACGATGGACATCAGTGCCATTCCTCTGATTAAACAGCTCTCACACCTGCCGATCATCTCCGATCCCAGCCAGGGTACCGGCCGTCGTGATCTCGTCACACCGATGTCGCTGGCGTCTCTCGCCGCAGGTGCCGATGCCCTCCTCATCGAAGTTCATCCTAACCCCGATGAAGCTCTGAAAGACGGAGCCCAATCCTTAACGATTGAGCAATTCCAGAGCTTAATGCCGCAAGCCCAGGCCGTTATACAGGCCATTGGACGTCCACTTATCACAGCATGATGACCGCGCCGCCCACATGATGGCCGCGCCGCCCACATGATGGCCGCAAGGGCCATCACTACTATACTCCGGCTCCACAGGCCGATGCATTCGTATATAGTAGTGATGGCCCTTGCGGCCAATACATTTCAATGAAGGAGATGCTGCGCTCGCGAGGAGAGAGGCCAGCTCTCCCCCTCCAGAGGGGGTGGCTGACTTCGCTCGCCGTTTCTTCATCAGGAGGTCAGTTGGGTCTCATGAGTCCAATAGGTCACTTGGGTCTCATGAGTCCTATGAGTCCTATGAGTCCTATGAGTCCAATAGGTCTCATGAGTCCGATGAGTCCTATGAGTCTCATGAGTCTCATGAGTCCAATGGGTCTGACGAGTCCAATAGGTCACTTGGGTCTCATGAGTCCTATGAGTCTGATGAGTCCGATGAGTCCAATAGGTCTCATGAGTCCAATGGGTCTGACGAGCGCAGTGATGTCCCCACTCTCTGGAGGGGAGAGCTTGCCTCTCCCCTGATTTGTTTCTTTGAAATGGATTGATGGGGCGGCCATCATGCGGCGATGGGGCGGTCATCATGGGGAAGAGAACAGAGTGGAGTTCCAATTGTGCTAGGAGGCATGAACATCTTCCTCGCCCTGAAGGGGTGCTTGCCCACATCACTCCTGCATATGGAACGGTCTACGATAATATGCCATCTGCGTCGGAGCCTCCTCTACACCTACCATAATCGTTTGCAGGTGCGACGTATCGTAATCTCCCTCCGTCAGCATACGACATAGCTCACCGCAAATATACTCGGCCAAACGCTCAGCCGACGAATTGTCAATGGGCAGTTCTATTACGTCGCTACGTGGAAAAACATAGCGCTTTCCCTGAAATTCAATCTGCCACGCATCAGGCAGTTCAGTTAGTCGCAAATGTGGGTTATGTAAAGGCAACAAAAAACGGTGATTCAGTGTATGGCAAATCTCCCTGGTCAGTCGCTTCAACACCGTAAAATCAATTACTAACTTATCCTCATTCAGTGTGCCTTCAACCTCAACCAGGACACCATAGTTATGTCCGTGCAGTCGCTCGCATTTACCGCCAAAGGTGATAAAGTGTGCTGAGCTAAAACGTAGATAACCGCCCTCAACCTTTACCTTACGCAAAATTTGTTCATTGGTCATATGTAAGCTCCCATCCTACACGAAAACTCGAGACTTGATACTTCTGTCTCCTATCCGTAACGTGTTATTATTCAGCATATCATATGAAATTGATTGTGGAAGTATCACGCAAAAACGTAAACTGGCTAACTGGACATTGCTTGTTACTGGCTGCTATACTGTAAAAGTGCTAGCAGGAGCCTTTCCTGCACTTTAATGAAGATTGAGGAGAAAACATCCATGACAGTTGCCGAGGTATTCGAAGAAATGCCCAGTGTACTCAACCCAGCCGCAGCAGCAGGTATGCACAAAACCCTCCAATGGAATATCACTGGTGACCAGGCTGGTGTGTGGGCCTTAAAGATCGATGACGGCAAGGGCACACTCATACCCAATGGCGTCGAAAAACCTGACATCACCTTCACCGTTAGCGATAAAGACTGGCTTGCCATTACTGAAGGCAAACTGGATGCTATGAACGCCTTCATGACCGGCAAACTCAAAGTCGCCGGAGATATAATGCTCGGCATGAAAGTACCCAATCTCTTCCCGAACCGACGATAATTTCTCTTAAGGCATGGTTTAAATAACTGCAAGGGTCATCACTCCTTTACACGAATGCCTCGGCCTGCGAAGCCGTCGTATAGGAGTGATGACCCTTGCGATCATCCTGGGGCTGAGGGGTGTTCATCATCTTAGACAGATAGATTTTTGTGAATGGCATAAAGAGGTGCATACAGCCCTCATGTAGGGGTACTCTGGGATGTGCATGATCCATACCGCTTCTTCGATGCGCAACTGGTTGCTGTAGCTGACTGTCTATCCTCCGCAACAGAGAGATGACAGCAGTGCTGTCAATCCAGCAGAGTACCGCGACGAGGTGCTGAGACGACAGCAGGAAATGACGGCACGGGCGCGTGCAGCCAATGTACTCCTGCTCCATGAGAACGAGAAAGACATCTACGGTGATACTATCGCTCGCTGTGTCGATCTCCTGCAAAGCTGCGATGATGCACAGTTTCAAGCTATTCTTGATCCCGCCAACTTCATTCAGTGCGGACAAACGCCCTATCCCGATGCTTATGAGGCGATGCACCCCTGGTTACGGTACGTCCATGTGAAAGATGCACGCTTGGATGGCAGCGTGGTTGCCGCAGGAGAAGGTGCGGCACGCTGGCCCGAACTTTTGCAACGGTTGCGAACTGACGGCTATGATGGCTTCCTCTCACTCGAGCCCCACCTTGCTCTCGCTGGGCAGTATCAGGGTTTCAGCGGACCTGATCTGTTTCGTCGCGCCTCCCAGGCTTTGCAGCACATGTTACAGGCGATGAGTTGGGAGTATGCGTAGGTGATGGACAAGGGAGCGATACTATGAGGAAGTACCCTGCTTTTGCTCTGGGTGCTTTTTCGTACTTGCGCTCATAGCACCCGCTATGATATACTCAGAGTGACTAACTATGCCTTTGCCCGGCACTCTTATATGAAAGACGGCGCAATCCGTAGAAAGGCACTCAACATGGCCCTTAGGAGCGATGAACTACACTACAACCTGCAGCACCTTAATGATATGTTAACCACTCATGAAGCGGCTCGTAAGCTCGACCTCAGTTACTGGCATTTCATGCATCTAGTTGAAAAAGGACGTATACCGGGTATACGTGTTGTTGACCGATGGCTCTTCTCTCCGGTCGATCTTGATGAGTACAAACGCAGCAAGTATGGCGAACTCGAAGATATGGCAAAGACAGCCCTCGAACATCCAGGTGTAGGCCTGACAGAAAAACAAGAAACCATTTGCCGTTACCTCATCAATAGTGAAAGACCCTCCCAAATCGCCCGTAAACTCCAACAATCCCGTCAAGCAGTTCACTCACAAATCACCCTCATCCGCGAAAAAGTCACCCGTATCACCAGGCCGCTCAACTCCAATGATGCTCCCAACGATCACAGCGCACCAGAAACTCCCCGCCGCACACGCAAAAAACCACCTTCCGCTTGACACCCACCATCAGCTCTACTCAGATAGCAACGATGGCTCAATTATCGAGGCCATCTGTGGATAATGATCGGCCAGCGCACGCAACAAACCAAAATCTCCCGCCAGCATCATATCCCCATGCGGCACTGCCTCATAGGGATGCAGCCGTGATCCCCGCAACATCTCCCGGCGTGGTCCTGTTACCGCCAAAAACGGAAAGCTCTTATCAGGACTGGTAGGTTCAGCCGGTTCAAGTATCAACGCTCCATGTCCACTCGTCTCAAACACTTCCTTATTCGTCAGCGTCCCCTGCGCCAGTTTCACCAGCATATCCTCTAGCTGCTCCTGGCGAATCTCTCCCGTATGGTGCTCAAAAATCCCTCGAATATATCCACGGACTATATGAAAAGCAAGCGTATGAAAATTGCCGATATTGCACAAGAGACTATTTTCTTGCTTCCTCACCAGCGGGTCTTCCAACGCCCCCAACACCGCTGCCGAGCCTGTATCCATCAATAACAACGGAATGTCGGCAGCCGAACCGCTCAGTTCTTTATAGCGTTCCGCACTTTTCGCAATTGCCCGTAAACGAGTCAAATCTGCTGGTGTATCTCGCGCCGCATAAGCAAATGCACTGGGTATCGGGTTGCGGCGTACCGTCTCTGCAATAAAATCAAAGCGAAACTTCCGATCGCTCACTCCAGGCGGTGCAGCCCCATGATCAAAGGCGGCGATTGCCAGCGCATCCACGCGCACCTCGACGTCAAACGCCTCCAAAGCACGGATAATGGCACGTGCATCAAAATCCTGCAACTCAATATGTACCACATCCGAATTGGCAATTCGACCTATAGCATCCTCCTCACTTACAATCTCAAAGCCCATCTTCTCCACCATTGTCAAATCATCGTCAAACGTTCGCCCCGCTTCTGGCGTGACCGCTACCTTATAGCCTGCCAGTGCATGATCTCGCGCCGCCCAATGACACGGTCCACCACCCATAGTGACACCCGTTAACAAGATAGGCTGACCACGCTCAGTTGCCCGTTTGATGCGCTCAGCAATAATGACGGTAGGCGATGGCATGACCATTTTGAAATTGTTTTCGATGGTTTTGCCGCTCTCGAAGAAAAGGATGTCCTGGGTGCCGGTGCCGACGTCTACGGCAAGGATACGGATGGGTTTAGACATGGATGTATACTCCTGAATAGTAAAGGGTGTTTTGATAGGAGTATATCATCTTTGAAGGGGAGATAAATAAGGCATCTCACATCCAGGGAGGGACATGAGATGCCTTAATACGTTCGTCTGGAATTACTGTTTTTCCATAGGTGCGGTCAGTTCCAATTGGATACCATCAGGGTCGCTAAAGCTTAGAATGGTAATTCCAAAGGGCGGCAGATCTCGCACCTCTCCGTGTTCCACACCATGCTGCTCGAAAAGGGCCGCCGCTTTCTCAAGCTCAGCACGGTTCGCGACGCCAAGGCTGAGATGATCCAGACCTACACGGTTAGGACTGAAACGATCATTGGGAATAGCTTGGCTCTCATCCCATGCAGGGGTGACTCCCAAAAGCATGTTGCCATTGGTCAGCACAAACCCCGGCGGCAATTCTGCCGCCACGGTAAAGTTTAGCAGGCTGGTATAAAAGTCACGAGAACGTACAGGGTCAGTCACTATGAGTCGGATATGATGGACGCCAGTAGTGGTAATTTCTGTAGACATACCGTCTCCTCTCTTTGGCTACTCATCTACTCACCTTCTTTGGGTACAATAGGCTGAGCAACTATGACAGTTAATGTAGCAAAATAAAGGTCATTTAGAATTATATAACCTAACCTCTAGAATTTCCATTTTCAGCCAAATACATATCATGTCGCTCGATCCAGCCATCATCCCCGCCACTATCAAACGCACCAATAAAGGGTGCAAGCGGATCGTGTGCAGGATCATAAGCTACTTCTGGTACTGATGGAGTTGCCTCTACTCGTTTTAGTAGCTCCACACTTCCTGTCAGCAGTGCTATCAATAGATCATCAGGAGTTTGTCCACGTTGTGCCGCATAAGCGGCAATCTCAGTATAGATATCATCGGGAACCTGGAAAACGTGACTCATACCTGCACCTCCTCACGCTTTGAACATTCAAAAGCCTTTAACTGTAGTATATCATGAGGCGACCCAACATGTCCTTTCAACTGTAGCATCTCCATTCTCCCTCCCTTGCCAACGTCTACAGTCAGGCCGCCTCATTGCTCCCTACGTAACGCTTGCAGCGTTTGCAGGGCCTCGATGACATGTTTCTCGGCGGTGAACTGTGAGAAAAAGATGTGGCGAACAATGCCCTTTTTATCGATAATGTACGTCACTCGTCCCGGCAAGCCGAACGCTGTAGGTACCCCGTAGTGCTTCCTGAGCAAGCCATCCGTGTCACTCAAGAGCATAAAAGGGAGTTGATGTGTTGCAGCGAACTGCTGGTGGGCTTCCACTGAGTCCGAACTGATGCCGATCACTTCCGCATCAGCTTCCTTGAAGACCTCGTAGCTATCTCGAAAGGCACACGCTTCGGCGGTGCAGATTGCAGTGTTATCCCTTGGGTAGAAGTACAACACGACATGCTTCTCGCCAAGAAAATCCCCCAGGCTTACCAGTGCGCCCGTTTGGGCAGGCAAGGTGAAATCAGGAGCCATATCACCCACCTGTACCTTGCTTTTCGCTGTTTCCGTCTGATCATCACGCTTGCTCATAATTCATCCTTTATTACACAAAATCTAGAAGCAGCAGAGTGAGAATTTGGGAATGTTCCAAAACTTGACAGAGAGCTGGCTGCTCTCTGCCCTCTTGCTGCCAATACGCCACTTTACCGATGACGTACACTACACACTACACTGTACAGTAGATACCGCGATCAAACGTGTCGTCTCATCGGGACGAGGTACCGTGTTGTCGAGAACCCCTGTGTTAACCATCACGTTTTCTCCATTGAAGGAGAGAGCGAAGCGGTCTAGACTTCTGGGAGCAGGACCATCCAGGTATTCACCGGTTACATTATAGTGAGAACCGTGACAGGGACATTTGAAGCTCACACAATCATCGCGAAACGGTACGGTACAGCCTAGATGCACACACCGTTGGTATAACGCAATCCAGTACGAACCATCGCTATCTTTGACGACTGTCTCCGAAGTCAATTGATCCGCGAGCGTCGTCCCTTGCAAAAGGAACGCTGTATCTTTCGTCAGATGCATGACATAGGTTTTCGCTGTCTGGTTATAGAAACCGCCTGCTGCATTGAGCCTGAAATTATGCGGTTGGGCAGCCGGAAAATCTGCCTTGGTGCCGATTGTCAGGGCAGAACCAAACTGACCAGCCAAGTTAGGGTAAAGCATGTTAAGTGCGGCTCCTACACTGGCAGTGGCAGACAGCCCCACCATTGCGAATGTCGCTCGCCGCAGGAAACGTCGCCGCGATAGTCGCTCTTGAGCGATTTGTGCGGCCTCGGCTCCTCCACCATGCAAAACTTCATATTGCTGTGGTGTGATAGGTGGTGTATCAATACTCATAATCAATCCATTTCCTGATAAGGTATCCTGTAAAGGCTTCTTCTCATTGCCTCAACAAAAGATATATCTCATCAGCCTGTGTCATACATCGACAGAAGCGCGTATTTCTTCTCTCTCTTACTTCGGGAAGCATCTAGACAGAATTGCCTAGGGTGTATCAGCATCTATATTTGGGAGCGCATCTTTTGTAGCGCTATGACTTCAAGCTGTCGTACGCGTTCGCGTGATATACTCAGTTCATTCCCAACTTCAAGCAATGTGCGGCTCCGCCCATCACCGATGCCATAGCGTAGGATGATAACTGAACGTTCACGCGGAGTCAGCGAGGCGAGGGTGCGATGCAGTTCCTCACTGAGCAGATGTTGTGAAGTAATGTCGTCCAGAGCAGGTGCTTCACTATCTTCAAGCGTATCGGCAAGTGAGTAACGGCCATCATCGTCAATGGGCGTATCAAGAGAAATTGGCTGCTCGGTGAGAGCGAGCAAATTTAGCACCTCGTCCAGATGAATATGAGATGCTTCAGCTATTTGCTCCGGCAGAGGCTCCAACCCATTCTCTTGCGAAAGTTGCGCTGCGGCCCGTCGTACCTTGCGTAAACACGTGACGACATGATCGGGGAGGTGTATCAAGCGCGACTGTTCATCTGCAGCGCGGCTCACCGCTTGGCGAATCCAGAATGTGGCATAGGTGCCAAAACGGCAGCCACGTCGGTAGTCAAATTTCTCGGCGGCACGCATCAGTCCCAGGTTGCCCTCCTGGATAAGGTCCAAAAGAGGTACACTTGTACCAGTGTAGCGATGCGCAATAGCAATCACCAGCCGCAAATTTGACTCGACCAATTTGCGGCGTGCTTGTTCATCTCCGTTAGCAGCCTGCTGCGCCAGTTCAATTTCCTCCGTCTGCGTGAGACGATCAAAACCACGCATATCACGCAGGTAGTTCTGAAAAGCATCTCCAGCTACTCTAACCCGTCGAGCAGGAGCTTTGCTGCTCTCTTTCACATGATCCGGTTCGTTAAGTAACTCATCATAGGGTAATAAAGTTTTCATATCTTTTGTCGTAGATTGGGCATCAGGTGGAGTCAGTTGCCCGTTCCTCCACTCGCTGCCAGTGTAAGGAGTCCAAGTACACAGAGGCCAATGCCAGGAAACCAGAGGGACAGGGCAAATGATAGAAAGTGAGCAGGGGTCAGATGCGCAGCCTGCAGATATTCGACAACACCCACGCTCAGAACCAGCAGACCCGGCACCAGCGTGTCTATGCTGATATAGCCTCGACGAGCCATCCATTGAATGCCTAGAAGCCCCAGAGCAATAGCCAGCACATGTGCAGCCAGCAACTGGCTGCCAGGGAGAACATGCCCAAAGACGAGGAAGCCCGCAAGGCCAATCATAGTGGTCAGCCATGCTGCCGCCAGGAGGCGACGAGTGTTAAAGGGCGTTGCCGCCAACATACCTAGACCTAACAACACTTCACCTATGGGATAAGCGTTGAGCAAACCGAGCCAGGCAACGACCAGCAAAACGACTCCCAGGAGGAGCAACACATAGGCTTGCCGGAGGTTATTGGTGCGGCTACGAGTAGACACAGAAAACTGCTGTTGCATAACTCTTCCTTACTTTCTCATCTCCACTTACTTCCCTCTTTTCGCGCTGGCTACGCTGCTAGCCTGCAAAAGAGGAAAACGAGCACACTGCTCTACTATGCGTGTCGCAGGTGCTCGGAATCTATCCCTAAATGCGGGCGCAAGAGTACCCCTAGCTTCAGCTCTGGGGATGAATTGCACCCCTTCTTTTTCTTGACATTCTACACGGTATCTATTATCATGTAGAGCATGAAACAGCAACGCGCATATCAATATAGGTTTTATCCCACTACTGAGCAAGTGCAGATACTTGCTCACACCTTCGGCTGTTGTCGCTACGTCTACAACTGGGCATTGCGTGAACGTACCGATGCCTACTACACGCATGGTGAGCGATTGTACTACGAAGGAACCGCCCAACGCTTGACATTGCTCAAGAAACAGGATGAAACCGCTTGGTTGAATGACGTTGCCAGTGTTCCTCTCCAACAAGCTTTGAGGCATCTGGATCGGGCGTTCCGCAATTTCTTTGAAGGACATGCCCATTATCCTACATTCAAAAAGAAACATGGTGAGCAAGCTGCTACCTACGTTGGCACAGCTTTTAAGTTGGTTGGAACTTCTCTCACGCTTGCCAAGATATCTACTCCCCTTGATATCCATTGGTCGCGTCCTTTGCCGGATAGGTGCAAGCTCTCGACCGTGACCGTCACCAAAGATGGTGCGAATCGCTACTTTGTCTCTATCCTGGTTGAGGAAGATATCAAGCCCTTGCCAGTGGTCACCAAAGAAATCGGGCTTGACTTGGGACTCAAGAGCATGGTCATCACCAGCGATGGGCACACCTATGGCAACCCCAAATTCTTTGCGCGTGACGAAAAGAAGCTGGCAAAAGCGCAGAGGCGGCTTGCACGCAAGAAAAAGAAGTCGAAGAACCGAGCGAAGGCACGTCTCAGGGTCGCTCGTCTCCATGCTCGTATTGCCGATAGACGGCGTGATTATCAGCACAAGCTCTCGACAAAAATCATACGTGAGAACCAAATCGTCTGCATCGAGAGTTTGCAAGTCAAGAACATGGTCAAGAACCATTGCCTTGCCAAAGCCATTAGCGATGTCGGATGGGGTGAATTTGTCCGTCAGTTGGAGTACAAAGCCAACTGGTATGGACATATCCTTGTGAAGATTGACAAGTGGTACCCATCTTCCAAACGTTGCTTTGATTGTGGGCATATTCTCGACTCCTTAACTCTCGATATTCGCCACTGGACGTGTCCCGCCTGTGGCGTGCAGCACGATCGTGATATCAATGCTGCCAAAAACATTGTAGCGGCTGGGCAAGCCGTGCTCGCCTGTGGAGAGGCGGTAAGACCTGGGAGGGTGAAAACCTAATCAGGCACATCTCAACGAAGCAGGAAAGCCTCTCAGTGATGAGAGGAATCCCCTGGCCTTCGAGCCATGGGGAGGATGTCAAATCAACTCACATCGTGAGGTATTGACAATACTACCTGACGTAAGGCAGCGACACATCGACAGAATCATCTAATTCCATCGCTTGTTTTGAAAGGAAGAGAGGAGGATGTTTCTAGATAGCATTACCTACTTTGAGGTTATCCTGGTTGATAGGAGCATCAGCCAAGGCTATGTTCAATAGCATAACGAGTGGCGGCACTGCGAGAGGTCACACCGAGCTTGCTATAGATAGAACTGATATGAGTATGGACAGTGCGCGGACTAAGCACGAGTTTTTCAGCAATCTGTATGTCGGTCATGCCACTCGACAATAAGCGAAGCACCTCCACCTCTCTTGCAGTCAGCCCAGCAGGATAGTTTGGCGATGAGGTCAGGGTTGGAGGAGGTGGAGTTGGCTTTTGCCCCTTTGCAGCAAGAGCTTGTTCCAGTGCCATAGATTGCCCTTGAGCCCAGGCGGCGGCAAACGCTCTCTCTCCCAGGTGAACACGTGTAGCCGAAACCGAGCGTTCATAGTCAGCGCGTTCGACGAGAGGGATGGGTATGCCAATAGCGTCGCGTAAAGCCTCCGCTGCTCCCCACAGCTGTGCTGCCCATGCTAATTGCCTCTGTGCCGCGACTACTTCCCCCAATGCTACCAGAAACACAGTCGCCACCCATTTTTCGCTCAACTCACCTGAGATGGCTAGACTCTGCTCATAGAGCGTCTGTGCTGCTGCATAGTTGCCTTCGGTAGTATATATCTTCCCCAGGAGAGCGAGTGCATTGGCAGTACCATGGCGGTGCCCTATTTCTCGATAGAGGATCACGCTCTTCTCTGCGAGCATGCGTGCCGTGAGGAGGTCTTTCTCCCTGAGAGCTAGCTGCCCGGATACACAATAATACGCTGCAATACCCTCCTTGAAGCCCACTTCCTGAGAGAGCGCCAGACATTCTACAAGCAGAGGGTTCACGACAGCTTGATCCGCCTGAGAAACAAAGAGTACCTGCGCTAATTGGGAAAGGGTGTGAGCCATACCTCTTTTGTTCCCTAACTCTCGATGTATCGTCAGGCTCTCCTCGAATAGAGTACGCGCTCTGGCGTACTCACCCTGACTACTGGACACCAGACCTAAAACAAAGAGTGCGTAAGCGGCATGTTCCATAGAGTCTACCTGCCGCGAGATCGCCAGGGCTTCTTCCATCAGTGTGCGTGCAGTAGCCATATTGCCTTTCGTCCAGGCTACACACCCTAGCATAGAGAGTGAAAAGGCTATACCTGGCTGGTCTTCAAGTTCCCGGTACAGTGCCAGGCTCTCCTTAGACAGGAGTTCTGTGCGGTCATAGTCGCTCTGGAAGAAAGCCAAGTCCGCCGCAACAACGAGGGCCTTCGCCTCTACAGGTGCCTCGCTTCCCTCTCTTGTTACCAAAGCACGCTCCAGGTAATGACGTCCTTCGCTGATGTGACCATGTACTATCCAGAATCGGTAGAGAGCACCTGTCAACCTTAAAGCCATTTCCCGGTACTGCCCAGCTCCTTCATCTCTCGCCTGTTCTAGCAACCACTGCAATGCCGCTCGCAGGTTGTCATGTTCCCGCTCTAACTGAGCCAACCACGCAGCCTGCCGTGAGCCACCTAGTTCTAGCTCTGCTTGCTCTGCCAATGCCAGGTAGTACTCAGCATGAGCTCGCTGGGTGATCTCCGTCTCGCCGCTCGTGGCTAGAGCCTCCAGCCCATACTCACGAATTGTCTCCAGCATCAGCAGACGTGGCTCCTCACCCTCCTGCTCTGTTTGTTGCAGCAGGCTTTTATCGAGAAGTGAGCTCACTCCATCTAGCACATATACAGGTCTATCACCGAGGGCACTATAGATCGCTTCCACTGCCCCCAATGTGCAACCTCCAACAAAGACCGCGAGCCGCCGAAAAAGTTGTCGCTCCTGGGCATCGAGCAGATCATAACTCCATGCCAACGTGTTACGCAGGGTTTGCTGGCGTGCAGGAACATCCTGGTTCCCACCCGTCAACACTTGCAACCGCTGGCCCAAACGCGCTAGCAGAGCCGATGGAGGAAGTAATTTAATGCGAGCTGCTGCCAGTTCAATAGCCAGAGGTAATCCATCCAGGCGCACACAAATTTCGGCGATAGCACGAGTGTTAGCGGAAGTCACCTGGAAACTGGGTCTGGCAGCCTGCGCACGCTGCAAGAAGAGAGCCACCGCAGCGTACTCTGTAAGTGTATGGCCCTCCGCTAGAGCAGTAAGGTCAGGGAGAGCCAGGGGAGGAACAAGAAACTCATGTTCGCCACGAATGTGTAGTACAGCGCGACTGGTCACCAGGATTTTGAGGTGAGAACAGGTAGACAGCAACTCTGCCAACTTCGGTGCTGCCGTCAATACCTGCTCAAAGTTGTCGAGTACTAACAATATCTGCTTGTCTTGTAAATAGATTTGCAGAAGGTCTTGTAATGGTCGTTCGCCGGATTCTTTGATACCAAGCGTCTGGGCAATGCTGGGAACAACCAGTTCAACATTGCTGACAGGAGCAAGCGGCACGAAGCAGACGCCATCCGCAAAGTCATCAAGCAGATCTGCAGCGACCTGCAGCCCAAGGCGTGTTTTACCTACACCCCCTGGACCCGTCAGAGTCACGAGGCGTACTTCTGGACGGCGCAAGAGGGAGCAAATCGCCACCACCTCCTGCTCGCGTCCAATCAAAGGAGTCGGCTGCACAGGCAGGTTGTGGAACCGAACGTTCAACCGCTCGTACCTCCTCCAGAGAGCCTCCCTCATCAAGGGATATATTGCCTCTTTTCAATGAGTATTGCCGCATTTACTATACTCCATGAGGGGCAGAATTTCAACAAATCGCTGAGGAGTCCCCCGTCCATTGATGGCGGGAGAGCAATGGGCGTTCCGCGTCGCGGGCGTGATGGGAGTGGGGCGGTATTCTTCACACAGTTGTACCTCTTGACAGAGTGCGTGAACATCTGGTAGACTGGTTTGATGAAACAAATGCTCACCGCCAAGCTCAAACTGAAGACGACGCCCCAACAGTTCAAGGCATTGCGCCAAACCCAATTGGCCTATCGTGATGCCTTGAATTCTGTGAGTCAGTCTGCCTTTGAGCACGGCAAAACGAGTAGTGGACGTGCCCTGCAAGAGAATTGCTACGGTGATATCCGCTTGAAGTTTTGTTTGCCAGCGCAAATGGCCTGTAACGTCCCTCGTCAGGTGGGCGCGACCTACAAAGGGTTGTGGACAAAGGTGAAGCAGAATGCTGCTGCACGCAAAGCCGGACGCACCAAGAAGCGTTACAAGGGGCTGGACAAGCCTGCCAAGTATGTTTCTCCCACCCTGACCTACAACTACCAGCGTGACTATAGTTTCAAGACGGAGCAACGGGTGAGCATCCTTGCTCTTGATGGGCGCGTGGTTGTCTCCTATACGGGCTACAACAAGCACGTGGCCCTCATTCAAGAAGGAGCATCCATCGGAGCAGCTAAGCTCTGGTACGACAAACCCTCTAAACAGTTTTATCTGCTCGTATCCCTGCAAATCGAGATAGCCGATCCCGCACCTCAAACCCAGACAGGGATAGCTGGTGTGGATGTCGGAGTCCGCTACCTGGCTGTCAGCAGCACGACACGAGGAGAGCAATCCTTCCATTCTGGCAAGAAGATTGTTCCCAAAGCCACCCACTACGCGAGACTGAGAAAGCGTCTTCAGAAAAAAGGCACTCGCTCCGCGACACGCCGTCTTGTGGCGATTAGCGGACGAGAGAGACGGTTGAAGCAAGACGCCAATCATGTGGTCTCTAAGCGCATCGTGACTCGACACCCATATAGCCTCATCGGATTGGAAAATCTGACCGATATCCGCGATCGCATCAAACGCAAGAAGGGCAAGAAAGCGACCAAGAAACAGAGGAAGGCCAATGCGGCCTACTCCAAGTGGTCGTTTGCTGAACTGCAAGCCATGATCGCCTACAAGGCACTCTTGCAGGGTTCGATGGCCGTCAAGGTGGATGCCCACTACACGAGCAAGTCTTGCCCGATATGTGGACATACCTGTGATGAGAACCGACCATCGAGTGGTCTGCTCTTTAGCTGTCAGAACTGTCATTACACCCTCCATGCGGATCTGGTGGGCGCGAGAAACATAACGATGCGAACGTTGCTCATCCGGCAAGACTGGGTGAGTACGGGCTGCTTGTCAGTCAGCCCTGATGTGTCGAACGATGAAGCCAAAGCACTACGCCTGCAAAGGTATAGTGAGTTGCGGTGGAGTTTAGACACAAGCCCGTCCCGTAGAACGGGACGTGGTGACTGACCTCTACATTGCTTCTGCGATGATATGTTCAAGACAAGCAGCGCGTTTAAGCGCACGAAACTGTAAGACTTTGACGTTTGCCACGCTCCTCCCCATCCTTAAAGCAGTGGCTTTTACCGAGAGGTTGAGTAGAAAACGACAGGTCAGCACCTCTCGATAATGCTCGGGAAGGGCCTGCAGGAGACGTTGTACCCGATATGCTGGCACGCTGCTCATTGGATTTGAGAGCTCTTCAGCCGGTACTTCCCAGCCAGCCTCTAACAATTCATCCAAAGAACTTGTTGATTCACGGTAGTAGGCTCGCCAGTAGTCAGCGAGAGTAGTACGAGCAATCTGATACAGCCAGTATTGTATAGTTTGTGGACTGCGCTCCTGATCGATGCTGCGCACAGCTTTGAGAAAGATTTCTGATGTCAGATCCTCGCTGCTAAAGCGCGTATTTCTCTTATTAGATGATGGTCTTGGAAATACGTCCGCGCTACTCGCCACAACACTAGAGATATACCGCGAAAGAGAGCGCAAACACATCGACAGAATCGTGTAACTTCCCCTCGTACTATTCTGCGAGCTTTCTAGACAGAATTACCTAGCCGCTTCGATTATGGGGAACGTGGTATTTGAGAAGATGGTGATAAAAACGTTTTTACAAAGATTCGGTGTAACCTCTAACGAATGTACTTGTGAAAGCACAATGACTACACGGCGTCACTGGAAAAAAGGCCTCTCTCTGGCTACAAGAACGCCCAAATCAGCCAATATGCTATGAGCTATCGCTGTTAAACTAAGCAGATGGAGTACTTTCTTATGCTCAAAAATCCAACCACATCACCTTTGCGTCGAACCCTTAGCTCGTCATATCGCCCTATTCCCATGAATTGGCGAGAGAAAGGGGTTGGCATCTCACGTATTCTCTTCGGTCTCGTGTGGGTTATTGCCGCTCTATTGAAGTGGCAACCTCAGTTTCAAAACACTTTTGTTGATCAGGTCTCAGCAGTACAGGATGGTCAACCAACACCAATTCAGGCCTGGATAGCCTTTCCCTATGCCCTGCTCTTTGTCCTGCTTCTCTTCCTCTCTGCCGGACGCTATTATGGCCTGGATGCCTGGCTCACTCCCCGGCTGGGACAACTCGGCTTCCTGGCTTCTGGTTCCCTCAGGCGCAACAGAAAGTAGATATGAGTATGCCTGCTTGTAGCATCTCCAGGAAGTGAGCCTTTTTCAGCATTGTGCAATTAGAGTGAGACGAAGTTGGTTTGCGTCGATTGCCGTCGAAATGAGAACGAAGCCGCTCCCTGACTGCCATCACCAGCCATCTTCCAGCTAGCAGTACCACCTGAGCTTATCTCACTCTAGATGCATCGATTGACAAAAAGGCTCACTCCCTGGTTTCCCAATTCTTGATGCGTAGATGTTTACTGGCGTGAAACCCTGTCTGCCTGTTGCAGTTGCGTCTTGAGCGCCTGGCCAGCATTCTGGATATGCATCCGCATGAGCTCTTCGACCGCCCCAACGTTCCCCTCTTTCAAGGCGTCCAGCAGCGCCTGATGTTCTTGCTGCGAGCGCTCGAGTTGCTCAGGAACGGTGATGGGGGTGAGCGGCGGCTGGCCAGACCATAAGCTTTTGATCATGCGTACCAGGCGACGCTGTTGACTGGCTTCGTACAGGATGGTGTGAAAATCCTCGTTGAGTTGCACGTAGCGTTCCCGATCTCGGGCCGCCGTCTGCACCATATCCTGGACCAGGCGTTCGAGGGCTTCCAGCTCGCCTGCGGTCAGCTTGTTTACGGCTTTGGCAGCAGCGTAGGGTTCGAGCAGCGCCCGCAGGTCATAAATTTCTTCCAGGTCTTCCACGCCAAACGTACTGACGAAGTAGCTGCCACGCTCATCGGCAGTCACCAGCCCTTCCACCTCGAGTCTTTTGAGGGCATCGCGCACCGGAATGCGACTCGTACCCAATTTCGTGGCCAATTCATCCTGGACTAGTCGCTCTCCGCTAGCCAGTTGTCTTTCCAGGATGGCCGTTCGCAGCACCTGATAGACCTGCGTTTCTAGCGTCTCTCGCCGGATCGATGAATGTCGCATGGCATGCACACCTTTCCTGTCAACAAAGGATCGTTTTCACCAAATTCGTATACCGTACACAGTATACTATTGACATTTTAGCTTTTTTCAGGTACACTGTCAACCAGAGCTAGTTGTATACCGTTGACAGTATACAAAGATAAGAAGCGTAAGATGTTTCTCACATACATATATGGGGACCGGTAAGAGGAGTAAGCAGAAGATGCAGAGGGAGAAGACGCCTTTCCTCGATGGCTGGCTCCCGTACTGACTGTACCGCTATCCAGGTGAGAGGAGAAGAACAATGATACCAGGAGAGCAGTTCCCGACCCTTCTCGATGTACAACAACTTGAGCAAGCAGGCTTTTCCGGCGACCGGCCAACGTTGTGGAGGGAACCACGAGGAAGTGATCTGTATGCTGCGATGAGCACCTGCTGATCGCTGCAGATTGGAGGTACTATGCGTTTACAGCAGTTTCAAGCATTTCCCTTGCCAGGACTTCTCCCGGCACATCATAGGCTTGTGTTGAACACCTCTCCCTACGTGCTGTCGACCTTTATTCTGACGGAACTCTCACCGGAGGAGGTCGTCGCACAGCAAGTGGTGACCGAACACGAGATGTACGCGCTTGTGGCGCTGTTAGAAGCGTATCCAGACTATTGCCCCTGTGAAGTGCTCCTGGTGGCCATCACCGATGTAACGATCGATCAGGCACGCCAGGTGCTGCACCAGGCGATCGCACACAAGATGCTCGATCACGAAATGAAACCAATACGCAAACTCATCTCGCAATGCAGAGCTAAGTTGTCCCCGTTTCATCTGAGCATATGCTCGGTCCATGAAATGGGTTATATGCTCGTCGCCAAGCGATCAGTGAGCAGGTCGCGTAGAGAGCTGGGAGCGTTTGTCCCTGCATCCTTAACGCGATTTTCAGACAAATAGATTAAGGAAAAGAGTATACTGATAGAAGTACTGCGTGATATGAAACGGAATGGTCGTACGACAAGATCTGCCAGCAGTAGTGAACGCTTCTGAAAAAGAGGGGTGAAGCCCTCTTCACGTACGGTGTTGTGCCGCAGGGGCATAGGTGATTTCCCTGCACATTCGGCACTGACTCTCTGTTATGTCGAGGGCAGTGAGCGGCCGAATCATGATGCACTGTCGGCGAATGAGATTTCCAACGCTTCTCTCACCAGCAGTGTTGCTCGTGTCTTGAGGGTGGGCGAGCAACTCGCAACAGTACTCATCATGGAACTACAAGGTAGACTGCGTGCAAGCACTGACTGGTGGAACGTTTCCTCGTGGACGCTTCGTACTGCCTGAAGGAGAACATATTACGTTGTACCTAATCTGTTCGTGCCTGGCGACCGGCCTGATCGCTTTGAGTAAGGCTTGGCAATCCGGAGCGGATGCTGTCAGCCTCGACCTGGAGGATGCAGTCTAGGCTCTGTTGGGACGCCCTAGAGAAATAAGCTGCCTGCCCACGATGCGAGTGGGCGCAGAAACAGAGGAGGTTAGCATGCAGGCCTTTGAGTTACAGTGGATGAAGGCCTGGCAGGATGCGGTTAACCAGGATCCGACGATGAAGGTCATCGGCCAGTACTTTACAACCGACTTTCTGCTGGGCTTTGGCGACAAGGAGTATCTGGTCTCGATGCATCGGGGAGGTATCGAGCGCATTACCGACCAGTTGAGCATCGAAACCCCGTGGACCTTTGCCCTGCGCGGCCCACGCGAATCTTGGGAGAAGTTTATCCAGCAGGTGCCCCCACCGATGTACAACGATATTTGGGCAATGGCCCATCCTTTGCATGGGCGGTTGCAGATGGATGGCGATGTCAAGGTGCTGTGGCAGAACTTACGGAGCCTGACCTGGATGCTGGACCGTATGCGCGAGCTTCAGACTGCTTGAGCAAAGAACGAGGAGAGGACGATGACTACCAAATATGATCCCATTGTGAGCAGGTATGTCTATGTGCCCTACGACGGCTACGAGTACCGTGTGTTCTACGAGGAGGCTGGCCAGGGCATTCCGCTGGTCTGCCTGCATACGGCCGGTACGGACTCTCGCGAGTGGCGGCACCAACTTTGCGACTCAGATATCACCAACAACTTCCGCGTTATTGCCTTTGATTTGCCTCGCCATGGAAAGTCGATTCCTCCCGACGGCTTTGAGAAGGAAGAGTATCGGCTGACGGCCAAGTTCTACTCGGAGTTCGTGATGGCCTTCTGCGATGCCCTGGAACTGGATCAGCCCGTCATCATGGGTAGCTCCATGGGTGGCAACATCTGCTTGCACTTAGCGTTGAATTTCGAGCAGCGGTTGCGGGCGCTCATTGCCATTGAGGCCTGCGATTACTCACCGGGCTGGTTTATCTCCTGGCTCTGGCACCCGCAGGTACATGGTGGTGAAGCCTGCGCCACCTCAGTCTTCGGCCTGATGGCACCACAAAGCCCAGCAGGGTACCGCTGGGAGACGTGGTGGTATTACAGTCAAGGAGGACCCGGCATATTCAAGGGAGACCTGTACTTCTATAGCGTGGACCACGACTTCCGGCAACTGAATGATAAGATTTCTGGTAAGGTGCCGATCTACTTCATGACCGGTGTGTACGACTTCGCTTGTACCCCGGAGATGACGAGCCAGACGGCTGAGAAGGTCAAGGGGGCGGAGTGCATCATCATGGAAGAGATTGGTCACTTCCCGATGAGCGAGAACCCCGTGACGTTCAAGAAGTACCTGATGCCCGTTCTGGACAAGATCAAAGCCCAAAAGTCAGTCCCAGCAAGCTGAAGTGGGTTCCAAGGCTGAGGCAACGCCAGGAAAAAGAAACAGGCCGCTGATTTGGAAGCACTCAGCGGTCTATGGGCTAGCAGGCGGGGTAGTGTCGAACAGCCACTACTCCCGCCTGCGAGGGAATCCATATCGTAGGCACGGCCTATGCTGGTCATGAATCATTTGCCCTGGTTCAATGACTGCCTGGCTTCCGTTGGCCTGCCGGAGACTTGCCAGCTGGAGCAGCAGTTTGGTGCAGCGAAGGTTGGAACGAGTGTGTCCTACGTTTCCCTCATAACGTGGCCGTTATATACCACCTGGTCAAACCAAGACCGAGAGTCTGTTCTTTAGAACCGTGGGGGCAAAACCCACGGACAAGCGAGCTTGAATGCGGAGCACCTTTTACGCTCAATGGTACGTCACTATTGCCCCCACGGTTTAGAAAGACCTTCAACAGAAAGACCTTTGCAAGAGGAACAGTGATGAGCAAGGAAGAAAAGGTAGAAGTTGAGCGTTACCCAGCTCTGATCGGCGGCGAGCGGGTGTTCTCCCACGAGACGTTTGAGGACCTCGATCCTTCCACAGGCCGCCTGTGCGCCGAGGTGGCGCGATGTCGGGCGGGCGAAGTAGATCAGGCCGTTGCCGCGGCCCGGCAGACCTTCGAGCGCACCTGGCGTCACAACACGACCCCGGCCGAGCGGGCGCGGATATTCCGGCGTATCGCCGATCTGATGCGCCGGGACAAGGAGGAACTCGCCCGGCTCGAGAGCCTGGATACGGGCAAGCCGCTGCGCCAGGCTCGCGTGGACGCAGAAGTGGCAGCCCGGTATTTCGAGTTCTATGCTGATAGCGTAGAGGCTCTCTACGGGGACACCATCCCATCCCTCCGGGACGTCTTGATCTACACTCTGCGCGAGCCCTACGGGGTTACCGCGCACATCATCCCCTGGAACTACCCGATGCAGATCGGCGCACGGACAGTTGCGCCCGCACTGGCTGCCGGCAACTGCTGTGTCCTTAAGCCCGCTGAGGAAGCGCCGCTCACGCCCCTGCGCCTTGGTGAGCTGGCGCTGGAGGCGGGTCTGCCTGCGGGTGCCCTCAACATCGTGCCAGGATATGGAGAGGAGGCTGGTGCCGCTCTCGCCGCTCACTCTGGCATCGACCACCTCGCCTTTACGGGTTCCGTCGAGGTGGGCCAGATCGTGAGCAAGGCCGCCGCCGACAATGTCATCCCAGTCACGCTCGAACTGGGTGGCAAGTCGCCCAACATCGTGCTGGCCGACGCTGACCTTGAGAGCGCCGTTCCGGTGATCGTGAACTCCATTATCCAGAACGCCGGCCAGACCTGCTCGGCGGGGTCCCGGCTGCTAGCGGAGCAATCGATCCATGACCGGATCGTGGATGCGGTAGCCGAGCGTTTCAAGGCGCTGCGCATCGGTCCCGGGCTTGAGGATCCGGAACTCGGGCCGCTCATCTCGCAGCGCCAGCGGGAGCGCATGGGGAGTTACGTGGAACGCGGGAAGAAGGAGGCTCGCCTGGTTGTCGGCGGCGATGTGCCTCGCGACGAGCATCTGGCGAGCGGCTTCTTCTACCTGCCCACGCTCTTTGACCAGGTTCGGCCCGAGGCGGTGATCGCCCAGGAGGAGATCTTTGGCCCCGTGCTCAGTGTGTTGACCTTCCGTGATCTTGAGGAAGCCGCTACCCTAGCGAACGGGACCAGGTACGGCCTCATCGCTGCCGTGTGGACACGCGATGTTGGCAAGGCACATTGGCTGGCCCGTGAACTGCGCGTCGGCCAGGTCTATATCAATACCTACGGAGCTGGCGGGGGCGTGGAACTTCCCTATGGTGGGTTTAAGCAGTCAGGTCATGGCCGGGAGAAGGGATTCGAAGCGCTGGTCTCCTACACCCAGACCAAGTCTGTGGCAGTGAAGTTGACCGCTCCTAGGATGCAGTAGCCTTGCAGCCGCTCTAGCCTCGGCGCCAGAGCGGCTGGGATACGTCAGACTGGCGATATTCTCGATCACGTACGCGCATCTTTGTGCGGCGCAGCTTGATTACCGAATCAGACATCAGAAAGGAAGGATCTATGCACGTACATTGCAGAGCTATGATGAATCGCCTCACAGAGAGTATCCTAATCGATGGGTGGAGGAGAAGCTATGGTTCACACTGAGGCGCATGGGGATCTCCGGCTGGCGGTGCGCGAACTGTGCCGACGGTTCCCAGCTAGCTATTGGCGGGAGCTGGACCAGCAGCGGGCCTATCCTGAGGCATTCGTCCAGGCCATGACGGAAGCAGGATACTTGGGAGCCCTTATCCCGAAGGAATATGGGGGCCTGGGGATGAGCTTGGTCGAGGCCTCGATCATCCTCGAAGAGATCAATGGGTCCGGGGGTGTTGCTGGCCCCTACCATGCCCAGGTCTATACTATGGGCACGCTGCTCCGGCACGGTTCGGAAGCACAGAAGCAGGCGTATCTCCCGAAGATCGCACGCGGTGAACTGCGCCTGCAGGCGTTTGGGGTGACTGAGCCGGAGGCTGGCACCGACACGACCAGCATTACGACGACGGCGGTCCGAGAGGGCAACCGCTACATCGTCAACGGGCGGAAGATCTTTATTTCGCGCGTCCAGCACTCCGACCTGATGATTCTTCTGGCCCGGACGACGCCACTCGAGCAGGTCAAGAAGAAGTCCCAGGGGCTCTCGGTCTTCCTCGTTGATCTGCGTGAGGCGGTCGGGAACGGACTTACGGTGAAGCCCATCCGGGTCATAATGAATAACAATACCAACGAACTGCACTTCAACCAGGTTGCGGTCCCGGTTGAGAATTTGATTGGTGCAGAGGGGGAGGGCTTCCGCTACATCCTGGACGGCATGAACGCCGAGCGCATCCTGATCGCTGCCGAATGCATCGGCGATGGGCGCTGGTTCATTGAGCGAGCAACTCAGCGGGGCAAGGAGCGCCGCGTCTTTGGTCGTCCCATCGGCCAGAACCAGGGCATCCAGTTCCCTATCGCCCAGGCGCACATCCATGTGGAAGCGGCCAATCTCATGCGCTTGCGGGCGGCCGAACTCTTTGATCGAGGTGAGCCATGTGGGGCCGAAGCCAACATGGCCAAGCTGCTGGCTGCCGATGCCTCTTGGGAGGCCGCCAACGTCGCAATTCAGACCTATGGCGGCTACGGCCTGGCCGCTGACTACGACATTGAGCGCAAGTTCCGTGAGACCAGATTGTATCAGGTTGCCCCGATCTCGACGAACCTGATCCTGTCCTATGTCGCCGAGCATGTACTCGGCCTGCCGAGGTCGTTCTGAATGTTGCCATCAGCGGGTATCATCATTCTATCGCTTGAGCAGGCAGTCGCAGTCCCCTCCGCCACGCAGCAGCTGGCCAGCTTGGGAGCACGCGTCATGAAGATTAATCGCCTTGGCATCGGGAACTTTGCGCGGGACTATGATGAGACTGTGCGTGGGATGTCGAGCTACTTCGTCTGGCTCAAGCGCTCAAAGGAGAATCTTATGGCCACAAAAGAGGGCTGGCGTGGCCGGTTCTTCGAGGATTTCGAGGTCGGGGATGTGTACCAGCATCCCCTGGGGAGAACCGTGACAACGACGGACAACATGTGGTTCACTTTGCTGACGCAGAATACCGCCCCGATTCACTTCGACCACCACTACGCGGCGCAGACCGAATTTGGCAAACCGCTCGTCGACTCGACCTTTACACTCGCACTGGTGACCGGCCAGAGCGTGATCGACATTTCGCAGAACGTCTTTGCCAACCTGGGCTGGGATGAGGTTCGGCTTCCCCAGCCCGTTTTTGAGGGCGACACCATCTACTCTCAGACGGAGGTCCTTGAGAAGCGGGAGTCAGGGTCGCGCCCGAATATCGGTATTGTCACTGTGAAGACGACTGGGTACAACCAGGACGGCAAGGTCGTCATTACCTTCAAGCGAACGATTATGGTCTACAAGCGGGGCTATGCACCACAGATCGTTCGTCTCTTGCCAGGAGAACTGCAATGAGCACGAAAACGACAACGGTTGGGATAACCGAGGAACTTGCCTCCTTCCTGACCAGTCTCCGCTTTGAACATCTACCCCGCACTGTGGTCGAGCGGACCGAGGATCTCTTCCTGGACTGGATCGCTTCCGCCCTCGCGGGCCGCAACGCGAAGCCAGTCCGCATTCTGGAGCAGTTCGCCGCGACGATGGGGCCGAGCGAAGGCCCGAGCGAAATCCTGGTCTCGCGTCGACGCACCTCTCCGCTATTCGCCGCCCTGGTGAACGGAGCCTCCTCGCATGTGGTGGAGCAGGACGACGTCCATAATGGAGCCGTCTTCCACCCCGCGACCGTCGTCTTCCCCGCCGTCCTGGCGGCAGTACAACACACAGGGGCCTCCGGGCGCGACATGGTGGGTGCCGCGGTCGTGGGCTACGAGGCGGGCATTCGGATCGGCGCCTTTCTCGGCCGCTCCCATTACCGGGTCTTTCACACGACGGGAACGGCGGGAACGCTCGCTGCCGCGGCAGGCGTGGCGCATGTGCTTGGCGCCGATACGCAAACGATGCTCCATGCACTAGGTTCAGCGGGGACACAGGCTGCCGGTCTGTGGGAGTTCCTGCGTGACGCGGCGGACTCGAAGCAGCTCCACACGGCGAAGGCGGCCGCCGATGGACTCCTCGCCGCGTACATCGCACGCGACGGATTTACTGGAGCAAAGCGGATTCTGGAGGGTGAGCAGGGAATGGCGGCCGGGATGTCGACGGACGCTGATCCCAGGAAGCTCACCATGGAGTTGGGGAAGCGCTGGGCGATCCTGGAAACCTCCTTCAAGTTCCATGCCTCCTGTCGCCACACCCACCCCGCGGCTGATGCCCTGCTTGAGGCAATGCAGAAGCACCACCTCACCGCCGATCAAATCGCGCACGTACGTGCGCACGTCCATCAGGCGGCAATCGATGTCCTCGGTCCAGTCACCGACCCCCGGACGGTGCATCAGGCCAAGTTCTCGATGGGATTTGTCCTCGCCCTGATTGCCCTCTATGGACATGCCGGGATCACAGATTTTACTGATGAGGCGCTCCAGGACCGCAAGATTCGCGAATTCCTCAGCCACGTCGAGATGGTCATGGATCCGGAGATCGACGCGGCTTACCCCGAGCGATGGATCGGGCTCGTAGAGGTGGAGACCATTGATGGCCGCCACTTCACCTCCCGCGTCGACGTCCCCAAGGGCGACCCGGACAACGCGCTGAGCCGCACGGAGATCGCGGACAAAGCCCGTCGCCTGGCGGTATATCAGCAGGGCGCATCATCTGAGGAGATAGACCAGATCATGACCCGCGTGTGGACCCTCGATCAGCAGCCCCATGTGCGTGACCTGCTGCCAGGAGGCTAACATGGCCCGTCGCTCCTACCTGTTCGTGCCTGGGAACCGGCCCGATCGCTTGGCGAAAGCCTGGCAATCCGGAGCGGATGCCATCATCCTCGATCTGGAGGATGCAGTTGCAGGCACGCAAAAAGATCAGGCCCGTGAGGCTGTGGTCTTGTTGGACAGGCGTCCCTGCCAGTCGAACTGCATCCAGCCGCTGGTCAGGGTGGAACAATCAGGCCGATCTGTGCCATACTCAAAACAAGCTTTTCGTCGGGTAACAGGCATTGAGCAGGAAGAGGGAAGCACACATGAACAATCTTGGGAAGAGGCCGCTCGAAGGAGTAACGGTGATTTCACTCGAACAGGCGGTTGCCGCCCCCTTTGCGACTAGACAACTGGCCGATCTTGGTGCACGTGTCGTCAAGATCGAGCGTCCGGGCGAAGGGGATTTCGCTCGCCACTATGATAGGAGTGTCAAGGGCATGTCGAGCCACTTCGTCTGGATCAACCGCTCGAAAGAGTCACTCACCCTTGACCTCAAACATCCGGCAGGCAAAGAGGTCCTGACACGCTTGCTAGCGCAAGCAGACGTCTTCATTCACAATCTGGCACCAGGTGCGGCTGACCGACTCGGCTTTGACGCTGCAACGCTGGAGCAAACGTTTCCACAGCTGATCGTGTGCAGCATTTCTGGCTACGGAAGTTGGGGACCGTACCGCGAGAAGAAGGCCTACGACCTGTTGGTGCAGGCCGAAAGCGGCCTTCTCTCGATCACGGGCACAGAAGAGAGTCCAGCAAAGGTGGGTATCTCGGTAGCAGATATTGCGGCTGGCATGTACGCCTTTGCTGGCATTCTCACCGCGCTGTATCGGCGCATGCATACTGGCAAGGGAACGGCGATGGAGGTCACGCTCCTGGAGGCGCTCGGGGAGTGGATGGGCTATCCCGCCTACTACACGGCCTACAGTGGGCAGGCACCGGAGCGGTCTGGCGCACGTCATGCCACCATCGCTCCCTACGGCCCGTTTGCCCTGGGCGATGGCAAAACCGTCCTCATTGGCATCCAGAATGAACGGGAGTGGACACGCTTCTGCACCTCCGTTCTGGAGCGCCCGGAACTCGCAGAGGACCTCCGCTTTTGCTCAAACGCCGAACGGGTCAAACACCAAGCGCAGTTGGAGGCACTCATCCAGGAACATTTTCGCACGATGACCCTCGCACAGACTATTGAGCGCCTGGAAACAGCGCAGATTGCCTATGGGCAGATGCGCACGGTGCAGGAGTTTCTCGAGCATCCGCAGTTGGAGGCGCGAGAGCGCTGGCGCGAAGTGAACTCACCTGTCGGGCCACTCTGGGCACTGCTGCCTCCTGCCACGCTCCAGGGTGTCGAGCCCATCTTTGGGCCAATTCCCGATCTGGGGCAGCACACCGACGCCATTTTGCAAGAGCTTGGGTATAGCACGGAGCAGATCGCTGCGTTGCGAACGCAGGGCACCATCTAGATGCCAGCAGACACAGCGTTCAACCTGCCCTAGGATGGGCGTCATGGGATCATGCTCCTCCCATTGCACGGAAAGTTCCTTTCCTATTGGAGTGTGCGACATGAGGTACACGGAACGCGCTTATTCCGAGAGGAAGGAAACGAGATGACACGAACACTTGCAAGTACGACCATTACCGAGGCGGTCCGCCAACTCTGCATTGACGCCAACTATCGCATGAGTCCTGAGATGATTGCTGCCCTCCAGAGGGCTCGCGAGCAGGAAGAATCGCCACAGGGCCGTCAGGTGCTCGGGCAGCTACTGGAAAACTGGCGCATCGCTGGACAAGGGATCTTCCCCATCTGCCAGGACACTGGCTATGCAGTGCTGTTTGTGGAACTGGGCCAGGACTTGCATATCACTGGCGGTAGCCTGAACGAGGCGCTCACTGAGGGAGTACGGCAAGGCTACCGCGAGGGCTATTTGCGCAAGTCCCTGGTGCGCAGCCCCTTGCGACGCGAGAATACGGGTGACAATACACCGCCGATCATCTATTACGACGTGGTTCCCGGTGAGGGATGCAGCATTGCTCTCCTCGTCAAAGGGTGTGGGTGTGACAATCGGAGTGCGCTCAGGATGTTGACGCCCGCCGAAGGGATGGAGGCCGCCAGGGATTTTATCGTAGAGACCGTCGCGCAGGCCGGACCCAATGCCAGTCCCCCGGTCATCGTAGGTGTGGGGCTGGGTGGCACCTTTGAAAAGGCGGTGCTGCTCTCGAAAAAGGCTCTGCTCCGCCCAGTTGGGCAACCCAGCTCCGATCCCGAGGTGGCCGCCCTGGAGCGGGAGATGCTCAAGCGCATCAATGCGCTGGGTATTGGGCCGGCCGGCTTTGGAGGCACCGTCACTGCTCTTGCCGTCCATGTGGAGCTGTTCGCCACCCACATCGCCGCTCTGCCGGTGGCAGTCAACCTAGACTGTCACTCGCACCGCTGCAAAGCCATGAGGAGGGACGAGGTATCTACTGACACGTCGCCCATTGCCTTGCGCACGCCGCTGCTGGATGTCGATGTGGCACGACTGCGCACCGGCGATGCGGTCCTGATTTCCGGGATCATCTATGGGGCGCGTGATGCGGCGCATCAACGTATGGCAGCACTCCTGGAGCGCGGAGAGCCCTTCCCCTTTGATGTCAGGGGGCAAGTGATCTACTACGTCGGCCCGACGCCCGCACGGCCCGGCTTTCCTATTGGATCGGCTGGTCCGACCACCGCATCGCGCATGGATCGCTACACGCCCGCGCTGTTGGCCGCGGGGCTGCGCGGCATGATCGGGAAGGGGGTGCGCTCCGTCGCCGTTCGGGATGCCATTCGGCAGTATCGCGCCGTTTACTTCGGGGCCGTGGAAGGCGCGGCAGCCCTGCTTGCCAGTACGGTGCTGCGGGCCAAAGTCATTGCCTACCCTGATCTTGGGCCCGAGGCGATCTACCAGCTGGAAGTGCGCGACTTTCCTGCGCTCGTCATTCACGATATCTATGGAGGTGACCTCTACGAGGAGGGACGCCTGCGCTACTGCAAGCAGATATCTGCACGAGGTGAATTCCATGAACAATCAACTTGAGATCAAAATCCTCTCCCCAACAGCGATTCTGGGCTACGGCTTCCCCGCGTCATCATTCGAAGCTGGCCTTAAGCGCCACCCGGATGCCATTGCCGTTGACGCTGGCTCGATCGACCCCGGCCCGTATTATCTGGGCGCTGGCGTGTCCTTCACCGACCGCGGGGCTGTCAAGCGCGACCTGCGGCTGATGCTCAAAGCCGGCCGGGAACTGAAGGTCCCCGTTATCATTGGCACGGCCGGGGGCTGCGGGGCTGCACCCCATCTTACCTGGAACCTTGAGATCATCCGTGAGATCGCCCGTGAGGAGCACCTGAGCTTTCGGCTCGCGGCCATCTCCGCCGATATCAGCAAGCCCACACTGCTGAGCGCCTTCGACTCCGGCGACTTCCTTGCGCTGCCCCCGGGCGGACCACCGGAGCGTGAGGACGTCCTGGCGAGCACGCACATCGTTGCCCAGATGGGCGTCGAGCCCTTTATCGAAGCATTGGAGGGTGGTGCCGACGTCATCCTCGCCGGCCGGTCGTACGATCCAGCGGTGTTTGCGGCAGTGCCCATCCTGCACGGATTCGATCCCGGTCTGGCCCTGCACATGGGCAAGATCCTCGAGTGTGCGGCGATCGCCGCTTCCCCTGGCAGCGGCAGCGATTGCATGTTTGGTGTGCTGCGGCGCGATCACTTCGTCCTGGAGCCGTTAAGTCCGAGCCGCAGATGCACCGTCACGTCGGTCGCCGCCCACACCCTGTATGAAAAGGCCAATCCCTACTCGCTGCCCGGTCCGGGTGGCATCCTGGACCTCACTGGGACCAGCTTCATCCAGGAAACCGAACGCAGAGTGCGCGTCTCGGGCAGTCGTTTCATTCCCGATGCGCACTACGCGGTCAAGCTGGAAGGCGCGAAACGGGTCGGATTCCGGACCGTCTCGATTGCCGGTGCACGCGATCCCATCTTCATCGCCAAGGTGGACGACATCATCGAGGGGGTGCGCACCCGGGTGGCCGATAACTTTTCCGGTATGGCGACCGCTGGCTACCAGCTGATGTTTCGCCTCTACGGCAGAGACGGGGTTATGGGAACGCTCGAGCCACGACAAGGAGTGAACTGTCACGAACTGGGCATCTTGATCGAGGCCGTTGCCCCAACACAAGAACTAGCCAATACCATCTGCAGTTTCGCACGCTCGACGATGCTGCATTACGGGTATCCTGGCCGGATCTCGACCGCTGGAAACCTCGCCTTTCCGTACTCGCCGTCCGACTTCAAAGCGGGCGAGGTCTATCAGTTCAGCATCCATCACCTGCTGCAGGTGGCTGACCCATGCGTCCCGTTTCCCATTGAATACATGGACATTAAGGAGCTTGAATACATCGACATCATGGAGAAGGAGTAGCCGCAATGCCCGTAAGACTGATCGATATTGCCAGCGTCATCCGCAGCAAGAATGCCGGGCCGTACGAGTTGACCCTGGACATCATCTTCAAGGAGCGGAGCTGGTATGACAAAGTCAAGGCCGCGAATGCGATCAACCGCCGCTTGATCAGCCAGTTGTATCACGTCGCGGAGTCGGACATTTCCGACGTCATCACGTTCGACCCGGCCGCTGCGATCAAGATCACGTTCAAACGTCCGCTGGTCGCCGGGGACATCGGAGAGACGGATGTCTACGGTGCTCAGCAGCACGCCCCGCTGCTCGATGTGGTCCTCGAGGAAGTTGGATGAGTCCGCTTTTCTTGGCCAAGGACGATCCCGGAACGGACGAGTGGAGGTTCTGTTGCAAAAAAATTTTAACTCATCAAAGTGAGAGATGCATTACGAGATTCTCTCCAGGAAAACTTGCAAAAACGGTACCGTTTTTACAAGTTTTACGCTGTTGTTGCAGCAACTACATGCTCCATGTTCATTTCTCAGAATTTTTTGCAACAGAACCAAATTCGTTGATCCACGCCTGCACCGGCTCGGTCACCTTGTAAGGATGACCATGGCGATCATCCAGAAACGCCAGATCAGCTTTGTCTCCGTCGCGAGCCAGCTGTCTGAGGCGGTAGGCGGTGGAGCGTGAAATCTTCAACTGGCTCTGGGCCACCGCGGTCTGCCGTCAACATTGATGCCGCAAGCTTCCTTCGAATAAAAAGTCCCATGAACTTGACGTAATGCGGGGGAAAAGATACAATATAGCTTGAAAGCATCGGTCAAAAATATCATTCATTCACCGGGCGCGCATCACGTCCGGTTTTTTATGCTTCTGAGGAGTTATATCTAAATTTATGCAGGCTCTCACTACTATGACACAGACTGAAAAACTTGTACAACGCAACGATATCCGCAATGTTGCTATTATTGCCCACGTCGATCACGGCAAAACCACGTTGGTCGATGGCCTGCTCAAACAGAGCCACATCTTCCGCGAAAATCAACAGGTGGGCGAACTGATCATGGACTCCAACGATCAGGAACGTGAGCGCGGTATTACTATTCTCGCTAAAAATACTGCTATCATCTATCGTGGTATCAAGATCAATATTATTGATACTCCTGGACATGCCGACTTCGGTGGTGAGGTTGAGCGCGTTCTGAACATGGCTGATGGCTGTATCCTTCTCATCGATGCAGTTGAAGGGCCAATGCCCCAGACCCGCTTCGTCCTGCAAAAAGCTCTGGAACTGAACCTGCAGCCCATCGTTATCATCAACAAAATTGACCGTCGCGACGCACGCATTGATCAGGTTCTGGAATGGACGCAAGACCTCTTTTTAGAGCTAGCAACGACCGAGGAGCACCTCAATTTTCCGGTGCTCTATGCTATTGGACGTGATGGGGTAGCCATGTACCATCCCGACGATGAGCGCATCAGCCTGGAGCCTCTCTTTGAGACCATCGTCAATACCATTCCTGCACCCATTGTCGATACGCAAGCCCCTTTGCAAATGCTGGTCGCTGCCCTCGACTACGACGACTACAAAGGCAAATATGCCATTGGACGCATTGTGCGTGGCCACGTGGTCCCCAACACCTTTGTCGCTCATATTAACCGTGATGGCGTCACCTCGCGCCAGAAAATCAACCTGGTTCTGACCTACAAAGGACTGCAACGGCAGGAAGTATCCGAAGCCATTGCCGGCGATATCGTGGCCCTCACCGGCATCCCTAATGCCAACATTGGTGAAACCATCGCTGACGTAGACTATCCTGAAGCTCTGCCGACTATCGCCATCACCGAGCCAACGTTGAAGATGACTTTCAGCGTCAACACCAGCCCATTTGCAGGCCGTGAAGGCAAGTATCCCACCTCGCGCCAGTTGCGAGCACGCCTGTACCGTGAATTGGAAACCAATGTTAGCCTGCGCGTCGAGGATGGTAATACACCCGACGAATTTATCGTCTCCGGTCGTGGCGAGCTACACCTTTCCGTCCTTATTGAGAGCATGCGCCGTGATGGCTACGAGTTCCAGGTTTCTCGTCCAGAAGTGATTACACGTCAGGACGCAACAGATCAACTACTTGAACCAATCGAACAGCTCGTCATTGACACTCGCGATACGTACATCGGCGTGCTTACCGAAACCCTGGCTCTACGTAAGGCGCAACTCACGAACATGACAAACGATGGAGCAGGCAACGTGCGCCTGGAATATCGCATTCCCACCCGTGGCCTAATCGGCTTCCGCAATGCCTTCCTGACGCTCACACAGGGCAATGGAGCTATGAGCAGCATTCTCATTGGCTTTGAACCCTGGCTCGGTAAAATCGGCACTGCCCGCATGGGTGCGCTCATCGCCTCCGAAACTGGCACCACCGTCACCTATGGACTGAATAATGCCCAGCAACGCGGCGATACCTTCATTGAGCCAGGTACCCCCGTCTACGAAGGCATGATCATCGGCCTCAACTCGCGGCCCGCCGATCTGGAGGTCAACGTCTGTAAAGAGAAGCAGAAAACTAATATCCGCTCCTCAACGTCTGAGATCGCTGTACGCCTGACGCCACCGGTTCTCCTAAGCCTCGAACAATCGCTTGACTTCCTCAACAACGATGAACTAGTGGAAGTCACCCCGCAAAATATCCGCTTGCGTAAACGCTACCTCACTCAGCACGAACGCGCACGCGCACGCTCAATGGAGTAGTTATGCTACTCCAGGCGACCCTTGTGGTCAATCCATTTCAAAGACGAGACCATCTGGCTTTGTCATCCTGAGCGCGAGCGAAGGATCTCTCTGCGGCCAGAGATCCTTCGCTCGCGCTCAGGATGACACTCGTGAAGCGGCGTGGTTTGACTCGCAAAACGTCTTCTTTGAAATGGATTGACCCTCGTGGTCGCCTTTTTGTTTTTGCTCAGGAGAGCTATTGCAACATTGAGCGCAAGCGTTCCATGGCTCTGCCGTTCTTCCGCAAAGCCTTCAACGCCCGGCACTTGCGCAAGTAGATCTCATTCACATCTATCTGTAAATGATCTGCCAGCTCCTTCTCAGTCATACCATAGAGCAAGATATACCATAATACCTGCTGATAACGCGGATTACGCAAAGAGCGAATCGCACTCTCAAGGAATTGTTGGACTTCCCGCTCGATGACATACTCATGCGGCTCTGGATGATGGCTGTCTACCCACTCTTCAGCAAACACCTCCGCCTGGGCTTCCAACGAAGTACATTCATTCTTCTTACGTTTCTCTACATATTTATAGGCATGACATCTTACAATTGTCCTTGCCCATTTCAGGAACGCCGCCGGCTCGTTCGGACCACTGAGAGTTTGGCGTCGGAGGATCACATACAGTTCTTCTAACGCCTGTTGCAACACGTCCTCCGTCGCGTGTTCATACCTCTCTAAAACCGCACCATAATTAGAGTTACTCAAAGCAAAATGCAAGTATCGTCGCAGATTATCAAAAGCCTGCTCACGTAGAGACGGACGCTCTGAACGCCAAGCCTCACATAGAGCACGGCTACACATCCGCTGTGCTGTTCCCTTCAACCAAGGAAGTGAAGGGGTTTCCTCTCCTCCACCTTGCAATTGCCACTCTTGCAGTATTTGTTCTGTCAGTTCCTCCACCAGCAGTATCCCCTGTGCATAATGCCGAATAGCCTCTATTGCTACTCCACATACCTTCGAGTAGAACTCGCTGTTGTACTCAAGCATAATAGCTCCTATCCATTTGCAATTTCAAATCTATAGTTAACTTCATCGACTCCATACATTATAAACGACTCTAAATTAAATTGCAATATTTCTCTCATTATTAAACACATTACTTATAGATAAGCCGAAAGAGGCTTATCAAAAAAAACAAACCACAAATACTTTTGTGCCTTAACTACCAAAAGGAGAGAGAAATGGTTACTCATCTGAAAAAGAACGTCGTACTAGTAGTAATGGCAATTGTGATGCTTATGTCAGGTCTGATCGGATCAGCAATACAGGTGGAAAGAATGCTTCCGGCACAACACAGCCGACCAGCTCACTCCACTACAGCGATGATCCCCCATCCTTTCTGCCCACCACCGCCATATGATTGCGATTAAAGCCTTATAATTGTAGGACCACGTGCCCGACTAGCCTTCGTCAACATAGCGGTCTATCCCATCCATTCGTTACCGTATCTAGTAGCTTTTCTACACTTAGTGCAAAAAAGAACAGCCCTTCTTCATTGTGAAAGGGCTGTTCTTTTTTTTGCGAAGCAAGCTGACGCACTCGTGTATAGTAGTGATAACCGCAAGGGTTATCATGGGGCCGATGTACGCTCTTCATCGGGCTGAGGGCCTGTTCACTGCTCAGCATTGTGTGCTATGATGTATAGCAGAGACACAAAGAACCTTTTGGAGCAACAATGTGAGCAAGAGAAAAGAACCGGCACTATCACAAGTGACATTCTATACGAAGGCAGGCTGCCATCTTTGCGACGAAGCACGTGACATGCTTGACGACATCGCCGCTGAAACACCTTATGAATTAACTGAAATTGACATTCGTGGTAATCTGGAGATATTCGAACAGTATCGTTACCGTATTCCCGTCATTATTATCAACAATGATATACTCTTAGAGGGACGTATCGAATTTCGCGATCTGGCCCAGGCCTTTCACTGACCTTCGTAATAATGAAGAGAAAGATGGTCTGCCTATCGAAACTACAAGGAAAACAACCATGGCCTTACAACATATAGAAACGCATCATCAACAACACACCCTTTCTTCTCCTGCTGGTAAACAGAAACTTGAGAGGGGGCTTCAGCACTTTGGCCAATTTCTCTTACATCACTGGGCCACCATCCTCACTGCCATCCTGGGTCTGCTGGTCGGTACGGCCATTGCGATTCCCTTCCTTTCATACTTTGGCCTGGATGTCATCGCCAAGCCACTCTTCTTTGCGCTGCACTTCGTCTGCGCTCAGGTACCTTCCCACTCCTTCTACATCTTTGGACACCAGCTTGGCCTCTGCGCACGTAACCTCTCTATCTATACAGCGATGTTCCTGGGCAGCCTCGTCTTCGTACTCACTAAAAATCGTCTCACTGGCATCCCCTGGTGGCTCTGGGTCTTGTTCATCCTTCCTTTGGTCTTAGATGGTACCACCCAGCTGTTCGGCTGGCGTGAAAGCACCTGGCAACTTCGCTTATTGACCGGAGCGCTCTTTGGGCTGGGCAATGTTTGGTTTGTGCTGCCACTTATTCAGCGCACGTTGGATGAAACGCCATCCACTAGAATCCCTTGCCCGCATACGTTATAATCATGCCTGTAAAAAGACGAACACGACTACCCATATCTAAGAAAACCATAGAAATATATGCATAATGATCCATCATCAGAAACAACCTTTGCAGTTGCGACGCTGGGCTGCAAAGTCAATCAGGCCGATAGCGAAGCTATTGGCGAACAGATGAGCAGTGGCGGTTTCGTCCAACGCAATTTCGACGAGACGGCTGACATTTATATCGTCAATACCTGCACGGTCACACACCTGGGTGACCGGAGTTCACGACAACTGATCAGTCAAGCGCGTCGTCGTCATCCCGATGCTCTCTTGGTCGTCACCGGCTGCTATGCCGAACTTAATCCGCAAGCAGTTGCGGCCCTCCCCGGCGTCGATCTCGTTGTAGGCAATAGGGGTAAAGATTCTCTGGTAGAAGCCATCAAAGAACAACAGCAAGCGAGTACAACTCAAGCGATCACACCAGCAGTTCCCTCTTCACTCGTTAGCAAGCCTCAGCGACCGGCATTGCCTATCTTACCCCTCGATACCCAACATATCGGTAGTGATCAATCTCTAAACATCGATGTAGCTGAGCCACAACCCGATAATCCATCTCGTCTGGCACCCTTTGTCTCTCAAGCATCTGCACCGACCGGTACATCCTTGACCTCACGCACCCGTGTACAGATGAAAGTGCAGGATGGTTGCGATAACCGTTGCACATACTGCATCGTTCCCTATGTACGAGGAAACTCACGTAGCCGCAGCATCGCTTCCGTCGTCGAACACGTTCAACGCAAAGTACGTGCAGGCTTTCAAGAAATTGTGCTAACAGGTATTCATCTCGGCGACTATCATCCCGATGTCAATGAAAAACAAGATCTCGGCGATCTTATCGCTACATTACTACGCGAAACCGCTATTCCACGCATCCGAGTGTCCTCGCTGGAGCCCGAAGATTTTCGCCTGGAATGGCTCGAACTGTGGCAAAATCCCCGCATGTGCCGTCACTTCCATCTGCCCATGCAAAGTGGCTCAGATGCTATCCTCCGTCGCATGGCACGGCGCTACAATA